>Ga0255338_1000145_pt1 | contig 312969 bp, 300 predicted proteins | sample MeOH1_35cm_T4_19_FD_203715 | JGI IMG/M metagenome (GOLD analysis project Ga0255338, IMG submission 203715) | Sandy soil microbial communities from University of British Columbia, Vancouver, Canada - MeOH1_35cm_T4_195 | ecosystem: Engineered > Artificial ecosystem > Sand microcosm >...
TGCTGAATTTGAATATCAAAGTACCTACGGGCTTACCAGGCGCCCTAGGCACCGGCGAAGGTGCTGCGGTAGAAAGTTTAAGTGACACGATGTTAAGTGGTGCTATCACCAAGCAAAAACTAGACTCCAGCCTAGTAAGCAATGCGCTTGGCACCAGCATTGGTACTGCTGCTGGTGTTGCAGCAAGTGCACATTTGGATCAGATGTATGCTGAGAAGATGCAGGCAGAAATGCAAGCTGAAACAAAATCTTCAACTCAACAAAGCCAAACCGCAAAAGCACCGCAAACGCAAAGTGATGTTGTCGGCACAAAACCACCCGGCACAATATTACCAGCAAGCAAAACTCCATCCGGATCAGGATCAAAATCAGAATCACCGTCCTGGAAAGTAAAGAGCTTATCGGAAATGGCAGATGATTTTAAGTTTGATAGTGATGTAGATACAACTGAGCATCCATTGCCTTGGTTAGGTTATACGAAAGCCTCCAGTCAAGCGATTCTAGATGCTGCGACTAAAGTTGATCGATATCAACAAAGTGTGAAGCCACCTAGTGATAAGTGGTCTAGTATCGCAGCAGGCACTAAAGAATTTATGCTAGATATGGCCGATGCAACTCCTGTGCAATCCACTTCACTCTTTTGGAAAGGGGTAAATTTAATTAACTCTGTGGCAAACGCAACTAGGCCATATTTAGCCCCAGTTTTTAATAGTGTTTTAGGCGCAGCAGCTTTTATGATTGGTGGTGAAGCATTCGTAAGTGTTGCCAGTGAAGAATCTGTTCTAAAAATGAGTAGCGCAAAGCCTGAAATAGAGTCAACACTTAATAGATCTGAATACTTACAACAAAAATATGGTCACTTAGCCCCAGATCAACGCCAAGCAAGAATTGAAGAATTGGCTAGAGGAAATAGCATATTAAGAGGATCTGGTGTTTCAGGTGAATATGCTAGTCAAGCAGTTCAATCTTTTGAACCTGGAACGATAAAAATTGGTGTTGCAGATGATGCAACATACGGATTGAGATTTTATGGTGGCACAACAAAACCTCTAGGTGCATATTTAAACCCCACTTTTCCATTAGGTAATGTGAGACAATTAAATGCGTTGCCAGATGAAAATGAAATTACAGGGTTAAGTCAATGGCAAATAAGACCAAATACAACATACTTATTTGGCAGAGTCAGGCCAAATTTCAATCAGCCAGGTGGCGGAACTCAAATATACGTGCCTGATTTTAATAATAACCTGTTAAAACCTTCATAATCGAGGATTTCATGAACACTGAAGAAAATATTTTAACTGCCTTAAAAGAAGAAGTTTCGATGATTTTAAGTGAAAAAAAAGAGCACTTAAATAAATATGATATTAATGCACTTTCTTTTATAATAAATTATCTTGATGAGCTACGTAATGAATATCAGGCTAATAAATTTAAATCAAAAACTAAAAGATTTGGACATTTAGCAAGAATTATAATTGATAGAGATACATCGTTAATTAATTCAAACTTAGGAAAACGTTTAATAGAAGCTGAACAAAAATATATTCATCATTCGTAGTAGATGAGCAATTTTGTCAGATGACAAAAGGAAAAAATTTGAAATGAACGATCAAAAATTCTTAATTGGAAAACCAAAAGTATACCCAGAGAAACTAACAAAAGAACTGATCCGTTTATTTTCGACAATTCCAAGTGTTAAAGCAGCATATCTAGCCCAAATATTCATACCAAATTCTGGTATACCTGCACATCCTGTTGTTGGAATAGAAATGCATGGCAACTTGAATGAGATAGCGGATGAATTAACGAAGGTGATTAAAAAAAATATACCTCCAGAAGAATGCATTGATGTAGTACCTACAAACACAAAAAACTATATAGACTATTTTAGTACGATAGAACCTTTTTACAAAGCAATGCCATTGGGGTCAGATGTGACATGACTTGGTAGTGTTTAGATAACTGTGTCAGTTCTCCTGTTTGTGGTAATAATACCATTAAAGAAAACTGACACAGTTATCTAAACACTACCATTTTTTCCATAGAAACAATCGTTATTTATTCTTGACAAGCATGCATTGGAATCACAATTTTTTCTGGATAACTGTATGCTGCGCCATCTGCACAATCTACACCGGCGCCTATGGCACCACCTAATAAAACATTCCCAAAAGCAGCGCAGTTGGTTTTTGATTTTATCCGTACAATCGATTCTATATAACCAGGCTTTTGCGCTGTTATGATTAAATCTTGATAACTACGAGGCACCGTAGCAATGCCAGGGGTATTCGATAAATAAACTTTGCCATGATTATTTTGTAAGTAACATTGCGCACCAACTTCAGGTTGAGTGCAAACCTGTATTTTTTGTGATCTCCCTTCAATGACGGAAGCACAACCACTCAATAAAATAGCATTTAAGCTGATGGCAGCTATAAATAAAAGGGACGAGGTTTTGTTCATATTAACTCCTATATTAAAATTAAAAATGTTTATTTAAGCCAGCACAGGCGCCGTCACTATTCCCTTCAGCAGTTCATGAATACGAGTAGATTCTATCGTAATATCTGTTAAATTAAAAAACGAATATTCTGGTTTTTTTAGTAGGGCGCTAATTCTTTCGGTAAATTCTTTCTCTGTCATTTCGATGTCTGCATTGCTAAAAATCACTTGAACATAATTAATTTCACTCATTACATTACGCGGATACTGAGTTTGGGTAAGACTTGGTTTTCTTTGAAAAAAAGTTCCTGCTTCTTTAACAAATTTTTCGCTGATGGATTCCACCCGGCCACTTGCTTTAATTACCGGAGAAAGCGTGGGATGACGCGGCGGTAAGTCAAGGCGAAGGCTAATATCAATATTCTTGACTACTTGTTTGGGTGTCTCAACTTTAACTTCTGTTTTAACTTCAGCTTTTTCATCTCCTTTGGTTTCTGCTTTCGATTCGCTCGCGAGCGATCTAACACTAGTCATACTTTTTCGCTGTTCATGCTTTCTCAACAAAAATTCATAAACTTCAGCAGATTTTTCTTTAGCTTGATCTAAAGCTGATTTTTCTCCTGCAATTGATTCATCAATTTTTAAGGTGATTTTGTCTTCATAGGAAAATAACATTTTCACCAATAAAAACGCTTTAGTTTCCTTGCTTGCACATGCTCTACATAACGCCATCGAATAATCAGCGTCATTGATAGATTGCATGAATAATGTATAGAGCTTAGCATCGTCTCCTTTTCCAATAATTTCCTGCAATTTTGCTGCAATTTCTTTGCTAAGCTTCGATGCATGATACGTTTCTCGTATATTTTCTGGTGTTAATCCTTGCTTGTCTTTTTTGGTTGGATCGCAACCCATTTGAATAAGATAGTTGTAAACCTCATCAGAAGATTCTGCAGCAGCGTAGTGTGCTAATGTCTTGCCGCTTGAATCCGGCGCATTAACACGTGATAACGTATGGTTTATAACAAGCGGCAATGAAAATAACCGTACTAATTGAAAAGCTTTTGGTTCCTGCTTTTTATATAATTCGCGGATTGCTTGAGAATATTCCTTTTTTTCTACCAACTGAATGATTGGCCAATATTTTTGATATTCTGAACCCACCAACCGGTAGAATTCAATGATTAAATATTCATATTCAGGATCAATTTCAGTCCGAACAATATTTGGATTTATATTTTTTGTTTCAGGGACCGATCGATTTAGGGAAACAATACGTAAGCTAATACCATTTATGGCTAAGCGCACGCCTAATCCATTTTCATTATATTTTATTCGAACTACTTGATACTCCTCTGCCAGTCCTGCCGCTTGTAAGCAGCGATTAACAACGTCAAAAATTTCTTTTTGAGTTTGTGCATCATGAGCACAAATCCCGCGCACCACGATATCTATTGTCTGATTTGCAAGCGTGGTAGATATACTATGAGCGAATTGATCATAGAGTTGCCATGAACATAATACGGGTAGAAATTTTTGTTTTGCATCTTCAGTAGATATTTTGGGCTGAGTTTTACTGCAAATTATAATATTAAAATTTCTAAAATTATTATCTTGATCGGCGGATTCTAGAAATGTCTTTACAGGAGTTGTTTCAGAACGACCGACATTAGTTATTTTTTTCAGAGTTTCAGATGTTACATTAATTAGTGTTCCTACTCCTTTATCTCTATCTTTATAGCTGGTTTTTGCAAGAACAAAATCCCTGGTTAAGCCTAGCTGTTTCATGACATTGCCAAATGATAGTCCAATCAGTTCATGTGATTTCTCACTCTCTGTACAACAACCAATAACTTCTATAGTAAACGCATGTTTACTTATTACTTTACCTTTTACTGCTTTAATATTGTCTAAAGGCCATTTTGCAATTACCGCAAGCAGATGTTTGATGACGTAATCAATGTCTATACCCATAGTGGTTTGAGCACGGTGGCAAGTAAATTCCATTCCTTTATAATTTACTACTGGGTCATAGGGGGTATTATCTTTTGATTCAGAGGTTACGGCTGAAGTATTTTTATACTCAACCGCCGATCCTGCGCCTTGGTCTGTACTTGAAACAGTAGCCGAAGGGCTATCAATTTGTTTCGTTAACTCTGAAAAATTATCATTGCCGCTTATTTCGTGCCACTGTGAATCTTTTTTATAGCCGATCACGCTAGCGCCATTTAAAAAAAGTTGAACATTGCTGATTAATTCGTTCTCTGATAAAGATTGCTTTGACCCTGCGCCACTCTTGGAATCATCAGGGATTTCAACATCGACCACATAAGTATCTTTTTGGCCAGTGAGCAGGACAACATTATCGACTTTAGCAATGCTTTCTATAATTGCTTTAATGATGGATGGGGTATAACTGACAGAAACGCACTTAATGAGTACTTTGACACGCATAAATACCTCAATTTTATATTCGCTGGGGCTTTATTAAACATTACCAATAAATTACTGAAAGTGTAATATTTTATCGTTTTGCATATTGTTGTCAAATATAATCAGTAAACCCATACCATTTTTTTATCTAAGGAATTAATAGACATGTGAATGCAATCTAGTTATTTTCAGCTATATTAACAAGTAAGGCATAAAAATAAGCATAAGAAAGGATTTAATATGCGTAAGAAACAGGCCCCGGTTAATCACTCTTGGGGTTACAAATTTGCAAAATTATTTGAACATGTTTTTTTTGCAGCTATGATTCTTGGCGCGCTTGGTTTTTTTTTGGACTAGTTATTTTGATTTTCGAGCAAAAATATTAGCAACTTATGAAGACATGGGTTATAACGTTGAAAATTTTATTTTTCTAGATGAAGACTTATATGCATTTTGTAGCAAATACAATCAAGAGGCTAATAATAATAGTTGCCGGAATTGTACTTGCTTAAAGGATATTGAGCTATTTAAACAACGTCATGTAATGTCAGCCCAGTTTGTAAAATTACATTACGATATAAATACTTTAGGTAAAATGATGTCGTATCAATCCTATTTTGAAATACATCAACTAACGGGCTGGAATAACTTAATAATGGGCTCTAATAATGGTATTTGTGGTTCTGGGCTTTTGGTGCCACAAGAAAAAATGGATATATGGCGCAATCAAATATTAAATAGACTTAGCTCTGAAAGAGAGTTGCATAAAGGCATCGTATATTCGCTTAAAAATTATCTTTTATATCTTTTAACGGATATTGAAAACGAACGTTATCAAGCCTTTGAAGTTAATTTAGACAACTTGCCCATTTATCAAAAAAAAGAAAATCACCGGTAGATAATTATATGGTTCTTTAAGTTGTTTTATGGAATTTGCTGCTATATAAGCAAGAGTCAACATTATCATCAGGAAATAAAAAAATGGTTTTATAATAAACCATCTTTGACAAAAGTGTCTCTTGCCTGAAAAGCTAACGGCAAGAGACACTCACTAATTACGTGCAATGAGCAGCTGAAGCTTTCTTCTTACCAAATACAAACTTCAAAAATTTCATATTCAATCCTTCCTAAATTGTACAGTTAAAATTTTAAAGTGCCGCTACGTCTTAAGACCACTTGCGTTACAGCGCGGGAATTTTACCATGAAATTTTTTCCTTTAACAAACAAAAAGCTACGTTAACACTCCGAAAAATACTGTAACCCCACTTTGTAAGAAATATCTTACTTAATAGCTATGAAACAACTTATTATTGGCGACTAAAATAACAAATAAAAATTTGATGGGCACAATGCAAAGCAAAAACCTGGTGTTTATTCAGGAAAATTGTAATTAAATTGGAGAAAACGAATGAGTAAGCTGATTAATTGAGTGAACTGCTTAATGACTCAAGCGGTTTTTTGCGGTGGGTAGAAGTACAGACAAACTTTATTGATAAGATACGCAAACATCAGTGTACTTATGGCAAGACAAAAAAACGGATTGTTCATTTTATCGACCGCTTTAATGAAAAGCAGAGCAAAACAGCTGTTGATAATCGATGCGGCGATTAGGCTATATAAAAATGTAGGGATAATACGGCTCATAATTTTTCTAATAATATTTACCATGGCCCAAGAATACGCCCTAGCTCTCTATTTTGCAAGAAACTTGATTAAAAATTTTACAATTAAGGCCAACTAACTGAATTGAAGGCAGTAAATCCTGATAACAACAAAACTAAGCAGCTATGGAATGCGATGAGTTTTTCTCTTTCTTTTTGATGTTAGCAGTTTTTCTATAGGTGCTTTTTACACTATTTTTTAACATGGTTTTTTGTAGTGCCTAATATGAATGATGATAATCACAAAGCTTATCACCATCTAATGCCTAAGTTTGGCAAGGACAAACTGTTCAAACGATAATAATGCCGGATTTTTCGCATCGTGTTTTAGTAAGCATGTGTGCGTATCATCCAATGATGGAAGGCTTGAGTAATTAACCACACTAAGCTGCTCTGGGATCATGGTGCGTGGTAAAACAGTGATACCAAGCCCGGCTTTAACCGCAGCAATTGTACCTGCATAGCTTGGGCTTGAAAAAACAAGACGCCACTTTAAGCCAGCATCTTCTAATGCTTTCATGGCTCTGGCGCGATACACACAAGGTTGTGGTGCAAGCACTAATGGTAAAGGCTTATGCTTTTCTTCTATCAAGTTTTCATGTCCAACCCATTCAAGTTTTTCAGAATAAACATCGACTCCATTTGGGAAGTCTTCCGGACGGTTCATCTTCACTAACACTAAATCAAACTCGCAGCGCTTAAATCGCTCGAAAAGATTAAGTGTTAAATCACATTCAACATTAACAAATACACGCGGATGTAATAGAGAAAAATCTACCAATACATCTGAAAGATAAACACTTGCGAAATCCTCAGGCATGCCAAAGCGAACCTCTCCTTGTAGCTCAGGTTCTTTAAATCTATCTATGGCTTCGCGTTGTAAGGCAAATATCTGGCGGGCGTATCCCAAAAAAATTTCACCATCATGAGTAAGGGAAAAAGTTTTGCCGCGGACAAATAAGGGTTTATTTAATAGAGCTTCTAATTTAGCTATTTGCTGGCTAACCGCAGATTGTGTACGACCGATGCGCAAAGCCGCTTTGGTTACACTACCAGTTTCGCTAATTGCGAGAAAACATTGTAGGGCGATGGTGTCTATGCTCATTGGGTATCCGAGGTTTAATATTAGAATTTCTAATTATAATATTAATAAATATTAATTTTACTTATTTTAAATGGATGCTTATTATCAAGTCAATAACACTGTAATGAGAGAAATCCATGTCAAATGTTTCATTGGTAACACTTTTTCATTTTGATGTTTTAGCTGGAATCATGATCGCATTAGTGAGTTTTATTGGGTTAATTGTAGGATTATTCGCTGCGAGATATGTGCAAGGAGACAGCCAATACAATAAATTTTTTGCGTCATTAGGTTTGTTAGTTCTTTCTATTATCATTATGGCGGCATCGGACAATCTGCTCATATTCCTGGTTGCATGGGGAATTAGCAATCTGTTGCTAGTCAGACTAATGATACATAAGCCGATATGGAAAGCCGCAACCAGTTCTGGTTGGTTGGCGGCTAAAGCATTCATCATAGGCTTTATCTCTCTGGCTTCTGCTTTTGCTTTGTTCTACTACGGTACGCGGCAGACTTCGATTCAAGCTATTTTGCATTCATTGGATGTGACCAGTCCACTTAGTATCATAGCAATGATATTGATAGTGGTGGCGGCAATGTCACAGTCAGCTATCTGGCCGTTTCATCGCTGGCTGATTAGCTCCCTCAACTCGCCCACACCCGTTTCAGCCATTATGCATGCTGGGCTTGTGAATGGCGGCGGATTTCTGCTGGTACGTTTTGCTTATCTCTATTTTTCATCGCCGACGATACTAACAATCATTTTTATTCTGGGTCTTGGGACGGCATTGGTCGGCACGTTATGGAAACTCATGCAAAATGATATTAAACGAATGCTTGCCTGTTCGACGATGGGGCAAATGGGATTTATGTTTGTCCAGTGTGGACTCGGACTATTTCCAGCCGCTGTAACACATTTATGTTGGCATGGTTTGTTTAAAGCTAACTTATTTCTCTCCTCCAATAATGTTATTCAAGAGAAGCGTTTATTCTCAGAGTTTCCTCCAACGCCCACAGCATTTTTTTTAGCATGCTTATGTGGGTTTTTGGGGAGTTATATTTTTTCTCTGGTTAGTCATAAGCAATGGTTAACAACCGATACCACGTTCATACTCTTAATTGTGGTTCTTATCACTGCGGTGCAATTTGCGCTAAGTCTACTGCAAAGTACGCCATGGAAAAGATTGCCGATGACTATTTTGCTGACAGGATTAATGTGTGTACTTTATGGTTATAGCGTTCATATAGTTGAGTTCCTACTTTCTCCATTAGATTTAATGCATCCTCAAGCACTTAATACTTTTCATTATATCGGATTAATTTTACTGATTACTCTGTGGGTGATTATGTTGTTCAAAGATAGATTGGTTCAGCATAACAGCTTATCTAGATTGTTACCCCTGTTGTACGTAAAAGCACTGAATGCCAGTCAACCCCATCGATCAACGATCACCTCGCATCGTAATCAATACAGATATGACGGAGGCTAATATGCAGTGTGATATGCAAATGAAAACACGAGTTCCATCAATAAGTAGGATGAATACTGAAAAAGAGTATTTGTCAGTAATACTGAGAGGGGCATCAGAAGCGTGGAAGAAAATAGCGCCTTTTTGGCCTCTCAAAAATCTTATTGCAGTTAATCCGCTGCAGGGGTTGGAAGATTTACCATTTGAACAAGCAATCATAACGGGTCAATCATATTTTCAACGAGCAACCCTTCCAGCGAACATGGAAGATATTAATAGAGAAACAATTAAATGGTGTCAGGCATTTTTCGATGAAGGTCAGGCTACAATTAATATGCCTTTTCGCGATCAAGGGTTGTATCAGGCATGGCGACAACTTGTTCGATTCGACAAACGCCTCCATCACTTAAACACAGAGCAGCGAATTTGGCTGGAAAATTTACCATCAACGGCTGCGCAAACGATGGCTGCATGTCTTATTAAACTGAATATTCCACTTGAGGAAAGTTCACTTTTTTTTACTTTGCTTTTGACAACCCTGCCAGGATGGGCTGGTTATATAAAATATCAAACGGAATGGGTTCAAGCAAATTACATCGATTCTAATCCAGTTTCTCAAGCTGACTACTTAGCAATACGCTTGGTTATAACTTGCCTTTTATGGCCAGAAGCAACCAATCTGCTTGTTTGGCATCGAGATGCACAGACAATTGCTGCATCAGAGCAAATGAAAAAAATTATAAATGCAGAGAAAAATTATCAATCAGCATTACTAGATGTTTTATCTCAGCAGGATTTAAAAACTATAAGTAAAAAAGATCTACCTGTTGCACAGTTTGTCTTCTGTATTGATGTGCGTTCTGAGCCTTTCCGGCGCGCATTAGAGGCACAGGGAAATTATGAAACATTCGGATTCGCAGGTTTTTTTGGGGTTCCAGTCCAAATAAAAAATGAATTAACAGAAGAATTATATTCCTCTTGCCCCGTTTTGCTTAGAACCAAACACACAGTAAATGAGACAATGTTTTGTTCGGCTAAAATAGCTGAAAAAGCATTTAATGGAAAAGAACAGATCAACAACTTGAAGCAACTTTATCAAGCGTTGAAATATACTTTCACAACGCCATTTTCATTAGTGGAGTTACTTGGGCCATGGAGCGGCTTATGGATGTCGCTACGAACAATTACTCCTGTAATTTCAATGTATTTGAAAAAGAAATTGCTTGAATTTTTTCGTCCAACCCCACCCGTTAGACCCGTTCTGATAAAACAAAATGCTACAAACGGCATAGATTTCAATGATCAATGTGCATATGCAGAAAGTGTTCTACGCATAATGGGTTTGACAGATAATTTTTCTCCGCTAGTTATATTTTGTGGTCATGGTAGCGCGACACAAAATAATGCTTACGCAGCAGCGCTAGATTGTGGTGCATGTGGAGGTCATCAGGGTGCAGCAAACGCACGCATTATTGCAGCGATACTAAACAATGTTGATGTTAGAAAATATCTTGCTAAACAGAATATTGTGATCCCATCAAAAACAAGATTTATTGCTGCATTACATAACACAACGACAGATGAAGTCACCCTTTATCTAAATGAAAGTGAAGACAAGACTGAAGAGTTAAATAAATTAAAATATGATTTAGAAGCGGCACGTGAAGCAAATAGCCAATGGCGTTGCCAACAAATGGGTTATATAAGCAACAGCATAAATAAAAATAATTATATTGCACATGTTAAAAATCGCAGTGCAGATTGGGCTCAAACCCGCCCAGAATGGGGTCTTGCCCGTAATGCTAGTTTCATCATAGGACCACGTGGTTTAACTAAGCAAATCGATCTTGATGGCCGGTCATTTTTGCACTCTTATAATTGGCAACAAGACAAAGATGGAACTTATCTCACGACTATCTTAACTGCACCAATGATCGTGGCGCAGTGGATTAATAGTCAATATCTGTTTTCTTCTATCGATAATGTAGCTTATGGCAGTGGAAGCAAAATTACACATAATGTCACGGGTAAAATCGGCATTATGCAAGGAAACGCTAGTGATTTAATGCATGGTTTATCGCTGCAATCTATTTGTGCAAGCGACAGTAAAGCTTATCACGAAGCTATAAGATTAACGACGATCGTCCATGCGCCTCGCTTTTTTGTTAGTAATATTATTTCTCAACAACTTATTTTACAAAAACTTTTTGGTAACGGATGGGTTTTACTTGTTTGTGTTGAACCAGTAGATGGCGGTATCTACTATTTACAACGTGATTTGATGTGGAACAAAACGCAGCAAACTTTTAGTAATTGATGGTTAGAATAATAAATATGTATAAAGATATTAAAATTGTTTTGGCAACAAAACATAAAAAAGAAAAAGCGATTCAAAAACCAGTGCTCAGCTGTATTAAATGCGATTATCAGGAATTTTATCCGAGATTAGATAAACTTGAATACGCAGATCCACAATATTGTCCTTGTTGTAATCCATAAAAAGGTGATTTATGAGTAACGAAAGTAAATTAGTTAGTATTGTAATGGGCTCGCGGCATGATTGGGAAACGCTTGTGCATGCAGCAACTATGTTAGATCAATTAAATATAGGTTATGAAGTTGAAGTAATTTCTGCACATCGCACACCGGATAAACTTTTTAGTTATGCAGAAAAAGCTAAATCTCGCGGCATTGAAATTATTATTGCTGGAGCAGGAGGAGCCGCACATCTTCCGGGTATGCTTGCAGCAAAAACATCCTTGCCTATACTTGGCGTACCGATTCAGTCAAAAATATTAAATGGTTTAGATTCATTATTATCAATTGTACAAATGCCAGCGGGCATTCCAGTTGCAACCTTAGCAATTGGGCAAGCAGGAGCAGCAAATGCTGCATTATTAGCGGCAGCTATTCTAGCTAACAAATATATAAATATTAATGATGCGTTAATACGATTTCGCGAAGAACAAACTCAACAAGTATTATCTAATCCAGATCCGAGAGAGAAGTTGGTATGAAAATAGGTATTTTAGGTGGCGGCCAATTGGCTAGAATGCTTGCACTATCAGGATATCCACTTGGCATCGATTTTGTTTGTATCGATCCGAAAATGGATAGCTCAGCTAAAAAGGTTGCTAATGTGATTCATTGTGATTTTAATCATATAAATGAAATAAATAGGCATTTACATGACGTTGATTTTGTCACATATGAAACTGAAAATCTGCCTCTTGATGCTGTTCAGGCTATAGCAAAAAAATATAAGTTGTTACCAAATATCGAAGTGTTAAGAGTGACACAAGATAGGTTGTATGAAAAAGATTTTTTTAGCCAGTTGAATATACCCACCGCGGAATACAGCTCAGTAGAAACGTGGGATGATTTAAAAAAAGCTATAGATAGAATGAATTTTCCTCTGGTGCTTAAAACAAGGCGGCATGGTTACGATGGGAAGGGTCAAATGATAATACACAATCTGGATGACGCTAAACATGCTTGGGAGTCGATGTGTAGCCATGAGTTAATTGTCGAGAAATTTATCCGATATCGTTTTGAGGCATCGCTTATTTCTGTCAGGAGTTTTTCTGGTGAAGTTTTATTTTATCCGCTCATTTTAAATCAACATAAGAATGGTATTTTACGTATATCTCAGGCGCCTTACGACAATGTTGAACTAAAAAATGTAGCTGAAAAATACGCATTAAATATTTTAGAAAAATTTAATTATGTTGGTGTCATGACGATAGAATTTTTTTGTTTAGACGATGTGCTCATTGCGAATGAAATGGCACCACGTGTACATAACTCAGGTCATTGGACCATCGAAGGTGCTGATACCAGTCAATTCGAAAATCATTTGCGTGCTATTTCAGGCTTACCCCTAGGCGCTACAGAAGCTAAAGGTTTTAGTGCCATGATTAATTGTATAGGTAATGAACCTAAGAAAGTGAATGCATTATTAAAAATACCTGGATTACATTTCCATACGTATGAAAAAGAGCCTATGCCAAATCGAAAACTGGGACATATCACAATATGCGCTGATAACAAAGAAGAGTTAACAATGAATATTAAAAAAGCCATGAATTATCTGTTAGAGGAGTAAATCTGATACTGAATATACTGTTCGCCTTTTTTTAAAACCACACCAAAGTGTAGTGTGGTTATCTTCTGTATTCCTAATTGAGAGCCCATATGACGCCATTCAGATAAGCTGCAAATGTTAACCAAAGAAAATACGGAATTAATGCTAAAGCTATCACTCTTTTTTCATTTTTAACATCAATAATAATCACCGCATTTATAATAACCATGATTATAATCCATAGAAAACTAAACCCTAGCCAATGTAGGTTGAAAAAGAAGGGTGTCCAAGCCCAATTCATTAAAAGCTGTATGAAGTAAAGATAAATTAATCGCTTAGATTTAATGCTATCTCGATTTTGCCATAATGCCCAGCCAACAATTGCAATTAGCACGTATAAAATAGACCACACGATTGAAAAAACAGACCCAGGTGGAGTAAGCACTGATTTATTTAAATCGTCATACCAGGAATGAAGATTAGCTTGCGTTAGCATCCCTAAAAGATATCCAACTGCCTCAAAGGCGACAATCCAAATAATTAGTTTAATCCATTCTTTAAATTTCAACATTATTACTCCCAATGTTTATCAGGTTATTATAATCCGTTACACAATGACGAATACGATTTAACAGCGTGCACAAATATTTGTAAGAATCAATGTTGTTTGCTTTGCAGGCTTCAATTGACGAGTAAAAGGTTGCTCCTAAATTTGACGCTAAAAATCAATTGCCGAATCTTTACACTTAAATTCCGCCGATTGATTATGTGCAATTAAAAAGAATACCTCGAATTTAGGCTCGTCTTTCGATTAGAATACTATACTAAGTGATTTGCTGGAGATCGCGTACTGCTTGTTGCCAGCGCGGTGTTTCAACGAGTTCTTGGTAAGTTAAACGCGGGCGGCCAAACATTTTCCGTAAGCGCGGTGAAGCTTTAGTATCACGCGTAAAAGGACGTTGTTCTAAATCTTCCAGTACTTGAATAGCGCTGTCAGGATCGTTGCAAACTAGAACCATGTCACAGCCGGCTTGCAAAGCGGCGCGGGCCTTTGTTGGCATGTCTCCTAACTGGCTAGCCCCTTGCATACTGAGATCATCGCTAAAAATAGCGCCAGAAAAACCTAATTGTTTGCGTAAAATGTTTTGTAGCCATAGTTTGGAAAAACCTGCGGGTAGCTTATCAACCTGCGGATAAATAACATGTGCGGGCATAATGCCGACTAAATCTGCGCTACATTGAGCAAAAGGAATGAGATCTTCTTTGGCAATCGCATTGTAACTGCGGCGATCGATTGGAATATCAATGTGCGAATCTGCAGCAACAGAACCGTGTCCTGGAAAATGCTTGCCAGTCCCTGCCATTCCCGCTTGTTGCATGCCCTGCAAATAAGCTTTGGTAAGGGTTGTCACGATGCGTGGATCGGTATGAAAAGCGCGATCACCGATAACGGCGCTAATTTTTTTGCCGAGGTCTAACACGGGCGCAAAACTAAAATCGATGCCAATGCTAAGTACTTCGGTCGCCATTAACCAAGCATGTTGTTCGGTTAAATAACGAGCGCGTTTAGGATCGTGTTCATATAACTGGCCTAAAATTTGCAGAGGTGGCAAAGGAAAAAATCCTTTACGAAAACGCTGTACGCGTCCTCCTTCGTGATCCACGGCGATTAACAAACGTGTATGACTAGCTTGCCGAATGTCGTGAATTAAAGCCCTGACTTGCGCAAGATCTTGATAATTGCGACTGAATAGAATAACGCCACCTACTTGTGGATGCGCTAAAACTTCACGCTCGGTCGCGGTTAATGAAAATCCCGCTAAATCCAACATGACTGGACCAAGTTTAGGGCTGTGCATATTACGTAATATCCCAAGTTAATTGCGCGCCTAATAAATCGGCATGGTTTTGATAATTGCCATTAGCAGTTGATACTTGTAAACCAGTGACCGTTGCTACGTTAATATTGGTTCTCTTGAAAAATAAATGAGTCCAGCCTACATCGATACCTACTGGTTTTGCTAATTGATAATGCGCACCGACCGCGACGGCATAGCGATTACTATCTGCCAAGCGTGCATTGCGATCCGTGTTGTTAACGGGAGTTTGATCGAAACCAACACCTGCTCGCAATAATAAAGGTTTGATAGGACGATAATTACCGCCTACGGCAAAACGCCAAGTATTATGAAAGTTTTCTGGTACAACGGCATTAATTTGTGCCGGAATAAACATGCCGGTGGTAGGATCTACTGTAACGGCTTGCACCCCTTTTAAAATGAGGTTTTTGTTAAAGTAATTCCATTGCGTGTAAATAATGCTGCTTTCAACGGCCCATTGGCAATTGATATCGTGATAAGCACTTAATTCGGTCCAAGGCGGTAAAGTAACTTGGGCGCTTAAATTAGGGGAAATTAAAATGCCGCCAGGTGTTACGCGACTTGCTAATGGGCCCACAAATTTACTTTTTCCTTCGGGGTTAAAACTTAATTGGGAGTGATAAGCTAAGCCCACGCGGGTGCCGGGATCAAATTGATAAAGAAGACCGCCGTGCCAGCCATAACCCCAGGCAGAAGCGCTATTTTTGCTTAACGTATCAAATGCTTCTGGGTTGCCAGGCACAACCGGTAAGCCTGCAATAGAATCAAAATCAACATCCAGATGAGTAGCATCAAAGCCGGCACCGATCGAAAATTTATTGGTTAATTTCCAGGCTAAACTCGGACTAATATCAATGGTGGTAAGATCGGTTTTGGTTGCGGAATAACGCAAAACTGAAGTTTCTGGGTAATTGGTTTCTAAGCCAAACGGCGAGGCTACGCTAAAACCGAAAGCGAAACAGTCGGAAATAGGTGCGACGTAATGAATGGCAGGAACGAAATTGGCGCCACCTGCTTGCACACCACTACCACTTTGCGTAAAAGCAAAGCCTGGTGGTAATAAGGGTGCGCGAGTGGTCCATGTATTGGTGCCACTAAATTGTGTATCGGTAATGACTTCATCCCCTGAGATTACTAATTGTTGGTGATTAATCCGTATTAATCCCGCCGGGTTGAAGTAAGCTGTACTGGCATCTTCAGCTAATGCGGCACCGCCAGCACCAAAGTCACCCATATCTACAGCGTTTTGTTCAAACAATTGAAAGCCGCCGGCACTAACACCACTAGAAAAGGTAAGAAGGGTAGTAGCAATCCCTGCTGCCAAAAAACATTTGGTGACTAACCGTATTTTTTTCATATTTCTTCCTCTTGCAGTACGTCTAACAATAGTTCTGGACCTGCAGCTAAAATAGCTGGGCTTACTTTAAAGCGTTTAAAGTTCTCAATAAATTTACCAATCAACAATTGCGCGTTTTTATCATATTGACTTGGGTCAGGCCAAGTTGTTTTTGGTTGTAATAAATTAGTTTCAACTCCAGACAAACGCTCGGGAATCAAAAAATTAAAGCCCGGCACTTTTTGGAAAGTGGCGGTAGCAAGTTCGCCGTTCAAAATTGCATGTATAACCGCGCGAGTAACCGGGATAGGAAAACGTTTGCCACCTTGGCCATAACCACCGCCGGTCCAGCCGGTGTTGACTAAGTACACGGCAGCTTGGGTTTGTTCTAAACGACGCATGAGTAAATCTGCATACACATGTGCGGGTCGTGGAAAAAAGGGTGCGCCAAAACAAGTGCTAAAAGTGGTTTTAATCGCTTCGGTTTGCCCCATTTCGGTGCTGCCCACTAAAGCGGTATAACCACTTAAAAAATAGTAAGCTGCTTGTTCTTTGCTGAGTTTAGCAACGGGTGGTAGAACGCCGTATAAATCACACGTTAAGAAAATTACGGCTTTGGGGTGGCCCGCTTGATTGCTGTCAACGCGCATTGGAATGTATTCACGTGGGTAAGCAGCGCGACTATTTTGCGTAAGGCTGGCATCGCTATAAATAGGGTCTTTAGTTTTGGGATCAAGCACCACGTTTTCCATTACTGAGCCATAGCGAATAGCGTGCCAAATAACGGGTTCCCGCTCTTCCGATAAATCGATGCACTTCGCATAGCAGCCGCCTTCAAAATTAAAAACGCCTGTATTACTCCAGCCATGTTCATCATCGCCAATCAGATAACGTTCTGGATCGGCAGATAAAGTGGTTTTACCTGTTCCGGATAAACCAAAAAATAATGCGACATCCCCTTGTTTGCCGACATTTGCAGAACAGTGCATAGATAATACGTCGTAATCAGGCAAAAGATAATTCAGCACGGAAAACATGGCTTTTTTGATTTCACCCGCGTATTGATGACCACATAACAACACTTTACGTTCTGATAAATGGATAATGAGTGCGGCATCACTGTTTACACCGTCTCGCGCAGGATCGGTGTTAAAACCCGTAGCACATAAGATAGTCCACTCTGGTTTATTATGAGGATTAGTGTGCTCAGGACGAATAAATAACTGTTTGGCAAATAGATTGTGCCAAGCCAATTCGGTAATTACTTTTAACGGTAAATAGTGATCGGCACTAGCCCCTACTTGTAAGTGCGAAACAAAAGTATCTTTTTCCTGCAAATATTTTTCTGCGCGTTGCCATAAAGTGTGAAATTTATCTTCTGATATCGGCTGATTAATAGCGCCCCATTCGATGTTGTTGGTGGTTTGGGCTTCTTGCACGATAAAACGATCTTTGGGAGAACGGCCAGTTCGTTTGCCGGTAGTAACGGTTAATGCTTGGTTGGCAGCTAATACCCCTTCTCCACGTTCCAACGCAATTTTAACCAGTTCATCCACAGATAAATCGACATAAGCTGTTGGCATAATTTTTCCCCCGAGTTAATTAAATTTTATTGAGCTGCTTTCCATTTGATATTGCAACCTATACTAGGTTTCTGTTCTGTAGATACCGGTTGGTTCGCTAAAATGTTATCCAGTGCCAGACGAATATCTTTGCCGGTTACGGGAATATTGTTGTTGGGTCGAGAATCATCATATTGTCCACGATAAACGCATTCCATTTTTTCATCAAAGATGTAAAAATCCGGCGTACAAGCTGCCTGATAAGCTTTGGCAATTTCTTGGGTTTCATCATAAAGATAAGGGAAGGGGTAAGCAAATTGTTTTGCGACTTCTTGCATGTGTTGTGGCGAATCATCGGGGTGGCTGCTAATGTCATTGGAGCTAATGGCGATAAAAGCAATCCCTTTTTGTTGATATTCTTGTGCTAAAGAGGCTAATTCACGCTGCATATGCTTTACGTAAGGGCAATGATTGCAAATAAACATAATAACAGTGGCAATACTGGATTTGAGCTGCTTTAAACTGAGTTTTTTCCCGGATACAGTATCTAGCAAGGTGAAGTCTGGTGCTACAGTGCCAAGAGGAAGCATGGTGGAGGGCGTTAAAGCCATAATATTTTCCTGAATTGTTATCATTGGGTGCGGCTAAGTATACAATATTAGGAGTAACTACTCACGCTAGGTTCAGCTAATCACTAGGCTAATTAAGTTTCCGGTGTATACAACAAACTCCCCTCTCCCAAGACATTGGGGTGAGACGGAAAAAGAAAAAGCAAAGCTTTTTCCCGTCGAACGCCCACAAGGATGTGTGGGCTGGGGCTTGCAAGCGTAGCGTAGCAAGGGGTGGGGTGAGGGTTAGTTGGGTATATCAAAAAACTATATGTTAAAACGGGACTAAGAGGTATTTATGGCGAAACTTTATTTTTATTATTCGGCGATGAACGCCGGTAAAAGCACAGTTTTATTGCAATCCAGCCATAATTATCAAGAACGCGGCATGGCAACAGTGTTATTTACGCCGATCATCGATACCCGTTATGCGCCAGGTGCTATTCATTCTCGAATAGGGTTAGAAGCGCAAGCGGTTCCTTTCGATAACAAATTTAGTCTGTTTGATTATGTTGCTACCAACAAAGCAAAGGTCGACAATTTAAAATGTATTTTAGTTGATGAGGCGCAGTTTTTAACGAAAGACCAAGTTATGCAGTTATGTAAAATTGTCGACGAACTTGATATTCCGGTATTAGCGTATGGTTTACGCAGTGATTTTTTAGGGGAGCCTTTCGAAGGTAGCCTTTACTTATTAGCGTGGGCAGATAATTTAGTTGAGATCAAAACCATTTGTCACTGTGGCCGCAAAGCGACGATGAATATGCGCATTGACGAACATAACCGCCCGGTACGTACTGGTGCACAAATTGAAATTGGCGGCAACGAACGTTACGTTTCTACCTGTAGAAAACACTTTAATGCTACTGAGTAGTTAGTTCTGCAAAATATTAATCACGGTTTTACAAATTTGGTCGCGGTCATAATCTTCAAAAATATTATGTGCTGAATTTTCAAAGCCAAAATCTTGATGTTTTATTTGATGTTGTGCGAGATAAGCAAACGTTTTAGCGTTGTTGATCGTTACATCATGTTTTCCATATAAAATAATGAGTGAGCCAAAGTGAGCTTGCTTGATATCAACATGTTCTTGCAACTTAAAAAATTCAATAATGCATTCAACCGGCACCGCTAAATATTGAAAAACATTAATGGCGATACTGGTATCTAAGGTGTCATAGGTGGTTTGGCGATCGTCATGTAATGATTTTGGTAAGAAGGGCACTACCCACGAATAAATTTTTCCGAGCACGGGTGTAAAAAGAATTTTTTTGTATTTCATGTCGCCGTCAATGGCGTAATACGCCGGCGATGAAAGGATAAGATTTTTTACGGGTCGATGTTGTGCAATAAAAGTTGCGAGCAATCCTCCCATGGAATGACCTATTACGCTTATTTCTTCGGCTAACAGATGCAAAGCGTCATAATGTTCCAGCGCCTCACGTAACCAATCTTCGTAACGCACGGTTTGTAATAATTGCGTAGTATTAAGACCAAAACCTAAAATATTAGGCGCATAAAAAGGAATTTTTTCAACCTGGAATTGCGTCGCCAAGTGGTTAAATTGTTCAGGCGAACCGGTAAAGCCGTGAAGTAACAAGACGGCATGTTTCAATTTAGGTTGTGGATTGTAAAGTTTAGGTAAGGTTTGAGCAAACGTACCGAGAATTTTAATTTCCGTAAAACGTTTTAAATAGGCTGAATTAAGAGTGTTTGCTAGATAACAAATAAAAAGACGGCAAATTAGCGCTGTAAAGAAAATAACTAATGCCATCAAAAAGATACGCAAATACCAATCTTTGGCGATCAATGGGTTTCGTAAAAAAGTAAAATTCATGGTAACCACGAGTAGTACCATGACAACACAGGTGACCCCCGCTACCAAAAAACCGCCACGAACTAGGTGGTTACTTTCATTTAAACCTTTAGTTGTTTTTTTTTGCATAAAGATATTATTCCAGGTACTGACTATTTTGTGGTTTTTTTGGAAAAATAACAATAAATATATTTCGTATGACTTCTATCGTTGCATAGCTTAATTATTAGCTTGTAACTTGCTGGGGATGCTATAAGTCTCGATTTCTTTATGCCATAATCTTGCCTCTAATTTATACTTTCTTGGCGGGCTATCACGATGGATGAAAACAGAAAAAAAGCACTAGGTATGGCACTTAGTCAAATTGAAAAGCAGTTTGGTAAAGGTTCAGTTATGCGCATGGGTGACACGAGTCGTGTACCCGTTGAAGCGGTTTCAACCGGTTCATTAACATTAGATATTGCTCTAGGCATCGGTGGCTTACCACGCGGTCGCATCATTGAAATTTATGGTCCTGAATCCTCAGGTAAAACTACCCTGACATTGCAAGCTATTGCGGAATGTCAAAAACAAGGAGGCGTAGCAGCATTCGTGGATGCAGAGCACGCGTTAGATCCTATTTATGCGCAAAAGCTGGGTGTGAACGTGGATGATTTATTAGTTTCCCAACCAGATACCGGTGAGCAAGCATTAGAAATTGTAGATATGCTAGTGCGCTCAAGTGCAGTAGATATCGTAGTGGTCGATTCGGTTGCTGCCTTAACACCTAAAGCAGAAATCGAAGGTGATATGGGCGATCAACACATGGGGCTGCAAGCACGCTTGATGTCACAAGCTTTGCGTAAATTGGCAGGTAATATCAAACGCTCAAATACGCTGGTTATATTTATTAACCAAATTCGGATGAAAATCGGCGTAATGTTTGGTAGCCCAGAAACTACCACGGGCGGTAACGCGCTTAAATTCTATGCTTCCGTGCGCTTGGATATTCGTCGTACCGGATCAATAAAACGCGGTGAAGAAGTGGTAGGCAGTGAAACGCGCGTAAAAGTAGTGAAAAATAAAGTGGCGCCACCATTCCGCCAAGCAGAATTTGAAATTTTTTATGGTGCTGGAATTTCACGTCAAGGTGAAATTATTGAGTTAGGTGTACAAGCAGGCTTAATTGAAAAAGCCGGTGCTTGGTATAGCTACAATGGTGAACGCATTGGGCAAGGTAAAGAAAATGTTCGTACTTTCTTAAACGAGCACCCAGAAATTGCACACGCTATCGAAGCAAAAATTCGCGAACAATCATTGGTAAAAGCGCCAGTCGTTGAACGCGAGACGGAGTTCGATGAAGTAGATGCTTAAGGTTTGAGATAATGATTTCTTCTGTTAATTTTATAGTTCAGGGTATTGCCTAGCTAACCCTCACCCCCTCCCCTCTCCCGATTCCTCGGGAGAGGGGGCGTTGGTTGTATGCACTGGGAACTTAAATCAATTTGAAGATAATTAAAATTCAGCATGAGTAATGACCAATTTGATCTGCTAACCGAAATCAGTCAAAGCGCTATTCGAATGCTCGCTAATCGCGAGCATTCGCGTTTTGAACTGAAACAAAAATTATTGCAACGTGGCTATGCAGCGGATTTAGTAGAACAAGTATTGGAAAAACTTATCCGGCAGGATTTGTTAAGCGAGCAACGTTTTGTCGAAAATTTTGTGCGTAATCGTGTTAATAAAGGCTATGGGCCTTTGCGTATTACTGCAGAATTACAAGCGCGCGGCATTGATAAAACAACGATTAAACGCAGCATAAATCAGACAGTTTTAGCGGAACAACAAATTAAAATTAGTCAGGTACGCAGTAAAAAATTCGGTAGCAAATTACCGACGAACGCTGCAGAATATGCTAAACAATTACGCTATCTGCAGTATAAAGGCTTTAGTGCAGAACAAATTCGGCTAGAATTAAGGCTCAGTATTGATACAGCTGCGGTTGCTGATGAAGATTAGAATCTAAATTTTTAACTTACTGAAAATAATTTATGAATAGCAACGAACTTCGCCAGGCATTTTTAGATTTTTTTGCAGCTAAGGGTCATACTTTGGTGCCTTCTAGCCCATTGGTGCCCGGAAATGATCCAACCTTACTTTTTACGAATGCGGGCATGGTGCAATTTAAAGATGTTTTTTTGGGTGCAGAAAAACGTTCCTACGTGCGTGCTACTACAGCGCAACGCTGTGTGCGCGCCGGTGGTAAACATAATGATTTAGAAAATGTGGGTTATACCGCACGCCATCATACTTTTTTTGAAATGTTAGGAAATTTCAGTTTTGGCGATTATTTCAAGCGCGAAGCAATTGCCTATGCGTGGGAATTTCTCACCAAAATTTTGCAAATTCCCGCCGAAAAATTGTGGGTAACCGTTTACGAACAAGATGACGAAACTGCTGATATTTGGTTAAAAGAATTAAAAGTGGATCCGCAGCGTTTTTCACGGTGTGGTGCTAAAGACAATTTTTGGTCTATGGGTGATACTGGACCTTGTGGGCCTTGCACTGAAATTTTTTATGATCACGGTCCCGAAATTGCCGGCGGGCCGCCCGGTAGCCCGGAAGAAGATGGGGATCGATACATTGAAATTTGGAACCTGGTGTTCATGCAGTTTAATCGTGCGGTAAATGGCGAATTAACCCCCTTACCAAAACCCTCTGTTGATACAGGCATGGGCTTAGAACGCGTGGCTGCAGTTTTACAAGGTGTGCATAATAATTATGACACCGATTTGTTTCAGCCTATTATTCAAGCGTTAGCACAGCTGGCGCAGGTGAAGGATTTAACACACACGTCACTGCGGGTCGTTGCTGATCATATTCGATCCTGTGCTTTTTTAATTGCTGACGGCGTTATTCCGGCCAATGAAGGTCGTGGTTATGTGTTGCGCCGCATCATCCGCCGTGCAGTGCGTCATGGCAATAAATTAGGTCTCACCGAAGATTTTTTTCACAAATTAGTAACGCCATTAATAGCAAAAATGGGGGCGGCTTATCCAGAATTAAGCAAAGCCAAAAATCACATTGAGCGCGTGTTACAACAAGAAGAACAACAATTTGCGCGCACCTTAGAAACCGGCCTTAAACTGTTAGCGCAAGATTTAGCGAAATTAACCGGCACGGTTATTCCCGGTAGTACCGTGTTTCGCTTGTACGATACCTATGGTTTTCCCGTCGATTTAACGGCAGATATTGCGCGCGAGCGTGGTTTAACTATCGATACCGATGGTTTTGAGCAAGAGATGGCAAAACAGCGGGAAAAATCGCAAGCCGCTAGCAAATTTGGCGCGGATTATACCGACCGTTTAGCTTTAGCGGGCGAAACTAACTTCACGGGCTATGAGCATCTGGCGATGGATGCTACCGTCATAGCATTATTTTGTGACAAGCAACCAGCCGATTCTTTGCAAACTGCAGCAGAAAGTGTGGTGGTGCTCGATCATACGCCTTTTTATGCAGAAGGCGGTGGTCAAGTAGGTGATCAAGGTTGGTTGTTTGGTCCTAACGGCCAGTTTGCGGTAAAAGATACGCGGAAAGAAGGCCAAATTTATCTGCATTATGGTCAGCTTACGCAAGGTACTTTACAAACAGGCGATAAAATTAGGGCGGAAGTCGATAGCGAAAAACGTACGGCAACAGCGCTTAATCACTCTGCCACGCACCTTTTGCACGCCGCATTACGTAAAATTTTAGGTGAGCATGTGCAGCAAAAAGGTTCGTTGGTTACGCCAGAACGTTTACGTTTTGATTTTACCAATTACGCACCCCTTACGGCCGAGCAAATAAAAGCTGTCGAAAACTTGGTAAATCAGCAAATTCGGAAAAATCTTGTGGTAGAAACCCACGTCATGGCACCGGAACAAGCTCAGCAAGCAGGCGCTTTGGCGTTGTTTGGTGAAAAATACGGTGAGTCAGTTCGCGTTCTTTCTATGGGAACTTTTTCCAAAGAACTCTGCGGTGGTACGCACGTGCAAAGAACCGGTGATATTGGTTTGTGTAAAATAACCTTAGAAACCGGCGTGGCAGCGGGTGTACGTCGAGTTGAAGCAGTTACGGGTGAGTATGCTTTAAATTGGGTAGATGCAGTCGTTGATCAGCTGGATGAAGTGGCACAATTATTTAAAACGGGTCGCGATAATTTACTGGATAAAATCAAAAAAAATAATCAACAAACCCAAAAGTTAGAACGGCAATTAGAACAATTGCAAAATCGGTTGGCAAATGTCGCTAGGAATGATTTAATGAGCCAAGCAGTCGAAGTGCATGGCGTAAAAGTGTTGATTGCCCAACTAGATAATATGGACGCGAAAGCTCTGCGCGACACCATCGACCAGCTTAAAGATAAGCTGGATACTGCAGTGATTGTGTTAGGTAGTGTGATGGAAGGTGAACGTGTGCAATTAGTAGTGGGCGTTACTAAAAATCAAACGACAAAAATTAATGCCAATGATTTTATTAATAAAATCGCGCATCACATTGATGGCAAAGGCGGCGGACGTGCTGATTTCGCGCAAGCAGGTGGTGGCCAAGTAAAAGGGCTCCCAGCAGCGCTACAAGCAGCCGAAGCTCTGGTTCAGCAAATGTTAAAGTGATCAGGCGCCCCCTCTCCCGAAGAATCGGGGTGAGGCGGAAAAAGAAAAAGCGTAGCTTTTTCCCGCCGAAAGTCCACACAAGGATGTGTGGGCTGGGCTTGCATTGCAAGGGGTTGGGGTGAGGGTTAGCAAGATAGATCTCAGAATTATAGTATTCGAGTGGTTACAAAAAAACATATGGCATTAATCGTTCAAAAATTTGGTGGAACTTCAGTTGGCACACTTGAACGTATTCAACACGTTGCAAACAAGATTTTACAAACCAAAGCAGCAGGGCACGATGTTGTTGTAGTTGTTTCTGCTATGAGTGGCGAAACCGATCGTTTGATTAGTTTAGCCAAAGCTTTACAAGAACAACCGGATCCGCGGGAATATGCCGTTTTGTTAGCTACCGGCGAACAAGCTGCTATCGCCTTATTAACCATGGCTTTAATGGCGCAAGGTTGTTCTGCGCGCTCCTATACGGGTACGCAGGCCCATATCCATACCGATAATAATCATAACAAAGCGCGCATTTTGGCTATCAATTGCCAAGCCTTGCAAATCGATTTAGGTGCAGGTTATGTGCCTGTAGTAGCTGGTTTTCAAGGAATTGCCGACAATGGCGATATCACCACGCTAGGACGCGGTGGTTCCGATACTACCGCCGTAGCATTAGCAGCCGCTTTAAAAGCCGACGAATGTCAGATTTATACCGATGTTGACGGAGTTTATACCGCCGACCCCCGCGTAGTACCTGCCGCCAAGCGTTTGGACACGATTACTTTTGAAGAAATGTTTGAACTTGCCAGTTTGGGCGCAAAAGTAGTGCAACAGCGTGCAGTTGAATTTGCCGGTAAATACCATGTGCCTTTGCGCGTTTTATCGAGTTTTGTAGACGGCCCCGGCACCTTGATTACGTTTAATGAAAAAAGCGCTGATCAAGCTATTATTACCGGGATTACCTGCAATCGGCATGAAGCTCGGTTGACAATTACCGGAATTCCGCAACAGGCCGAAGCGGTAGCGAGTATTTTGGCAGAACTAGCTAAGGCCCATATTGAAATTGATATGTTAGTGCAACAAGTAACCATGCCGAATACCATTGACCTCACCTTTACGGTAACTCGCGAAGATTACAAGCGTGCTATGACGATTTTGCAAAATTTAGCGGCAGATTTAAGAGCTCAAAATGTAGCCGGTGATGCTGAAGTAGCAAAAATATCGCTAGTAGGTATTGGTTTACGCTCACATCCTGCTATTATTGGAACGTTGTTTAGTTGTTTCAGTAGCCACAACATTGCTGCACAGCTGATCTCAACCTCTGAGGTTCGGGTGTCGGCAGTAATCGAGGAAAAACACTTAGAACATGGCATGAAAGCCCTGCATAGTGCGTATGGTTTGGATGAAACAGTTGGGATAGCGCACGAGTAACATAAGGAAATTCGATGAAGTTTTCACCTAGTAACACCACAATTTAACGTTGTTCTGGCGCTAGAATTAGCTGAGTTAGCTGATCTGCCGCCTATTTCGCGATTGTTCATAGCCAGTTAAGCTTTGTTAGCGCGTAAAAATAAAAGGTGTGTCTTTAAGATTTCCTTAAGGAATAGCTTGTAGACTGGATTTTAACAAGTCTACATAGTTATTGTTATTAATTGTTGCCAAAAAACCTGTAGAACAAAGACGTAGATTTGTAGTTCTAGCGGCAGGCAACGTGGATACTAGGAGGAGCAAAAATGCTTATTTTGACACGGCGTGTTGGGGAAACCCTCATCATAGGCGATGATGTAACCATCACAGTACTGGGAATTAAAGGTCACCAAGTTCGGTTGGGAATCAATGCCCCTAAAGAAGTTTCTGTTCATCGTGAAGAGATTTATCAGCGCATCCAGCAGGAAAAGTTGAAAACATCCCCAGATGATGTCTCAGGAAATGTTTAGCAACTGAAGATCAGGGAGCTGCTGTCAAGCAATCTCCCTGTTTCACTTAAATTCTCTCAAACTCCATTTCGCAAAACATAGTCACAATCACTAATTTGGTCATTGCTAATCCCCCTTTGGGTGTGCTCAAATAAGCATACAATGAATAATAATAAATATACGCGCTTAAATATTAATTTAGCGAAGTAAGGGGGTGGTTTATGCCAGGTGATGAATACAAAAATAGCGAAGTAGATGAATCTCTTGTACCGCAATTGAGTACCCCTAGAGAAATACAGCAGCAAGTTAATTTGATGATGATCCAGTATGCTAAAGATCATTATCCTCAATCGTATAATGAATTAGATTTTTTCTTTACCCCAGAGCCCAGAAAAAATGAACAGCTGCTTAGACAATTAGAGTCTGTGGCTGGTTTAAGAGATCATGCAATACGAGGCGAGATACTAGCTTATAAATGTGAATTTAAACAAGCAAAAAGCGATTTGCTAGATGAATTTGTAAATCTTTTAGAGGACTGTGATCCTTTGGTAATTCGAGGGGGGGAATCTAAAAATGACAAACGTGCAAAACAAATAGTTGAGCAGAAAAATCATAACACTCCTTCAAAAAGTTCTCCTAAACTCGCACCTAGTTCACCTCAAGTTACTCCTCCCAGGAAAAAATCCGTCGATAAATTAAGCGAACTAAAAAAATTCCTAGAGGTTTTAAAACCGTGGCTTTTTAGTAACATTCGAATACCAAAGCGTAGTGCTTTTCCTCGGTTTATAGCTGAATTGAGTAAGTTAAATAATGATACGAAAAGCGAAGTAAAAGATGATTTTGCTAACTTAAAACGAGCTCTTTCTGTTGAAGATTTTGGTGTTGCCGTAGATGAGTATAGAAAGCTAGGTGATGCCCAGAAAAAGAAAATGCGAGATCATTTTACGGGCAACGATGATAATGCTGTTCTTTTTAGTGCGATACAACAATTTGCTGAGTTAAAAGCGGATAAAAAAGCCGAGATGATGGCATATTTTTCTGCCTTAAAAGATGTTGTTTATGAAGACTACATTTGTGATCGGGTGGCGCATTATCTGGCTTATCGTGAATTTGAAAAAAAGCTTCCACATGAAAAGGAATTTGAGTCAACAGATCCATTTGAAGTTGCAGTTGAAAAAGCGGTGAACGAGCTGTGGCATGAACAATTTGCTGAAGGAAAACCAAAAGAATCGTTTGAGTTTCCACAATTTAGAGAAGCAATAATTGAGATCTACAATCAACAGGCAGGTGCACATGATAAAAGTATTGATGCCAAATCTCGTGCTAAATTTGAAGCTAGATGGAATGAGAATTTTATCCTAAGAAAAAAATGTGATTCACCAAGTCATAAACAATTTAAACCTAAAATTGGCCAGATGTGGATAGATGAACTTTCGCCGGTTTTTGAATTGGTTGAAAAGGCAAAATCAGTAGAAAGTTTAACTGGAGAATTGACAAAACAAAAAGAAAATCAAGATGGAGCAATTGATGAAACAAAACAGATCCTTGGAGATCATCTGACGGCACTTAATAAAAAGGAGCGGGCATCTGCGGTTCTTGTTGATGCTAAACTTAGTACGTATGAAGGTGAGTTTCGCATGCCCGGCGTTTCCCCCCAACAATTTGCTGCGTCTTCCAGAGCGGTGCAGCGGTGGCCTACAAGCCGAAGTATTTTGCCTACACCTGCTAAAAAGAAACTATTTAGCATCATTCCCGAGGTAAATGCAGTGGATCAATATGGGAATACTGCTCTTTTTTATGTGGTACAAGAAATTTTTAATGAAAAGTGCAAAGGTAAACGAAGAGAGTTGGCCTATAATAAATTATTTTTATTAATCAAAAATGGAGCTAGGGTTGATTTTGTAAATAAAAATAAAGACAAACCAAGGACAATTTTTGATCTTGGTGATTGCAGTGAATGGATTAATAAAAAAGATGAAAATGGCAACACAATTTTACATTGGTTTGCTTACCACGGTTTAATGAAATCCTTTTACTATGCGCTAACTCATGGGGCGAAAGATTCAATAACAAATGATTACAAACAAACTCCTTGGGATGTAACAAACAATGGTAAAACTTTGTATGAACAAACCCTTAGCAAAGTGGAGTTAGAGCAAGATAGTGATATCCATTTAGAAGCCAAAAAACCAAAAACTCCACCAGCAAAGCGTGAATCGTCTGATAATAATGAGTCGACAGAAAGCAAGGGAGTATCGCTTAGAAAATTGCCAGCTAAATACAGTTATGTTGACTTTGTTGAATGTGTTTTTGATAGGGTAGAAAATTCTGACTCAGATTATGTTGTAGCCCCCCTTTCGTTAACAGGAGGTACAAAATTAAGCTATGATGATGTTGATGAAAAACTTGAAGAAAAAGCTAAAGAAAAACCCAAATTTCTGCGTGGGCAAAATTTAATAAGAGAAGATCAAGATTTTAAAACAAGCGTAGAAAAAGCGCGTCATTTAAAGCAGCAAGAACAATTTGCGCTTGCTCGATTAAAGATGTATACGGCGAAAACTGAAGAATTTTTTGCAGGTATATGTTTGTTTTTGCGTACCGAAATTGATTCTAATCAAGGAGTTAAGCAATCTAAATGGGTGCAACATTTGTTGGAAGTTAATAAGGTGAAAGTGGAACTCATCTTGTTGGCCACACAACAACTTACTCCTGATGAATTAAATAAAAAAACGGAAGAAATTCTTGCCCCCGTTAAACAAAAATTTAATAAAGTACAAAAAATAAATCTTGGGATCGATGATGCTTCATTGGCAAATTTCATAAATAATAATGCTCAGTTATTTCCACCACAAGAATTTGTTAATGGAGATAATCTTTTTCATGGAATGGTTAAAAGAGGCGAGCCCGTAGAAAAAATTAAAGAGCAGCGTAATATGTTTGCGAAGCACCCTCAGATTGTAATAGATGCAGTTAAAGGTAGAAATAATAGCGGAGAAACACCTGTTACAGCCGGAGTAATTGCTGCATATGATGCTAAAAAGAAAGCAGAATTTTTTATCAAAGAGCTAAATATACTTTACAGTCAAAGCTTTGCTTTGGTGCTTTCTCATCTTTATCGTGCACAGGCAAAGTATCGTTTTGATACAGAAGATTATCAAATTATAAAAGCAAAAATTAAAGCGGTTGAACTGGCTGTTACAAATATAGCGCAAGGTAATCCCTTGCTAACTGTTTTAGATGGATTATTGGCCGATCCTGCTATTCAACGTAAAAGGGATAGCTGGAACCCAAAACATTGGGTGTTGGACAAAAAATCAGATACCGAAGAAATTTTGATGACGGTCAAAACCGCCGAAGAAAAATCGGTGCGACGGTCGAGTCAAAGTCCTGGTAGGCCCTCTGATAGTAAGCAAGAAAGTGGTAAATTGCCGGAGCCTGTACAAGAGCAACCGTCACAAATGGGGCTTACTCCTACGGGCTAGCTTTTAGTAGGAACAGTTGTTTTAGTTGATTTTTTTTAGCTAATTAAAACTCCTCTAATCCTTATTTAATATAAGGGCAAGAGGAGTTTTTTTTTAGAGTTAATTTTTGCATTACGCTTATTGGTCAACAACAAAGAGAATATAAATTTATGTTTGGATTATTTGGCTCAAGAAAAGACGGAATGGAAGAGTGCAAAATAGGCGATACTGCAGTTGTAAGGAGCAATTTTGCAGTAGCTGATCATTGGTATCAACGTGCATTTACTATTTCTGGCAATGTACTCTTTCTTATTAAACGGGCAGATCTTCTGTATAAATTAAAATCATATAAGGCTGCCGGATTGCTCTATGAAAAGGCATTGCAGCAGGCGTCTCAAAATTTTGAACTTTATCAAAAACTAGCAAGCGCATATTTAAATGAAAACGCTGAGCTTACGATTTCAGAAAAAAAAGAAAAAGCGCTTGCTGTGTTTATCAAGGGGGCAGAAAAATACGGTAAAAATGGGAAGTTTTTGTTAGGGATGGGAATCATCTCGTATGACCTTGGAGAATTTGAGCTGGCTTTAAGTTGTATTAAAGAAGCTTTACAGCTTAAAGTAAGCGGACGAGAGGCCGATGATTTATATGTTTTGCTTAAGCTTGCAGAAGGCAAGACTCAGTTGGCATTAGGAAATGTAAATACCGCTGCTGTTGCTTTCTATACTATATTGGGATTTAGAGGTTTTGCATCACCTGAGCATAATAGTCGTTGCGCTGAGGCTCATGCCGGTCTGGGTGAAGCCAGATGTTATTTTAGACAATATAAAGACGCTTTAGAACATTGCGAAAATGCTTTAAAACGTGATCCAGATTGTGTAGCCGCACATTTTGGTAAAGCTAATGCACATTATTTTAATAAGCAATTCGATGCGGCTTTGAAGAGTTACGATGAAGTTTTAAAAAGAGACCCTGATCATTTTTATGCTAATTGCTACAAGGCAAATATTCTTTATTTAAAAGAAAATTATAAAGCGGCGTATGAGCATTTTCAGAAAGCCATGCAGGCAAGGCCAGCATTCATTTCTCATGTGGTTGTTATTCTAAAAGCAAGCAATACACATAATTTAAATATTTTACATCCTGAGATGGGTTTATGCCTAGCTAAACCCCAGCGCTTTAAGCAGCTTAAACTGTATTATCATGCCAAAGTTTTTTTGCAAAACCTTTTGGCTGGAAGTGATTTTAGTAAATATCTTCTGGTAGATTTTGAAAATTTTGAACAACGTGCATATTTTTTTAAAAAATATGGTGACGCGATACTCAAAAACTGTGAGCAAGAATTAGCTATATCGCTGGTTTTACATGCTAAGCAGTTAAATTTTCTTGATGAGCATGAGTCAGCAATTAAAGAATTTGCAGCGGTTCTGACTGTTGATAAGCACAATCATGATGCATTATTTGGCCAAGGTAATGCTTATTTTGCGCTGAATAATTTAGATAAGGCTAGAGGTTGCTATGAAGAGGCATTAAAAATCCAGAATGATGATATTGCAGCTTTAGTTAACTTAGGGGTGGTTTGTCGGCAACAAAATAGGTTGGCAGATGCAATTAAATATTTTTTAGAAGCACTAAAAATTAATCCCAATTACTTCCCTGCGCATTTTAATTTGGCTTGTGCTTATGCACATAACAAACAACAAAGCGAAGCTATGAAGTGTTATGTGGAGTTACAAAAATTAAACCAACAAGCAGTTTTTGCCAGCGTAGCGATGGATGATGTGCATTTTGATACAGTAGGAGATCTAGGTTCTTTAAATTTAGTGGATTTATTAGGAGAAGAGGCGCTACGCTTAAAGCAAAAGTTTAATAAAAAACAGGCACAAAATTTACTACGAGAAAATTTGGCCCTAGCAAAAAAACAAGCAATAGACGAAGGATTAATCAGCGCTGATGCTAAAGATGAAAAAGAAGTTGCTGCAGATAAAGCGGCGCCAAGTAGTGATTTTAAAGTAGAAGATAAAAATGAATTACAGAAAAAACACGAACGTTTGTTATTTCAAGCCGCTCGTATAGGTGATTTAGCAGAGTTAGAACGATTAAAAAAAATGAATGTAAACTTAGGGGCGCGCGATCGTGGAGGCATGACGGGGTTACATATTGCGGCAGAGGCAGGCGTTGCATTATCAGTGATAGCATTTTTTATTGAGCAAGGTGCATGCGGGGTCAATGATAAGGATCTGCAAGGAGAAACTCCGCTTTATAAAGCGGTTAAAAATAATGATACGAGTACGGTAGCAGAGTTAGTTAAAAGAGGGGCAAATTTAGATTTAACATATAAACAGGCTGGCAAAGATCCTTTTATTCCTGCAAAAGATAAACCAACTAAGCAAGTATTTAGTGGTGTAATGCCAGAAAGCATACATGCTACTAATTTTCATAAACACGATTCTGCGCCGGATGGTTCCTGTGGTTTTACTTCATTACAAAAAACGCGCAAAGAAGTGCGTGATTGTTTAATGCAGGCAAAAGAAGACAAGGTAACTTTAGCTGAACTGGCTGTTGAAATTGTGACGGAGTTTAAAGCGTATGCTTTGACTGAAATTACAACGACAGAATATAAAAAATTATCAGGCGATTACAAAAATCATCAGGGTAGAGCTAATGAACTGCTTAAAAATATTAATGCTGAAGTTCGTAAAAGCGTTCCTGATCATAAAGCATTAAACAACTTAGAGGAGGCAGCTAAATATTTAGCCGCAGACGCTAAAAACGAGGGCTATAACAAACTTTTGCAAGAGGTTGCAAGTGTACAAAACGAAGGGCAAGAATTAGAACAAAAAATTCAAACCTATTGCGCATCAACGGCCGTTTATACCCCGTATGTAGAGCATCTTGGCAGAACAGGTTGGTTGGGTTGTATCAGTGCAAAAGTCTTTGCTAGGCTTAGTGGCTTTAATTTGTATATTTGGGTTCAGGTAGATGGACGGCTTGTTTGTAGCCATCATTATGTTGCAAGTACAGCTGCTACTACGCCAACATTTCATATGTTATATAATAATCGTGATCACTTCGATAGATTAATACCGGTTCCTCTCGTTGCTGAGGAAAAAGCCAGAGAAAGTAAATCTGACCCAACAGATAAAACTGCTGAAGCTGAATTATCGGTACTAGCTTTTGCCATTAAGGCAGGTAAATCATTACCAGTAATTGAGATATTAATACAAAGACACGATAGTGTTGATTCTGCATTGATTATAGATGGAGTCCCTCTTTTGCATTTGGCGGCAAAAATGGGAAATGATAATTTTATTAGGCATCTGGTTACGGTTAAAAAAGCGAATGTAAATGCACAAAGCAAGGATTTTTCTGCGCCGCTAGTTTATGCAGCGGTTGCTGGACATAAGTCCACGGTTGCTACTTTATTAAGTTTGGGTGCTATGTTTGATGAGGCTACTGCAGAAGGACAGGCTTTATTGAAAAGAATTGAGAAGGAAGTTAGTGATCAAGAGGTGCGGCAAGAAATTATAAATCGTTTACGAAATTATTCTGATCAGCAACGTTATCAGCGTGAGATGAGAGAAAAACTTGTCAACGTCATATTTATTTGTTTGTTTGCCGATACTCTAGAACTAGAAAAAACTAATCAAAACTATGCAAAAACTCGTTTATTTGTGCAAGATTTATTGCGTTTAATAATGCAATCGTCTCCTTATGCCGCTAAAAGCTTAGCGAAGCTTGATCTTGAAAAATCCACTTATGAAATGCTAAAAAATTCTAGGGTGGGAACGCAATTTTTAATGTTCATGCGGAGTAGAGTTGTTCCTGGGCAAGTGGTAACCCCAGATCAAATGAAAAAATGGTATTTAGAAATGCCTGAAAACAAAGAGCAAAACACTGCTTTTGTTACTAATGTGACGAATGCTATGCAAGAATATTGTGAATCTGGGGTGGATAATGTTTGGTTGGAAAGTATTGTTGAGCGCATAATACAAGGCATTCCGACTTTGTTTGCAAAAGTTAGCGCAGCATTAAAAGAGAAAATTGATGAAAAGTATCTTAGAGAACATATAAATCAAGTCGGTATTGGAAATCTTAAACAATGGATAAAAGTTGTTTTGAGTAAAGATGCCCGTTTTAAAACCGTTGTGTTGGAAGAAAAAAGCGAGCAGCAACTGATTGAAAATATTCAAATGGAGTTAGTTTTCCCTTTGGCAGAAAAAACAAAAAAGGAGAAAAAACATTTTTATTTGCAGCGCATAAAATCGGGTTTAGAAAACTGGTTATATATGAATAACTATTTAGTTAAAGAAGATAGGTTTTTTTACGAAATGGCTGATAAAATAGTAATGCGTCTTAGAGATCATGCCGAACAAATGAAAAAAGATAAAGAAGGCATGAAAGCTAAAAAAATGGGCTTGGCACGTCTTCTTATTAAGGAAATTTTACAGAGCAGTAATAAATTCACTATTCTGAGCGAACGTGCGGATGAGTTTATAGCTGCAATGATCTTAAAGCTACAGAAGCATCCTATGAAATATTTTTCTGTGAAAATAAAGTGTTGGACTGCATACCAAGTTAGAGTAAGGGGTGAGGTTTATCAATGGTTTTTCCAGCCAGAACAAAGCCGTGCTTCCTTTTCCATAAGTCGTTCGGTAAGTCGTTCGCTTTCCCTTGTTACCTCTTACTCTTCAGATTCAGAGGATGAAATAGAAGAGGTAACGCCTTTAAGTATGAATAAAAATACGTTTATTAACGAATTTTTAGCTTGCTTTGACTTATTATTTGCGAAATTCCAAGCGTTAGACAAAGGGTTGGTAAATCGAATAGATGAAGAAATTGATAAAGCATCAGCTGGCATAGATCAACATAAAGATAAATTGCCAAAATTTAAGGTGATGGGTATAGAGATTGGTTTAGGAGATGTAGCCTCGGCATGTGCAAGCTTTGGGGTCTATTTAAAAGATATTTCGGTGGCAAAGGCGGCACGGCGCATGACTGAATTATTTGAATTACATAATCCTTGGCAACGTTGTAAGGTTTTAAAAGCGGCAGCTGAATTTTTTATGAATCGTTATCAAAGGCAGCTTGAACAATTGGATCCGGAGGGTGTGCGTACATTGGCACATTGTGCTGCTAATCGGGTTGTGAATTATATTATTAGCGAGGATAAAAATCAGATTAAATCCGCCCCTAGTATTTGGGATAAAGTAAAAGGATATGTGTTAGGTGGGCCTACGAAAAAGAAAGAATTTGAGGGTCCTTTGGGCGTGATGATTATAGGAATGATAAGAGGCAAATCTAAAGAATTTGATACGAAAAGAATTAAGGCTTTAGATCATAAGCGAAATGATACTGTACCTTGGACTGCGGAGGCGTTTTTTGAAAACACGGGGCTAATTGTTGTCAATGAACAGACGGGGGAAGAAACGTATTATATACATAAAAATGTGCCCTTGAAGCCTGATGGCCAGCCCGTCTATGGCTATCGTTATGGTTCACTGGCAGAAGCGAAGGGGTATCGGGAGGTTAAGCCTTCTTTGCCGCATGCACCGAGTGAGGCTAAAGCTTCTGCTTCTCCGCGTTATACAAGTTAAGCAAGAGGGTTCCACCTTGCGGGTTATGGTGCTATACTTCCCGACCTTTTGGAGAGGTGGCCGAGAGGCCGAAGGCGCTCCCCTGCTAAGGGAGTATGGGGCAAAACTCCATCGAGGGTTCGAATCCCTCCCTCTCCGCCAGCCTTCACGACGGCTGGCAGTTCAAAATAAAACGATTACGCGCCCGTAGCTCAGTTGGATAGAGTACCAGGCTACGAACTTGGTGGTCGGGAGTTCGAATCTCTCCGGGCGCGCCAATTTTTCTCACTTCACGTTGCGATCATTACTTAATTAATTTTGATAGTATGTCTGAATGAACTCGATATTGACATCTATAGATGTCAAGTCAGACTTAACATCTATAGATGTTAAGATTGGGCAAGAGAGCTAAATAGCTTGCTCTTGTGGTATCTTTGACCACCAGATAAGTAGTACGAAATTTGCGAAAAATTAAGGTTGATTATATCCATGAATTCTTTCCTAAAATGGGCGGGTAACAAATATCGCATCATCGAGCGAATTAAAGCAGTTCTGCCTGCAGGAACGCGGCTGATTGAGCCTTTTGTGGGGTCGGGCGCGGCTTTTCTTAATACCGATTATTCTTCGTATTTATTGGCGGATACTAACCGCGATCTCATCCAATTGTTTATGCATTTACAAGCGGAAGGGCAACAATTTATTGATTATTGCCGTGATTTTTTTAATCCTGCGTACAATAGCCAAGAAGCTTATAATGGCTTGCGGATCGTGTTTAATAATACCAGTGATACACGTTTGAAATCCGCTTTATTTATCTATTTAAACCGTCATTGCTTTAATGGTTTGTGCCGTTACAACTCCAGCAACGAATTTAATACGCCGTTTGGTCGGCACAAAAAAGCTTATTTCCCTGAACAGGAAATGCAAAATTTTAGTCAAAAAGCGCAACGCGCCACCTTCATTTGTGCTGATTTTGTGACGACTATGCAGCAAGCACAACCCGGTGATGTGATCTATTGCGACCCGCCTTTTGTGCCGTTATCCGCTACCGCCAATTTTACCAGTTATAGCGCCGATGGCTTTAACGAAAGCCAACAAATTGCGTTAGCAAAAATGGCGGAAGAATTAATGGCGAAGGGAATCCCCGTGGTCATTTCAAATCACAACACAGAATTTACCCAAAATATTTATGCCTTGGCTAAACTGGACACCTTTGAAGTGCAACGCTTTATTAGCAGCAAAGGTAACAAACGCGAAAAAGCTGCAGAATTGTTAGCGATTTACCATCCTTAGTTGTGGCTAACATGACTTCAGAGCACGTAAATTCTCAAACAGAATTATCCTGGCCGCCCCCTTTTATTTTGCAGCGTAAAGCTCGTATACGGGCGGTGCGCTTGCGTATTTGTCCGGAACGTGGACTCATGCTGACAGTGCCAAAATGTTTTAATGCTCAGCAGGCAGTCACGGTGTTAGAAGAACATAAAGTTTGGATTGAACGAACTTGGCGCCGCATTCAACCGCGGGCACAGAGCGAACAGATAGAGCTTCCGCAACAATTAGATTTAACAGCAATCAATGAAATTTGGTTTGTCAGTTATCATGATATTGCCAGCGAGAAAATAAAGTTACGGATAGTGGCACCTAATCAATTATTGTTGAGTGGCGATATGCAAAATTTAGCGGCAGTAAAAATAATTTTACAGCGTTGGTTACAGCAATATGCCCAGCAACATTTAAGTGTTTGGTTAGCACGTTTAAGCCAGCAAACTGGATTTAGCTTTACTAAAGTGAGTGTCCGTAGCACGCGGACACGCTGGGGTAGTTGTTCGGCAAAAAAGCAAATTTCACTCAACTGTAAATTATTATTTTTAGCAGCAAATGTTGTTCAATATGTACTATTGCACGAACTTTGTCATACAATACACTTCGATCACTCCAGCCGTTTTTGGGGTTTGCTGGCTCAGTATGATCCGGAGTATCAACGACACCGTAGCCAGTTAAGTAACTCCCATCAACAAATCCCCGCAATTTTTTGTTGCGCTGACATAGTTAAAGAGGATGTATGAGCAAAAAGGATAAGGATATTGCTGACAATACCGAGGAAATGCGCAATTTTTACGAAAATATTATTGCTTGCATGCCAAATAATGTGTACTGGCTCGATAAAAACTGTGTATTGCAAGGCGGTAATGACAACATTGCCAAGTTGTTTGGTGTAAAGCGCTCAGAGCTTGCAGGTTTAACATACGAGCAAATGTCCAAGTTAGCTAACTGGACGGAAGGCCAAGGCGAATCTTTCAAGCAAGTTGAATTAGAAGTTATGCGCACCGGTGTTGCCAGATATAACACGGAAGAGCCTCCTATTACCGTAGATGGCCGAACGACTTATTTTATCTCTAGCAAAGTGCCGCTTTATAACAGCAAAAAAGAAATTATCGGGGTTGTGGGGATTTCTACAGACATTACGGAGCGTAAAGAAGCGGAAATTAATTTAAAGGAAGCTAAAGAAAAAGCAGAAATTGCTAATAAAACTAAAACTGAATTTTTAGAAAATATGCGGCACGATATTCGCACGCCGTTGATGGGCATTGTCGGTTTTGCTCACCTGATTGCTGAAGAAGTAAAAGATCCAAAGATCCAAGAATATATTGAGAATTTAACGGCTTCAAGCAATGCTTTATTAGATTTGCTCAATGAAATACTAGAAGCAATTCGTGTTAATGCTGGTGAAGTGCCTATTCTGAAAAAGAAATTTGATTTACATAAACGTTTAAGTAATGTGGTGGAATTATATCGGGCGAAAGCACAACAAAAACACATTCAGTTGAGTTTTGATTATGATCCAAATATATCGCGTTATTTAGTTGGGGATTCAACTCGTATCCATAGAATTGTTTTGGAATTAATTGCTAATGCGCTCAACTTTACTAACAAAGGTACAGTTACTTTGCGCGTGCAATTGGCTAAAGACATCGAGCGCGAACAAATTTTAAAAATTATTGTTGAAGATACCGGAATTGGTATTGTGCCTGAAAAATCCCATGAAATCTTTATGCAATTCAAGCGTTTAACTCCTTCTTATGAAGGTATATATAAAGGCGCAGGGCTTGGTTTAGCTATCGTAAAACAATTTATTGATGAGCTGGAAGGAGAAATTTATGTTGATAGTACCATCGATGTAGGCACGAAATTTACTTGTATTATCCCACTGAAAAAACCTTTGTTGGATGAAGAATTTGGTTGTGAAGATAATATACCCCCTGTAAAAAATTCCATTGAATTTGAAAAAACCGAAAATTTTAAAAATGTCAAAATCGTTTCGTCGACCGCGAGTAATATTTTATTAGTTGAAGACAATGTATTGGCAATTAAGATTGTTACGATGATGCTGTCTGGATTAGATTGCCATGTTGACGTGGCTGAAAATGGTAAAGCCGGGATAGAGCTAGTTAAAAAAAATACCTATGATTTAATCTTCATGGATATTGGTTTGCCGGATATGGATGGTTATGAAGTAACAAAACGCATTCGTTTGCATGAATTAAGTAAGGGCATACATGTGCCTATTATCGCATTAACAGCACACGCCGATGAGGAAAATACCCAACGGTGTATTGCAGTTGGCATGAATGCGGTGCTCAGCAAACCGCTAACAAAAGAAAAAGCAGAAGATATTCTAAAAGCATTTATACCTTATCGAAAAAAATCCAAAAAAGCTGCGAATGTTGTTGTTCACAATAAAACGACGCCAGAAATGCAAGTGTTGGATTTGGCTGTAGCAAAGCAGTTGGCGAATAACGATGAGAATTTAATGTATGAAATGTTGGGTATGTTGAAAAAAAGTTTGCCGCAAGAAATAAAAAACATGGAAGTGTTTTATAAAAACGAAAATTGGACAGAGATCCAAAAAGCGGTTCATAAATTAAAAAGTGGTGCAGGCTATTGTGGTGCTTTACGTCTGAGCGATGCTTGCTCCAAATTAGAAGCGGCTATTTTAAAGAATAATAAAACCTCCTTGTCCGACTTCTATCAGCAATTTGTTACTGAATTACATGCAGTAGAAAAAGCGATTAAAGAAAAAAATCTAGCTTAAGCATCGTGAGTCTGATTTGACGTGAGAAGATTGGCAAGTTCAGCGATAGTGATTTCTTGTGACACATTACACAGAGGAATGTCAGCAGAAAAAACCGTTTCCGTATGGTGCAATGCTTTCGCAAGTAATAGCGAATCACCACCTAAGTCGCGAAATTGATCAAAAACTCCAATTTTGTCGATGCTTAAAAGAGATTGCCAAATGGCAACTAATTTTTCTTCGGTTTCGTTACGCGGTACTACATAATTCGCACTAGGTAACAGTAAGCTCATTTCTTTAAGAGCTTGCCGATCTAATTTACCGTTTGGTGTAGTCGGTAGAGCATCTAATTGGATGAAAATAGCAGGAATCATATAGTGCGGTAATTTTCCCTGTAAAAATGCACGTACTTCTTGAATATTAGGAACAATATCGTGTTCCGCTACTAAATAGGCAACGAGGCGTTTGTGGTGGTGCTCATCTTCGCAAACCATGATTAAGCTTTCACGGATTCCTGAATGGCAATTTAGCATGTTTTCTATATCGTTTAATTCTACCCGCATGCCGCGTAATTTAATTTGATTGTCGAAACGGCCTAAAAATTCGATATTGCCATCGGCTAAATAGCGGCCGCGATCCCCTGTTTTATAGAGGCGTTGCGGTGTGCCATCTAAAGTTAAGGTTATAAATTTTGTTTGGGTTAATTCGGGTTGGTTAAGATAGCCACGCGCTACCCCGTGCCCAGCAATATAGATTTCGCCTTCAGATTGTGTAACAGCCTCTAATTGTTCATTGAGAATATATATATTGGTATGAGGAAAAGGCTTACCGATAGGAACAGCGTGTTCTAAGGGATAATTATGATTTTGCTGGTCATTTTCTTCAAAATAAGTACTATCAATAGTAGCTTCGGTTAGTCCATAAGAATTAATAATCCGAGTTTTTTTGGCGCAAAATTGTTGCAATTTTCTGTATTCATTCATGGACCAGTTATCAGATCCACAAATTAACAATCGCATAAAATCTAAACGTTGGTTTAAAGGTTCAATGTACTCTAATAGTTTTCGCAAAACCGTAGGCACAAATTCCGCGCAGTTAATTTTTTCTTTACATAAAAGTTCATAAAGATTTTCTGGTTCTAATAAATGATTGCGTGGACATAAAACTAATTTGCCACCAGAACAAAGTGTGCGGATAAAATCACCGCTAAATACGTCAAAAGAAAAATTGGCCATTTGTAAGTGGCTATCATTGCTGGTGAGTTGATAGGTGTTTTCCCAGCTGGTATAGGTATGGATTAAATTGCTATGATTGACCATTACCCCTTTAGGTTTTCCCGTTGAACCGGAGGTATAGAGTACATAAGCTAAATTTTCCATGGCAGGAGTATCAGGAATGTTGTCTGCCGCGTAACTTGCGATTTCTTGTGCGTGTTGATCAAAACACAGGATACGCTGCTTGTAATCGGAAAATTTTTCTATTAACGCATGTTGGGTTAATAGAATAGCGGGTTTAGCTTCGGTTAGTATGGAATTAATTCGTTCTTGGGGGTGATCAGAATCAATAGGTAAATAAGCAGCACCTGCTTTCAGTACCGCTAAAATGCCTACGATCATATCTAAAGAACGCATAGCGGAAATGCCCACTAAAATTTCTGGACCGATGCCGTGAGCTTTTAAACAGTGCGCTAAACGATTAGCTTGGATGTTTAGTTCAGCATAAGTTAGAACCTGTCCCTGATAAGTAACAGCAATGGCATCTGGTCTGATAACAGCTTGTCGTTCGATTAATTGATAAATGGTTGGCATGCAGTTAACCTATTTCTAATCCAGCTGTACTGTATATAGAATTAGAACCTTCTTTAACTTCCGGAGGTAGGCCATCTGTATACATGGCTGTGACCTCAAAATTTTCTTCTAAAGTTAAGCCAAAATAGTCGACAAAAGGTCGTAGATATTCATTCAGAGTAGGGATATTAAAAACTATTCGGCCATTTCTATTTTGTAGCAAAGTACCTATTAATTGTTGCGCATCAGGGAAGCTACTCGCGCACACAGGACCTACTCTATGGTGGGTGTTCTTCTGGGTTGGGTTGTTCTCTTGCGTGGTAGAGACAAATGCGTAACCTGCTATTTCACCCTTGTCGTTTGTTATTACAAAACCTGAAGCCATGGCGGCAACATTTTTTAAAAGATTATCTCTTGCTGGAAAAAAGCGCTGATCATAACGAGTGACAGCGGGTAACATTTCTGAGTTAAATGCACGTACTCTAGTTTCTTTGCTTTCTTTTACTTCCTGGCTTTGTGTTTCTGGGTGAGAAGCTCTGGTAAGAGACCATTGTTGAACTTTATGTGTTTCTTTAAAGCCAAATTTTTTACTATAAAAATCAGCCTGCGAAGGTACGGCATATAATCCTATATTCATTTTGGCTAATTGCTGACGAATTTCTGCCAATGCGGTGGTGCCTATACCTTTACCGCGATAAGCTTCACTGATAATAAAACAGCCGAAAAAATGCGAAAAATGCGTTTCTTTTTTACCGTAATGAGCCACATGAAAAACACCAATAACGGTAGTGGCGTTTTCATCGAATAGCAGTTTAAATCCTTCTGGGTTTGTATTGTAATATAACTCCAGATCTTTTTGAGTTGTGCCCCATCCTTCTTTTTGTGTCCAGGGTAAAACGATTTTTACTAGTTCTTCAAAGTTTTTTGGAGGGCGCCACGTAAATTTTTTAACAACGGCTGCTTCCTCCTTGCTATCACTTTTTGTTTTCGTGAGTGCTCCATCATGAAAAAATAAATCACAGGTGTGTTTTAAGAAAGGCTCAGTAGATTTTGTAGAAGTAGTCGTTTCCTCTTTGCCTTTTTTGCTAGGAGAAAACTGGCGTGCGAGTGTCATGTACTATGTTCTTCCTGAGTGGCCAAAACCACCCGTGCCGCGCTCGCTGGCAACAAATTCAGTAACAGTTTGAAATTGCGCTTTTATAACGGGCAAAAAGACCAATTGCGCAATGCGTTCGCCGGGTTGAATGGTGAAATGATCATTGCTGCGATTCCAACAAGAAATTAATAATTCTCCTTGGTAGTCCGAATCAATCAAACCAATCAAATTTCCTAAAACAATGCCGTGTTTATGGCCTAAACCGGAGCGTGGCAAAATCGTGGCGGCTACATTTGGATCGCCAATGTAAATAGCAAGACCGGTTGGAATTAGTTGCGTTTCGCCTGGCGCCAATTGCAAAGGTGCTTTTAGGCAGGCGCGTAAATCCAGGCCAGCCGAGCCATCGGTAGCATAGTGAGGTACGGGAAATTCTGTACCTATGCGCGCATCTAAAATTTTAAGCTGGATATTTTGCAAAATAATGCTCCGCTATGAGTTTTATTAAATCATAAGCAAGTTGTTTTTTGGTGGTCAAAGCAAATTCGCAGTGACCTTGGGCCCAAAGAGCAGTTGCTTGATTATAATCGCTCTCGAACCCTTGTTCTATCCTATCACCAACTTGGTTAGCGACTATTATATCAAGTTTTTTGTCTATTAGTTTTTTCTTCGCATAAGTGATTAGATTTTCTGTTTCAGCAGCAAATCCCACCGTGAAAATTGGCTGGGTTAGGGCGGCTACGCTCGCTAAAATATCGGGATTACGGCTCAGTTGCAGGGTAAGGTCAGCCGCAGATTTTTTTATCTTTTGCGTGGCAGGATTCGTGCAAAAATAGTCACTTACCGCAGCCGCGGCAATAAAAATGTCGGTTTTAGCGAGGTTTTGATGGACTGTTTCATACATTTGCTGAGTAGTTTTGACATTAAAACGCTGTACTTGCGCCGGGGTTGTTAAACTAACTGGGCCAGCGACCAGCACGACTTCTGCCCCTGCCGCCTTCGCAGCCTCTGCCAGCGCAAACCCCATTTTGCCGGAGCTGCGATTGCTGATGTAGCGAAAAGGGTCGACGGGTTCGTGGGTGGGGCCCGCGGTAATAAGCACGCGTTTGCCGGCCAGGATCTTGGGTAATAGGAAATTGCTTACATAGTGCAGAATATCTAGGGGTTCTGGCATGCGACCGGGCCCCATTTCACCACAAGCTTGCGAACCTTCAGCAGGGCCAAATAAATGGATGCCACGTGTCAGTAGTTGGTTTACGTTGGTTTGCGTGGCGGCGTTTAACCACATTTGTTGGTTCATGGCAGGGACTAGCACTAAGGGAGCCGCACTAGCGAGACAAAGAGTGCTGAGCAAGTCATTAGCATGGCCGTGCGCACAGCGCGCCATAAAATCGGCGCTAGCGGGAGCCACTAAGATCAGGTCAGCCCAGCGTGCCAGCTCGATATGGCCCATGGCGGCTTCGGCTTTGGGGTCGAGGAGTTCAGTGTGAACCGGCTGCCCAGATACTGCTTGTAAAGTGAGGGGGGTGATAAATTCGGTGGCGGCTTGCGTCATGACCACGCGAACTTGCGCCCCGGCTTCGCGCAAGCGTCGCACTAAATCTGCGCTTTTGTAAGCAGCAATCCCGCCCGTGATGCCCACTAGAATTTTTTTGGTTGCTAATGTATTCATGTCTGCGCCATTTTATGTAAAAATACATAATCCTTGTTCTGTAACCCCTTTCCTTATAATAGCCTATGTCCATCACCGATTGGCCATTTCAAGAACGTCCCCGTGAAAAATTATTAACGCACGGTGCTGCAACCTTGTCTAATGCTGAGCTGCTTGCCATTTTTTTACGTACAGGGATCCGAGGTAAAACGGCTTTGGACTTGAGTCATTTGCTATTGCAAAAATTTGGTAGTTTACGCCAAATTGCGGAAGCCAAAGCTGATGATTTTTATCAAATCCCCGGCTTGGGTCCGGCTAAATACGTGCAATTACAAGCGGCGTTAGAAATAAGTCGACGTTATCTTTTAGAATCCTTGCGGCGTGAGAGTGTGTTAACGAATCCGCAAGATACTTATCGCTATTTAACGGCCTGCTTACGTCAGCAGCAAAATGAAGTATTTGCTTGTTTGTTTTTGGATAATGCACATCGTGTAATTAGTTTTGATGAACTATTTTATGGCACTATCCATTCTGCAGCTATATACCCGCGTGAAGTTGTAAAACGTGCACTTAAACATAATGCTGCAGCCGTTATTTTGGCCCACAATCATCCGTCAGGGTTAGCGGAGCCTAGTCACGAAGATCAAGCCATCACCAAGCAATTGATCGCTGCCTTAGCCCTCGTAGATATTCGTGTGTTGGATCACATTATTGTGGGTGATGGGCATATTACTTCATTAGCAGAAAGAGGCTTTATTTAGCGACAGTACCGCCTGCTTGCTTACATTCTTTTGCGCTTGCAGCTTCTAGCCAACCTTTTCCTCTGCAATCATTTTGTCCTTTGCAGCTGTTAGATGCTGTTTTGCAAACACTTTGCCCTTTGCAAGCATTAATACCCATGCAATGGACGGTAGCTGCAGTAGCAGTAGAAACTGCATTATCAGCAAAACTTGCAGTAGCAAAGAGTGCCGCAGCTGAGGCCGCCAAAATAAAACCCACGTGCTTTTTATGCATTTCAAAATCTCCAATGTATTTAATTCGTAATTAACCTAATTTCCCATCAACCAGCAAAAAATTTCATCTGGCGGCTGCTATAATAATATAAAAGGGCCAAAAACAAAGTAAATATTATGAGAAAAGCTCCAAGATTTATAGCGGTGGGTCTTTGTTTGTTAGTAGCTTTAAGTGCCCCTGCATTAGCAGAAAAAGTAACGGAATTTACTGTTGAACATCCGTTGTTGCAAACGTTGTGCCCAGCAGATGCAAATATAGTTTTAGTTGGATCTAAGGCGATTGAATTAAATCCACCTAATAAAACCAACAATGCTGCAACTGATTGTAAGGTCACGCTAAAACAAAATAATCTAGTGATTTTATCAGCTGCATGTCTTAAGAAAACGTTTGTTGTGCATTACATCTGTAAAAAAGTTACGCATGAATAGCACAATGCGTATTTAATTTTTAAAGGAGGCTTTATGCAATCACCACTCAAAATCACTACTCGAGATATCCCTTCTTCTGCAGCAATTGAAGCACAAATTCAACGAAAAGCGGAAAAATTAAATAAAGTTTACCGACATATTATTGCCTGTCACGTGGTGATGGATTTAGAGCAGAAACACCGTCATCAAGGAAAAATTTATAATGTGCGGATTGATTTAACAGTGCCAGGTGGTGAATTACCAGTTACGCGCAACAGTGCTGAAAATGCTTATGTAGCAATTCGCGATGCTTTTGCTGCAGCTAGACGACGCGTGGAAGAATATGCTGAACTACAAAAAGGCGACGGTAAAGCAGGCCATTTTGCTAAAATTCCTTTATGTGGCCGAGTTGTGAGAATTTTTTCGGATCAAGGATATGGTTTTATTGAAACGGAAGATGGTGATGAAGTTTATTTTCATCGCTCGGTAGTGAAACCCGCCTTTCAACAGCTAACCATCGGTTTGCCGGTGCATTTCTTAGAAGAAATGGGTGAGAAGGGGCTGCAAGCAAGTCGGGTTAGGTTAAGTAAAGAAGAGCACTAGAGTTTAGGGCGCCTCTAAAAATTGCTGTGTGTTCCAATCCTGCGTTGCACCACTTGTTAGCATTAACGACTAGGGGTTGGAGCGTTTTCTTCTGTAGGAGTTAAACCTCCTTCGGGAGACCATTTTGCATTTTCTTCTTTGAATGCATCGACGGCTGCTTGTGGTCGAAAAGTTTGGCCTTTAGACCAGCGTTCATAATCTGCAACCGGCATATGGAGTTCGTGGATTTCACAATGACTAGCTGCTTCATTGGGTCGGTTACCCAAAATTTTTGCTCTCGTAACAGCTTGATCATATACCGCTACTTTGTCATCTCCAGGTTCAGAAAAGTTATACTCTGCTGCGCCAACCTCACTAGGTCTCGCTACAATTGCTATGTAAGGCATGATCTATCCTCTAAAATGGCAGTGCTTACTTTAAAAGTAGCAATAAAAGCTTAAAAAAACCTTAAACTAGGCTATTATTGGAAAATATTTTCGCACATTGCTGTTTTGGAGATTTTCTATGTTAAGAATTGTTGAAGATGCGCTTACTTTTGATGATGTTTCTTTGCTACCTGCCTACTCGCAAATTTTACCGAAAAATGCCCAGCTCCAAACGGCATTAACAGCATCCATTCAACTAAACATTCCTTTGCTTTCTGCTGCGATGGATACCGTAACTGAAGCGCGCTTAGCCATTGCTTTAGCGCAAGAGGGCGGTATGGGTGTAATCCATAAAAATATGTCCATAGCAGAGCAAGTGCGTGAAGTTCGCAAAGTAAAAAAATTCGAAAGCGGAGTAGTGAAAGATCCCATTACGATTAACCCCCATTTAACCGTGCGCGAGCTTTTACAATTAACACAAAGTCATAATATTTCGGGCATGCCAGTAGTTGATGGTGAACAATTAGTAGGAATCGTAACGAATCGCGACGTGCGTTTTGAAAAAAACTTGGATCAACCCATCGCCAAAATTATGACGCCTAAAGAACGTTTAGTCACAGTGCAAGAAGGAGCAACGCGTGATGAAGTAATGGCTCTGTTGCATCAATATCGCATTGAAAAAGTTTTAGTGGTAGATAAACAATTTCGTCTAAAAGGTTTGATTACTGCCAAAGACATGCAAAAAGCTAAAAACAAGCCGTTAGCTTGTAAAGATCAAGATAGTCGCTTACGGGTAGGCGCGGCGGTAGGCACTAGCGGCGATACGGCCGAACGTGTAGAAGCTTTAGTACAGGCAGGAGTCGATGTATTGTTAGTGGATACCGCACATGGCCATTCACAAGGAGTGTTGGATCGAGTGCAGTGGATCAAAAAGAATTTTCCGCACATGCAAGTGATTGGCGGCAACATTGCTACCAGTGCCGCAGCCAAAGCGTTAGCAGCTGCGGGTGCAGATGCGGTGAAAGTGGGTATCGGTCCTGGCTCAATTTGTACAACGCGTATTGTTACCGGAGTTGGGGTGCCACAAATTACGGCAATTGCGAATGTTGCCCAAGCTTTAGCAGGCACTAATATTTCTATTATTGCTGATGGTGGCATTCGTTATTCCGGCGATATTTGTAAAGCCATCGCCGCGGGTGCGCATGTGGTCATGTTGGGAAGCTTATTTGCGGGGACGGAAGAAGCACCGGGTGAAGTGGAACTTTTTCAAGGCCGATCTTACAAAACCTATCGCGGTATGGGTTCGTTAGGCGCTATGGCGCAAGGTTCTAGTGATCGTTATTTCCAAGATGCTGAAGGTGGTACCGATAAATTTGTCCCAGAAGGTGTAGAAGGACGTGTGCCGTATAAAGGCAGCATGCAAGTTATCGTGCATCAATTATTAGGCGGTTTGCGATCAGGTATGGGTTACACGGGCAACAGCACGATTGCTGATATGCGCAGCAAAGCAGAGTTTGTGCGGATTACTGGCGCAGGGGTGCGCGAAAGCCATGTGCACGATGTTAGTATCGTAAAAGAGCCACCTAATTATCGTACTGATTTATAGTGTCTGAGGTTGAGGGATTTCTTTAAAAATCCCCCTTTTTCAAAGGGGGAAAATATTTTTTATTTACTTGGTATTTTTATGACAGCTGCTACCGCCCGCATTTTAATTTTAGACTTTGGATCTCAATACACGCAATTGATTGCGCGTCGTGTACGTGAATTAGGGGTGTATTCCGAAATATATTCTTGTGAAACAAACCCCGATACGATCAAGGCTTTTGCCCCTAATGGCATTATTTTATCAGGTGGCCCCGAAACGGTTACTGCTCATAGTACACCGCGGGCACCGCAAATTGTGTTTGATTTAGGTTGCCCCGTGTTGGGAATTTGTTATGGGATGCAAACCATGGCGCAACAACTGGGTGGTGAAGTAACTTCCAGTACACACCGTGAGTTTGGTTTTGCGCAAATTAAAGTGTGCGCACACTCCCAATTACTCGATGGGATTGAGGATCATGTAAATGATCAAGGTGAGGCTTTCTTAGATGTGTGGATGAGCCACGGCGATGAAGTAAACAGTGTGCCTCCTGGTTTTAAAGTTACGGCAACATCAAATGGCTCGATCACCAGCATTGCTGATGAAAGTCGTCATTTTTATGGGTTACAATTTCATCCGGAAGTTACGCACACGCAGCAAGGTATGCGTTTGTTAACCCGTTTTGTACGGGATATTTGTCACTGTCCAGCAGAGTGGACATCGCAACATATCTTAGAAGAAAGCATCCCAAAGATTCGCCAACAAGTGGGACAAGATGAAGTCATATTAGGTTTATCTGGCGGTGTAGATTCTACCGTGGTAGCGACTTTGTTACATCAAGCTATTGGTAAACAGTTGCATTGTATTTTTGTGAATCACGGTTTATTACGTACCGAGGATAGTAATCAAATTCTGCATCTGCTAAGCGATCATATTGGTATTACCATTACCCAAGTCGACGCTTCACAACGTTTTTTAGCAGCCTTAACGGGTGTTACGGATCCTGAGCAAAAACGCAAAATCATCGGTAATCTATTTATTGAAGTATTTGATGAAGCAGCAGAAAAATTACCTAAAGTAAAATGGTTGGCGCAAGGAACTATTTATCCTGACGTGATTGAATCTGCTAATTCAAAATCGGGCAAAGCGCATGCGATTAAATCCCATCACAACGTGGGTGGTTTGCCAGAAAATATGAAATTAGAGTTGCTAGAACCATTGCGTGAATTGTTTAAAGACGAAGTGCGCAAATTAGGTTTAGAGTTAGGATTACCTTACGATGTTGTTTATCGTCATCCATTTCCCGGCCCTGGATTAGCCGTACGAATTTTAGGAGAAGTGGTGCCAGAGTATGTGCAAACCGTAAGAAAAGCCGATGCAATCTTTTTAGATGAATTACGCCAACACGATTTGTATCACAAAGTAAGCCAAGCATTCGCAGTTTTTTTACCGGTTAAATCAGTTGGCGTGATCGGCGATGCACGTCAATATGCCCACGTAATCGCGTTACGCGCAGTAGAAACCACCGATTTCATGACCGCGCATTGGGCGCATTTACCCGCAAAATTTCTGGAAAAAGTAGCCAATCGAATTTGCAATGAAATTCCCGATGTGTCGCGCGTAGTGTATGACATTACGGGTAAGCCGCCTGCTACGATTGAGTGGGAATAGTGCATTTTACCCGCTGAGTGTCGGTTTCTGCGTCTACCTATTCACAAAAACTATCTTTCAACGTTGATGGCAAAACAAGGGTAGTGGATAATTAGCTGTAAAAGTTTAGACTTGATCTGACAGTTACCCATTTTTCTAGTTATGGTTTTACTGTCAGTTTAAGTTGAGATTTTCAACTTTGGGCGCTGATAATTTCTCAGCTGCAAATATATTTTGAAGGACGAATAAATTTGGAGTTGACACCAAACATTTTGTTTTGTACTCCAGCATCTTGTTCTGCACCAGAAAGCGCTTTAAATTCATCACGCAAAAATACTAGCAATATCTTGCCAGGGGATGGCAATGATATTTTCTGCTAACAGCATCCACTTAGGAGTTTGGCAGACTATGTAAGCCTTTTTGGTGTTTTTATATTCTTTTAAAAATAAACTTAAATGTTGGTAATCTTTTTCAGTGGGATTGGTGGTCCATTTTACTTCTATGGGGGTGTATTGTCCCTCAGACTCCAAAACAAAATCGATTTTTGGTCCGGCATGATCACGCCAATAGCGGACATTTACAGGAGATGTATTTAAACGAGATTGACGGATTAATTCAATGCCAACAAACTGTTCAAATAATTTTCCTAATATTGAAAGGGGAAGGGCCGTGCCTTCTTCAGCACATAAGCGGCGAATTCCCAGATCAAAAAATAAATATTTTGGTGCTTTGCTCAAACGTTTTCGCGTCGTGCCTTCACGAATTGGATCAATTCTTTCGGCGATTAAGCAATCTTCAAGAACTTGGTAATAACTTGAAATGGTTGTATGCGATACCCCAATATTTTGCGAAAGCTTGCTTAAATTTATAAGTTGGCCTGCTTCACTGGCAGCAAGATATAAAAAACGAGTAAAAGAACTGATGTTTCTTACTACCGCTTCGGCGCGAATTTCTTCTTCTAAATAAGTTCTTACATAAGAATTTAAATCTATATTTTTATCAGGATCAGAAGTTTGGGTGAAAATTTCCGGCAAACTGCCATACATCAATAATTGCTCAAGCGAGGGCAGTGGCGTTGGCATTTCTGTGAGCATCAGTGAGTCAAGATGCATTAACACCACGCGACCTGGTAACAAATTGATAGAAGAACCATGTTTTAGTTTACGTGCAGAAGAACCTGTTAATACAAAGCGCCCGCATTTGCGATCTATTAAGTCTTGCACAACATCCATCATGAGAGGAATTTTTTGAATTTCATCAATGGCAATAATTGGATTGATTAAACCGCGTTGTAAAATCGTGCCTTCAATTTCTTGTGCCAAAAGAGAAGGGTTCATTTCATAGCGCTGTCGCTCCCCTGGTTGAATAAATGAATATTCAAGATCAGGTTTGATTTCGTGTTTAATTAAGGTGGATTTGCCAGTTTGCCTCGGTCCCAGCAGTAATATGCTTTTATTGCGCGCTAAAGCATGCTGGATGGCAGGGGTGATTTTTCGTTGCAAATAGGTCATAAACTCAATTTTCACTGAAATCTGAGTCTTAAGCAACAATTTTCAGTGAAATCTGTGTATTTGAGCCCTTTAAAGGCATCTCTAAAAATTCGTTTCTATAGCCTCTCCCTTTGAAAAAGGGAGATTGAGAGGGATTTTCTTTTGAAAAACCAACAAAATTGTAGGAATTTTTCGAAAAATCCCCCTTAATCCCCCTTTTTCAAAGGGGGAAAAACAAAAAGGCGTGAATTAATAGAGATGCCTTTAAGGGTTTCTTAAGCTTTGTTGGTTATAATTTGTACATATTGATTAATTTATCTCATGTAGGAGACTTAAGTATGAAACGTATTTTCTTAGCTATTGGAACCTTTATTTTCTGTGGAAGTTTGTTTGCAGTTTCTCCCGAACCCGCCACCCTGCAAGTTGCATTGCCAGATGGGAATGTGGTGACGCCTGATGCATCGGGTGCCACGGTTTCTTTGGATCCATTAGTTGCGAAATATGCTGATATTTACAATGTCACTTCGGACATTTCCTCTAATCCTGCACCTGCTACCACGATGAGCTTTGATCCTGATACGGCTCTTTTTTCATTAAATGGTACGGTATTGCCTAATTATGTTGGGTTCGCAGGACAAGATAAACGTCGTTTTAACACGACTACGGCGCAGTGGACTGACGGCGCAGCGTTTATTAACCGCCAAAGGGACTATGTGCTTACCAATGTAGCGCAAATGGTTTAATTTTTTCTCATTTTAGATTGGTAGGGGCGAATAACTTTCGCCCTTTTTTGATTGGCCTATAAATTTATCCAAAAGACTATGATGAAGTTTGCGCCAACCAATCGAGATACTCTTTCACCCCTTCCGCTACTGTTTTAAATTGCACATCGCAGCCAGCTGCACGTAATTGACTGATATCGGCTTGGGTAAAACTTTGATAGTGACCTTTTAATTTTTCCGGAAAAGGAATGTAATCGATTTTGCCGCTGCGATGCCAATGGAGTACCGCTTGGGCAACATCATTAAAGCTCTCGCTACGTCCAGTGCCTACGTTGTAAATTCCACTTTTGTTGGGGTTTGCTAAAAACCACAGATTAACATCAGCAACATCGCCCACGTACACAAAATCCCGGCGTTGTTCACCGTCGCCATAACCATCGCAGCCTTGAAATAATTTTACGATGCCGTGTTCGCGTAATTGATTGTTAAAATGAAATGCCACGCTAGCCATAGAACCTTTGTGATCTTCGCGCGGACCGTACACATTAAAATAACGTAAACCCACGATTTGATTTTTTGCCTTAGGTAAAAGCGCTCTGACGTATTGATCAAATTGGAATTTTGAATAGCCGTATACATTTAATGGCGCTTCATGTTCGCGTGCTTCTTTAAAATTAGTGCCAGCGCCGTAAACAGCAGCGCTAGATGCATAAATAAAAGGAATGCCGCGTTCCATGCAATAATGTAATAGAGTTTTGGAATATTCGTAATTGTTTTGCATCATGTAACGGCCGTCCCATTCGGTAGTAACGGAACAAGCGCCCATATGAAAAATAGCATCGGTAGCCCGTGTGAATTCTTCACCGATATTTATTTTGGCAAGGTAAGTATCTTTATCTAAATAGTCGGCAATATCGCAATCAATTAAATTTTTGCATTTGGTGCCGTCGCTTAAATTGTCTACCACTAAAATATCTTTGCGGCCTTGTGCATTTAGTTTTTTGACTATGTTGCTACCGATAAAACCGGCGCCACCTGTAACAATGATCATGGTAACAATCCTCGTGGTTATTATGCTCGCATACGTTCAACAATCGCAGTGGTTGAACAGCCATCCACCAATTTGACAATTTTAACGGTGCCGCCTTGCGCTAAAACACCGCGTGCTTCGGGTAGATCTTCCACCCGATAATCGCCGCCTTTTACCCACACATCAGGGTTAACGGCATTTACAATGCGTTCGGGCGTTTGCTCGTTGAAAGCAACTACCCAATCAACGGCACCTAGGCCAGCAATTACTGCCATCCGTTGCGCTAAGGTATTGATAGGGCGTGAGGGTCCTTTTAGCTGGGTGACAGAAGCATCGCTATTAACTGCTACGATCAACCTGTCACCAAACGATTTTGCTTCTTCCAGATAAGTAACGTGGCCGGCATGTAAAATATCAAAACAGCCGCCGGTCATGACAATCCGTTCGCCGTGTGCTCTGGCATCGGCGATGGCAATGAGTAATTGTTCTTCGTTCATCACGCCACGGCCGGTGGCATGTTCTTCTTGGAGTGCACGGCGTAATTCAGGAACACTAACGGTAGCAGCGCCTAACTTACCTACCACGATGCCAGCTGCCATGTTAGCGATGCTAGCTGCTTTTGCGAGATCGCGTTCAGCAGCATAGGCTGCAGCTAAGGTAGCAATCACAGTATCACCGGCACCGGTTACATCGTAAACTTCACGGGCTTTGGCGGGCAGATGTACTTCGGGCTCGTTGGCGCGCAATAATGTCATGCCTTGTTCGCCGCGAGTCACTAGTAAAGCTTCCAATTGGTATTGTTGTAATAACCCGATTCCTTTGCTGATTAACTCTTCTTCGCTGTGGCACGGTCCAACAATAGTTTCAAATTCACGACGATTGGGGGTGAGTAAAGTAGCGCCTTGATAAATACTAAAATCCTGGCCTTTGGGATCGACAAAAATTGGAATATTTGCTTGTTTCGCCGCAGCAATAATAGCAGGTGCATAGCGTGCACAACCTTTGCCATAATCAGAAATAATGACCAGGTCGGTTTGGGCTAGTTCGGCAATGAAGCTGTTCAGTAATTGGTGGGTGTCTAAGGCAGGAAAGGTTTCCTCAAAATCCAAGCGAATAAGTTGTTGGTGCAGGCTTAATACGCGTAATTTGGTGACAGTAGGCGCGTTTGCTACGCGCTGTAAGTGACAATGTATGCCAGCAGCGGTAAGCTTACTTTCTAAGCTGTCTGCGGCAGCATCGTGGCCGCAAGCGCCAAATAAAACCGTTTTGCCACCCAGAGCCGCAAGGTTTAACGCGACGTTACCAGCACCGCCAGGTCGTTCTTCGCTGTGTTGAATATGAACCACTGGTACTGGCGCTTCAGGCGAAATGCGCGAAGTGCTGCCAGACCAATAGCGATCTAACATTATGTCGCCAACAATTAAGACGCGGGATTTACTAAAATCAGGTAACTGCAGTTGCATGGCTGTAACAAATAAGGCAATTTTAAAAAAGGAATGATAGCATACTGGGTATGTCGCACAAACTTTCTTCGTTATTTGCTCCGCGTTTTTGGCCCATTTGGTTGGTTTTAGGGTTGCTACGAGTATTGGTTTTTTTGCCGTTTCGTTGCCAGCTAGTTTTGGGCCGCAGTTTGGGGAAAATTCTGCTGCGAGTTCCCAGTAAAAGTGTGCAAACTGCTAAAATCAATCTGAAATTATGTTTTCCTGCACTAACAGAGCAACAACGCCTGCAATTATTGCAAAACAGTTTTGCTTCGGTGGGTTGTGCAGTGTTTGAGACAGCCATGGGCTGGTGGGCGAGTGAACGTAAACTGCGAAAAATTCCGGTTACTATAACAGGGTTGGAGCATCTAAAGACGGTTTTGCAGAGCGGACATGGAGTGCTGCTGTGCAGTCCTCATTTAACTACCTTGGAATTAACAGGGCGGATTTTCGCACAGCATCTCCCAATCGCCGTGATGTATCGCCCGCAAAAAAATGCTTTGCTGGATTATATTTCCTACCGCGCCATGACTAAACACTATAAACGCGCTATCGCGCGGCATGATATTCGTGGTATGGCACGTGCTCTGCGCGAACAAGAAGTGGTTTGGTATGCTGCTGATATTGATGCGGGTCTGAAAAATAGCGTTTTTGTCCCTTTTTTTGGCGTGCCTGCTGCCACTATCACAGCTACGTCGCGTTATAGCTCGATGACCGATGCCAAGGTCGTGCCCGCCTTTTTTTATCGGCGGGCTGATAATACAGGTTACGATATCGTGCTAAAACCAGCATTAGCTGATTTTCCCACGCATGATATGACGAACGATGCTTTAATGATTAACCAAATTTTTGAAAAGGCGATTCAAGTAGCGCCAGAACAATATCTCTGGCAATACAAACGTTTTAAAACCCGCCCACCTGGGGAAAAGCGTTTTTATTAGTAAGAGGAAGTTGACAGCTAAATCAGTCCTCACTAAGGTACACATTAAATTTTTGTTGAGATCAATGGCGCTACCTTAAGGGATATGGAGCAATCTCACCCAAAAAGGGCGAATAATCATTCGCCCTTTTTGGCTCACCCCTTTTTGGGAAATTATATTAACTTGATGCTTTAAGGTAGTGCCATTGATTTAAAGGCCCCTTCTTTTTTAAATTACTAAAAACTATGGAAGATTCACGTCAAACAATTTTGCATTCTTGGTTGCAACGAAATTTAGCACCTGTTGATTTTACGGTAAGTAAACTAGCCGGCGATGCAAGTTTTCGCCGCTATTTCCGTGTGCAGCAAGCTGAGAAAACCTTTGTGGTGATGGATGCACCGCCAGAAAAAGAAGATTGCCGCCCTTTTATCGCTATTGCTAAAGCGTTAGCAAAGCAAGGGATTAAAGTACCAGATGTGTTAGCAGCGGATTTAGAGTTGGGATTTTTACTGTTGACGGATTTAGGTGATAGTCTTTATTTGGCAGAACTTAATGCTACATCCGCTAATCATTTATATGAACAGGCTTTAGCGGTTGTTCCGCGCATGCAAGCCTGTACTAAAGTCAAAGATTGGACTTTAGAGCAATTCGGCCAAGAAATTATTGTTAGAGAACTGCAATTATTTCCAGATTGGTTTTTAACAAAACATTTACAATTAGCAGATAGTCAGGCAATTACTACGTTATTAAATAAAACTTTTACCCACTTGATTGCTGTAGCTAATCAACAGCCACAAGTATTTACGCATAGAGATTATCATTCGCGCAATCTTTTATGTTTGCCGCAGGCGGAAGTGGGCGTGTTGGATTTTCAAGATGCCGTGTGGGGACCTATTGTTTACGATGCAGTTTCCTTGTTGCGTGACTGTTATATCGTGTGGCCTAGCGCCGAAGTGTTACGTTGGACCACGCGTGCTTACGAACATTGTTTAGATGAAGGCTTGCTGAAAAATCCATCCAAGGATCAGTTTTTGTTTTGGTTTGATTTGGTAGGCGTGCAACGCCATTTAAAAGTGTTAGGAATTTTTGCGCGTTTATTTCATCGCGATGGTAAAACCGGTTACTTGCAGGATTTACCCCGCATTGCACAATATATAATGGATGTGTCCAGTAATCATTCTGAATTAAAAGACTTGCATGATTTTTTCCAAACCGAAATAGCTTACAAAATACCAGAAGCTAACGCTAAACACTTAGGTTCATCATGAAAGCAATGATTTTAGCTGCCGGACGTGGGGCGCGTATGCAACCTATTACGGATACGATACCAAAACCCTTGTTAAAAGTGGCAGGAAAACCCTTGATTGCGCATCATCTTATTACATTAGCGCGTGCAGGTATTGCGGAAGTAGTGATTAATATATCGCATTTAGCCGAAAAAATTCAGCAAGAATTAGGTGATGGTCAGCACTACAATATAAAAATTCATTATTCGCACGAACCTATAGCATTAGAAACGGGAGGTGGAATTTTGCAAGCCTTGCCGTTGTTGGGAACAACACCCTTTTTAGTGGTAAGCGGCGATATCTGGACTGACTATCCGTGGCAACAATTACCCCAACAGTTAGAAAATGATTTGGCTCACTTAATTATGGTGGATAATCCTAGTTATCATGTGACCGGTGATTTTGTCTTGCAGCAAGGCAAATTACAGCATGAAGGCGGCGCTAAGCTAACTTTTGCCAGTATGGGAGTTTATCACCCCAAATTATTTGCAGGCGCGCCCAGCGGCGCTTTTCGCTTAACTAAACTGTTAGATCCAGCTATCGCAGCTGGCAAAGTGAGTGGCGAACATTATCACGGCAATTGGGCCAATGTTGGTACAGAAGAAGAGTGGCATAAGTTAATTGCGCGGTTGTAAGGTGCTAAAAATTCATTTTCTCTTGGCTTCTCCCTTTGAAAAAGGCGGGAGATCCCTAAGCTTATGCTATACTTTCATTTTTACACTGCTATACGTACTATTTTGTGGATAATTTAATTACTCTCGATCAAGTTTCCCTCGCATTTGGTTTAAATCATTTGTTAGATCACGTAAAACTGCAAATAACAGCAGGTGAACGCGTTTGCTTAATTGGTCGTAATGGCGAAGGAAAATCCTCTTTATTAAAAATAATTGAAGGAAGCTTGTTGCCAGATAGCGGTGAGGTGTGGCGGCAATCAGGATTACGCATTGCAAGATTAACGCAAGAATTACTGCAACATAATCCGCTTACGGTATATGAATATGTGGCGGAGGGTTTGTCTGAGACGGGAGATTTATTAAAAGAATATCATGCATTGACGTTGCATTTGGCGGAGCAATCTACAGCGGCAGATCTAGAAAAACTTGAACAATTACAGCATGCCATCGATGCTAGCAATGGTTGGCAATTCGAGCAAAATATTAAAATAATTTTGGATAAGTTATCATTAAATCCAGAACAAAAAGTCGCTGATTTGTCAGGGGGCTGGCAGCGTCGCGTGGCTTTAGCAAAGGCGTTAGTGGTAGATCCCGATTTGCTATTGTTAGATGAGCCCACTAATCACTTAGATATTGCGGCCATTCAATGGCTAGAAAATTATTTGGCCACATATCACGGTGGCTTATTATTCATTACTCACGATCGTGCTTTGCTGCAGCGTTTGGCAACCCGCATTATTGAATTAGATCGCGGCAACTTAACTTCTTGGCCAGGTGATTACGCTAATTTTTTACGTCGCAAGGAAGAAATGTTGCATGCGCAAGCACAACATAATAGTTTATTTGATAAAAAATTAGCGCAAGAAGAAGCATGGATTCGTCAAGGCATTAAAGCGCGCCGTACCCGCAATGAGGGTCGCGTGCGTGCATTAGAAGCATTACGTATCGAGCGAGCAAAACGCCGTGAGGTGCAAGGGCGTACCACGTTTAATCTAAACACCGCAGAAAAATCTGGTCATATTGTCGTTGAAGCTAAGAATATTAGCCATCGTTATGATAACCAAGTGCTAGTGGATAACTTTTCCGTTCGTATATTACGCGGCGATCGCATTGGTTTGATTGGTCCTAATGGCGTAGGAAAAAGTACATTATTAAATATTTTATTAGGCAAGTTGACGCCGCAACAAGGTACCGTCACGCATGGTACTAAATTACAAATCGCCTACTCGGATCAATTACGTCAAGCCTTAGATTTAGAAAAGTCAGTGATAGATAATGTAGCGCAAGGGCGTGAATTTATTGAAATTAACGGTAAACGGCGCCATATCATCAGTTACTTACAAGATTTTTTATTTACGCCACAGCGCGCACAAACGGCGGTTAAAGCGTTGTCTGGGGGTGAATGCAATCGTTTGATGCTAGCACGTTTATTTAGTTATCCAGCTAATTTATTAGTAATGGATGAACCTACTAACGATTTGGATATCGAAACCTTAGAATTGTTAGAAGAATTACTGTCGGAATACCAAGGAACTTTATTACTGGTAAGTCACGACCGCGCTTTTTTAGATAACGTTATTACGAGCACCTTAATTTTTTCTGGCAACGGAAAAATTCAAGAATATGTCGGCGGTTACCAGGATTGGCTGCGCCAAAGTCAGTTCGCAGCTAATCCTGAAACAGTAAAAAAATCACAAGCAGAGAAAGCAATTCCAGAGCCTATTAAAACTGCAAAAAAACTATCTTCCAAAGATCAAAAAGAATTAGCAAACCTGCCCAACAAAATAGCTAAATTAGAAGCAGAACAAGCACAGTTGCATCAGCAAATGGCCCAACCAGAATTTTATCAACAAGATCCCGCTAAAGTTGCTGCAGTGCTGCAACAACTAAAACAACTAGAAGAAAACCTAGAAATAGCTTATCAAAGATGGGAAGAGCTAGAAGGTAATTGATTTTAGATGTTTCGCTCCTCACGCCGCTTATATAGCGCTTTGCTATTTAATATTTCGTTAAGATTTCTCTGGTAAAATAGTTATTATTGGTAATCAAAGCACGATAATACGTGGGCACAATATTAGAAGCAGTTAAAAAGAGACGACCAGTAGCAGTAATTCAAGAATTACTGCGAAAAACTAAGCTTGAGTCGGAAGATCTTAATCAGGCTCTATTGCATTTGGTCTGTGGTGCTGACGAAGTTAAAAAAAGCGAGCATAAAGGTAATAAAAATGTTATCTATTATTCTGATGAGCAAATTTTTCAGATTGTTGAGCAGATAGCCACAGATCCCCGTTTTCGAGACGCTGAGAGATCGCAAAACTTAGTACTCGACCTTTACAATCGCATAAAAACCGCATCCCTTGAAGTTGCGCAGCTATTATTACGTGTGTTAAGAATTATAGCTCTGGCGGGTAATGAACATGCAGGAGCTTGTTTACATAGTATTTATCGTGATGGCTGGGGTTTTGTTAAAGCTGATCCCGCCCAACGTTATGGTTGGGATTTAGAACACGGCTTTTCGGGTAGTGAAGAAGCTGATAAAAATCTTGCGAAAGAACATGGGCAAGGCTTAGGACATGAGACGCTTCAGCATCTGATAAGTTATCATCTTAAACAGCGATCCGTCGATCATGCGGCTGTAATAAAATATTATTCCTTTGCTATTACCCTGTGCTTAGCAACCACGGCCGAACTTGATTTTGTACTTAAAAATTACCGAGCCTTAATCCATTATTTTGACCCTATTAAACACAAAGATAGTTTTCTGTACTATAGCGCGGCAATTAGCGCAATTACAGAAGACAATAATTTTTATAAAAAATTTCTTGCTAAAGCATTAAATCAGTTAAGTGAGCACGATTTACCATCAACAAAAGAGCAGGTTAAAAGTAAAGATGTGCTTGAAAGTAAAGAATCAAAACTTACTATCGGCACACGAAAAATAGAAGAACGATTTAAAATACTGTTTGCGGCACCCGTAAATTTTTGTGTTATTGCGGAAGAGGCTTTAAAAGAAGGTAAGTATAATGATGCATTAAAAAATTTTAATCATGCATTAGTTTTATGCGCATTGGTCTTAGAGGTTTCTGATTCTCTGTTGAAAAAATATATTCAAGATCGGATTGCTAAGCAAAAAATGCGGATTTGCACAGCATTAAATTCTAAACTAAAAGAAATTGATGCGGCTAAAAAAGCAAGCATACCTGATGCTGAAGTGAAAGGGCAACAAGCTGTTCAGTCAACGGCTCAGGATGCCCAGGCCATAAATGATCTTAGAAAAATGCAAAAAACTTTATCTCCGGGCCGAGAAAAAATAGATGAGTTAATTTGTAGAAAAGAGTTGCAAGGAATTGATGAGCGCTTTGCCAAAAATTCTCAGAAAACATTAAAAGATCTATGGCGGATTTTCACAAAGCATGTTACCCCGGATCTTGGTGTTGAGCTTAGTACGGAGCTTGGTATAGCACTTGGCAGAAAAATTTTAGGATTTTATAAACAGCGGAATCAGGCGCGGGAATTACTCATAACAGTGGCAATCTTGGTAGCTAAAATTCCTGTTATCTGGAACCCCAAACATGAGTATTATCGAGAACTTAATATTTTTATTTATAGCGCAACCGAATATCCAGAAATGCGTGAATTTGTGCTGAATTTTGCTGATCATTGTTATACGCAGTTTAATAAGCCGCTTGGCATTAAAAATGAAATATCGCCTGAAGCGCAGATTTGGATCTACTATGAAGCAGAAAAAAATAATTATACAAAGGAACAAGCTGAAAGGATTGAGTGTAATTTAAAATATGCTATAGCTGAAATTTCAGATGAAACAATATCCGCGAAGGCTTTAGCGGAGAGCAGAGATACTGTTATTGGTGCAAGAAGAGCAAGAACAGTCTCTGTACCAGAACTTGCAAAACCACAAGATCAACCTGCTTCGCTACGTTTAACCAGTAACAATTAATAAAGATTATATTTCATGACAATCACAGTAAGAGATTTTTTAAATCTATTTGCAGCATATTTGGACGAGCAAGTTCAGAAACTCGATTCAGAAACAATTTTCTGGAGCGAATTAGAAAGTTGTAGCAACGCATGACAAAGCACTTGCTCCATTAGAAGAACAGAAAAAAGAATTATTGTTAGGGGTACGACATGTTTTTGCTCGACCAGCACAAACTGCCGCGAGTAAGGCGGTTGTGAAATTTGATATTGCGAAATCGGGGGTAGTCGATGTGATAGTGGAAGTTATGCCAACTTCAAATAAGGTGTCTAACGAAACAACTTACCGGCTTGGTTCATAAAAATAGACTGACCAATCTAGCATTAGAGTAGTAAACTATGTACCCATTCACTTCGCGCGTAGCATGTGATCAGATATACCGCTCGCACTCCTTAGCTTTTATTCGCATCTTGATGTGCGAGTGGTATATAATTTAATACAGCACTAAAACAAAGGTGAGTTATGCCCTTTCCAAAAACCGCAGATGAATTACAAACATATATCAATCAACTAGATTTGTTAGTAAATGCTGAGGCAGCGCAGCAAGAAGAAATAGAAATTAAAGGTTTAGTCGGAATGTTGAATGACTTATGGAACGAATTGGAGATCCCATTTTCCATAAATGATGTGGAGGAAGTTGCTGGTTATATTAATGAGCAAAGCATGCAAAATCCAGCGCTTGCAGAACAAATCAAGAATAAATTAAAAGCTCCATTGTTGGATGTGATGAAAAAAATCCAAATCAAAGCTGCTCTTTTTCGTGCCAATGCTGAAATTACCAAAGCAGCAGCTAGTTTTTCTACAGCAATTGATTATAAGTTTAATCTTTCCTGGATTAAGTTAGTAACACAGCAAGATATTTATTCACAGTTGTGTAACAAGATTGGTGAATATCTTAATAAGGGCCTAATAGAGCAGGCTTGTTGCTGCTTTTTTATGTTGCAACAAGCAGGTGCTAGTATGGCAAAAATCCCCCGCTATAGATTGGCAACAACAGCAAAAATAGTTCTAAAGAGTTTGCAAAAAGAGCAAGAAGTTTTCACTGATCCAATTAAAGGTGCTGATTTTGCGCGGAAATTTACGAATATTCGGATTGCTGCATATTGTGCAATTACAATGTTTCATCTTCAACAAGATGATTTGGTCAACGCAAAAAAGGCATTTAATGCGGCCAATTTATTAATGGGAGAGCAACAATTAAAAGTTTTTGCTGAAACAGCAAAAGTACTGATTGAGGCAGATGATTGGTGTCCACTGGCATTTGAAATTGGCAATCGTGCTTTCCGTGATATGCGATTTAATAAAAAAACGGTGCCGTTGGTTCTTGGGCAGCGTGAGACAAAGTCAGCAACAACTTTGCCTGAAATTACAGAATCAAAAGAAGATCAACAAAAACAGCTTGAAAAGCTTCGAATAGGCATTATTCAAAAATTACATAGACCGGAAGAAAAAGAAAATGCACTGAATGAATATTTAAAAAAACATGTTTTTGAAAATGCACTAGAGTTAAATGAAGCAGAATTTGGAGAAATTCAAAATTTAACCGATAACATTGAATTAGCACAAGATCACGAAGAAATGGATGGTAGTTTTGCAAAATATTGTTATGAGCGCGCTGAATTTTGGATAAGGTTTAAATTGCATCCAGAAATCTATTGTGATACTGACATGGCAATTAAGCATTTGGAAAAGCATAAAATAATGGTGCCTCGTCAATATTATTATATGCGATGCATTGCAGGGGCTCAGATAAGGCCATTGACCGATAGAATGGAAAATGAAGTTATGGCTCAAGTAGAAAATGCAGTCATTCTGCAGCAACAAAATAAGCTTGAGGCGATGGATCCTGCATACTTGTTGCTGCTCGAAGCATGTTCTAATTACCATTTGCTAAAATTTGATGTGGCATTGACGCTCTTAAAGAAACTTTGTGAATCGCATGCAGCATATCAGCCTGAGTTTGTAAAAAATATACTAAGTAACTGTATGGCAGCACATGCCAGGATGGCAAAGTTAAAAATCGCAATGATTGATTTAAAGAAAATAGCAAAAAATTACCCGTTTGCCACGGCTGAAATTATTCAAATAATGGGATTTGCTATTCTGTATAAACTTTCATTAACCCAGGTCTGTGAAGCAAAAATAGCGGCTAAGGCTGTAGGCATGAATTTAGAAGAGGCGCTTAAAAGTGCCGCATCAAAGGAAAAAGCTAAAAAGGCTGAGCCAAAAACATCGACGGCAGGTAAATTACCACCTGCTGAGGTAAAGGCGGTGCCAAAGCCGCAAGGCGGAACTATGGTGCACGCGCTCAATGCGCATGGGATGAATCGCAGCAATGCGGCAAAAGTACCTAAAGAAAATGAGAGGCTAGCTATGCCAGTAGCTGCTGATCCGCCTGAACTTACACTTTAGTGAGTTCAGTGGGAAATTTTTATTTTCTGTGATTAGCCAAAATAGTCATACCTTAAATAAGCGTACCATGCAGTAGTATGTCCTTCTGGAACCGGTTCTTGTTGAGGTGGGTCACAAAACTCGTGATCGTAATCTTGATAAAATAAATCAGAATTATCTTCAGTATTACTTTCCTGTGGCCTCCAAAATTTGAGTTGATAAGCAGGAGCAGGATTTTTGGTGGTTTTCCTGGCTTCTGCGGATTTAGCGGCTTCTGGTGCTAATTCTTTAAAATATTTAGCGACTTCATTAGTAAGAGCTTGGGTTGAATTTTTAGGAGGTGAAGCTGTAGTCACAGCGTCCGGTACTGTTTTGCTCTCTTCGCTTGGGGTAGGCAAAGAGCTTGGTGTATCTTTTGAATCTTGCTGTGTTGCGTTTTCTTCGGTTCCATGCTGATGTCGTAGGTAGTTTTCAATTAATGGTTTTATCCACGCAAAAAAACCTGAACAATCGGTTTCTTGCAACAAATTATTACCTGCTTCCGTTAAATTAATTCCAAGTTTTTGTAATATTTTTTGCGATAAGTTTTTCAGTGCATGTTTATATAAAGCAAAAAATCTTTGATCGATTATAATTTCATCAATATTTAGGTTAGAAAAAAACTTAAATAGCGCTATGCAAATTAAAATATCTTTTTTGCCTGTTTTTTGCATTTTATTTTTGACAGACTGAAGATATATTTTGCTCAGTGTTGCTATGATTGTCCCAGATTTATCCCAGTCATTGCTCACATCTAAAGCGGCAACTTCTTTTGTGTAAGGCGGCTGCTTTTTTAAATCGAGGCAAATCGCATTGACTAACATCATAAGCAGTCGTTGCGCTTCTTTTATTTTTGGTAAATTTTCAGTTTCTTTCGCCTCTGTGTGCTTTTGTGCTTTTTTTTGCAAAGATTCAATTTTTTTTCGAGCTTCATTTAAAGCCAAATTTTTTTCTTCTTTAGACATATCTTTTATTTTGTTAAAGAACACCGGAATACAAATTTGTGATTCTTTAATGGCTGTTATAACGAGCGGATTTTCTTCGTTGCCGGTAGCAGCTAAATCAGGTTTATATTCAGGTCGGATCAGAAACTGAAAAACCCTGGGTCGATGATATTCGATGGCCGAATATAATGGTATGTATCCTTCTAATCCTATTTCATTTACATGTGCTTGTGGAATTTTTGGATGCAATTTTTCTTCGAGTAGTAATTTGGCTGAGCGAATCGTTTCTTCTTGGCTTTTTAGTCGTGAGTATTGCACAAGCATATTCAGCAATCCATCAGTAGCTATCCTGTCTTGACTTGAATCCTTTTCATTTTTTTCAAGCTCATCAGCGGTGTATAAATTACTTAGTGTCCAGCGTAGTTTAGCAATATCGCCACGTTCTGCGGCCTCATATAAAACATGCATTCTCTCAGGATAAGCTGTGATTTGTTTGCCATCCGCAGATTGTTGGTGTAATTGATATTTATTAATAAAAAATTTAGTTGTTTCGAGACCAACATATCCTAACCAATCGACTGGATTTTCTCTTACTACATTTTCTGCAATATCCTTTATCTTTAATAAAGCTTCGGTTAATTTAACTTTGTCTCTTTCACCAGCAGGGCCAAAATGATCTTTGTCGTTGGGCGGCTTTAATCCTGCATCTAATAACATTTGGGTGATGGTTAAACTATCATCATCGGTCCCCAATCCTGCAGCCACCAACATAAAAGGATCTTGATCGGTTAAATGCGCATAAGGTAAGGAAGGGAATTCAGCTTTTGTTTCTTGAGTGGTAGAAAAAATTTTTTGTTCAGCGATAAGTTCTCTGCAGGTAGCTACATTCCCGGTCCAAAGAGCTTCATATAGAGCAGCCCCTGGGATTTTGGCTCTATCATCCGGGCTTATCAGCAGTTGCAAAGCTTGCCATACAGCGTCAGGAGTTTTGCTAGAGGCCATTAATTTGTATATTTGTTGCAGATCTAATAAGCATAACTGACCTTTAATTGCAGCACATTCTTCAGCTGCAGAAAATTGAATAGCTATTTTGTGGATTTCTACACATAGAAATGCTGATGTCTCATCGCCGTTTTCTATGGCTTGTTTTAATATTTCGAATAACATTCTATCTTCCCTCTTTAATGGAAATAGATTAAACCAATAACCTTAAAAAAACCTTAATGACCTCTAAAAATTGGATTAATCTTAAGTAGGGGCAAAAAAATATTTTTTCATTTTTCGCCTCTCCAGCGGGAGAGGCCGACGCGAAGCGGTGGTGAGGGGGATATAAACATTTTCCTTTGTTAAAGCTCGTTTAATCCCCGTCATTGCCAGCCTCTCCCGTTGGAGAGGCGAAATAAAGTTTTCTCCTAAAAATAGCAAAATTCTCAAAATAGAATATAACTAGTAAAGTACCGTACTTGCTGCACAATTAAGTTTATAATAAATTGGAACTACTATAGGTAAAGAATATACTTAATGGCTAATCCAAGTAATTTATTTGCGAGGGAATTATGAGTGAATATCAATTACGTACTGACGCTTTTGGCAGAAAACGTTTAGATTTACAAGGTAAAATATATAATCCAGCTTCGTGCCGATTTTTATTAGAACATAGTATTAAGTTAGGTCAATCGATTTTAGAAATCGGTTGCGGCTCGGGTGCTATGACACCATTTCTTGCTGAACTAACAGGAAAAAAAGGACGTGTGTTAGCGATAGATATTAGTGAGTCTCAAGTTAAAGCAACCGAAAAGTTAGTAAAAAAAGCTAACTTGAAACAAGTTGAATGTAAGCAATTATCGGTTTTTGATTTAGACGAGCTAAAAGAAAAATTTGATGTTATCTATGTGCGTTGGGTGCTTATTCACTTGCAAGATCCTTTCCTTGCATTAGAAAAAGTTATTAAACAATTAAAAAAAGGTGGCTTACTTGTTATAGATGAAATGCTTAATTCTTATAGTTTTAGTTTTCCCGAAAGTCCTGTTTTTGCAAAACGGCGTTATGTACTAGAACAATTTTTTATTCGTAATAATCTGGATCCAAATTTTGGTTTGCAGCTCAAGTCTGCCTTGCTGAAAAATAAATTGTATGATATCCGTGAAGCCTTTTATCAACCCATTGTACAAACCAAAGTAGAGCGTCAACTTTTAACGTTTATTTTTAAGGAAGTTAAAGAAAAAATAATTGAGTTGGCTATTTTAAAGGAAAAAGAACTTAAGCAAATGATTGAGTCACTGGAAAAGATGGCTAAAATAAAAGATAACACGCTTGCTATTTCTGCCCTTTATCAAATTAGCGCTAGAAAATGACCCGCCTAGAGCCAGTAATAAAGACTATTTTATTTTCTAAAACTTGTTTGATGCAAGACGTGATAACTCTTTGCATTCTGACATTTTGGAACTAAATTCCTGAATAGTCATGACTTTTATGGAGTTTGGTCCTGAAAAGTCGGATTACGTTTGACGGATATCCTATGTAAACGCTAAAAAGTTATGAGGCAATTAAAAAATGGCTTGCTTGTTTGATATGGATGAAGCACTTATTTTGCAAAGTAGAGGGGCTGAAAAAGTCCCCTCTAGTTCCCAGGTTATTTTATTACGCCGCAAACAATTCTAGCGCCGCCACCACCCATAGTGGGGTTATCGGAGTAATTATCGCCGCCGGCATGAATCATAAATGAGTGATTTAAAATATCTGCCAGTTTTAGACGCGGAGCTAGCACAGGAGTTTTGGCATCACCTTGCGCGTCAACCATTAAAGCGGGAAGATCACCTAAATGACCTGCATTGTAAGGACCTTCGTGTTTGCCTGATTTATCCGGGTCTAGATGACCGCCGGCTGCCATACCGCCATTATCGCAGCTTGGATTTTGGTGCACATGAAAACCGTGTGCGCCTGGAGTAAGTCCGGATAAATTTGGCGTTAGCAATAAACCATATTTGGTGTCTTGTGCAGTGATGGTTCCTATCGCTTTTCCTTCGCCGGTAGGAGCTGTTAAATGCATGGTAACAGTGACATCTGCAGAAGCTGTGGTAACAGCAAAAACACAAGCAGCGGCTAAACAATAAGTTTTCAATTTTTTCATTTTACTCTCCTTGGTAGTTACGTTTTTTTAAAGTGATTAACAGTAAATAAAACTATTCATAAGTTAAATAACGTATAAATTCCTGTTTGTAAATTTATAATGAGGGGCGTTAAAATTCTTCCTAATAAGCCAGTTGCTAATAATACCAGTAGAATCAAAAAACCCACCGATTCAAGTTTGTTGTACTGATAAGCTACAGGACCAGGTAAAAATGAGGAAACAACTCTGCTGCCATCTAAGGGTGGAATGGGAAATAAGTTCAGAATTAATAATACAATATTAATGAAAATCCCAATTTCGCACATGGAAATTAATGCTTGAATAGTTGCGCCAGCGCTATCGCCTTTTGTCACCACAAGAATTTTGGCAAAAATGGCCCATAACAACATCATGCCGAAGTTAGCTAAGGGGCCAGCTACGGCAACCAAAGCAGTATCGCGGCGGGGATTTTTTAAATTTTGCCAAGTAATTGGTACCGGTTTAGCCCAGCCAAAAATAAAACCACCTAAATAATATAAAACGGCGGGTACTAAAATAGTTCCCACTGGATCAATGTGTTTAATAGGATTTAATGTTAAACGCCCTAACATTTTTGCAGTAGGATCGCCCAAGCGATTTGCCATCCAACCGTGGGCTACTTCATGCACAGTGATGGCAAACAGCAAAGGAATAGCCAATAAAATAATATTTTGAATTGTCGATATAAGTGGTGTCATTTTATTTTAAATGTTTTTTTAAGTAATCGGTAATACGTTGTTCTAACCAATAAACAGGTTGCCACGGCATGTTTCCCGTAACAAAACCAACATGACCTCCGGTTTCATGTAATTCAAAGGTGACACAAGCAGCTAATTCACGGGGTTCCGGATTTACATCTACTGGAACAAAAGGATCATCGCGTGCTTGTAAAATTAAAGTGGGTACAATGATTTTTTTTAAATCGCTACGGCTGCTGGCTTGAAAATAGTAATCTTGTGCGTCGGCAAAGCCGTGTAGTGGTGCAGTAACTTGATCATCAAATTTTTCAAAAGTGTCGAGTTTACCTAGATCTTTTATAGCAATAGGAGCAGGGCCTTTTTTAAATTTTGCCTGTACAATACGGCGTAAACTCCGTAATAAATACCATTGATAAAAGCGCGAAAAGCCACTATTTAATTGCTTAGATGCTTTATTTAATTCAAAAGGAACTGAAATAGCCACGGCTGCGGTTAAAGGATTTACCGTGTTGTGTTTACTGAGCCATTTTACTAAGACATTTCCTCCCAGCGAATAACCCACGGCGGCTAAGGGTGTATTGGGTTCACGTTTGCGTAAATGGGCAATAACATAATCTAAATCGCCCGTTTCCCCCGAGTGATAAAAACGTGGCAACCGATTGGGTATACCACTGCAACCGCGAAAATGGACAAACAAACCTCGCCAATTGTTTTTTATGATGGAGTGTAAAATTCCATTTACATAAGGGGATTCAATGCATCCCGCCAGACCATGCAACACAATAACAATTGGGCCATGTTTGGGGCCAGTCCACGCTAAATCTAAAAAATCACCGTCTGGTAATTCTAGGCGTTCGGGGTGAGTAGCTAATGGTATAGTGCGACGAACCAATGTCGGCCAGATTGTTTGTAGATGTCCGTTGAATAACCACCAAGCAGGTTTAAAGGGTTCTTTTGTTATCATAGCTGCTATTCTACCTGTTTCACCTAAGAAGCAAAGATCTCGGTTAGTTTTTTACCGGGGTCTGGCTCCCGCATAAAAGTTTCTCCCACTAAAAAAGCATGGATATTATTTTCGCGCATCAGGGTTACGTCTTCTTGTGTGTGAATGCCACTTTCCGTTACTAGAATGCGATCAGTCGGTAATAAATGCTGTAGTTGTAAGCTGATAGTTAAATCGGTAGCAAAGGTTCGTAAATTACGATTATTTACACCGATCAATGGTGTAGGTAAGTGTAGTGCACGTGTTAACTCTTGCGCGTCATGTACTTCTACTAAAACTGCTAAATTAAGTTTTTGTGCAACAGTAAATAATTCTGCTAATTGCTCATCGGTTAATGCTGCCACTATGAGCAAAATACAATCGGCACCCCAAGCTTTTGCTTCATAAATTTGATAAGCGTCAATCATGAAATCTTTACGCAGAATTGGTAATGTGCAAGCTGTGCGTGCTTCCTGTAAATACAGGGCTGAACCTTGAAAATATTGAATGTCTGTTAACACCGATAAACAAGCAGCGCCTGCGCGTTCGTAACTTTGTGCAATCGCTGTGGGGTTGAAGTCTGCACGAATAACACCTTTGCTCGGTGATGCTTTTTTTATTTCAGCAATAATGGCTGATTGCTGTTGCGCTATTTTGGTTTTTATTGCGCTAATAAAATCGCGCGGCGGATAATTTTGTTGGGCAATGAGATCTTGCAGTTTACTTAAACTGATATTTTTTTTATTAGCAGTAACTTCTTCGCGTTTGGTGGTTAAAATTTTAGTTAAGATATCGTGCATACTTTAAGACTCGGTGGCTAGCGATTGAGTTAAGGCAATTAATTGTTTCAATTTTTCATAGGCGGCGCCATTGGCTAATAGCTGTTGCGCTTGTTTTACGCCGCTTGCAATATCATTGGCTAGTCCTGCCACATAGATTGCTGCGCCTGCATTTAAGGCGACAATATCACGAGCAGCCCCCGGTTTATTTTGCAAAGCTTGTTGTAGTATAGCAAAACTCTCAGTTGCATCTGCTACTTGTAGCGTAGTTAAGGCACTGATGTTAAACCCAAATTGCTGTGCGGTTAAAGTTCCAGTAGTGATTTTTCCTTGTTTTAACTCGGCAAAAAAAGTGTCGGCGCTGATGCTTATTTCATCTAAGCCATCGACAGAATGCACGACTAAAGCATGTTTACTGCCCAATTGCTGTAAAATTTCGGCGGTAGGTAAAACCCACTCTTTAGCAAATACACCGATTAATTGCTTTTTTGCTGCAGCGGGATTGGTTAAGGGACCAATAAGATTGAAAAAAGTGCGAAAGCCTAATTCTTTACGCGCGGCGGCAGCATGTTGCATGGCAGGATGGTGGAGCTGCGCAAACATGAAACCAATGTTTAGTTTGTTAATGCAGGTAGCTATTTGTGTTGGGGTTAGCGTTAATTTTACGCCAGCTTTTTCTAAGACATCCGCACTGCCGCAGCGACTAGAAACGGAACGATTACCGTGTTTTGCTACCGTAGCACCGGCAGCAGCTACAACAAAACTACTGGCAGTAGAAATGTTGAAAGTGTGCGTTTGATCGCCGCCGGTGCCGACAATGTCAATCAGCGTTTTATTTTTAACGATTACGGGGTCGGCAAATTCTTGCAAAACTTTACAAGCCGCAACTAACTCGCTAACGGTTTCACCTTTCATGCGCATTGCCACTAAAAAAGCGCTCAGTTGCGTTGCGCTGACTTTGCCTTGCATGATCAAGCGCATGATTTCACTCATTTGCGGGGTGGTTAAGTTTTGGTGTTGGATCACCGTTTGTAGAATTGTTTGTATGGTATTCATGGTTTTTGTAAAATGTAAATCATACTCGCTACGGGTTGTTCTTGTTGGTAGCGGGCGACTACTTGTTCACTATTTAATATTTTAAAATTATAACGTTCGGCTAACATAGTAATATAAGTTTGGCTGTGGCAATAGCGGCCCGAGGTTTGTAGCTCATAATTTTCGACTTCAGCATATTCCGTTGAAAATGCTAATATTCCTGCTGGTTTCAGGTTCTTATAGCAGCTGGCAAAAATTGCGGTTAAATCGCCAAAATATACCAGGGTATCTGCTGCTAGAATTAAATCGTAATGGGCGGTGCTGTTTTGTAGGGCTAGTAAGATATCCGCTTCAATTAGCTCATCGTAGATATTTTTTTCGGCAGCTTTGGCTAGCATGCGCGGGGAAAGATCGACGCCTACTAAATGGTTAGCCAATTCGCGAAACGGTTGACCGGATAAACCGGTGCCACAACCTAAATCTAAAATAGTTAATTTTTGTGGTGGTAAGTATTTTATTAGTGCCTGTTTTAGCAGCGTCGGTAATTGGTAGTGCAAAGTTTCTGTTAATTGTTTATCAAAATGGCCTGCATAATTATCAAATAAATTTTTAATGTAATCGCTAGGTGCTGCAGCAGTTTTTTTAGCGCCGGTTAAGGCATCAAGCATGTACTTAACAGCTGGATTATCCGGTTGCAATGCTAAGGCTTGTTGATAGTGAGAAATAGCTTCAGCAGTTTTTCCAGATTTTAAAAAGATTGCGCCTAAATTACTATGCGCATCGGCGTGATGCGGATTTAACGCGAGTGTTTGTTTGAGATGATCCGTGGCGTCGGCTAAATCACCTAAACCCATTTGGGCCACCGCGTAATTATAATGTGCTTGGCTATCGTTGGGTTCTAATTGCAAATACAAATGATAATGCCATGCTGCTTCCGTTAAACGATCTTGTTGTAATAAAAGAGCAGCAAGGTTACTACGTGCTTCTTTGTGTTTTGGATCAATAGCTAAGGCTTGCTGAAAATAGTGGAGTGCTTGTTCAATATTTTGTTGTTTTAAGAAAACTACGCCGAAGTTGCTCAATGCTTCAACATGCTGCGGTTGCAGACTTAATAATTTTTGATAATGTGTGGTTGCGTTGTCTAAATCATCTTGCGCTAAATACAGTGTAGCTAGTTGCCAGTGTGCTAATTCATTGTCAGGATCAAGTTTGAGTGTTTCTAAAAATTGTTTGATGGCCGCGCTGATATTGCCCTGGCGCAGAAATAAGGAACCTAAATTGATATGCGCTTCTAAATAATGGGGTTGTAACTGAATAGCCTGCTGATAATGTTCTTGCGCGGGTGCCAATTTATCAAGCATAAATAATACATTGGCTAAATTATTATGAACTTCAGCATAAGTTGGATCTAGTTTTAGAGCTTTTTGATAAGCGTTAATAGCGTTATCTAATTGGCCTAAGCTTTTAAAGGCATTTCCTAAATTAGTGTGAAAAACCGGTTCATTAGGTTTTAGTTTTATCGTTCGTTGAAACCAAGTGACAGCTGTAGCAAATTGATCTAATTGTGCAGCCAAGATACCTAACAAATGCATTACATGAAAATTATTGGGATCAGCACGAAGAATTTCTTCATACAGCGATTGTGCTTGCGCCAAATCGCCGTGTTGATGGGCACTAAAAGCCTTCTGAAGAAGATCCTGAGGATTGGTCATGAGAGTCCTTATGCTCGTGAAGATCATGATGAGGATGAACATAAGAGAGAAACTTTCCTTCAGTTTCTACAATGTCTTGCCATTCCGTCATGTTAAAACCAATGGCTAACACACCACAAGTTGCAATATTGAGGCGCAATCCTTCTGAGAGATAATGAGCAACTAAGGTGAGGGTAGGATTATGTCCGACTAAAAATACGGTTTTATTTTTGGTTGGCAGCGTTTTAATAAGTTTAACCAGTTCTTCTACGCCACCGGTGTAAATATGCTCATCCGTCGTGATTTTTTTCGCAGAGTAGCCTAATTCTTCAGCAAAAATTTCTGCGGTTTTTAAAGCGCGTGGGGCAGTGCTGCTAATAATGAGATCTGGTTTTACTTTTTGTTCTTTTAATTGTTGCGCGATGCTGTGCGCGTCGGTTTCCCCTACTGCAGTTAAGGGGCGATCAAAATCGGCTTGCTCGGTATTTTCCCAGCTGGCTTTGGCGTGACGGATTAGATAAAGTTTTTTCATAAAAAATTTTTTCTATTGTTTTTTGTAGTTATATCCGGTGTAAACACCATTTTGAAAGTCATTGAAAAATTGTTCAAGCTCTGGATGTTCAATGGGTTCACCGCTTGGATCAGGCTCAAGTTGCGATTCGGCAACATAAGCATGATGGACTGAGCCGTCAACTAATAAAACATACCAAGGTTCATTTTTTGGAGGGCGACTGGGTGCATTTTTTTCATACCAATCGTCACTGCCTTTAAAACTTGCATCCACATCAATAACCACGCAACGATAACCGAATAAAGCGTGCTTGACAACGTGACCGACTGCGAAGCGGGTATTGAGAATAGGCATAGTATTTACTGCTTAAATTGAGTTTTGAACTTAGAGATTATCCTTTGTCCACGACAATTTTCATAAATGTAGGTTGGGCGGACAAGCCCAACCTACAAAAAATGTTGTACAGAGGAAATTACCTGGAGTAGCGAAGATCTTCAACTATTTTTTTGCAGCGCCGTGATGCGAAAGATAGCCAATGGCGGCTTTTAGATCATCATCTGTACAATCGACACAGGTGCCTTTGGGTGGCATAGAGTTAAAGCCATTTTTTACGTGGTCGAATAATACATCCATTCCTTTTTTGAGACGTTCATCCCAAGCAGCAGCATCCCCAAATTTAGGTGCGCCTGCAAGACCTGTCGCGTGACAAACAAAGCATTTGCTGTCGTAAATCTTTTGGCCGATGGTATTAGCGGAGTTTGCGGTTGCGGGAGTGCTGGTAGTCTTTTCTGCACTGGCGGGTGCCGCTGGTTTGGCAACATTAACTTCGCCTATGGGTTCTACGCGTGCCTTGACCAAATCCGGAGCCAATGGGTCTATAGTTTGCGCGTATGCGGGCAATGCAGTGGCTATAAGAAGTAGCAGGGGCAAGCAAAATTTAGGTGTAATTTGTTTCATAGACGAATTAACGGGTCCTGGGTATTATAAACGTTCTGCGCCCGTAGCTCAGTTGGATAGAGTGTTGGCCTCCGAAGCCAAAGGTCGGTGGTTCGACTCCACTCGGGCGCGCCATTTTTCAATGAGCCATATACAAAGGTATTCTTAAAGATTCCGCTGCGCATAGTCAAGGAAATTATACAGTGAGTTCAAAACGCTTATTAAAAGTTTCTCGGTTAGAAGGATTAACAGATGGAATTTTTGCCATTGCGATGACGATCTTGGTGTTAGATGTGCATTTACCAGCAGCGGCAGAACGAAGCGCGATTTTTTTTATTCTGCAGACCGATATTTTTTTAAAGCTTTTTATTTATGCGGGCAGTTTTATTATTTTAGGAACTTTGTGGATTGCTATGAACTTCCAATTGGGACTGCTTGATCATGTAAATAGGCCTTATTTATGGGCAAACGTATTTTATTTGATGGTAATTTGTGTGGTGCCATTTTCAGCTAGTTTATTAGGCGCTTACCCCACCAGTCCCGCCAGCCTCACTTTTTATGCAGTAAATCTGCTGTGTGCGAGTGTAGGGCAATTACTGACAGCGCGATCGGCGCATGTTTATCATTTAAACAAACCCATTTATAACATTGCTATTCGTAATGCGGTGGTGAAGCGAATTTTCATTGCGCCAGGATTTTGGCTTGCAGCGATTTTTTTGGCGCATTGGAATTCGATAATTGCTTTTATGGCTTTGGTAGCACCGACTTTAATTTATATGTTACCGGGTGCAATTGATAAGTACGATGGAATTGAGGAAGAAAGCTAAAGTTAAAAGTAACTATTCACACCCCTTAAAGGCATCTCTAAAAATTCGTTTCTATAGCCTCTCCCTTTGAAAAAGAGAGATTGAGAGGGATTTTCTTTTGAAAAACCAACAAAATTGTAGGAACTTTTCGAAAAATCCCCTTGATCCCCCTTTTTCAAAGGGGGAAAACAAAAAGGCGTGAATTAATAGAGGTGCCCTTAAGCTAAATCGGAGGACCCTTCTCCCCTTGAGGGAGAGGAGGATCCATTCTGCTAATTCAAGGGGTGTGATAGTTATAGTTAAAATGCTATTCCGTAAGGAAGAGGCGGTAATTCTAAATGTCGTGCAATCGTTTGACCGATATCAGCAAACGTCTCGCGCCTACCTAGAAATTTAGGTTCTACGCCAGGTCCAAACATTAAAACCGGGATATGCTCACGCGTGTGATCGCTGCCAGGCCATGTGGGATCGCAGCCGTGATCGGCAGTGATAATAGCAATGTCACCTGGTTGCATTTTGCTTTCAAGCTCGGGCAAGCGGCGGTCCAGTGTTTCCAGTGCAGTAGCGTAACCCGTTACGTCACGGCGATGGCCGTAGTGCATATCAAAATCCACAAAGTTAGTAAAAATTAAACTTTTATCAGGAGCTTGATCGCTGGCCTTGAGCATAGCATCAAATAAAGCATCGTTACCGTCCGCTTTAATAGCGGTGGAAATGCCGCGCTGCGCAAAAATATCAGCAATTTTACCTACTGCAATAACGTGGCCCGCGTGCGTAATTAAATGATCTAATAAAGTTGGTTGTGGTGGTGGCACGGAAAGATCGCGACGATTTCCTGTGCGACGAAAATGACCTGGGGTCCCTAAAAATGGGCGAGCGATTACTCTGCCGATATGATAAGGGTCTACTAATTTGCGTGCGAGTTCGCAAACATCGTATAACCGTTGCAAGCCAAAAGTTTCTTCATGTGCAGCGATTTGAAAAACACTATCGCCGGACGTATAAACAATCGGTTTGCCGCTGCTTACGTGTTCGGCACCTAATTCATCGATAATTTCAGTACCCGAAGCATGTTTGTTCCCTAAAATTCCTGGCAAGTTTGCTTGGGTGATTAATGCCTCAGTCAGTTCAGCAGGAAAACTAGGATAGCTAGGTGGGAAGTAGCCCCAATCAAATAGAACCGGTACTCCAGCAATTTCCCAGTGGCCACTGGGAGTGTCTTTACCAAAACTTTGTTCGACAGCGTAGCCATAAGCGCCAGTAATAGCCGCATGTTTATCTAAGCCGGGCGTCACCCGGCCGGTGCTGGCTAACGCAGCGGCAGCTAAGCCTAAACGGGTAAGGTTGGGTAGATGCAATGGGCCCTTGCGCGTGGCAGTGTCGGCTTTGCCAGCTGCACAAAAATCAGCGATATGTCCTAAGGTATCGGCGCCGTGGTCACCGTATTTAACGGCGTCTTGGCTGGCGCCAATACCAAAGGAATCGAATACTAAAATAAATGCACGCTTCATTATTGATTTTTAATTTCAGCGTACGTTTCACGCATAAAGTAATTGGCAATCAGTGCCACGATAAATCCGAGTGGGATAATCCATAATGCGTGTTGATAATCGCTAGACGAATAAATGCGTACATTATCGACCATTACGCCGTGCCAATCGCGATCCATGAGCCAGCCAAATAAAGGCTGAAAAATTGCATAACCGCTAATTGCACAAAAAGAAACAACGCTGACTGAAGTGGCAGTTAAGGAGCGGCTATTACTTTCAGCAACTAAAGGATAGCTAATAACTTGCGTGCTAGTGATAAATCCTAATAAGAAAAATAGTACTAAGTAAGTTGTCAGCGATAAATTAGGTAAATAAATAATGGCCAACATAAGGGCCATAGAGCAAATGGCACCTAGGCGCATGGGTAAGCAACGGCGTTTCATACGGTCAGATAGCCAGCCAACGGCAGGACCACCGAGAAGTGCTCCCACAAAAAGTACGGTAGTTACATAGGATGCTTGAATACGGGATAAATGCTCTACTTGCACTAAGTAGAGGCTGCCCCAGATAGCACCGAGTAAAGCTATAGGAAGGTTAAGTGTGCAGGTGTAAATTCCACCTAACCAATTTTGGATGTTGCAATAAGATAAACGCCAGCTGCGCAATAGTCCCATGCTTTGTAAGTCCGTTTGGTTGGTTTGTTGTGTTACTTGCGAATTTGGAGGATAGTCTTTTACCATCATAAAAATGATGCCCATAATAATGAGCCCTAACGCAACGTCAAATTGCAAAGCGGTGCGCCAGCCAAAGTGTTCGATCAACAAAGCTAACGGAGTTTGTGCGACCATACCGCCGATCATTGCCATAGTTACAATCAAACCACTGACTAATGCCATACGGTTGGGGGTAAACCAACGTGATGCTAAGCGTATACTGCTTAAAAAGCAGAATGCACTACCAATACCACTCATAAAGCGAAAAATTCCTGCTAAAAATAAGGAATGAGTGAGTGAAAATGAGCCGATACCGATAATGCAAAGTGAAATGGTAATCAAAATTAATTTGCGAGTGGAGAAACGATCAAGCAACATTCCAGCAAAAGGAAGAAACAATAAGTTCGCATAAAAATAAATGGCAGATAAATTACCTAGCTGAGTAGCATTAATGCCAAAATCGCGCATCAGATCGGAGCTGATGGCATTAAACATATTCATTTGAATGAATTCATAAAAGAAAAACAAGGCAGCAGAAAAACACACTATCCAAGGTAGATAAGTGTTTTTAGTGGAAGTGAAATCTTCGGAAATGGTATTGCTCACTGTAGACATGAACCCCTCATTGTAAGGTTAGTAAATAACAATAGGCGCCATTTTAGCATATTCAAAAAGCTTATGGGCACTGATAGGTCGTAACTATTCACACTCCTTGAGCTAGGAAAAGGGATCCTTCTCCCTCAAGGGGAGAAGGATCCCTCCGATTAGTTTAGAGGGTGTGAATAATTACGATAGGTCGCAAGCGCTTAAGATTTTATATACAATTTAAATAAATCTATGCAGGAGCTAGTTATGTTAGAAAAAAGGCATGAGCCTCTGGCGCCCCGTTTTGAGTTCATTATTCGAGTTGTCCGCTTTGTTGGCGTGGGACTTTTTTTAATAACGGTGGCATTAGGGATAGGTATGTTGGGTTATCGCTATTTCGAAGGAATGTCTTGGGTAGATGCATTTGCTAATGCAGCTATGATTCTTTCAGGCATGGGCCCTTTTGGTCCCTTGACTACCAAAGGCGGCAAAATCTTTGCTGGATTTTATGCTCTTTTCAGTGGCCTGGCGTTTATCTCGATTATCGGCTTAATTTTCGTGCCGGTAGTGCATAGATTTATTCACAAGTATCATTTGGCAGATGATAAATAAATTAAGGGCCCTTAAGGCTCTCTGCTAACCGACATAATTTCTTTGTTTAGCGAAAAACTGAGTAAGGTTCGGATCAAAACGACTATGGCTAAAATGCCTAACGCGTAGTAGTCCGGAGTTGTGGTAGTGCCGATTAGATCAGCAGCCACAATGAATTCTAAACCTAAAATAAGAATCCGTCCTAAGTTAAGTCGAATTTGATTGACCTTTGATTCTTGATTTATTAATTGTCCTGTCAGCATGTAGCAAATATATTGATACACGGCAAACACCACGCCTGAAACGATAATAAGGATTCCTGCCAATGAAGCGCCGTGTTGAATATACAATAATATTTTTTGAATGGTGGACCAATCCATTTGTGTCTTACCTGTGTGAAACTAAAGTTGTTTTACACTGTAATCCTTTTTTGTAACATTGAATAATGGCAGCAGGATCTTCATGTAATTGTTCTAATAAGCGGCCTAGTTCTAAATAGGTTTCTTGTTTAGGTTCAATATTGATACTGGCTTCTAAGTAGTCACGCGCTTTGCCCCAAAGTTGATTGCGTGCGCTTAAATGACCTAATACGAAAAGTAACGTCGCATCATTTTTATGTTGCAGTAACCATTTTTCTGCCGTTGCTAATTGTTGATCAGGATTTTTGCTAAGAATAAAACCGTACAGCAAAATTAATTGATGATCCCAATTTTTTGCTAAGGTTTCGCGAAGTTGTTCTTCAGCTTCTTTGGTAGCACCTTTGGCAATTAATAAGTGTAAATAAGTAGAAAGTAATGCAGGGTTGTTATATAAACGGCGCGGAATTTTTTTCCAAATAGCTTGCAAGCCCGCCGCATTATTATATTCAGCACTTTGTAAATAACCTTGATAAGCAATGACTTCGATTTTAGTTAAGCTGTTTTCATCGAGCGCATTGTATTTGTAAAGGGACGGTAAGAGTGCCAGTAAATTATGCCAGTCTTTTAATTTTTCGTAGGCTTGGGCGAGTAAGCGTAAAACGTAGGGCTGTTTAGGGGCAATCTGATGCAGATGTTCCAAAATAGTAATTGATTGAATTGGTTTTTGGTTAGCTTGAAATTGCGCTTGTAATAAGCCCACAGCGATTTTAGTTTCGGCAGAAGTTTTCGTGGCTTTTTGTAAATAAGTGTCGCGCAGTTCAGGGTTTTGCATTTTGTTGGCAGCAAAGGCACTTGCCAAATAATAAAGCCAAGGTGTTCTACTATAGTTTGCGGCAGCTGCTAGTTTTCTACGGGCTGTGGACCAATTGCCAGTACTTAATGCGAGCAAACTTTCATTGGAAAGTTTTTTTAATTTTTTGCTATAGCGTTGATGTGCTTTGATTTGCCAGCGTAAAGGAATGGTGCGGAAATTACGCCATAAACGCACAACAGTATAAAGCGCAAAAAATGCCACGAAAAAAGCCACAAAAGCAAACCACAGCGGCATTTCCATGGTCCAATGTTGATGGGCTATTAGCACGTAACCCGGATCTTGCGCTATTTTAACGCCAACCCACACCGAAACCAGCAATATAATTGCAAATAGGGTAAGTCGACGCATATTAAGCATCCTGTTGTTTGGATGGATTAAAAGCTATTTGCTGTATTTTGCGAGCCATGGGTGCTAAATCGGGCAGTGGTGGCTGCACATTAACTTTTTGCAATTCAGCGAGTGCCACTAAGAAGGCTTGTGTCGCTGGAAGATTTTTGGCGAAGTAGCGCTCTACCCATTTTCTAGCTTGTTGTAAGCTGCTTTGATAAATATCTTCTTGGCCACGTAATGCTGCCCATTGTGCTTGTTGCAAAATCAATTGTAAATTTTGGTGTAAATAAGCTTGTTGTTCAGGTGATAGCAACGGAGAAATTTGTTGATCTTGATGGCGAATCACCACGATTTTTTGTAGTGTTACCCAGCTATCATGAATCGCTTTGCGTAAGGGGGATTGATTAAGTACAGCTTGTTCTTCGGCTACATCCACCGGCTGTTGTTGGGCAGAGGGTAAGCCGATAGCCGGTAAAGTATTAACTTGAATTTGTAAAGCAGTAATGCGCGTCAGTAAGCCTGCCAGATCAACCTTGGGAACCGCTTGTAAAGCAGCAATGTTATTAGCCATCATTTGGCGTAAAGGTTGTAAAACTGGATCATTTAAAGAGGCAATGCGTTGTTCTGCAGTTTGTAATAAGGCTAAAGCGGCTGTCACATCGCGAGTGAAAGTTAAATGATAATTAGCAAGTTGCACTAAATATTTTGCTTCAGCGAAACGCCAAGTTAAAGGGTTACCTTTACTTAACTGCTGCAAATTAGTTAATGCTGCTTGTTGAGTCTGAAATTCTTCGCGTAAGTTAGTAATGTTGTCGAGGAGTTGTTGATTGAGCGCTCGATTTTGTTTTTCCAGAGTGGCGGTTGTGCGATTAATTTCCGTAAGATCGGACATAACCTGCCAATAAAAAATACTTAAGCCGGCAGTAAGAATTAATCCTAGGGTTAGGGCTAAGACTGCAATGATCGAACTTAAGCTGGTCTTAGATTTTGTTGGTTCCATTTTTATTTCTCCTACCAATAATCAAGGCTTGAATGATTGCAATATCGGTCGCATTATCCGCTACCAGAGGAGGTTTGACAAAGCCTAAAGCTTTAGCTTTTGCTGCCATCCGCTCGCTAACTACTAATAATGACATATTCTGCAACCAGGTGCGATTGCTTAGCCCCACAATTTCTACTAAATTTTCTAGGCCAGCATTGCTGGTACAGATAATAATATCGATATTTTGTTCTGGCAAAGAAAAATTAGGGTTTGGCGTAGGTTTTATTCTTTTATAAACCACCGCTTCGGTTACGTCTGCCTGGCGTGCTCGCAAAGTAGTTGCTAGTAATTCACGCCCGCCATCGCCCTGCAATAGAATAATTTTTTTACCCTTGATTTGCTGCAAAATTGGCAGGGCAAGAACCCCCTCGCTGTTAAATTCATGGGTTGGGCAATAGCTTGCGTCTAGCTGATGGGTGCGTAGTGCAGTTGCAGTGCTGACGCCAATGGCAATAGTTTTTAATTTTGCTGGCCACTCTATCTTATATTGTTGTAGCAATAATTTTGTCTGGCTAACGGCATTTGGACTGATAAAAATAGCTAGATCATACTGATCAAGTTGCTGCAGCAGCGTGGGATTCGGATTACTAGGGCAGATAGCTAAAGTAGGGAAAACAATAGCTGTGCCGCCTAAGGCGTTAATTTGGTCACAGAGTGGCTGCGCTTGATGGCTAGCGCGCGTGACAAGAATATTTAGATTATGTAAGGGTTTGTTCATTTAGCCCCAAAACCATTTTCTTGCGTTTTAATCTGCTGCAAAATTGCGTAGGCGCCTTGCGCTAATAATTGTTGGGCAACTTGTTTGCCAAGTTGTTCGGCAGTGTTGCTAGGCCCTGATTCTGTCGCATATAAAATGGTTTTGCCATCGAGAGAACCTACCATGCCTTGTAACTGCAGTTGTTGTTGCTCCAGCGTAGCGTAGGCAGCAATAGGGACTTGGCAACCGCCATCTAGTTGTTGATTGAGGGCTCGTTCTGCTTGTATGCAAAGCTGGGTTGTTAGATCGTTTAAGGGTTTAATCAAAGCAAGGGTTGCAGCATCATTTTCGCGCGATTCTATAGCGAGTGCACCTTGGCCTGCTGCAGGTAAAAACTGCGTGAGTGGCAAATATTCCGTAATACGGTTGGTAAACCCTAAGCGATGTAAACCAGCCGCTGCTAAAATAATGGCATCAAACAGGCCGCTTTCTAAACGTTGTAAGCGCGTATCAATATTGCCACGTAATGGTTGCACTACGAGATCAGGGCGTAAAGCGCGGAGCTGACAAAGACGTCTTAAGCTAGCAGTGCCGATTACTGCGCCAGCTGGGAGCGCGGCTAAATTAGGAAATTTTGTGGCAAGAAATGCATCGCGCGGATCTTCACGTTTACAAATCGCGGTAAGCGCTAATCCTTCAGGGAAATCCATAGGAACATCTTTCATGGAATGTACGGCGATGTCGGCGCGACCTTCTAATAAAGCTTGTTCTAGTTCTTTTACAAACAAAGCTTTGCCACCGATGTTACTTAACGGACCCGTTAAATTTTTATCACCGCTGGTAGTGATGCCTAATAATTCTATTTGTAGTTGCGGATGTAAAGCGGTTAAACATTTTTTTATGTGGTTTGCTTGCCAAAGTGCCAACATACTTTGGCGCGTGGCAATCCGAAAAATTTTTTGTTTCATGACGAACTCAGTAACTTGGTAATGAGATGATCTTTTGTTTGCCACACGGAATTAATCCAGCTTTGAAAAGAAACGCGGAATTTACGATCATTTTCGTAATCACCTAGTAGTTCTTCGGTTATTGGTAGTACTTCAACCCGTACGATAATACGGGTAATTTTGCCGCAGCAAAATTTCCACAGTGTAGGTTTTTCTTCTGGGTAGACAATTGTTACATTTAATAACTTGTGAAAATAAGTTCCCATTGCAGCTAACGAAAAAGCAATTCCGCCGGCTTTGGGGCGGAGTAAATACTGATAGGGCGAAGCTTGGCGTTGCTGTTTTTCTGGAGTGAAACGCGTACCTTCCACAAAACTGATGACAGTTGTAGGAGTATCTTTGAATTGTTCGCAAGCTTTGCGCGTGATTTCTATGTCTTTACCTTTTTGTTCAGGATGTTTCGCCAAATATTCTTTGCTGTGACGATGCATTAACGGAAACCCCGCTAATTTTGCAGCTAATCCAGCGAAGGGTAAATGCCAGAGCAATTCTTTTTTCATGAAAAATTTTAAAGCGGGAATTTTGCGATTAAAAATATAATTCAGCACAAAAATATCCGTCCAGGTTTGATGGTTGCAAATGATTAAATACCAATCGTTAGCTTTTAAATTTTCAATGCCTTGGATATCCCAGTGAATTCGCGTGGTGTGACGAATAATGAAATTATTGATATCGGTCCAATAGACTAAGGATTGATTTAAAAAATACGTACATTTTTTTTGCCAGTTGGGCAGAGGAATAAATCGTAATAGGGCCGCACCAAAAATTAGCCATGGCATGATCAAACTATTCAAACCATAACCTATAAGTGCAATTATGCCGACAATAGGGGCAGGCAAAAAACGTAACATGCAGTATCCTTGTAAAACGTAGAGTGAATTGGAGCTTTTGGTTCGTAATCCACCAAGCAAAATTCTTAATTTTATTTCTCGCAGAGTTTAAGCGCTCTATTTGGGAAAAGCTATTGTATACTTAAGGTGACGAGGAATAAGTTACAGGATATTTATGTTAAATGCTGATTTCATTGAAAATATAACCAAAAAGTTAAGTGATGCTGTGCCTGCTAATCTGTTAGGGGTTAAAGAAGACTTAGAACGAAATTTTCGTGCAGTTTTACAAGGTACTTTTGCCAAATTGGATTTGGTAACGCGCGAAGAATTTGATGCCCAAGTGGGGGTGTTAGCAAAAACTCGAGCTAAGTTAGAGGTAATGGAACTGCAGATAATTGAGCTGGAAGCCAAGTTGGCGCAACAAACTAGACAAAACGGCGGTTAAGGTTCACACTAAGCGAATTAATTCATTTAAACATAATTTATAAATTCGCTTAAAGGCGCTTCTAAAAATAGCGTTTTGTTTCAAGGCAGAGCGCGTCACTTGCATGCAACGCAGTGTACATGTGAGTACATGAGCAGCGGAGCAAGTGATGCAACGCAGTATTGAAACAAATAAGCAATTTTTAGAGGTGTCCTTAACATGAATCTTGCTATTATCCATAGTCGTGCCTGCACCGGACTTACTGCACCTTTAGTTACCGTGGAAGCCCATGTTACTGGCGGGTTGCCACATTTTTCTATCGTGGGCTTGCCAGAAACCGCCGTCAAAGAAAGCCGTGACCGCGTTCGTAGCGCACTGATGAACACGCATTTTGAATTTCCGATGCGGCATATTACTGTCAATCTCGCACCCGCTGATTTGCCTAAAGAAGGGGGTGGTCGTTTCGATTTACCTATAGCTTTAGCAATTTTGGCGGCTACGCAACAAATTCCCAGTAACCATTTACGTAATTATGAGTTTGCTGGAGAACTTGCTCTGTCGGGCGAGTTACGGTCCATTCAAGGCGCTCTGCCTTTTGGGCTTGCCACGCAGCAAGCGAATCGCAAACTTATCTTACCTTGGCAAAATGCCGATGAAGCTGCGTTAGCTAAAGATACGGTAGTGTTGCCAGCGAAGCATTTGCTGGAAGTGTGTGCGCATTTAATGGGGCAGCAGCAGTTAGTGGCGCATGTTTTGGCGTGCCCTGCTGGCGACGTTGCTGAAATGTTGGATCTGCAAGATGTTCGCGGTCAGCCACATGCCAAACGCGCCCTAGAAATTGCTGCTGCCGGAGCGCACAGTATGTTGATGATCGGGCCACCGGGTACCGGCAAAACCATGTTAGCGAGTCGTTTGCCAGGAATTTTGCCAGAGTTAAGTGAAGAAGAGGCGCTTGAAGTTGCAGCGGTCGCCTCCATCAGTAAACAAATTTTCAAGTTAGCACAATGGCGTAAACGACCCTTTCGCGCGCCGCATCACACTGCCTCTAGTGTAGCGTTGGTAGGGGGTGGTAATCCGCCACGGCCGGGTGAAATTTCTCTCGCGCATCGCGGTGTATTATTTTTGGATGAGCTGCCGGAATTTAATCGTCACGTGTTGGAAGCTTTGCGCGAACCGTTAGAGCATGGATCTGTCACAATTTCTCGTGCGGCGCGGCAAGCAGAATTTCCCGCAAAATTTCAATTGATTGGCGCGATGAATCCTTGTCCTTGCGGTCATTTTAAAGATCCGAATAAAGTTTGTCGTTGCACCAGTGATCAGGTGCAAAGATATCGCAACAAATTATCAGGGCCATTTTTAGATCGCATCGATATGTTTGTCGAAGTAACCATATTGCCGCAAAATTTGTGGTCGAACGCGCTTCAGCAAGTGTCGGAAAGTAGTAGCGAAGTACGTAAGCGCGTGGAAATTGCAAGGCAGCTGCAATGGCAACGCAATGGCAAAATTAACAATCAATTAACAAATAGGGAATTAGAGGTTGTATGTAAATTAAGCGACGCAGATTCGAATTTATTAGCTACAGCTGTGCAAAAATTAGGTTTATCTGTGCGCGCTTATTATCGCGTATTGCGGGTAGCGCGTACGATTGCTGACTTGGCCTGTAGTGCAACGATTCAAACCCATCATCTGGCGGAAGCATTAACGTACCGACGAGTAGAATAGTGTTAAGATCTTAAGCCGAGTTTACTTGCCGCTGCAGTTGGTGGTGTTGCGTCTAGAAAAACTTTTTGTTCTAGTGAGCTGCTAGCAGCTGTGCCTACCGAAATTGGTGAATCTGCTGCTAGTAAAGGCGAAGGTTTTTTAGCAGCTGGTGTGAATAAGGTAAGCAGCGAATAAATTTTATCAAGTTTAATATGGTCGCTTTTTTTCGAAAAAATTTCCACGGCTTTGTTTAAAACTTTTTGTGCAGAAATGCTATCGTTGTTAGCATGATGAAGTTTGGCCAAGAGGACGAAAAAATTTATTTCTTCGGAAAAATCTGCAGTAGTTGGCTTTTTTTCAAGGTTGGCAAGAATAAGAGATTCTAATTTTTTATAGTGTGTAATAGTTTCTTTAAGAAATTTCTGTCGTTCTGCTAGCGTCAAAGGCTCAAGTAGAGCATTTAAATTATTTTCTATGAGGTGAAAAATTATAGTTAAATTCGGTAAATGAGATCCTAACGGCAAGAGGTATAAAAAAACACCCCGAGCCATAGCTAGTGTACTATGTTCAGCAATAGCCCAATGAAATTGATGATAATAGAGATTAGCTAACAGCGTCGTGTAGTAAGGTTCTATGGTGGTAGGATCAAAAGAAAGATACAAGATTATAGCGTATGCCAATCCTTCGTGTTGTTTAGATCTTTTCTCCAGTTTTAAAAGATTTAATGCTTGATAATAATGATCTAAAAATAATTTTTTCTTGGCAAGATTACTTATTTCAGTGGCGATGGTTCTGTGGATTAAATTATCATAACTAACAGGATGTTTAGCTTCCTTAAATTCAGGTTTAGGTAAGGGGATGGCAGCAACGGCGAGAGCAGGGGGTGCCAAATCTTTTGCTGTAAAAATAAATAAATTTATTGTTAAATTTTCTCGGATATTTGCATGCATAATTCGTTCAACTAGTATTTTTGGCACATCACTGTCATTTATATTATGGTAGGCAATGCTGTGATACGGGTCGCAAACAGTGATGATGTTATATTGTTTGTCATAGCGTAGGCATAGTAGGTGATCGAGTAAATCAAGCACAAGATGGGGTTGCTGCAGAGCTTGCTTTATAACTTCCTGTGCCATTTTTAATAATGCATCTGAGCTTTGTTCACCTTTTGCAAATGTATAGCTACCCACAGTTTTTGCAGGTTTTAATAAATCATCTTGCATTGCTTGGAAATAAATAAGTCGATCAATATCAGCAGGGTTACCTGCTTTGAAGCGCTCGAATACTTCCTCGTAGCTTTGTGGGTGTAAAGCTTTATCGTCGCTGAAATGTCGTAAAAAATCGCAGACTACTCCGGCACAAATAGCGCCATCAAACAGCAAATCATGATCTTTTATGGGAAAAAATGGATAACGAATCATGTTGCGATTAGGTGTATAAGTAAAAGTAGTGCATGTGGATGAGGCTGCTGGAGCAGATGCTAATGCGTCTTCATTTTTTTCTTCCGTTTTGGTTTCTGTAGGGTTATCACTAGATTGTGGAAATAATTCTGCAATGTAGGGATTATTTTTGACCATTAATGCTAGATCAGCAGGCCTAATGAATTTTTTATATTTTTCAAATTCGGGCTCAGCGCACACCTGATAGGCAATATCACTGTATTTTATACAAGTTTGTACCAGGCCAATTACAGTAAAAAACTCAGGGTTTTGATCAAATAATTTTCTTGCCATGTCCCAAGTAAGCTGTTGGTAAGGTAAATAGTGAACTAAGTGTCGCTCAATTAATTCTTGGGCAAGCGCTGGTTTTTGGTCGACTATATTCCATAGTAAATGTTCGTCTTTGTTGAATCGTGCATACAAATATTTTTTATCAATAATAAGTTGAGCAAGAGTTGTATGGTAATAACCTAGTTGAGCTATTTGTTGTATGGTTAACTTCGCCGCTAAAGATTCGGTTGCTAAGATATAAATTCCTAGTATTGGGTGATTGTGTGCGATAGTAAAGATTAGTTCGGTATCTAATTTGACAGTTAATTTCGGGTCTAAGAGTAGACGTAATGCGACGGCATAATGGCTTAGTGCTTTGCATAATTGTGCTTTTGATAAAGTATGAAAATTGATGGTGGTGTTGCCAGTAAAGAAAGATTTTTCCTCGGGGGGAGCATCCATCTTTGTTTCGGTTTTTTGTTCGGAAAATTTAGCAAGAAAAGTAGCAATGAAAGCTTGATGTTTTTCAGTCAACTTGCCTGGAAGTTTTTCTATAATTTGTTGTACGATTTTTTTAATAAGAATTGGGTCGGTTAATTTTTCAATAAGCCTAACTAGCTGTTGGCCAGATAAAAATCGCATTATTTCAATATTTTCCAGAATGGCAGGAATTTTTTGGGGGTGCTGTAAAGCATCAAGATAAATAACATAGTTTTCATTAAATTTATTTTCTAATGATGGCGGGATTCTGGTTTTGCTAGCGGTACGTTTGATTACGGTAGCTATTGCAATATTTTGCTTTTTATATTCTTGCGAGAAAAAATAAGCATCAGTTAAGCTTAATTTTCTGATGTCTGTTACTGCTTCTGTCACAACTCGTTCAGATTTTTGATTATCTGCTTTTACAGTATTTTTTTTAAGAGGTTTTTTCTTTGCATTCTTTCGCCATTGGTCGGCGCGTATTTTTGCTATAGGTTTGATCAGTTCATCTTTAATAAAAAGATCTTGTAACGATTTATTTTGAGCTATTGCTTGTAGTATTTTATTTAAATCATCCAGGCTGTCTGTGATATGTGTATCACCTAAATTTAAATATTCTAGAGTAGTAGTCGCTTTTAAAAAACCTGCGAGTTTAGTTGTGATTAAACCGCTAATTGCATTCTTCGAAAGATCGAGTTCGATGATGGTTTGTTGTGCCAAAAGTGCGTCTAATAGAAAAGAAACGCCATTAGCTGAAAAGGTGTTGTCAGCTAAACAAAGCCTATGAAGAGGGCGATACTTTAAGGTGGTGCTTAATCGTAACAAACCTTTATTGGTAATATTGTTAGTGGCAAGTTCTAAATTAACTAAAAATTTGGCATGCGCAATAGCAGGTGCTAATGAAAGAACATCTTGATCGGCAAAAATTCTGGTATTTTGATGTGTGAAACCACAACACCTTAAATTTTCTAGTAAAGGGTTTGCACATAGTATGTTACGTATTATTGCGCCAATAGCTCCTGGATCTGGTTTATCGGTAAATTGGATATTTGCAAAATTAAGTTCTCGGAGGCCGCCGTGCTGAATCATGGCCCATGCTAATTTTTCAAAATCAGCGAGTGCCATAGTGCAGTCATTAATAGAAAAGAAGTGTACGGTAGGATCTTTGTCGAACAGGCGCTGGCATTGTGTTGCCACGGAATTTTCTTTATTTTCTTTAGCTTCGCCTCCCAGCGTTAAGTTTTCCAAGTGAATGCTATTATCAGTACTAGGCATGTAGATTCCTGCAAAAATGACCAACCTGCCATAGTATAATAAAAGATTGATATTAACGGTTGCTTAAGGGGGAGGTGAAAAATGTAACATTTTTAGTCACTGTTGATGTCTAAGTGCATTAAAAATTGAAATTGCTATTAGCGTCTAGATTGATTAAAATCCGCCTTCACTTCAAAAATCATGGCTGGCATAGCTCAGTTGGTAGAGCAACTGATTTGTAATCAGTAGGTCCCCAGTTCGAATCCGGGTGCCAGCACCAATGAAATAAGGATTTCCGAGAAATTTCCTTCAAGATAAAAATCTTTGTGTCGAATATGTGTCGAAGGTAGTGACCGAGTGTTTGTGCCCTACTTTTTCTCATCTTGGCTTATCAAATTTTAAAATATTATATAATTTTCAGTGTAATTAAGACTAAAGCGGTTTCAGGTTGTCCATCTCCTCAATAGATCAATGCTCTCTGTCTTAAAGATCTTAAAATTTGACTATTTGTCAAAAAATAGTTGCGCTTAAATAATTTTCATATAGACTTTTGTGCTTAGGCAGAAAGTATCTTTCTGTGGTTCTTTAACAATATTCTCTTAAGGCTTAAACCCTGTTATTGGCTTGGTATTTTTTTATATGCAAAGTCGATCCAATGTAGTTGGATCTGTTGGGCGTGATGTATAGCGCATGGTAATAAGAAGTAACAGTTATTAGTAGCTATAGACGTACACACCCTACGCATCGAATTTATGACTGATAAATTCGATGCTGTTTAAGATGAGCTTGTGTGATTTTTGATTTGTCCTTTCGGGTCGGCCGCGTGTTGATGACTGGCACATTTCGTGCCGAATTTTAACCGTAAGGAGAACTTAATGAGTAAAAAAATGTTAGAGATGGCGATTGGGCTTCTAAACGAAGCAAAGTCGCAAATCAACAAATCAGAAATCCGTGCTATTGACGCAATAGATCGAGCAATTAGAATAATAGAGAAGAATCTTACCTTGACATCAAACAATAGAAATTTTGCATTATTTTTGTTGGTCTTGTTGGATGATATTGTAAAAAATATACCTTCTCTTTTAGCATTGATTCACTCGATCTCTTCTTCATAGCACCAAGCTCACTTTAAAACAAGGATATTATGAATTTAGGCAAAGCAATTAAAGTTTGCAGGCAAGCAAAAAAACTTACTCAAAGTCAATTAGCAAAAAAAGCTAAAATATCTATTTCATACCTCTCTCTTTTAGAGCGAGGCATGCGCGATCCTAATATTTCAATATTAAAATCTATATCAAAAGCACTGAATATACCTTTTGCAGTGTTAATTTTTGTTGCTGCTGATAAAAATGACTTACCTGAGCTAGGTGAAAAATTATCAAATAAGCTTATAAAGTTAGCTTTTGAGGCAATAGCTTGTGACAAATAATTTATCAGCATTTTATCCATTTGGGTCAATTGCTCATCTAAAATCACTCGCAAAAGTTCTTGATTTTGATGTTTCTGAATTAAAAAGAATTGCTATTTCTGCGCCTGACTACTATCTGCAAAATAGCATTAATAAAAAAGGGCGAATTACTTACAGAGTTTTGCAGCCATTAAAAAAAATCCAGACCAAAATAAAAATAAATTTACTGGATAAGGTCACTTATCCTAACTACCTTCATGCTTATACAAAGAAGCATAGTCCTGTTACAAATGCGAAAGTTCACCTAGCTAAAAAAATATTGGTTAATGAGGATATTGAAAAGTATTTTGACAATTGTACAGAAAAGCATGTTTTCAATGTTTGGAAATTATTTTTTAAATTCCCCTCTGAAATAGCATTAATTTTGACTTCATTGACTACACTAAACGGAAGATTGCCTCAGGGAGCCTCGACAAGTCCTTGCTTGTCTAATTTGATTTTTTGGAAATACGAACCTGCTCTAGTGAAGGATTTTATAACAATGGGATTAACTTATACTCGTTACGGTGATGATATTTCAATCTCCTCAAGTAAAGTATTGTCTAAAGAAGATATGAAAAATATTATTTCTAAACTTTATGGGATGCTTTTTAAAAATAATTTAAAACCAAAAAGGAAAAAACATAAAATATCTACTTCAGGGGATAGAATGCTTGTTAATGGGCAAATAGTTAATGGTTCTAAAGTGAGTCTTGGTAAAAATGCGGAAGGCAAAGACTTTGCATTGAGCGTGCGAGCTGCTATCCATAAAATAGATAGCACAAAATGCAATCTTTCACCAGATGAGTTCTTTAAAAACATTCTCAGTATACTGGGAAAAATAAATCGAATAGCTCAATATAATAAAAATAAAAGTGCTGCTTTAAAAAGGCAGCTATATAAGGCAATTTGCAGTTAATGATGGATATCAGAAGTATGTGGATCCTTGGGTTTCTGTCTGACAAATCAACTCTTTCGCCATTTCTATTAAAAAATAGTTGGGTTGTTGGATTGAATCATTTTTTTGATTGGCTCAATGTGGCAGGCATGGCGCAGATACCCTGCGAGCAGTAGTTACGTACGAGATTTCACTAATTTCAAAGTTAAATTCTTATGAATATTTACACAATTGTTCAATCGTTACTACATGTGTTTGATCAGCGACAAATAAATGTTTTTAGAGCATTTCTCAACCGATATCCAAAAATTAAAAAATGGTCGATTGCATCTGATTATTCTACAACAGATAAAAAAAATGTTTTTGATTGTTTTTCTTTTGTTGTTTATCCATATAAGGAGTTTCCACCAGCGGCTTTTGATTACATTGCATCTAAACTTGCCACTGATATTAAAAAAAAACGAAATGTTTCAGAAGATGTAATAACTTTTTTTCAAGAGTCTAATAGGTTTTACATTTGTATTATACTTGATAAAAAAAGAAACACTTCATTGAAGGTAGCCCGCAGAAATATTAAAGCTGTGTTCAACCATGCCATTTCTAATGGCAGTAGCCAAGATGCGGTATGTAAAATACGAGAACTTTTAAATAAATCAAAGAACAAAGCATTTAACTTGAAGCTTTATAGCGACATCATTTTGCTTGCAGCATTCTATAATTTTATATCTATCCTTTTGTTACGAGAATGCCAAGTAGAAATAATTGGATGGTTTTCAGATAGAGATAATATGACCAATTATTGTAATGGTGTTGTATGGGTTTTTGCCATGGCGGGTTTATCTTTAGCTAAAGAAATAGGGTTAAGGCTGGACGATACTAAAATTTTTATTGGTTCTAACAATGAGTCATCGAGAGAGCAGGGGATGTGGTACGATGCACTGATAAGGCCAGCAGATTATCTTTGCAATGTTTTGGCAAACTGGCGTGTTTCACAGGATGGTTGTTTAAGTGTAAATCACCCTAAGCAGAGAAAAATGCTTCAGCATATTGTGACTGATAATGAGAATATTGTTATATTGTACCCTAAATTTCAAGACGCCAATTCTTTTCCAATAGTTAATCAGATTATTTTTTCTTCCTCTCCGCCATAAAAAACAGATATTTCGGATCCATTAGGGGTTGGTTCTGGTCCTATTAATCTCCATTAACCTGATTAGAAGGAAGGTGAAATAGGTCTAAGTTCAAATTAGATCCATATAAAATCTGTCTTCAGATTAATTATTATTTGCTTTGATCGCGACCACTGTAATTAAAAAGTTAACGAACTTCAATTGATCTTGGTTTGCAAAAGATAGCTATCTTGCTAATCGCTGTTAATCTGATCAAAGTGTCAGTTAAGTAAGTAAACGTGTGGTTATGAAAAATTAGCTTACACGTTTATAATACCTCTCGAACCATTTCCATTTCGCTAATTCTTTTATTTTTTTATCGACTTTGCTTAGGCTGAATATATTTTTATCAATAACGGATGAAAACTCTTCAAATGCACGTGGTGAATTGTTACGTATAGCGGGCAAATAGTCTAAATAAAACATGCCGTCGCTGCTATCTTGTTGAAAACATTCATACGTTCCACCACTGCCATCGGCCTTAAAGCACTTTATGAGTTCACGAGAAGCTACTATTCTAGGGTATATAGCAACCTTTGATTCCAAGTAATACGCATCTATATGTGCATTGCCTAAAACTATACCATCTTCATGATGTAGGTTTCCTATTGTCATTCCTCCCCGTAATAAGAATCCTTCTTGTATAGCAAATACAGCAATCATTTGAATTACGTTTAAAATTTCAATCGTAGCATGCCTCCATGAGGCTGGAGCTTTTAACTCGTTTTCTGGGAATGAAATAACAACATTATCTGAAAATGCGGTAATCGTGGGCTTCATGTAAATATTGGTAATTTGTCCATCAAGTTCAATAATCGAACTGGCAGTTTTAGTTTCACCACTTTTAATTTTTTTTAGAGCATCTAGAATTTTTTCTGCTTTTTCTTCATCGCGCAGAACCTCTGTAAAACCTAATAAATCAATAAAAGCAACAATTTGCTTTTTATAAATAGTGGACATTCTTTTATCCCTCACTTGATTTTGTATCAGAAAAATAAATGACAAAAATTTAATCCCGTTAGAATTTCCCACAACCAAGTTACCCTAGTTGCGCGGCGGGTTGGTTACCACCGATTCGATCCCTTTTGATGATCTGGCTGTGATTAGTCGATTGAAGATATTACTTGTGGGATTATCAATCCTGCATCGTGAACATAATAGCAACATTTCTTAGGGGAAAGATCCAGTGGCATTTTATTTTGCATAATTAACCGTCCTCATCCAAAAGTGACGTATTTTCTAAGAGGAGTGAGCATTTTCAACAGGTTTCGAGGCATCATTTTGTGCGTCACTACAGACATTTCATGCCTGTAGTGACGCACAGCCTACAATGGTGGCGCTGCCGTTGTTTTTTTCCACCTTCCGAATATTGCAGAAAAAGAGAAAATTGTGAAACTTGTGGGTTTGGTTGGTTATCTGCTTCTTTCTCTTTTTTCTCTTTTTCTGGTGATCCGGTGAGGTGCGAATGTTCAATTGCTTATTCGCTTTTTTCTTGATGGAGCGAAGGGTGCACATAAAAAACCGTTGTTGGTTTGCGGGTGGGTAGCTTTTTTGGTGGGCTAATTAAATTGCGATCAATGAGGATTTGTAATGCCTTACTTAATCGTTCTGCTTTGCCTAATTTTTTATTCCGCATGCCTAGCGCTAATTCAGATTTCTTAAAAGTTGGTTCCTTGCGGTTTCTTAGCCAGCGGACAATTTCTTTTGCGTCTTCGGTCACTTCATCGGCGCCCAATAATCCATAGGCGGCAATTGCGTGGTCGATAAGATGAGTGGCAATTTGTAGTGCGCGATTCATGGTGTCAGAATCAATTATTAGGTTAGTATGGTCACCGATTGCAATATGTAAGAGCCCTGCGATTCGTAGAGCAAAGCCGCAGATTTTGCCGCCCCAACCTTGGCAGGATGCTAGACGACCTTCGGAGCGAAGTTGAAGCTCGATGTTATCTTGAAATGCTCGCCATTGACTGAAAGCGGGTGGTGCTAAGGTTAAAATCTGCGGTGAACTCTCTGTTGTGTTTGATAGCAAAAAATTTTCTAACAATGCTTTGATTTTACTTTTATACGTTTGCTGTAATAAGAGGGGCACGGAGGCTTTGTCGTGAGTTCGATAGCCTAAATAGCTTCGCGGTAGTACATAGAGAAATCGTTCCAGGGTGCCATTGCCCAGATAAGCTCGTTTATCACCCATGGATTGAATAATTGCGGGTTGCACGGTTAAGACAATTGTAAGGTAAGGGTTTAAATGGAAGCTTCGATCTTTGCGACGAACACGGACTGCACCACCGTCAATGCCTTTGAGTAAAATATCAACGTTGGCGTGACCATGGTTGTAAAGACCAGCTAAAGTTTCTAGCAGACCGCCCTCATCTGAGAACATCGCAAAGCGTCCACCTTGTTCATACGCGCTGATGGCTAAAGATTCTGGCGTTGCATCAGTTGCAAATAATGACGGGGGTGCTTGCGGGTCGCGCAACGCAATTTCAAGTTCAGCAATTTCTTGAAATAATATTTTCTGATTATCACGATCTTTTTCTTTCGCTGCTTTGATACGCAGTATTTCAATAAATTTTTCCTGACTTTTACGCTCTGAATGTTGGCGTTTTATTTCAGGCTCTAAAATTACTGCTTGCTCTTGCTCCCACTCAACTAGCGGCTGCGTGCAGCAATTTAATACTAGTGACTTATTATTTGCGGGTGGTAATGCTACCAGTGTGTAAATATTAGTGGGTTCATGCCATCCTTCTTTGGGCGAAACCTTATACTGTTTAGCGACACAGGCTGAAATAACCCCTAGGATAGTCATGACACTTAAGGCTTCTGGAGTTTCTGTCGCATTAGCCAAGGCCGCAGCAAACTCACCCCAAATTCCTGGTAGTAATTGGGCTGGTATCTCTGGCGTTTCAATTTCCTGAAAATAAATAGGATCTTCCCAAGCATCGGGGTGATTAATGGATGGTAACTCTATGATCGCAGGATTAGCATTTTCCATAAGCGCCTCTCACAGGTATTAGGATAACTTTATCTGCACCACACCCTTGTAATACATGAGCTAAAGATATTGCCAGATGAAACTTTTGATGCTGTGCATATAAAACCCAAACTTCACGTCCAAAACAAAAATCAAAATCATAATTCCAGTTTTCTTTTTCACACAGCAAGCAAAGACCGCGGTGTCGCTTGATGAAATTAAAGCTATTCCAGTCAGTAGCAATTAAAATTGGATTTGTATAATCCTTCATTATTTGCCCTCCTGTTTTTGCTGGCTGTGTTTATACTGTGCTTGGGTCGTGGATTGATAAGAGGGGTGTTGCTGTAACCAAGCGATAATATCTACTTTGCGATAGCGTACTAACCGACCCATTTTCACAAATGGCACTCCCGTACCCGCCCACCGATCACGCTCAATTGTTGCGCGTGAGCAATTGCGAATAGCTGCGATGGTCTCTTGGGTGAAATATGCAGACTCTGGTGCCTGCTCATATTCATTTAGAAGATTTAAACGATGTGTTTCGGATTTCATAAGGCTTACTCCTGAAAGTTAAAAGCAAGCCTATGATGCAATAAAATTTGTCCAAATATTTTGACAAATTTTCATGTAAAATGGAGGGTTAGAAAAAAAAGGGGGGTTACATTTATTGTCTATGCATTAATGATGAATATATGCCAGCCCATGAAAAAATATGCCCGATAGTTATTCGCTTTTTTCTAATTTTCGATTCTTTTTCTTTTCAGTCGTCACATTCAGTTCAGCCTCAATTTCTTCAATGGTCGGCAAACTTGTTTTTAGTTCTTTTGGCAACGCTTTTGATAATGAATATTCTGAAACACCCATTGGCGCACTTACATTGCGCAGCGCATATTCAGCGATGATTTTACTTTTAGATTTGCAAAGTAAAATTCCAATGGTGCGATTATCACCTTCTTTTCTAAATATATCGTCAACTGCAGCAAGGTAAAATCCAAGTTGTCCTGTATGTTCTGGTTTAAATTTTGTAGCTTTAATTTCCACGACCACAAAGGCCCTCAAATGTAAGTGGTAAAAAAGAAGATCGATAAAGAATTCTTGATCATCAAATGTAAGCGGGACTTGTGAACCAACAAATGCAAAGCCCTGACCAAGTTCTAATAAAAAATCTCTTATATGGGTTATCAGGCCATTCTCAACCAATCTCTCATGCGCTTTGCCAAAGATGGTGAGAAAATCAAACCTATAAGGATCTTTTAAAATATCATTGGCTAAATCGGATTGAGCTTTGGGCAAGTGCTGATGAAAATTAGATATTTTTTTTGTTGTCTTACCTTGGCGTTCATATAGACCACTTTCTATTTGCATTTCTAATATAGGCCGTGACCAGCCATTTTTTATGATTTCATTTGTATACCAATCACGTTCTTCTGTATCCTTCACTTGATGTAAAAGCACACCAATATGCCCCCACGGTAATTGGTCCACAGGCTGTGGACTTTTTAGGAAGTCAGGGTATCCGCGGGCAAAAATTCTCATTCTCTTTAAATTTGTAACAGAAAAACCCTGCATTTCTGGGTTAGCCTGTCGCATATCATGAGAAAACTGCTCAAGAAACTGTTCACCCCACTTAAAAGCCTTTTGCTTTTCTATTAAGTCCGATCCTAACTGCCAATAAAATTTAGTAAGCTCAGCATTTGCAGCGAGTGCAGCACGTATTTGGGCTGATCTTAAGCGTTCTTTAATATTATTTAAAAAACCCTGATAATTTTTATCCAGGCGCAATGAGGTTTCTTTTTTTATCGCTATTTGCTTTTTCATGGTTACTACCTTAAGTATTATTGACCAATGGTTACTCTGTTTTAATATTTATCATCTTTAACATATGTTCAGTAATTACTTGCATCGGAACACGAAGGCGTTCGACGTCTGAAACAATATACCCTGCAGTGACATCGCCACTCATTTTATGATTCAGCAATCTTTTTAGCGCATAGCTTGAAATATCCAACCTTTCTGCAATGGTAATAAATGTTCGACGCAAATCATGCACAGTAAATTGAACATTAGAGGCCTCGATAACTTTGGCCATTTGTTTGCGTGGCTCTATGATGTAACCGTCCTTGCCAGTTCCCGGAAATACAAAATCACTGATTGAATTTTGTTTACGCGATACTAGAAGATCATAAAGATAATTGGATAAAGGTAAAGTATGCGGCTGCTTATTTTTTGTATCAACTGCTGTTAAGGTTTTTGCTTTAAAATCAACATCTTCCCATTTAAGTCTCGCTGCCTCTTGACGGCGAAGTCCGGTAAATAAAATCAACAGTAAATAATCACGAAGTGTTTTATTCTGTAAGTTCATTACCCCTTGATACCAAGCTGCTAATTCATGCGCTTTAATAAAAGTCTGTCGTCGTTCAACACGATACCAAGCACGCGTTTGAGATAAACGTTTTACGGGGTTTTCTGGAATTAAGGAGCGACCTTTTGCATCTTCATATTGTCCAGCAGCAAAATTAAAAAGAGCCCTTAGCATTCGCATCGCAAGATTGGCATAAGCAGCGCCGTTTTGTTCGCCTAATAATGCATGGCGCTTTGTGATCATATCTTTAGTAATAACGAGAAGCGGTTTCTTTTGCCAATCCAAAAAAGCCACTCGCATGACACGTTCATAATCATAAAGCGTTTTTGGTTTTAGTGATTTACGGGTTTTTAGATAATCTTGAAAAACATCACTTAATGTTATGGCCCGGATTTTTGCTGCCAATTTTTCGATAACAGGATCAATTCCAGTAGCAATTTTCCCTAGCAATTTTTGAGCTTCTTTGCGCGCTTGTTCAACAGTTAATTCAGGATAGCGACCCACCGTTATACGGCGTAATTTGCTATTAATTAGTTTTTCAACGAAGAAGGCTTTAGTGCCGCCTGAAGTCACGCGTACTCCAAACCCTTTCAAGGTTTCGTCATAGTACCGCTTCTGTGCTGTTTGGTTTGCAACCACAGACACAGGAATTGGTAGCTTATCGACAATAAGTTTAGTTATTTTCATCTGTTTGTGTCGAACATGTGTCGAATATATAGTTCAAAATCCAACATAGACCTTCTAACTAATTATAGGAGCTATTTCAGCTAAAACAATAGGTATTTAAGAATATTTCAAAGTGTGTCGGAGTGCTTAAAACACATCTGTTTATAATTTGTAATCAGTAGGTCCCCAGTTCGAATCCGGGTGCCAGCACCATAAATAACATAATAAAATCAATAACTTATCATGTTTTCATCGAATCGGTTTGCTCCACTGATTTTCGTGGTGTAGCAAATTTGTAGCAAAAAATATTAAATTTTACTCTAACTCAATATAACAGGGTTCATATAGCCATCTGAAAAGAAGGGCACTTTGCTAATTCTCGTTCTTGTGAATTTGCGTGCAGGTGATTTTCAAGTTTGCGGCAAAGGTAAAGGGTGGAGCCATTGTTGCTACACTTTAACTAAGTTGGGGCCAAACTGGTTAAAAGTTTACTTTGGTGCTATAATGTAAATTATGGATATACAAAATAGAACTAAATTAAACCATTTGCTTTTAAACTGGCCGCGAGACACAGTTTTTATTCAAGCTGAATTAGCAAAAAATCAAATTTCTCGACAATTGGCCGTAACATATCAAAAAAGCTCCTGGTTAAAACGAATAGGCCATGGAGCTTTTATTCGTGCCGATGACAAAGTTGATTGGATGGGTGCAATTTATGCCATTCAGCAACAATTAAATTTACCTATCTATCCGGCTGGCAAAACTGCTTTGCAGTTGCAGGGTTATGCGCATTTTGTTCCCTTGGGGAGCAATTACCCTATTTGGCTTTTAGGGCAACCAGGTAATAAATTGCCACGCTGGTTCAAGGCTTATTCTTGGCAAGTAATAATTAATTACAACACTACAAAACTCTTTTCTAACAATGAAAATCTTGGGCTAGTCGATTATGATCGAGGTTCATATGCCATCAAAATTTCTACACCCGAAAGAGCAATCTTAGAAGTACTTTATTTTGTACCGGATGATCAATCTTTTTCAGAGGCACAATTATTGATGGAAGGTCTTACTACATTAAGGCCAAACTTGGTTCAAGCACTTTTAGAATCTTGTAATTCCATCAAAGTTAAGCGACTTTTTTTATTTCTCGCAGAAAATTTTCAACATGCATGGTTAAAAAAAATATCACTTGACAAAATTGATTTGGGGCGAGGTAAGCGCATGATTATCAAAGACGGAAAATTTGATTCTAAATATCAAATTACTATTCCAAGAGAATAAAAACAAAATGAAAAATACTATTTATTATCAACAGGCTGAGTTATTGCTCAGGGTTCTTCCTGCAATTGCTACGGAATCTTGTTTTGCACTCAAGGGTGGAACAGCGATAAATTTTTTTATTCGCGATTTGCCCAGATTATCAGTCGATATAGATTTAACCTATTTGCTCATTGAAAGACGTGAAAAAACACTGTTTCATATTAGTGAAGCAATGGAAAGAATTGGTCAGAAAATTCAAAGATTATTGCCGGATGCACAAATACAACATGGTAGGTCGATTGCAACATCTGGCACTCAAAAATTAATGGTTAAAAGAAAAAATGTTCAGATAAAAATTGAACCTAATGAGATTATTCGTGGGAGTGTTTTCCCGCCAGAAGAGCGCGTACTTTCAATAAAGGCAGAAGAATTATTTGGTATGTCTATTTCTTTCAGAACTCTTTCATTTGCTGATTTGTATGGCGGTAAAATTTGCGCAGCTTTGGATAGGCAACATCCGCGAGATTTATTTGATATTAAATCTTTGTTTGATAATGAAGGAATAACGGAGAATGTTCGCAAAGCTTTTGTTATTTATTTGGCTAGCCACAATCGACCTATTAGTGAATTATTAAATCCCCAGCGATTAGATATTCGCTCGGCATATCAAAACGAATTTTCAGGTATGGCAATTATACCCGTCGAATATGAGTTTTTATTAACAGCACGTGAGCGTTTAATTACTGACTTGCAACAAAATTTGACTGATTCAGAGAAACATTTTTTAATTTCGGTAAAAGAAGGTCAGCCTCAATGGGATCTGCTAGGTATTGCTGGCGTTGATTTATTACCTGCAATTCAATGGAAGCTGAATAATATTCAAAAAATGAATAAAGCAAAGCATCAAAAGGCGCTTGATAGTCTTAAAGAAAAATTGAAAATATAATTATATTTGTGCAGATATTCTTGTATAAAAGATTAATATCATTTATTTTTGCTTGTGGGATCATATGTCGCTCTCTATGATTTGATTGATATATAACAGCCAGTCAATGTCTTTTTGTGATTGCTCATAAGTTTTATCAGGACGCAATGGAACGAAACGTGGCCGCTGATTTTTTATCCACTGCTGAAGTAGTCTAATGATTTTTTTATCTGCTTCGACTAGCTGCAATAAATATCCTAATCGTTGTACACATGGTACTTCTAAATTTTCTGATTGAAGAAGAGTTGAGAAGCGTGCAGCATCAAATTTTTCTTGTAGTTCACTCAATACAGTTGCAACAAGATTTAAATGTCCAACAGATTTGGCATAACGAACCAAATCAAATGCTGTTACTTCAGGGGTGGAGACACTCATATATCCCGTTGGAGTTTTTATAAGTTGATAGTTTGATGGATTGATTTGTTTTTTAGTAAAAAACTCTATGCGACCTCGACCTATCTGCATAGGTCGAATGGGTTTATCGGTCACAACTTGAAATGTTTGCGGTTGTTGATGAGCTGCACCATGTAAAGCAGCAGCTGATAAAAGGCCAACATAGTATGGCTGTTGGTTGTATTTCATGAGGTAATCAATAAACCAGGCAACAGGAGGAGCGCCGATTTCTTGGTATTCAGTTGGTACAATAAGATAAAAACCATGTTTCAGACGTACAAGATTTTTCTTCTTGATAAGTCGTAATGCAGCTAATTTGAAGGCGTCGGGAGTTATCCTTAAGGTGGCAAGTGCTTCTTCGCCAGTAAAAGTGTAGCGGCCTTTCGTTTGTAGAGTATTTATATATTCGCTAAGAAATGTTTTGATTTTCATTTGCAAAAAGTATCATTATACGATACTTTTTGCAAATGAAATGCTAACTAGGCGTATGATAAATAGTTTTGATATTGTCATTCAGTAATGAATGGCGGTGTACCAGATTTGTACTAGATGAAAGTAGATTATGAGCCTATTAGAGCTTTTAGCTAAAGCTGTGGTTGATGCTGCAATATTAAGCTAGATTGGTTTAGGGCAGTTGTGACATAACTGCGCAAATGGCGCATTCTAAGAAACAAAGGGGTGAAGAAAAAGTTGCGCGTTTAGTATTTTTTAGTCCCAGTTATGCCGGCACCATGGCCGCAGTTGGAATAGGTCTTGGAGTTACCGTATTACCGCGTGCTATGATTCCAGGACAACTTCAGGTGCTTACACATGTTGATCTTCCAACTCTAGAAGACACGCATATTTGTCTTTTAAAACAGAGTACTCACAATCTAGCTTTAGTTTCTTTTGAAAAGTTTGTCTTGGCGAAACTTAAACATTAATTTAATATCAGAAACAATTTCACCCAAAATTAAGGTTGATGAGGATGTTAACCAGCAAACTTGTTTATTTATTCCTGATTTTAGTAACCATCGTTATTTTTATGATTTGGCAAATGACTGCTTATAAAGTTCAAGAGCCCTCTTACTCTCTTTTGAAAAAAGAGGGATCGATTGAAATTCGCCATTACTCTTCTTTGATCATTGCTCAAGTTGACGTGAAGGGTGAGCGGAAATCGGCTATCCAAACTGGATTTAAAATACTCGCCAATTACATTTTTGGAAATAATAACGTACACAAAAAAATTGCCATGACTGCACCGGTCATGCAACAAGGTCTTAATCAGCATCCACCCATCGACAATTTACCAAATGCTAAAGATGCGTGGGCAATACGGTTTGTGATGCCTTCACTTTATTCCATCGAAACTTTGCCTAAACCGATAAACGAAGCAATAGAGATTGTGGGTGTTCCCAACAAAAAGTATGCGGTGATTCGATTTCGAGGATTGAGTCAGAGCTCAAATTTAGATGAACATGAGGCTATTTTACGTGCTTACATAGTTAAGCATCAATTAAAAGTAATCGGTGAGGTTATATACGCTTTTTACAATCCACCCTGGATTTTGCCGTTTCTGCGGCGTAATGAAATTTTGCTCGAAATCGAATAATGATAGGTCAATCATGAGCCACAAATTAAGAACATAAACACTCTGAAAAGAGAATCTATCTTCATAAAGTGTGAGCCAATATAAAAACTATTATATCAGGATTTGTTTACCACACGTATGAGCAAATAAATCATCCATAAGGCGGCTAACCCCACTAAGGCATACACCCCTCTACTTAAAATACTCATATCGCCAAAAAGAGTGGCTACTAGATCAAATCTGAAAAAACCGACCAAACCCCAATTTAACGCCCCAATGACCACTAAAATGTAAGCAATCCAGTCAATCACTGATAATTTATACATATTCTCTCCTAAGTGTTTTTATCTAATTTATTATAATTATAGCTCATATAAGCCATATATCTTTTCCTTCTTCTCTTTAAAGATAAGTAAAGGGTCAGCAAGAGTAGCTAGCGCAACCTGTAATCTAGGCTCGTGCATCAACACAGCCGAGTAATTATGAGGGACGTTTTTTCTATATTTTCATTTTAGGATGAATCCTGCTTAAACCCCCATCGATTGCTAATATTTGTCCGGTTACCCAATCATTGTCAGGATTAAGAAAAAAGAGAATTCCCGCCGCGATGTCTTGTGGATTGCCTAATCTTCCTAAAGCATGCATGGACTCTGATGCCTTACGGCTAAGAGGAGTGGCCGTTAATTTACTCGTCAAAGAGGTCTCAACTAATCCAGGCGCAATCGCATTAAAGCGTAACCGATGAGGAGCGTAGGTGGCCGCTGCAGAAAAAGTTAAACCAATGATTCCAGCTTTTGCTGCTGCGATCGCTTCATGGTTTGTTATTCCGGTGATTGCTGCAGCGGATGAAATTAACACCACACTACCACCTTCAGTAGTTAAATGTTTGCCCGCTGCCCTTGTTACAGCAAAGGCGGTCGTTAAATTCGCGCTTATTATCTGATCATAGCTTTTTTGATTGGTTAGGTGCGCCGGTTGTAATAGAAGCGAACCAGCGCAATTAACCACTCCGTACAAAGAGCCCATTTCCAATTTCGCTAATTCAAAAGTTGAATCCACCCAATTAAAATCAATTGCGTCTCCGATTGAATAAGGCACATTTAAATCTTGAGCAAGCTGGGAAGTTTTATTTTGATCCCGACCCGTTATAAACACGCCATTATTGGTACTTAATAATTTTTGAGCAACTACACGACCAATAGAGCTCGTCCCGGCGATAATTAAATAATTGGCCATATAAACTCCTTTTTTGACTATAAATATTATATCTTAAGTATTATGATTATTTTTTTTGAAAAAATCATTAAAAAAATATTTGAGGCTTCATTTGTGAGCTGAAGAAATTAATATGCCTGGGCGAGAGGTCAAAGGATTAGGGAATTCTATAGAAAAAATTGAGATGAATAGCGATGAAAACACATCCTGTTAACCAAAAAGGCTTAATATTTATTGCGCATGGTAGTCACAATAAATCTGCAAATGCAGAAATTGAAAAATTTGTAGCAATTTTAAAAGAAAAGAATAAAAATAAATACACTTGTATAAACCATGCATTTTTGCAATTTTCAAAACCAAGCATAGAAGATGTTATTAATCTTCAAATAAAGCTTAGGATGAACGAAATTGTTTTTTTTTCTTATTTTTTGACACATGGCAATCATGTCGTTAACGATATTCCCTTGTTAGTTGACGCCTATCAAAAAAAATTTCCTGAAATTGCATTTACAATTTTACCTGTATTCGGAGCAAGTTCTCATTTGGCATCTTTAATTAATCGTTTGATATAGGCTAACCTGGTCAGGTGCAGATGAAGCAAGTTATGTAAGCGAAGGTATGTGAGTTCCTTCTGATCCGGAGACAGCAAGTAATCGAAATCCTAAGGAATCAAATGAAAATTGAAATACGCCAAGCAAGAGAGAGAGGATTATGCTGATTGGATTAGCATGCGTAAGAAGTTATGGCCAAAATATGGCTTTAAAAATAAATTTAAAAAAATTATCTCTCTGTTGCAGTGTCCAAATCAGGGGGTGCCGATTTAATTGCATTGAGTAACCTTTCCTTAAGTTTTTGATCGGCTATATTTTTAAATTGTTGCTTATCATGTTTTTTTAGTTCCCGTTCCATCTCAAGAGCTTTGCATTCTACAATAGTAACTAAATCGTCATGAAGTAATTTTTTTGGAATTAAATGGGAGGTATCAAGATAAAATATATTTCATATTTTAAGCAAGCTGCAAGTTATATGGCATTATAACTCAAGATGCGAACAATGGGTTAACGCAATGAAAAAATCAATGGGTCATATTCTAATGGCACTAACTTAAGGATATAGATAATGCACCTCAGCACTATTGCAGCAATAGCTGCATAGAATTAAGCGATGATAGAAGTTTTTTGATCTATTGTTAAAGGAGGTATCTAATGCTTGAGGTGGTCTCATTAAAGTCTGTCTCCATGAATGAAATTTTCTACGCACTGCGTGGAAAATTTGTTCGGGCTAAAAGGAGCGACTTTTTATGAACACTAAGCAACTAATGGAGTTATTTCATAATATAAATTATATGAATATCAATGAGTTGAAAGGTTTTTGTGATGATGTTGGCATACCATACAAAATTAATATTGAAAGTTCCAAAAACACTTTTAAAAAAACTAGTGAAATTGATCGAAAGGCAATTATTATACGGAGAATTAAATTAAAGGTTTGCTGTATTTCTTCTGTTATTTCCGCAGGATCTGCGCGAACTACTTTTATGCAAAGTCCCTGGTTGCCAAAACTTACCAGCTCAAGGCTCATTACTATTTCCACATACATTAAATAAGTGCTACATTCTAATATTGTTTTAAATATCTAGAAACAAGAAAACCCCGTATTAAATACGGATAAAATCCGGTTCTGTAATAGGCAATAACGCAACATATTGGCTGCAGAGATTTGCTGTTTTTGCTCAAAATGAGTAAAAAATATTTTGATTAAATGCCAAAAAGTAATTAGTTCTTATGAAAAAAATACACAATGAAAATTTATTAAACAGCGCTATAGTAAAGCTTTCTAATGAGACTTATTTAGGATTAATAATTCTCATTGCCCCTCTTTTAAATTTTCTTACAGGTATTAATATTGATTTATATACGCCTTCTTTACCTGCCATAGCAGCTTATTATGGCGTGTCTGCAATGGTTGTTAAGAATACAATCACCGTGAACATGCTTGGTTTTGCTGTGGGTTGTATTATTTTTGGACCGATGATTGATATTATCGGTAGAAGACGAATTATACTATTTGGTTTGGCTGCCTATATTGTTGCTAGCTTTTTTGCGCTGGTATCTACGCATATACAACAATTGCTTCTTGTCCGTCTTGTTCAAGGCATGATGGTATCCATAGCTTCTATTGGAGGCAGAACCATTATCATGGATAATTTTACTGGCCATAAATTAAATATTGGTTTGTTGTACACTTCTGTAGCTTTTGGACTGGGTCCAATTATAGCTCCGTTTATAGGAGGTGTTTTACAATATAGTTTTGGTTGGAAAGCAAACTTTTTTGCTTATGCTGCGTTTGCATCTATTCTTTTTTTTATTTTTGTGCTTTATGTTAACGAAAGTCTTGTTTGTCCCCAAACATTTTCATTGAAAAAAACATATTCAAATTATTTGGCTGTTATTAAAAATCTACCGTTTATGACAGGGATTTTTATCTTAGGTATGTGCCAGATAGGACTCATGATCTATCCTACTGTAGGAGCATTTTTGGTCGAAAACATATTACATCGGAGTCCGATGGTATATGGTAATAGTGCTTTGTTAGTTAGTTGTGGTTATTTGGCTGGAACTTTAACTAATCGATTGTTTATAAAAAAATGGCATCTGCATCATTTAACTAGTTTTGGCTTTTTATTGATGTTCTCTGGTTTATTTTTGCAAATAATTTTTGTATTCATGAGAAAGTTAAATTTGTTTACCATTATATTGCCATTAATCATGATTGGATTTGGAAATGCATTTGTTTTTGTTAACACCTTGAATCGATGTTTAAAGTTATTTCGTTTAAACGTTGGAATAGCCATTGGTTTGCTCTCGTGCTTAATCATGACGATAGGTGCAGTAGGTGTGTTTATTATTAGTCATGTCAATGTTTATAGTTTGACAGAATTGGCTGCTATTTTTGTTGTAACAATTGTGTTGCAATTGCTTGTCTTTTTTATTTTCTTTTCACCCCAAATGAAAATAGCAGAACTTAAGTCTTTGGAATCATAAATGAATCTAATCAAAATAATAAGTTTGGTGACAGTGTTTAAAATTATAATGTTTGAAAATTGTTTTGCTTCATTATAATTCTAAGAAAAATATTATTCTTGTCTTGGCTTATAATAAACAGCCTAAAAAAGAGTTTGTTTTTATGAAAATTGCTAACGATTTTTATCGGGTTTTAGGTAGATAATATCAATAAAATTTAATGATGTCAGAACATAATTAAAATAAATTACTTGAGGTTTTTTAATGAAAATTAATCAAATTATTGTTATAAAAGAAACTCGTGAAGGTGAAGGACGTGTTGCTTTGACGCCAGAAACAGTTGCTTCATTGGTAGAAAAAAAATATACCATCATGGTTGAGAGCGAAGCAGGTGCTCTTGCTGGATTTAAAGATGAAGATTATATCCAAGCAGGAGCCAGTATTTTTAAAATAAGCTCAGCAGGATTTCCTTCGCGCAGCTTACTTTTACGTGTTAAACGTCTCAACAGAGAGCGTGAACACTTAGAGAATGAATTGCTTCCTGTTAGTACCGTTATGATGGGTTTTTTAGACCCTTTCGATGTTGATCATGAAAATCATATGGCTAAATGGCACTCACTTGGAATTAAAACAATTTCACTCGAGTTAATGCCTTTAGCTGCTAATGATCCCAGAAACGCACAAGCTGCTATGAGTCAATTTGCAGGTCGACTCGCTTTACAAGACGCATTACAACATTATCGCGGTATATTACCAAAAAAAGTTACAATACTAGGCACAGGTCCTGCAGCACTAAGTGCAGGTATTGCTGCCAGAAATTTACAATTACCAGTTCAATTATTTGGTCGTCAAGAGCGCTACAGGCCAGAAATTGAAGCAGCTGGCATTGTTTATTATGTTTTGCCAGCAACCGATCACAGCGCATTCATACGCAACTATCTTTGTGACGAAACAATTATTATTACAGCTGCAAGGAGTGTTGGAGAAAAAGCTCCACTATTAATTGATAATGCTAGTTTGGCAGCTTTACCAGAAAAAGCAGTGATAATTGATCTCAGTGCAGGTGAGGGTGGGAGTGTTGTTGGAAGCAAAGAGGATGCAGTTGTAGTTGTTGATCGAGGTATTTTGATCATCAATGTCTCTGGCTATCCTAAAACTGAACCTAAGGCAGCGAGTGAAGCTTTTGCACGGTGCATGGTAAATTTATTGATTGAATTAATGAGTCCTGATGGTGAAATTAATTTGCAAAGTAACTTATTAAACCAATTTTAGGTTGAAGAGGAGGGTTCGAATGTGCCGTCTTTATTACTCGCCAGGTGCTTGTTCTATGGCTGTGCATATCGTCTTGGAAGAAATCGGTCAACCTTATGAGATAGAGTTGGTTTCAACCGCGGGTGTGCGTGAAGGGATCATGACAGGTGCACCGGCTTGGAAGGCGATGAATCCTAAGGGACGTGTTCCAGCTTTAATGGGTGTTGCCGGTCATATCGGTGGTGCTAATAATTTGCTGACTGAGCTGCCAGCAATTTTATTGTATCTAGCGCATACAAATCCTCAGGCGCAGCTGTTACCAACAGACTCCGCTGGTGAAGCTCGCTGTCTTGAATGGATGAATTGGCTGTCGAGTAATGTGCATGCTATTTCTTATGGTTTGATATGGCGTCCAAATAGATTCACAGAGGAAGAAGGTAACTTTCCCGCGCTGCAGGCTAAAGGTAAAGCAAATGTCCTTGAGCAATACAGTTATATAGAAAGTTTGTTGGCAGACGGTCGTAATTTTGCAGTTCCCGATAGTTATTCAGTAGTTGATCCATATTTATTAGTTTTTTATCAATGGGGTCGGCGCATAAATCTTGATATAACAACCACCTATCCTGCCTGGACTGCACTAATGCAATCTGTTGTTTCCAGACCATCGGTACAATGGGTGCTTGCTAGAGAAAACGTGATATTCAAATAGAGTGCCGGATTAGATCTTTTTGGCGCTTACCATCAGAAGAGGCGGTCTAATCTTATGAATGCCCAAGTCGGGTCTTTGGGCTATTTGTTCGTCGTTTGGCATTGGTTCTGCTATTTTTTCTATTGTAAATCCAGCAGTTATTAAGCAGTTTAGGTAAGTTTCTAGTTTTCGATGATATTTGGCCACGTTATCTACAAACCAAGTTTGATGAAATAGTTTTTCATCTCGATAATTTGTAATCGGCCAAATAATTTTTTCATTATCTTTTATTGCTTCGCAGGTAGCATGAGCTGTACAGATTGGGTGTTCGACTGAAAAAATAAAATAACCATTTTTTTTGAGCCCATTATAAACTTTTTTAACTACATCAAAATAGTTGTCTATATAATGTAGGGCTAACGAGCTTACAATTAAATTAAATGATAGGCTAGGAATGTTTACATCTTGAATAGATACGCATTGATAATTTATGGCTTTGTCATTTGTTGTTGATTTGGCAATAGCCAGCATTTTTTCAGAGCTATCAATACCTAGCACAGACTTTGCCCCTGATTCACGTCAATATCTACAAAAATCCCCAAATCCACACCCTAGATCTAATATTTTATAATCATTGATATTTGGTAATAGGGCGCCCGTGCTAAATTACCGTTTAAACTCAAATGCTTACAAATGATAGCCCCAATTTGTAATCAGTAGGTCCCCAGTTCGAATCCGGGCGCCAGCACCATAAATAATTTTATAGGGTACTACGTTTAGCCTAACAGATATTTTTGAAAGATTTGGATCTTTTGGATTAAGATAGAACCACCCAAGCTTTATGGTTAAATAATTCTTAATATTTAAAGAAGGATCTTGCAAGGCATGCCGATTACAACAGTTAAAAAAACAATATTCATCTTTCTATGCGGCCTGTGTCTTACTGCATGCCAACCACATACTTTACAGCTACAAAATCCCTTGATTACAGCGATTGTTAATAATCAGCCAGAAAAAATTCGTGACTTATTACAACATGGAGTTGATGCTAATACTACTTTGCAAGATGGAACTAGTGCATTGATTGTTGCGGCAGCGATAGGTAATTTAACTTCAATTCAATTATTGCAACAGCATGGCGCCAACATTAATTATGCTAACAGCCAAGGCACAACAGCATTAATGGCGGCAGCGGGTGCCGGTAATACTGACGCTTTAAAACTATTAGTAACCTACGGTGCTGATCCTTGTTTGATAGATCGCAATCATCGCACTGCTTTGCAAGTTGGTGAGCAATGGTGGGGCGCATTAGAAACAACAAAATTACTTAAAAATGATAAAAGTTTATTGAGAATCGTTTGTTCGAAAAACAAAAAAGGATAAAGCTAGTGACAGATTTAAGTAGATATTTATTATTTATTTTAATGACCCCCATTTTTTTTCTGCTAGGGACATGGGTTTCTGTGTTTCCGCATGAATATGCGCATGCTACAGTGGCATGGTGGTATGGGTTTAAAGATGTTCCTTGGGATATTTATTATGGGCACTTTACTTGGAAAAACGTTTTATTTGTTTCGGGAATCGATGAGAATGTAAATTATTACTTAATTTATTTATTAGGTTATCAAAGACTGATTGGTTGGATTTCTTTTGCTGGCCCAGGAATTGCAACTGTAGGAATATATTTCATTTCTCTGTTATTACTGCAATGGGAAAAAGTCAAAAAACATCCTTATTGGTTTTATTTAATTTGTTGGATTAATGTTATTAACATAGCAGAGTTGGTTAGCTATGTATTTTTACGTGCGTTCAGTGCTCATGGTGATATGGGCCATATTGTATTTTCTTGGCAAATTTCGCCATGGTGGATTTTTTTTGGAGGGGGATTGCCATTGACAGTTGCTATCTGGTATTTCTTTGCAAATACGTTGCCTGAACTGTATTCGCGATTACAACTGAATAAAAGTAGTTTACGTGCGTTTTTATTAGTTGTTTTTGCATATTTACTATTTGGCCATTCCGGAATTCGGATGTTTCTTGATTCGTATGGCACAATCGCCACGGTCTTAGGTGTTGTTTCCTGTATTACTATGGTGGCTATTATTATAATTTGTTGGCCTTCGAAAACAGCGTAGGCCAAATTTGACTTGAGGAAAAAATAAATAAGTATGCTGCAGAAAGTTTGCGGAGGTCATTGATCTTTGTTCTTAACCGCTACGTTTTTCTTTTTAAATTTAAGTGGGTTATTTCTTTATCAAAACCGTCACCTATGTAACGGCTTGTTGCCAAGATGATACGTTCTTCATGGTCAGGATTGATAGCGTGCTTATTGTTTGTGAGAGTGAAAAAACGGAAGTAAATTGTTTTAAAAATTTGATTGTTGTTCACAGACTTAATACTGCCAATATTGAAATTATACAATGTCAAAAGGGAACAGCTCCAATTACAATAGTGGATTGTGCCATTGAGCAAGTCAAGAAAACGTCCTTATCTTGATAGAATATATTGTGTTTTTGATCGTGATATTCACAATAGTTTCAAGCAAGCTATACAAAAATTGGCAGATTATCAATTAAAAAAGAAAAAGATTAAATTTTTTGCAATCATTTCAACTCCGTGTTTTGAGATATGGCCATTACTTCATTTTAAATATACAACCCAACAGTTTGTGCAAACTCAAACAAATTCAGTGGGCGATAACTTAATTAAAGATCTTAAAAATCATATTCAAGATTACGAAGAAAATGTCGATCTATATGGGCGTTTAAAAGAAAAGTTATCAGCAGCTTTTAGGAATTCAAAAAAATTGAGGGAAGACAATAAAATTACAAAAGCTGAAAACCCAGCAACAGATGTCGATCAAATAGTAAAATACCTTATTAATATAACCGCAACACAAACTTAATTTTGGGGAAATTGACATGACAACCGGAAAAAACCTGCGTCACTAGCTGAAAAAGGTTTGAAAAATAAAAGTACCAAGCCATCGCAAAAAACTATTGATGCTAGTTATTTAGCACAAGCAAAGCCTAAAAAAATGGAAAAAAGGAGAAAGTGATTAATTTGCTAATGACACCCAAATATAAGCCAATAACCTTTGCTAAAAAATTTTAAACTTCCATAGAGATATCCCTTTTAGTTAGTAAATCGTGTCTAGAATTTTATAATAGCATCCATACCAAAAGAAGTTTGTGACTTGTGAGTTCCATTATTATAAGGTGTTGCATCAAAAGCAAATTCATATCTCATTTCAGGGCGAATTTGGAGTAATGGAGTGAGCTGATGAGTAAGTCCAAAGGTATAACTCATATATTGGGTTTTGTAACTGGTACGCTGGCCTGAAGGATCATCTAAATAATCAGTACGCAAGGAAATAAAATCTTTATCAAAGATCTTAAGTTCTAAATAGTTTACCGCGCCAAATGCAGCAGAGTAGCCAGGAATAATCTCTCCACAACCTCCACCACCTCCAAAAGATTGCACCGGCCCAAAATTACAGGTACCGCCCAACCGGGCATCAGTTTGATAAATGTAATAAGCTTCAGTTGAAGTAAAAAAGCATGGATTAAATCGGTGTGTCCACGTAGCATTGAATTGTTGCAGATTGTCATGATGACCTTTGTACTTAGCACCATTAAAAGAAGTAGTGCCAGCCCATATTGAATCATTATTGCTACAAGAGACCCAGCGAACAAAAGCCATTCCACTAGGATAAGCACCTTCTGCCCAAGGTGCCATATCGGTTCCACCGTGCATGCCTAGTAGAACGGTCCACTGATTATTTAACTTTATGGCCGCATTAAATCCCGTAAGTGTATAGGCATCATAGGTATTCATTAACGAATGCGTAAACAAATAATTTGATGGCGCCAAAGGACTTTCAATATCAGCGGGTGACAAAAAACGCCCTACAGTTAATACCATGCCTTGTGCAACACCTGGATAGTAAATTTGCCCATAAGCTTCAGGCAGATCATAGCCATATAAATTATTATGCTCTAATAGCTGTTGGCTAAAAATACCTTGTGCTGTTGTGTATCGATAGTCAACGCCAAATAAGTTAGTAAAACAAAATCCATAATCAATATGGTCTCTTTGTACTGTATCTGGTGTTCGTTGAATTCGTAGCGCCATCTGTTGCAGTTGCGCGCTATTAGGAACGATATCTAAACCTGCAGGAAAATTTGAATCGCGTGAGGAACTCAAATTAATGGCAGGATTAATCCAGCCGTATATTCGAATGTCATTAGTCTTCAATGCCGGGTCTGATAACCAGAGATTTTTAGTGAAAGGATAAATTGGATCTGTATTAGGCACACCAATCGTTGGGCCTAAATATTCTGTACTTGGAAAAATTGAATCAAAAGGTGCTGGGAAAGCACAACGTTTTGGCTCTTCGTCTGCGAAAACACAGGTGATTCCACTTATTAATAAAATTGATAATAAGATAACTTTTTTATCCATCTTTATTTTTTTTACCTTGTAAGCGGTCTGCTTCTAATGCTAAGCCAATTTGATTAGCGCATGCTTCTAAGAGATAAAATTGATCAGATGTAATTATTTGTTTATCCAAAGGTAAAATTCGAAGAACTCCAATAGCACTTTGGGATGCTATTAAAGGAACAAAAATGGCTTCAGAGAAAGAAAGTGTATCAGTACCAAATCCTGTGGTTTGTTTAAAATCATAGGACCATTGAGCGATACTAAGCTCCTTATCATTCAAACTAGGTTCAGCTTTATAATGCGCACAAATTTCTAAATGGTTATTTTTTGGCAATAAAGCAAGAATTTGACAATTATATAATTCAGAAAGATAGTGCATAGAAGTTTCTAGTAACTTCGTTGTGCCACGGGTATTCGCCAATTTACGGCTTAGCGTATGTAAAGCTGATATACGTCGCTCTGCAAGTCTCGCGACTTCTGTTTGTCTGCGACTTATTATTGTTAAATGGCTAATGATCCACGCAACAGCTAGCATGACGAGCAAGGTGAAAAAATATTGCACGTCGGATACTGCAAAACTAAATCGTGGTGGAATAAAGAAAAAATCAAAAGCTAAAACACTTAAGATGGAAGCTAAAATAGAAGGGCCAAATTCACCATATAAAGCGATACCGATGATGCCCAACAAATAAACTAGTACAAGATTGCTTTCGCCTAAAAATGGAAATAATGTAAAATCAACAATAGTGGCTAGAGTTACAACTCCCAAAGTAATTGCATAGGTTCGCCAAGCAATAGATTTTTTAATAGATAAATTTTTTGATGGTTTTATCGATGTCGGTTCAAATGTAATAATATAAACATTGATTTCTTTGCTTTGGCGAACCATTTCATCCGCTAAATTTTTCCTGAACCAATTTTTCCAGCGCGGCTGAATACGTTTGCCTATCAAAATCGTAGTGACATTTTGTTCGTGTGAAAAATCCATAATTTCTTTAACAACATCTAAACCCGTAATTGTTTTTGTTGTTGCACCTAAAGTTTCAGCTAGCCGTAAATTTTGTAGTACAAGAGTTCGTTGTGCGTCGGATAAATGTAATCTTGGAGCGTCTACATGAACAGCAAACCACTCCGTCTGTAAATTTGTCGCCATACGCTTAGCAGCTCGAATAATTTGTTTTGTTTCCTGTTCTGCACCAATACAGACTAAAATTCTTTCTTTTATAGGCCAAATGCGTTCAATCCCTTGGCCTTGTCGATAAAGTAATACTTGTGCTTCGACGCATTCTGCAGTGACTCGTAAGGCGAGTTCACGCAGAGCAATGAGATTACCTGTTTTAAAAAAATTCTCTTCAGCGAGTTCTGCTTGTTCTGGAAAATATACTTTTCCTTCCCGTAAACGTTTTAAGAGATCTTCGGGTGGTAAATCAATAAGTTCAATAGTGTCTGCAAATTCTAAGGCCGAATCAGGAATAGTTTCTTTAATACGTGTACCAATGATTTGTGCGACCACATCGTTTAGGCTTTCAATATGTTGAACATTTAACGTCGTATAAATATCAATGCCGCGATCCAGAATTTCTTTTATATCTTGCCAACGTTTGCCATGACGTAATCCAGGTACATTGGTATGTGCCATTTCATCGATTAAAATGAGCGCTGGATTTCGTTTTAACGCCGCATCAAGATCAAAATCAAATAATTCTTTTCCTCGATAACTAATGACCTGGGGTGGTAGAATTTCAAATTCAGTGACAAGCGCTTCAATTTCTTTACGACCATGAGACTCTACAACACCAATCACCACATCCAAACCTTGACGAAGCTGTGCAAACGCATCTTGTAACATCGTGTATGTTTTCCCAACACCAGGCGCAGCACCCAAATAAATTTTGAGTTTACCCTTTTTACTATGACGCTCTTCTTCTTGGGCAAGCGTTAATAGTTTTTCAGGACTAGGACGAACTTGGGCCATAGGACTGCTTCCTTTCTGTTGCTAGCTGATCTAAGGCAAGATTGAGGCTTAAAACATTAATACGTGGTTCACCGAGAACACCAAATGTACGGCCTTTTATGTTATTTTGAATGAGCATTTTAATTTCGTTTGCAGAAATTCCTCTCACTTTTGCAATGCGTGTTATTTGATAAAATGCCGCAGCTGGGCTTATTTCAGGATCTAAGCCGCTTCCAGAAGCAGTAACCAAATCAACCGGAACAAGATCATTGTTTCCATTCGACAAACGAAGATGAGTAACTCGATCTTTAGTTTTTGCCAAAAAGTCAGGGTTTGAAGGACCTAAATTGGATCCTGAAGAATTTTCAGCATTATAAGGATAAGGCATTGTTGCCGAAGGTCGGCCCCAAAAATATTTCGGATCAGTAAAGGATTGGCCAATTAATTCAGAACCAATCCTTTTATCATCAGAAGTAATGAAGCTGCCGTTGGCTTGCCAAGGAAAGAATAATTGTGCTATGGCTGTTATACAAGCAGGATAAAGTAATCCTGTGAGGATTGAAAAAAACAATAGCAACAAAAATGCGGTTTTCAGTTGTTTGTATGCTTCCATCAGCATTGGATAAGTTTCCTTATATTAAATGTAAGCTGATTAATAGCCAATCAATCAGTTTAATTCCAACAAATGGGACGATTAAACCACCCAGTCCATAAATCAAAACGTTACTTCGTAACAGCTGTGCTGCAGAAACTCGCCTATAAGCCACCCCACGTAAAGCCAAGGGAATTAAGCAAATAATGATTAGCGCATTAAAAATAACAGCAGATAAAATCGCACTTTGTGGGGTAGCAAGATGCATAATATTAAGTGCATTTAATGCCGGATAAGTTCCTGCAAAAGCGGCTGGAATAATTGCAAAATATTTTGCTACATCATTAGCAATACTAAATGTCGTTAATGCTCCGCGGGTCATCAATAATTGTTTGCCGATCTCAACAACCTCAATCAACTTTGTTGGGTTAGAATCCAAATCCACTAAATTTCCAGCTTCCTTAGCGGCTTGGGTACCGGTATTCATTGCAACAGCAACATCGGCTTGAGCAAGAGCGGGTGCATCATTAGTGCCATCCCCTGTCATTGCGACTAAATGTCCTTCTGCTTGCAAACGACGAATTAATTTCAATTTATCTTCTGGTGTTGCATTTGCCAAAAAATCATCAACGCCCGCTTCTGCAGCAATGGCAGCAGCTGTTAAAGGATTATCACCTGTCACCATAATGGTACGAATTCCCATTTGGCGTAATTGCGCAAAGCGTTCGCGAATTCCTCCTTTGACGATATCTTTTAAATGAATGGCCCCAAGAACTTTACTGTTTTCAATAACAACTAAAGGTGTACCGCCTTGTCGAGAAATATTATCGATACTTAGTTTTAATTCGGTAGGTAAAGAACTATGTGTTTGTTGCAGGTAGGATTCAATCGCATCAACAGCACCTTTGCGAATTTGTTGATTAGGCAGATTTGCGCCACTCATACGTGTTTGTGCAGTGAATGGAATAAAAGTTGCAGCTAGCTCTCCAATTTCGCGGCCACGTAAACCGTATTTTTCTTTCGCCAAGATGACGATGCTACGCCCCTCTGGCGTTTCATCTGCCAATGACGCAAGTTGTGCTGCATCAGCTAATGTTTCTACCGTTACTCCTTCGGCAGGAATAAATTCCGTTGCTTGTCTGTTTCCTAAAGTGATAGTGCCCGTTTTATCTAACAATAAAATATCAATATCCCCGGCAGCTTCAACTGCACGACCAGACAAGGCAATTACATTGGCTTGTATCATACGATCCATGCCTGCAATACCAATGGCAGATAATAAAGCCCCAATCGTCGTTGGGGCCAAACAAACAAATAAGGCTACTAGTACTGTAATAGTTACTACACTACCTGCCCCTGCCGCAACACTGCTATAAATAGAAAATGGTAACAACGTTGCACACACCAAAAGAAAAACAATTGTCAGTGCAGCTAATAAAATAGTCAGAGCTAATTCATTGGGAGTTTTTTTGCGCTTAGCGCCTTCAACTAACGCAATCATCTCATCTAAAAAAGTTTCACCAGGATTTGCAGTGATACGAACAATTAGCCAGTCAGAGATCACTTGTGTACCACCGGTCACAGCACTGCGATCACCGCCACTTTCACGTATCACGGGCGCACTTTCACCGGTAATTGCACTCTCATTGACAGAAGCAATTCCTTCAATGACTTCGCCATCGCTGGGAATAAAATCCCCAGCTTCAACTAAAACAAGATCATCCACTCGTAATTCACTGGATCGAATAAAAGTTATTTTGGCATCGCGATTTGGTTTTGCTAATTTTTTCGCTTGGATTTCACGTCGTGCTTTGCGCAATGCCAAAGCTTGTGCCTTACCGCGTCCTTCAGCCATGGCTTCAGCAAAGTTAGCAAAGAGTAGAGTAAACCAAAGCCAGAGAGTAATAGCTAAAATAAAGCCCGCTGGTGCTTCACCTTGCCCCAATAAAGCCTGAAGAAAAAGAAAAGTAGTCAATAAAGAACCGATATAAACAGCGAACATCACCGGATTACGAACTTGATGTCGAGGCGACAATTTTAACAATGCATCTCGTGTTGCCAGTCGGATAATATTAAAATCCCAGATTTTCTTAGTGGCCATAGGTTTTCCATAACATAAGATGTTCAACAATGGGACCCAACGCTAAAGCAGGGAAAAAAGTTAATGCCCCTAAAACAATTGTGACGCTCACTAAGAGTAAAACAAATAAAGGAGTATGGGTTGCAAGGGTTCCTTTGCTTGATGGGATAATTTTCTTTTGTGCTAGCGATCCTGCAATTGCCAAAGTAGGAATGGCGATCCAATAGCGCCCGATTAACATCCCAACTCCTCCTAAAACTGTATAAAACGGCGTACTTGCATTTAAGCCAGCAAAAGCACTGCCATTGTTGTTAACCATGGAAGTAAAAGCATAAAGCATTTCGGTGAAGCCATGTGCACCAGGATTAGCAATCGATGTGCTTCCCATTTGGGTAATCACAGCAATTGCAGTAAAGACCAACACAAAAAGTGGCATGACTAAAACCGCAATCGATGCCATTTTCATTTCATAAGGTTCGATTTTTTTGCCGAGATATTCCGGTGTCCGTCCTACCATTAAGCCTGCAACAAAGACGGTAATAATTACTAACATTAACATGCCATAGAGTCCTGAACCAACGCCACCAAAGATTACTTCACCTAAATGCATGAGCCAAAGAGGTGCAAGACTTCCTAGTGGAGTAAAAGAATCATGCATCGCATTCACAGAACCGTTGGAAGCTGCGGTGGTTGCTGTTGCCCACAATGCAGAATTGGTAATACCAAAGCGTGTTTCCTTGCCTTCCATATTTTGGGTTTGATTAAGGCCTAGTTGTGAAAAAGCAGGATTTCCTTGTTGCTCTGCAGTGACGGATAAAATCGTTAAAGGAATAAAAATAAGAAACATTGCAGTTAAAATCATCCAGCCTTGGCGTTTATCATTGATCATAAAACCGAAGGTATAACAAAGAGCTGCGGGAATTAATAAGATAGATAGCATTTCTAAAAAATTGGTCAGAGGATTTGGATTTTCAAATGGATGCGCCGAATTCGCATTGAAAAATCCGCCACCGTTGGTGCCTAACTGTTTGATGGCAATTTGTGATGCCACAGGCCCCATCGGAATAATTTGCTCACTAACATTTTTAGTTTCTTGTTGTGGTTTTCCTTCAACATCTTTTACAAGTTGACCAGATGTATCGGTAATAGGTTGCTGATAACTAATGGCTTGGAGCAGTGTAATTTTTTGATACGGTTTAAAATTCTGAATGACTCCTTGGGAAGAAAGAAGAATGGCTAAAAGGAAAGATAGAGGCAATAAGATATATATAATCCCTCGAACGGTATCTACCCAAAAATTTCCAAGGTGTGTAGTTTCTTTTCGTGACAAACCACGGATTAAAGCGATCAGCAAAGAAATTCCTGTTGCTGCAGATACAAAGTTTTGTACGGTTAATGCTAGCATTTGAGTTAGATAACTCATCGTGGTTTCGCCACCATAAGCTTGCCAATTTGTATTGCTGGCAAAGCTTACAGCTGTATTAAAAGCAATATTTGGCGCAACACCTAAAAATTGTTGGGGATTTAACGGTAAAAACACTTGCACGCGTTGTAATAAATAAACAGCCGAAAATCCTAAGAAGTTGAAAAGAAGCATCGTTCCTAAATATTCTTTCCAATTCATTTCTTGATGTGGCTGGATACTACAAAGACGATAGAGCAATCGTTCACACGGCCCTAAAACACGATCAAGACCACACGGTTCACCTTGGTAAACTCGTGCCATATACCAGCCCAAAGGTTTTACACAAGCAATCAAAATAGCCAAGTACAAAACAATTTGCAGCAACCCCATACTATCCATAGAAATCCTTCTTAACTTAAAACCATTCGGGCTTAAACAAGACGACTAATAAATAAATGAATAAGCCTAGAGTGATAAGGCTGCAGATAACATACAAAATACTCATTCATCACCCCTTGATAAAGCATCAAAAAATCTGATGAGGCCAAAACAAAAGATGAAAAAAACTAAGCCAAGACTTAGAAGTAATAAATCATCCATTCTTTATCCTCATTTTTAGTTTTGTTGCGATCATTATACTTGGTTTCGCCATCGATTAGGGATAAGTTTGATATAATTTTTTAAAGTCTTAGGTATGTTTTTTGGGCAGGTGAGCTTAATTAACGCACTCAATGAACTACGCGACTTTTACGCAACTCGATTCTGCACAGATATGCCCATGTAATGGGGCGCCCGCGCTAAATTATGTTGAAAAAATCAAATACTTATAAATGTGTAACTATCGCCAAAAATGGACAATTTCAAATGATATAAAGAGTCAGCTAGCTTTTTTGTATGCCAAATCTAATCTACCAAATTTCTACATCAAAATGCCAAAAACTAAAACATTTAACCTTATTTATGGTAATAAAAAAGGTAATTTAAAAAAGGTTGTAAGTAAGACAACTGAAAATTTAAGCCAAAATGACATTCATTGGCAATTAAGTTTGGTTGTGAGAAATCAAGCAAGTCTCCACAAATATTATTGTCAGTATGGGGTTAAGCATTACACGCAATTTTTTAAAGGTCGTCAGGATTATATAGTTGAGCAAAGTTATAATGTTACTGACATGCAAAATTATCTTGCAGCTAACATTGGATTTGTTGTTTCTGACGGTTTGGTCCAAGAAGACAGTTCTCACGGAAGAAAATTTTTAAGTTTTCCCATTAATCTTCCAGATCATGATGTTACTTATTGGAATAATTTTGCTACAGAACAAGTTTTTTTAAAGCGTTTACAACTTAGGCATCCAACTACCAGCTTTAATCCTAACAGCAACGATTTTCGCATTAAATATTATCATAGTGAGCAAGCATTAATTACTTACATGGAAAGTAATAGTTTTTTGTCTTTTATAGTTAAAAAATTGCAGGAAGCTGGAATAGGAGCAGGCCATAAAATTTATGGGGTTTTTTTGGATATTCATTCTTCTATAGAGGTATGCCCCAATTGTAGAGAGGCATTAAATTATCTAATGAATAGGAGTGCTAATATCGCAGATGGATTTTTATACCTTTTAAAAGATTTTTTTGATAAGAATGGGTATAAGACTTCATCAAAGCATGCATTATACATGGCTATCCGAGTAAGTTCAGATATGCAGCATGGAAATAATGTAGCTGGGATTGTGCAACATGATGAGCCTCAATCAGAAAATAAAAAAGAATCCAAAGAATTAAAACAAAGTGATCAAGAAATGAATTTTTTAGAAAGACACGAGCACAGAGAGTTTTTTGATGATTTACAATTCCATGCAGAAATTACTCGCGGAGCACTGCGTCAAACTATTTTTCGTAGCGGCTCAGGTGCTGGGATCTGCTTTAGTAAAGAGTTGGAAGAGAAAATATTTAGTGGAACTATTTCATTAAGTAAATTATGGAATGAAAGTAGCTATAGCAAATTTAAAACAGCGATAATTAATGCCGTGCCAGTTCTTAATTTATCAGGAATTCCAACATTAATTGCGGCATTTGCAGATGGGGAAATAGAAAGCGATATTGGCAAAAATCTTCAGCTTGACCTTCGGCAATAGAAGTTTCATTAAAAGCTTAGTTTATCTGAATTAGTTCCTATTTTGGTGAACATTGGGGTCTTGCAGTTAAACTAGAAATTATTTGTGATGAGGGGGAGGAATTAGTTGGTTTTTTGCCTGCCGTGGGTTGGTTCCAAAATCTAAGTCTGTTATGTTGCATAGATTTTTCGTGAGATGATTTACTTGCTGCTGGGCGTGGTGTCGGAGGTGCGGGGTTAGATTTTTTTAAAACAGTAATGGCGCAATTTGTTTTTACTTCTGGGTCTGTTTCATTAGATGGTTTTTTATTTAAAGGATTAGGAAATTCGATCGGTTGTCTTTTAAAGTACAGCGAATGCGCATAAATCAAACTGCTTTGTAAAATCATAAGCAGTACACCAAAAACGGGATTAATGGCTAGTCCTAAAAGAATTAATAGCGCTCCCGTAACCGCCATAGCTGTCATGTTATAAGCTAAGCTAAATCCTAGATTTTTTTTAATGTGAGAGGTAGTCCCTGTTGCGGCTCTAAACATTGGAATTAAGGGTCTAAGGGAGCCTTTGATAACAGTAGATGCATGACTAGAAACTTCTTTAGCTGCAATATTGGACTGTAAACCTACGCTTAGATCAGCTGTCTTCATCGCATCTAAATCGTTTATCCCGTCGCCTACCATGGCAGTAACGCATTGAGGATTTTTAGTTTTTAGTTCAGTGAGGTAAGCTGTTTTTGAATTTTTACCATTACTAGGGGTGCAACCACCTTTAACATTGTTAGGAGAAATTCCTAATTCGTGAGCATAGCCTAATGCTTTTGAGTGAGTTGAGCCGGTGCAAATGTGCACATCTTTACCGGAATTTTTTAATTCAGTGATCACTTCTCTAGCTTCAGGGCGTATTTGAAATTCTAGTGTAATAATGCTGATTAATTTTCCTGCACAAGCAAGAAAAATAATATCCTCAGTCTTTTTTGGAGTTTTTTCAGATGGAATTAACTTAAGAAATTTTTCTATATCCGCATGGGTAAAACCATTGCTAGTCATCATGTCGTGATTACCTACAATATAGGATTGATTATGAACAGTTGTTTTGCTGCCGCATCTTGCATGAATAACCTCGGGTAACTTTTCTTCTTTCAGTTCAAGATCATTTTCAGCGTTCAGACAGTACTGATAAATTGCTTTCCCACAAGGGTGAGAAGCATCACGTTCCAAAACTTTTAAGCTGTGAAATACTTCTTTTTTATCAACGCCTTCGTCAAGGTAAAAATTGGTAACTGATGCTTTGCCCTTTGTTATCGTGCCATTTAGATCTAATACGACAGTATTGACTTGCGCCGCATTTTGTAAAGCTTTACCGGTTTTAAATTCAGCACCGTTCTCTGCTGCCTTAGCCATGCCAATTTTCATTGCTTGTGGAACAATAGCTCCTAATGTGCAAGGACAAGCAGCGGATAAAACCATCACGGCAAAGCGAATGGCTAAAGAGGATGAATGTAAAAACACACTAATGCAAATAGCAGACACTATAGCTAATAGAACAACTAGGGGCACAAAATAGCTCAACGCTTTTTCAGAGCTAGTTACAATAGGTGCATTAGATGTAAGCGCAGCACTCATATTTGCATCTCTTTGCGCCAAATAAGATGTTTGAAAAGAATTTTTTACAATAGCTTTGATAGGCAACTTGTTTGGGTCCATAATATGCATTTTTTGCTGCAATGAATAACCAGCAACAACTTCCATACCTTGCAATAATATTTGTCCTTTTTCGATTAAATATGGTTTGTCTTCACCGGTATTTATTTTATTGGTCACCCAAATATTCTCTTGAGCAATGCAATCTGCCGGAATGATTTGTTTGGCTTTAAGAGTAAGAGTGTCACCAGGTTTAAGTTCACGTGTGGAAACGCTATCAATATGTTTAGGAATGTAATGTAATAATGATATTTCTTTGGCTATTTTTTCTTTGATACTTGCTTTAATTTTTTTGCCAACATGGCTAAAGCCAAACGTCATTAACCCAGCATCAAACATCATGGGTAAACCAGGGACAAAAAGTGCTGTTACTGATGACGCAAGAATGCTAAATGAGCTGATCGAGAACAATGCTTCCATGCCTAATTTTCGATTTTCGGAAAAATCTTTAATGGCAGTACGATAATCTTCATGTCCTAAATACCAAGTTAGCGATGAGCTTGCCGCAGCAATAGCCACTTTTGTTAATATAGGCAGATCTAGAATTAATAAAAGTAGATACGGGTTACATAAAAATAAAATTAACAGCGCTGCGCCAGATAAGATTCCTGCTAATCCTTTGAACCAAGTTTTGAGCCAATCAGATGCTTTTGATAAAAAACCTGCTGATCCTTTTTTGCGACTTTTAACCAATTTAAAGTTTTTACACCCAAGAATTTTGGTTATTTCTGTGGATATATCATCGTCGGTGAAGGTGGGGTCATCAGCCAATTCCAGGGTGACTAGCCCATCATTTTTCTCATCTTTTTCATAATTTAAATTAGATATTTTATCTTCTGAAAATAGATTGCTTAGAGGTAATCGCACGGTGGCATCTAAGCCACAACAGTCAGGAACATCGAGATTAAAAGTGTAAGTCGGCATTTTTTACAAATAATCCTTTTTGCTTAGCTATTGATGGATAGGGTGCATTATTTATTGGCACATTAAAATGTGCGAGCATAATGAAATATTTACTACAAATGCGCAAGATTATTCATGTCGATATGGACTGTTTTTATGCGGCGATATAAATTCGAGATAATCCGGCTTTGACGGATAAACCCGTGGCTGTGGGCTTCCCTTCTGATAAACGCTGGGTTCTTTATGCTTGTAACTATATTGCGCATCAGTATGGAGTGAGATCGACGTTCCTGTTTCAAAATTTTCTAGAACTTCTTTTTCGTGCTGTCCTATATAAAATATTGGATTAAAGTTTATTTCAGTATCAGTTTTGCAGACTCGCCTAATAATTTAAGTAGTTTTTTGCTTTCTTTGGTAGTTGCGCTCACGGTTAATGCCAAAGCAATATTCTTTTTTGGTAACCACATTAGGGAACTAAAATAACCGGGTGTACCTCCTATATAAACCCATACAACCCCAAGCTGAGGATCATATATTCTGGCAAGACCCAATGAGTATCCTTGTGAATGACTATCGGAAGATAGGGGTTCTCCCGGGTTACAGGATTTGTCTTCTCCTGTGCAAACCGCACTCATCATTTCGTTTAATTGTGCAGCCGGTAAAATGTTACCTGTAAATATTAGTTTTACCCAACGAGTAATATCAATACTGTTTGAAACTAAAGCACCAGATGCACCTGCAGCAGACATGTTAAAACGAGTCATATCGCTACCCGATGCGATAGGCGGCGAAAATCCACCGCCAGTGTAAGCATATCCATGTGCCATGCGATCCATAATATTTATTGGGTATTCACAAGGCAAATAATAGGTATTATTAAGGCCATACTTTTTTAAGATGCGCTGATTAATCTCATCTTTAAAAGAATGTTTAGTTACCGTCTCAATCAGTATTTCTAAGATATTGTAATTAGTATCTGAATAATGCCATCCTTTCCCAGGAAAAAAATAAGATTTGTTTTTATAAGCATATTTTATAATTTCTTGTGGCGTCCAATTTTTTAGTGGCTGTTTTGCTAGCATACTCATAAAATCTTTATCTTCTGTAACACTATATATGCCACTAGTCATGTTGAGTAATTGCTTTATGGAGATATTTTTCCATGCGTCGTATTCTTTTTTGGGTAACCATTGCCCATATTTTTGAGTTATATCTGAAATGGTATCATTAATTGATAATTTACCTTCCGCTTCTAATTGCAGAACAACAGCTGCGGTAAACGACTTAGTAATGCTGCCAATTTGAAATAAGTTATCAGTAGCAATGGGGCTAGGGTTTTTATCTGTTGCAGTTCTTTGCATTAAGGTTCCACTTACAAAATTAGATAGTTTGTTATCTTGGGAGTTAATGCTTAAAACAGCTGCTGGCACGTTGCTATTTATTCGGAAGTTATTGAGAAGATTTTGTATATCATGGTTTGTCGCATTTATATTCGCATAACAACAAAAACTTGCAAAGAAAACAATTAATCCGCAAAAATGCCAGGCTGGCATTTTATTTCTTTTGTTGAATACTATTTGCTTGATATTATTTATCATATTTTTTAAGTCAGCTATTTCAATAGCAGCCGTGATCATGCAATCACTCAGTTTTTGAATGTAATCACCTTTTCCGAGTAAAATATCTGTATTGATATTGAAAAAGCTATGCAATGTTACGTTGACATTATTTTGTCGTAATTACAACAAATTATTTTAGAGAGTGTCAACGGATGTTGCTAATTTAAGCCACGTTGAATCAAGTGATTGTTGGTGTATTATTGACAAGGTTATTAATGATTCAGAGCTGCCATGGTCAGGCGCTGATGAAGCAAGTTATATAGGTACAGGGGGCATGGACTCCATCTGATAAATAATAGTTATGATTTTGAAGTTATATTTATAAGTAAAGCGATGAAAATAATAGAAACAGAAAGGCTTATTTTGCGCACTTGGTGTGAGTCGGACGTAGAGATAATGGCGGCTATAAATCAAGACCCTAAGGTTTGTGAATACTTACCAGGGCCATTAACGTACGAAGAGACTAAGGCTGCAATAGAGCGGTTTGTTCGCCATTATAAAAAACATGGATTTTGCTTATATGCTGCAGAAATTAAATTGACCCAACAGTTTATTGGCTGGATCGGATTGAGTATTCCAGCATTTTCAGCACATTTTATGCCGGCAGTAGAAATCGCTTGGCGGCTTGACTCAAAGCATTGGAATCAAGGTTATGCGACTGAAGGCGCTAAAGCTGTACGTGATTATGCTTTTACTACCCTTAACCTAGATGAAATTGTTTCTTTCACCACCATTGCGAATAAAGCATCACGTCGAGTTATGGAAAAAATTGGCATGCATCACAATAAAAAAGATGATTTTTTTCATCCAAAATTAGATAGATCGCATCCTATTTGCAAACATGTGTTATATCGTCTACCTAAAAGAGAATACTAGATGTATCAAATGAAAATCAAAATACGCCAAGCGTTAGAGAGTGATTACAACGACTGGATTAGCATGCGTAAAAAGCTGTGGCCAAAATCAAGTTTTGATGAACTAAAAGATTTAATGCATTTGAAGGAAGCGAAAGAGTTTGTTTGCTACTTTGCTGAAATAGAGGGGAATCTCGCTGGTTTTGTTGAAGTAGCTTTGAGACCGTATGTAAATGGCTGCTCATTTTCACCGGTGGCTTTTATTGAAGGAATTTGGGTTAATGAAACATTCCAAAAGCAAGGTATCGGTCAAGCCCTTGTAGTAAAAGCAGAAGAATGGGCACGAGCACAGGGTATTAAAGAGCTTGCTTCTGATACGCGTATTGAAAGTGAGCATTCTATTCATGCACACAAAACATGGGGATTTACTGAAACAGAACGCGTAGTTTATTTTCGCAAAAACTTAGGCTAGCAAAATTTCAAAAGCTACACACTTCAAGATGCGAATTAAAGCCATGGAGTGCGAGCGGTATATCCTGATCACATGCTGCGCGCGAAGTAAATTCGCGCTTGCACCAAAGGGGAGAAGCTGCGCATCTCCCCTTTGGAAACCCCATTGCGCAAAGAGCACTTCAAAATGAAAAATCGCATTTTGAAGTGGGATGGAAATATACCGCTCGCACTTCAAGATGCGAATTAAAGCCATGGAGTGCGAGCGGTATATCCTGATCACATGCTACGCGCGAAGTAAATTCGCGCTTGCACCAAAGGGGAGAAGCTGCGCATCTCCCCTTTGGAAACCCCATTGCGTAAAGAGCACTTCAAAATGAAAAATCGCATTTTGAAGTGGGATGGAAATATATGGTGCAAAATATGCATGGCTTAAAGTCTTAGTAAAAATCTCGGAGAAGCAATGAACCCTATTATTCAATTTACTAATCATCCTGAGCAAAACGATATTCAAATTTTAACGGAAGGCCTATCCTCCTATGCTAAGCAGCAACGCGACCACAAGCCGATTGAACCCTTTGGATTCTTTATTAGAGACAATAATAATCAAATTTTAGGTGGTTGTAATGGCAATATTGGATATGGGTGGATGTATGTCGATCAGCTTTGGCTGCATGAAACATTGCGGCGTCAGGGGTACGGAACAAAATTGATGCAGGCTGCTGAAAAGCTGGCTAAAGATAAAGGCTGTATTTCTGCGGCAGTAAATACTATGGACTGGGAAGCTTTGGATTTTTACAAAAAACTTGGTTATGAAGTTGAATTTGAGCGCCATGGTTTAGCTAAAAATTCAATTTTTTATTATTTGCGAAAAGATTTTTAAATAGGTTTCTGATCGAAATCTTGGTGAAAGGCATCAATCTTTGATTTATAGGTTGCTATAGCTGTTTCCCGTCAAAATGAAACAAGTCAAACTCTTTCCAGTTACAGTCATTAAGAACACATAAATTTACCGCAAACGGAAAAATAGGGGCCGGTGGCTTAAGATAAATAAAGATGCCGCAATTTTTACAAAAATAATGTTCGCCTTTCATTTTATTAAATCGATAACATGTTAACTGATTCTGGCCATTAATTATATTAATGGTATCAGCTACATGAACAATCGAATTTCGCATGCTGCAATAAGAACAATTACAGAGTGCTGGTTTATTTAACTCAAATTCGCATTCAAATTTAACACGTTGGCAATGACATGACCCTGAGTATTTCATGTTAATTCTCTAATAAATAAAAGGTCAAAAAAACAGCCGTTTTTTCTAAGTGTATGTATTTTTATTTTTTGTTACTGAAAATGCCTGATTTATGGTTTAGAATACTGGTTTTCGTAATTAAATTCTACACAATGGCTAAAAAATTAAGTAATGCGAATTTTAGACTATAACACTCCATATTAGATTCGATTCTAAAAAAACATAAGCATTTAGTGCAATAGCGGCGCTCAAATAATGATAAACAATAGAAACTACGGACTTGATACATTAAGATCATTGGCAATTATTTTAGTTTTTATGTTTCATTGTTTCATGTATAGCAAGAGCCCCTTGCTTACATCTATAGGACATGTAGGCTGGGTTGGGGTTGACCTATTTTTTGTTTTGAGTGGTTATTTAATAGGTAATCAAATTTTTTCCGCTTTAAAAAAGCAAAATTTTTCTCTAAAAATGTTTTACATGCGTCGCTTTTTGCGAACTTTGCCAAATTATTTTATTGTGCTTGCATTATATTTCTTGATTCCTTCTTTCAGGGAATTGCCACTTACAACCCCTTTGTGGAAATTCATGACTTTCACCCAAAACTTCGGGCTGAGCGTCAGTGCTTTTTCCCATGCATGGTCTCTTTGTATTGAGGAGCAGTTTTATTTCATGCTTCCAATTGTTCTTTTACTAGTAATCTATAAAAAAGCTTTGCGGCTAGGGTGGTTCCTTATAGGAGCGCTTTTAATTGGCGAAATGCTTTTAAGAGGCACGCTATGGTTGCACTACATTCAACATGCTGGAGATAATACATTCAAGCTATATATGACTAATTTATATTATCCATCTTTTTCTCGCTTAGATGGCTTGATATTGGGGGTGGCAATTGCGATGGTGCGCAATTTTCATGAAGAAACATGGGCTCGAATTACCAATAAAGGTAATTGGTGGATGCTATTTGGAATTATCGGTTGCTATTTTACTTTTTATTCTCTAGATCATCTTTATAGCTTCATGCCAACAACCTTTGGTTTTTTATTTCGTGCAATAAGCTTTTCTGCCTTAGTAATCGCCGCTTTAAGTCCTGATTCTGTTCTTAATAGAACAAAGATTCCAGGAGCAATGACACTAGCAACCTGGTCATATGCTATTTATCTTATACACAAGCCACTTATCCATGTTACTCGTTTAGCTTTATCGTATTGGGGAATTGGTGAATCAAGTGTTTTTTCCACTGCGTTGGAAATTATGGTAACTCTTGCTGGAGGTTGGCTACTCTATACTTTTATTGAAAATCCTTTTTTAAGGTTACGTGATAAAATGACAGAAAGTCATCGATTGCCGTTAGAATTAGCTCAGACAAGGTAAAATCACATGTTTTCTTCATCGGGTAGTTAACATTGATCTCACAGCGCGTCAATATAGTCATAAATACCACTAGTATGATTCAACAATTGCTGCACAGTAATATGTTGCCATTTAGGATATTCTGGGAAGTATTTCCCAATGGTCGTATCTAAATTGATTTTACCAGATGCTACTAATTTCAATATTAATACCGCAGTAAAATTTTTTGTAATACTGCCCATATGAAATAAACTATTGGCCATAATTGGCGCCGATTTAGATTCCTGGCTGATAGTGCCAACGACGTAGTTCTTAATAGTAGTTTGGTTTGGCAATCCTATGCTCAGTGATATCGCATTAATTTGATATTTTGTACGATCCTGGCTAATTACTTGTTGTAGTTGATTATCTAACTTAGCATCTCCATATGCATAAGGGCTCATCAACAAAATACCTAAAAAAGCTACATGAGTTAATTTTTTCATTGCTTCCCTGTCTATATTGCTTAATTCGAATTCTTATTTTCTTGCTTCCCATAGCTAGTCAAAATTTGAAGCAAGTCTGTTTAAAATATTGATTAAAGAGAGTCGTTCAGTTCTATTTACGGGCATAAAAAATTCCGCATCAACTTTTTCAACCACTGGAATTAATTTTGATACTAAGTCCTTGCCTTTTTTTGTTAAGTGAATAGATTTTGCTCGCGTGTCTTCTTTGTGTTCCATACGTTTAACGTAACCATGTGATACTAATTTTTTGAAAGACTTTGATACTGTCATTTTATCTAATTTTGATTGACGTATAATTAAGCTTTGTGAAACTTCTAGCTTTTTACTTTCATACCATAATGTTATTGCGAGAATAACAAAATGAGCATGCGAAATGTCGTATGGATCAAGAACTTTTTTAATTAAACGTTGCCACGTAATCGTAGCTTGCCACATTGAAAAACCAGGACTGTCTTCTGGTTTATCAAAGCCAAATACAGCGCTTTTCATGAGGATTTTGCCAAACTGACTAGTGCATCCATTTGTTGGGGAATGGAAGCAGCTACTTTTTTTGCAACTAATTTAACCCAGAGAAAGCTAAGTAATCCTGTTACTGAAATTGTATTAAGAATGCGCAAGCCTTCTGGTGTTTCTTCTAGCTCGTGTATGTCGTACATAGTTGCACCTGGAAATCTACAAAAATCTGTAAATTTTTCATTCGGGATAACTTCAGAAAGCGTTATTTTAACTTTTGGTCCACCAATAGGCTTTAAAATAAATTGGTTGCCTTGTGAGAAAGTGCCTTCCATCATGCAATATTCAAGTTCCTTATCCCATTTCGGCCAATTATTTACATCTGCCCACACTCGCCATACATCTTCTTTATTTAGGTCTTTGTAAACCTTGCTGTAGGATTTAGTCCACATGCCCATTCCTCAGTTTAGTAAAATTAGATATTATATCTAAGTTTACTAAATTTCAATGCCCTGGCCTCCTATTTGGAATTTGGCGGGGTAGCCAGTCGAACTTTCTAGTCGGTATTGCAATCATCTTTCCAGGCTACTGATATATTGCTCGCACTTCAAAATGCGTTTTTTGCATTTTGAAGTGTAATGGGTATATATTCACAAAAAAAAATCTTTAACGAAGAGGCGCGTATTGTCAAATTATATTCCTACGAGTGAACGAGATTTCTTTCGTGATTACATTGTTTATCGCGCGCACGATAGTTTGGGCGACATTTTAGTTGTTGATAACCAGCATTATAGAAATTTAACATTTGGCTTAATAGACAGACAAAGTAGTATGAATGTTAAAAGACCTCATGTTTTAATTGATGAATACACGCGAGCGATGATGTTGGTTCTTGGCTTCACAACGCCACATCACGTTACTGTTTTAGGTTTAGGAGGTGGGTGCCTCCTGCGCAGCCTTTGCCACACGCTACCTGAATGTAAAATACATGCTATTGAATTGCGCCAGCAAGTTTATGAAGTGGCTAGTGAATACTTTGGAATTCCAGAGAGTAATAATATATTGATAACTATTGCTGATGCTAAGTATTGGTTACAGAATACAGAAAAAAGCAGCACAAATATCATATTTGCTGACATGTATCATTCTGATGGGGTGGATTCTTATCAGGTACAGAAAAATTTCATCCAACAATGTGCTAGAGTATTGAATAACGACGGATGGCTTGTAATAAACTTTCACGAAATAACCAATTTTAAGACCCCATTTTTTAAATATCTATGCAGTCGTTTTTCAGATGTATTTGTTTGTTCTACATCTAGCGGTAATGATATTGTGTTGGCCAGTAAACATCCAATTGCTGCGCTTCATCAGTTTGAGTTCATGGTGACAGCTTTGGAAGAAAAGCTGGAAACAAAGATAATGCACCTATTTAAAAACTTGGCACGACTATAATGTATCCTTTTGATATTTTAGTTAATAATGCAGTAGCATTGATATTTAAAGAATTCGAAAATCATACTTTTGATGAGTGATATTTTATGATAAATAACAAGCTAAAGAGTAATTTTCTGCTTTTGCAAGCTGTGGTTCCTTCTATGAAAAAGCAACATTGTGGAAAAATTATTTTCGCCTCATCGCTTGCTGCAATACGAGGCGTCGGAGGAGCTGTTACTTATTCAGCCAATAAACGTGGTGTTTTGGCAATGACAAAGTCAATGGTTGCTGAACTTGCTAGCTTTGGAATATTAATCTAATAACTCCATGGTTTACTGCAACACCAATGAACCAAGAGTTACTTAGATCAATTTATAATTAGTTGAAATGGTTATCTCAAAAGAATTGATGTGGCTATTTAAAAACAATAATAAATTTTTTGAAACTATTCATTACTATGGGTCTAATGATTTCTGGGGGTGTCTTTAGTCGCCAAATTATTAAGTTTTATAAGTGTATAAATTGCATCAACAACTAGTTCTGGTTGTTCCTTTTGGATATAATGACCGCTTCCCCAGGCAAACATCTGCATTGATTTGGGAGAAAGCTGAGCAATTTCACCTTGCCATTTTCGCCATATTTCTTCACGTTGTTCTGATTCATGATGATTTGTTGCGGTAAGCACTATTAATGGTACAGAAGGAAAAGATTCAGCATTTTTAACCTGAGCACGACTTTCATCAAAAGTAATAGCTTCGCGATAATATTTACTATCGGCAGGTGGTGCTGGGTCATGGAAATTTTGATTACGACTGACAGAATCAATTAACACTACTCCAGCGATTTCTTTGGGATATTTTTCTGCAAAAAGCTGCATGTTCAATCCACCGCGTGAATGTCCTACTAAAATATAAGGTGGTTTAATATTTTCTTTAATTAGTAATAATTTTAAAGCATTAACGCTGTCTTGTGATGATATTGGGCTATTCCCTGGTCTTGCATCACTTTTACCAAGTCCCGCTCGATCATAAATTACAACTCGAGAGAATTGAGATACCTGAGGAATAACCATGTCCCAAACAGTCGAATCATCTCCAGAGCCCGAATCAAAAACAACTACTGGTTTGGCTTTTCCAAAGATTCGTACATACATTTGATAATTGCCCATATCAACACATTGGCCACCATTTATTTTATCGGTTAATGTAAGTGAACAGGCAAACGAAAACGAGGGAATGAAAACAAGCAGAATTAATAAATTTAGTATTTTTTTCATAGTTTATTTTTCTTGCTTAGGCAATTAATAATTGATCACGACAACCAGGCTGTCATACATATATTCTATACAATAGGCTGTGTCAGATAGTATGTTCATTTGTTTATAATGTATCCATAATGATAAATGGATAAAATATTACTGGGTGAGTTCTATTGTCGATAGATGCTACCAATAAGAAAACCGGCGACTAAGCTTTCAATAATATTCGCAATAAACCACATTGCGGCAAGGGTTAATGAAATTGGCAGGTAATAATAAGCACCTGCGGCCTGAATTCCAGAAAGAATACCAAAATAAAGACCGAAACGAAGCCCGCTTCTCCAGCCCCCTTCTTTAAAAAGACGCGTATAAATGAAAGTGACCCAAATAGCTATTAAGGCCATTATGGCGATATTAAAAGGAATGTAAGCAGTTAATTGCGCTTGATTCCGCCAGATTGTAGGTGTTTGACTATAAAGGCTAGCTAACAAAAACCCATGAACAAATGATTCATAAATAAATATGAATGCGAATAATGTAATAACAGCTATTAGATACCGTTTAATATTCATGTTGCTCTCCTTGCTAAAAGTTCTGCGTGTGTAATGGGTTCTGGTACAATCCTACTAAAAATTTATAGTGTTTTTCAAATAATTCATTATATTAGAGAGATTCATATGATTACAAATCCAGAAAAATTATTTTCATATGGAACATTGCGCTATGAGTCTGTGCAATTAGCGACCTTTGGACGTAAACTTGCGGGATGTTCCGATAGTTTAAGTGGCTATGAACTAACGATGGTTAAGATAACTGACAAAAATGTTATTGAAGCTAGCGGTGAAGCTGAACACCCTATTATAACTTTTACCGGCAACGCATCTAATATAATAAATGGATTTGTTTTTGATATAACTACGGAAGAGTTGGTTCTTGCTGATTCATATGAAGTTGCTGATTATAAACGTATTTGCGTTAAGCTTGTCTCAGGAATCAAAGCTTGGGTTTATGTAAATAAAGCGAAATTATAAAATCACCTTACTTAATTATAGTTTAATGACACTACCTTAAGGAAATGTTGGGCTGATAAGCCCACAATCTATAGCAACCAATGCTTAAGGTAGCGCCATTGACGTCTGACACCTTTATGCAAAAGGATCAGCAAAAATATCGCTCATTGCTACACCCGCAATAAACATTTTTCTTCTAGCGGTTTTTACCATTTCGGGATGACCACACAAAAATACTCGTGATCCTTTGATGTTCGGTATTTTTTTTAACGCTACATCTAATACCATGCCATGCTCATAGGATTCTAACGTTTCATTTGATAAAGCAGGAAAATAATGAAAATTAGGAAATTCGTTACTTAATTCTCGCAATTGCGATTCATGGTAGAGCTGGTGTTTTTCAGCCACACCGTGAAATAAATAAATGTCACCTTCATGATTATGGATTAAAGCATCATAAAGAATTCCATAGAGGGGGGATAATCCTGAGCCAGTTCCGATCATAATAATCGGTTGCCGTTTGTTAATAGTTGTATAAAAACAATCGCCAAAGGGGCCGGTAATATAAATTTTATCTCCTCGTGTTAAATGCCGTAACCACTGACTAACCAGTCCTCCTGGAATAAGTTTTACTTGAAGAGTAAGTGGTTCTTGCTTTGCCGGGACACTGGCCAAGGAGTACGTTCTTGACTCATGTAAACTTTTAAACACTTGAATATACTGCCCGGGTTTATAAGTAAATCCGAGAGGATGTGAAAGTTTTATTTCAATTATTTCATGATTTAAATAACTAACAGACAAAATTGATACTTCATAGCGAGGGGCTTGCTCAAGATCCATTACGGTAATATTTTCTGTGGGATAACAAACGCAAGGAAGAAAATAACCCGCTTCTTGTTCGGTGAGTTTCAAGTTTGTTTGTGCTTGCGGAGGTAACTTGCCAGCAACGACTTTTTTCTTACATGTGTGACATGCTCCGTTGCGGCAAGAAGAACTAATTGCCACACCTGCCGATTCAAGCGTTTCTAAGACGCTCAGGTCTGGCGGTACGCTATAAGCTGTACCGCGATAGGTAATAACCGCCATTATCTGCCTAATACATCATCGCGTACGCTATTAGCAATAGCAGCAACCTCTGCAATGAGATTGTCAGCTACACCAAGTTCGTGCAGTGTGTTACCTAAATTTTCGATAACAGCATCTACATGCGTATCATTAAGCCCATTTTTTACCAAATGAGCATGACCATTTCGCATGTCTAAACCAGAGTAATTACTGGAACCGCCAAAAGCCATGGTTAAAAATGCCTTTTGCTTAGCTGCTTGTCTTTCCATATCAACATCATCAAAAAAATGGCTAATACGCTCATCAGTAAGTACTTTACGATAAAAAATGTCTACAGCAGCTTCAACAGCGGCGGCTCCACCCAGGCGTTCAAATAAGGTATTATTGGTCATTATTATTTTCTCCCACTTATATAAGATGTATTTAAAATATATCTTATATAAGTCAGGAACTTTTGTCAAACTTGTCGGAGTCCTAAAGTGCAATTGACACTCTATTCAGATTATTCACTGCGCGTTTTAATTTACTTAAGCAAAACGGATAAAAAAATTTCAACTATCACAGATATTTCAGAGTTTTATAAAATCTCTAGAAATCATCTAGTGAAAGTTGTACATCGGCTAGCGCAGCTGGGTTATATCATTAGCATTCAAGGAAAAGGCGGTGGGATTAAATTAGCTAAAGATCCCAGTGAAATTAAAGTTGGAGAAGTTATACGCAAAACCGAACCAAACTTTTATATGGTGGAATGCTTTAATGAAAAAGAAAATAGGTGTGTTATTACCGATGTCTGTCGATTAAAAGGCATTTTAAATCAGGGCATGGAGGCTTTTTTTAACGTAATTGATCAATATACAATATTGGATTGTTCTACAAACGATTTGTTTAAAAAGATTAAATTAGTTAATAGTAAAAGGTCATAATACTATTGTCAGATTAGAGTCAAACGTCAATGGCACTACCTTAAGCATTGGTTGCTGTAGATTGTTGGGCTTATCAGCCCAACCTGCACAGTTTAATAGTGAGATGCTAAGCGAAACACTGCGCACACAAACATGTAGGTTGGGCTGACAAGCCCAACATTTCCTTAAACTAGTGCCATTGGGGTCAAACACCATTATGCGCTGCCGTGCTAGTTGGGTGTTCGGATATAGGCGCGCACCCAAATTGAAATTATTAGATACTTGATCGTAGAAATGAAAAAAAGGGCGGAGAATTTTTCAGTAAGTAAATGTTTGGATACAAGAAAATATACACCGTTACAATTCCTTCTAGATGCACTACTCCAACGTAAGAATAATACAGGGTCGAGAGTTGTTACTACTATTGGGCACCTCTATTAATTCACGCCTTTTTGTTTTTCCCCCTTTGAAAAAGGGGGATCAAGGGGGATTTTTCGAAAAGTTCCTACAATTTTGTTTGTTTTTCAAAAGAAAATCCCTCTCAATCTCCCTTTTTCAAAGGGAGAGGCTATAGAAACGAATTTTTAGAGAGGCCTTATTGAAATTCTTAATAAAGAAGGTGCCCTTGATCTAAAAGCAGAGCCGTGCACAGGCCAATTCTTAATCACAGCTGCAAGTATGGGGGTATCTGCGAGTAGTAACATGGTTTGCTGCAGTTAGGTGTAAATGTAGATAGTTTGGATAAAAACAAGAACAATGCCTTAAATAAAATTGGCAAAATGCCCTCATGTTGGCTGTTAAAATGCTCGCTATGAAGTTGCAGAAAAAATATTAGCAGCAAATAGCATTGATTTATTGAGTTGTGATAAAGATGGGAATACCATTTTGCATTTGTTGGTACTTGGATACAACATTGATGCCTGAACAGCTAATAAATAAGTTGCACGCACATAAAATGTTTGCGGAATTATTCACGATAAAAAATAAATCTGGTAAAACGGCAGCGCGAGAATACTTTCAAAACCTTACTATGCCGGAGATAGGAACACAGCCATTTTACAATTTCCCGGTGGCTACATTGCCGAAGTACATGAAATGAAAAAACCGAAATGAAACACAGGAAATTTCTTGTTATTGATTTCGTAATTCTACGGAAGAATTTTTTTCTATGCTTATTTATGATTAAAATGTATTTGTTATTTATTAAATAAATAAGGGATAATTTATGGACAATTCTGATATTCAAAAATTTTTAACTAAATTAACGCAGCTTGATATTGACGCTTCTTTTGCTTATGAGCAAGCATTAAAACAAATTGATGATCCTGATATCTTCCGGAATATTAAGAAATTTCATGATGATCATCTAAGGCACATTGAAGACTTATCTATTCTCATTTGTCAATATGGCGGAACTCCGCCAGAAAAAACTAAAGATTTTAAAGGCTATTTAATTGAAGGTTTTACCGCTTTTTTGAGTGTTATAGGTACAAAAGGAGCGTTAATTGCGATGGAAAGTAATGAAAAGCTTACGAATAAAAAATATAGAGAAGCTTTAGAACAAAAGGATAATTTACCTCATAATGTCGAGTCCCTTATTGCTAAAAATTATGGCGACGAGAAAACGCATTTGGAATATATCACCAAGACTCTACAACACTTACAATAACGTATAAATTATAAATATTCCTATAGCAACCCGCTAAACAGGTTGCTATAGGTTTGTAAGTATGAAATAACTTAACTTTCTCGGCCTTTTTTTCCATTTCTCTAAAAGCATTGGGGTTTCTTTCTTTTCTTGTCTTCGCAGCTTTGCGCGCAATTTAACTTTTTTCTTCAGCGGAAATATTGTGTCGAACTTCAGCCCCACGTCTACCAGCTTCTTCGCGACTCATTGAGCGGCGATTTTCATCTATTTTAAAATTGTTATCTTGGTTTTGGAGAATGGTAATTGCTTCCTAAATATCCTCCAATGGAGTTGCCTAAAGCACCTGAAAGAAAAATGAAAAATATTGCTAAAACACCAACTCCAAATTTGTTAATATTCTCTTCGGCGCTAAAGTAACCCGTATTTTCCATAGAAGTAGAGGTAAGATTATTTTGCGTTATATCAGTCGGTTTATTAATGCTATAGTATGCAGGTGAACCAAGCGCTGCCGTTAAGCTTTGTGAAAAAAGTGCAACTGTAATAATAAGAGCTAAACACCATGCCGAAAAGCCATGTAAAATACCAGAATAGGAATTTGCAAAGTTATAAGTTCTAGTTAACAAACCAGCAATCCAGCCTGATAAAAAAGCCACAAAATAGGAAGTTACTATTAACCAAATTAAACCACCTATAGCTAATGAAATTTGACCGTTTCTATCTAATGTAAATGCCGACAACCCTAGGCCAATAGTTAATAGATAAAGCAAAAAACTCAGTCCAATTAGAACAAGAGCTGAAACAATCGTAGCGCTCCATGAAATATATTTGCTAGACAGGTTGTTGGTAATTACTGTTTCTTCTATGGTTTCTTTTATCATAAACCCTCCTTATTTCTATTATGTGTTGATAATTTTTCAGCTAAAATAAATGACTTAATAACCAAATTAAAATTAATATGCTTATAGGAAAACCAAAAAGCCATGCTAGTAAATAACCCATAATATTCTCCCTGAAATGATTTATAGGTAATTAAATTATAGAGCTTTATGTTTTAAACATATTTACTGTAATAATACGGGATTATAAAATCTGTCGTTGAATTGAATGTGGGGTTTTTAAGTTTAAAGCAAGCTAACGTATATTCTTATCATGCTGTATAAATATACTTAATAGCAGAATTTGCACCAGTAATGAAAAGAGCATCTTGAATGTATTTAATAAAAACAATATTTTTTGTATCAATATTTACAGTTGCAATTTTTGTAAATTGTTATGCTATGCCATCTGAGGTGGATTTAAATCAAAAATTACAAAAAACTGTTGATGAAGATAGGGTCAAATATAATTTGCCTGCATTGTCTGTTAGTATCAGGGTTCCAAATAAAAAATATAATCTAAATTTTGTTTCGGGTTGTAAATCTTTATCTGCAAGTCAGAAAATAACACCGAATACATTGTTTCAAGTAGGCAGTATTACCAAAACGTTCACAGCTGCGCTGGTATTAAAGCTCAGTGAAAATGGCCAATTATCTCTTAATGACACTTTAGGGCAGTGGCTGCCTCAGTATCCCAAGTGGCATGCAATAACGATAAGGGAATTATTAAACCATACTAGCGGTGTATACAATTACATTGATGCTAAAGGCTTTTGGCAAGAGTTAAAACAGCAGCCAAATTACCAATGGCAGCTTTCTCAGCTAGCTGACCTTGCTTATCAATATCATGATTATTTTGAGGCTGGTAAAGGATATCAATATACAAATACTGATTATATTCTTTTGGGTTTGGTTTTGGAAAAAATAACGAAAAAATCATTAACAACGCTTTATAAGGATAATTTATTTGCAGGGTTGCACTATACCATCTATGCGCCATATTGTTACTCACAAACCCTAATGGAAAAAATTGCTCAAGGTTATGATGATGAAGGAACTTTTGGTTATGGGGTAGATGTGAGTAATGTTAACACTTCTTTTGCTGCCAGCGCTGGTGCAATACTTTCGACGCCTAACGATGTGGTAACTTTTTTAAAGCAGTTATTTGAAGGCCATATTTTATCAAAAAGATCTCTAGCATTAATGATGCAACTTGTTTCGATAAAAACCGGAAAAGTTTTGGATAACCAAGATATTGCAGCTATGATTACTAATAAGGAGTGGGAGGATATTGGGGAAGGTTTTGGATTGGGATTGGTGCATATAAAAGATTATGGTTTTGTTTGGATGCACGCGGGTGGAATGCCAGGATATCAATCTATGTATTCATATAACCCTAAGAAAAAAATTATTCTTGCATTAGCTTATAATAAGCAGCCTAAACAAAATTTTATTTTTATGAAAATTGCTAATGATCTTTATCAAGTTTTAGATAGTGAAAATCAACTAAGCGCGCCAGGATGTCCCGGGTAAGGTCCTGGAAAATATTGGCTACCGTTCACCTTGACTTCTAAAGGCTCAGTCGTGCATTAAAGTAATGCATTATGATGACCATAACAATCAATTTTTATGCCTAATCTAAAAGGCTAAACAAGCCTAATTTAAAGCTAAAACGAATAAGATCGCTTTTTTTATTGCAGCGTAATTTTAGCTTTAAGGAGTTGATGTAGGATTCTACTGTTCGGTAAGATATCTCTAGCTCTACGCCAGTTTCTTTAGCAGAGTATCCTTGTAATAGGCATTTGAGAATGTCTATTTCTCTTGAGGTTAAATACTGGTTATCTAGTTGTTTTCCTAAGCTTAATCTGCCTCTGGAATCAATATCTAAAGATAACTGTTGACTACGATCACCGCTTACATTGTATAAAAAAGACATAATAGCTCCACTTTTGCCTGTAAAAGCATGGCTCCGTAAGCAAAAATGAAGCATCTAAATAAAAGATGTTCTTTTTAGTAGAAACTAAATATTGGGGAGCACATGCTAAATAATTCGTGCTCATTTAAGAGCGCGCCCATTATTAATTATTTAGCACGTACGAATATGTGGGATGTGGTTTTCATAAAATTATTCCTTAGTTACATCCTACATTTTAATATAACAAACTAAATTTTCAACCGTATTTTTTACTTATGTATTAAACAGGGTGATTACTTGGTTAAGTGTGAATGCTAGATACAGTCGTAATAAATACCTACCAAGTGCCTACATGTGTATTCAATACGCTAATACGATCGAAATTAAAATAGTTTAATTCTCCTGGTTGAAGATTTTTTCAACTAATAATTTAAGGAGAATTTATCATGAGTGTATTGAGTAAGTTAAAAAAATTGTGTCAAAGTCTTGCGAATTTTTTTGTTGAACACAAAAATTTTTTTATTGTCACGGGTGATATAGCTTTATTTGCTATCTTGGGTTCGTTGCTTGGACCTATAGGAACTGGGGTTGGAATGGCAATTGGATTTGCTGCGGGTATCGTTACAATAGAGTGTCTTGATGCGCAAGGAATAAGTAGTTTTTCATCGCGGAGATCTGCACCTGTCACGTCAAGTTTGCAACCAGATAGTAAAAGACCAAAAGGTAGATCTGATGTTGATAATAAACCAAGGCATGAGAGTACTGTTGGGCTCAGTGTTGAAAATGCAAAGCTTAGTAATGAAACTAACATAGTAATGCAACAAGATCTTGCAGAAACTAATGATTGTTATCAGCAACTAACTTCTATGAGCAAACACTTGTTGGGTAGAGCCGTCTTAAGTCAGTCACTAGATGGCCAAAATACGCAAAAACCTATGGAGCTAAAGTTGGAAGCAGGAGGCGTCACTATCGAAATTAAACCTAAAAATAATATATAATTTATTGCTGATATGGGTCTTAGACAGCTTAACCATGTCAGCAATTTTTTTAATCAGTTTTTAATTTGAAAATAATAGACAACATTATGTTATTGCGATTAGATGATAAAATAGAAAAGCAAATTCTGCAAAGTATCAAACTGCTTGAAAATGTTTTAAAAAACGATCTGTTAGGTGTTTATTTATATGGATCGGCTGTGGTTGGGGGCTTACAAAAATACAGTGACCTTGATTTTTTTGTTGTTTCCAATCGTGCCACTACTACTCATGAAAAATCAGAGTTAATAAAAGATTTATTAATAATATCTGGTATTTATATGAAAGAGCGTAAGCCACCTATTGAAATGACGATCGTAGTTGAATCAGCAGTTAATCCTTGGCGGTATCCGCCTAAATTTGATTTTCAATACGGTGAGTGGTTACGCGAAAACTTTGCAAGAGACGAGATTGAACCCTGGGCAACTAAGGAAATGCCTGAGCTTGCAGTGCTTATTACACAAGTATTATTAGCAAATAAAGTATTGTTGGGGCCTAACCCTGAAAAATTACTGTGTAAAGTGCCTTATCAAGATTTTTTATGTGCCATTACAGCAACATTAGAAGACTTAATGATAAATCTTGATCAGGATATTCGTAATGTATTATTAGCACTGGCAAGAACTTGGAGTACTGTAAAAACAGATACAATTCGTACTAAGCCTGCTGCAGCTGTTTGGGCTATAGAGCAGCTACCTGCGGAATATAAGCCTGTTATAAGACGAGCTAATGCAATTTGTACGGGGGTGCAGAATGAATATTGGGATGATATCGAATCTCTCATTCACCCCTGTGCTAATTTTATGGCGGAGCAAATTAAATATATCTTGTCGCTTAAAACAGTAGATAATATCGATAGAACTATAAGTTTATTTGATAGTAAAAAAGTGTGAAAACGGATTGCAATAAAATTAGTACTATATTCTACCATGAGCTATTTTTGCCAACTGCTCAGCCTCTACGCGAACAAAAATTGAATCACCCAGCGCTGTTAATGTGTCGCCAGCATAAACTTCACAGAGTACGCGAGTTTTACGTTCAGCTTTACCTTCGATGCACGCTTTAAGTGTTAATTGAACGCCCATAGGGGTTGGCTTAATATATTTCACGCCGAGAGTTCCAGTTACACACTCAATGCGCGGTAACGATCCAACTTCGCGACCTTCATTACGATAGTGATGAGCTATGACGGTCCAGTTAGAGTGGCAATCGATTAAACAGCTTATCAAACCGCCATAAACCAGCGAAGGCCAGCCACAGTAACTCGCATCAGGCGTGTGTTTTGTTATAACGTGTAAATTATCAGTATCCCAATAACTTTTGATCCTTAGGCCATTTTGATTTTTAGGGCCACAACCGAAGCAAATGCCATCCGAGGTGGCGAGATCTTGTAAAGCAATACTCTTTGTTTCCATAGACGAAGAACTCTTTGGTAATTTAAAGATTATATATTTTAGCATTATGAGTAGCAATTTAATTAATTTTGGTGCATATAATTGAAAAAGTTAAAACCATTTAACTCCAGAAGCTGTTTATGAGCGATGAGTAAATAACCTTCGCAGAAAAATACAATACATACATGGGCTAATTAAAATCATATGAACCTCTACAGAGTTAATCTTAATCTTTTAAAAGTGTTTTCGGTGCTTATGCGCGAGCGTCATGTTTCTGCGGCTGCTAAATGTTTACATTTGACGCAGCCAGCGCTTAGTAATTCTTTGCAGCAATTGCGTGAATTATTTCAAGATGAGTTATTGATTCGGGGCCCTAAAAAGATGGTGCCTACGCAAAAGGCTTTACTTTTAGCTCCGAAGGTTGAGCAGGTTTTGAGTCAACTAGAAAACTTGCTATTTTATACCGATGAATTTGAATACCAAACTTCTACGCGGGTGTTTAATTTAGGCATGACTGATTACACCGAGTACGTACTATTACCCAAAATTTACCAACACATTCAGAAAATAGCGCCGAATTTATCTTTAAAAATTCACACGTATAATGAATTTTTTCCAGAATATTTTGAGAATGACAAACTTGAGCTCGGCATTGGTTTAGAAAAAAAGTTGCCGAAGCAGTTAGTGGTGGAGCGACTTTTTACGGATAGTCCAGTCTGCGTAGCTCATGCCAACCATGCTATTTTTAAAAAACCATTAACTTTGGAACGATATTTGCAAGCAGAACATCTTGCGGCGTGTGTTTATTCAGAAGAGCTGCCGCGAGCTGACCAAGCATTGAAAAAACTTAATTTGCAACGCAATATAAAACTTAGCTTGCCAAATGCTTTGCCAGCATTAAATATATTGGCCAACACTAATTTGGTAGGAACTTTTTCAAAAAACCTAGTGTTGCAGGCCGAAAAAAAATATAAGCTGAAGTATGTATCCTCACCCTTTGTGATTCCGGAATATCACATTGCTCAGATCTGGCATCGACAGCAAGAGAATGATCACGGATTAATTTGGCTGCGCGCCCTCATTAAAAATATTTGCGCTAAGTATTTTTAATTATCAATTTAAATGATAATTATTATCTAATAAATCAATTTTCAAAATAGCATTAATGTTGGCATAGTACGGGGTAACTTACTTTGTTTTGGTAATAATTAATCAAAAATGAATAAAATCTTAAAAAGAACAATTATAGCAGGGGTCTTTGGTCATGCTTTAGAATGCTATGATTTTACTTTGTATGCTTCATTTTCAGCAATTTTAGCCATGGTATTTTTTCCTGCTGAAGATCCTCGTCTTGGATTGCTATTTACGTTTGGCGTATTTGCACTGAGTTTTTTAGTGCGTCCATTTGGTGGTGTGATATTTGGCTATTTGGGCGATCATTTTGGTCGTAAAAATGCATTAATTGTTTCCATTGTTGCTATGAGTGCTCCAACTTTCTTGTTGGGTGTGTTGCCCAGCTATGCTGCTATAGGAATTTGGGCGCCGGTGTTATTGACGTTTTTACGTCTAACACAAGGAATTGCTGTCAGCGGCGAAATGACTACAGCTATTACTTACTTAGTAGAGCATGCTGGGGATAATCAGCGAGGTTTTGTCGGCAGCTTAACGATGTGCAGTGCGATTGGAGGCGCCGCCATGAGTGCAGCCGTTGTTGCGCTAATCACCGCGAGTGTGTCGCATGAACAGTTACTCAGTTGGGGGTGGCGCTTACCTTTTTTATTGGGTGGTTTACTCGGTCTGCTTGGTTTAATCATGAGATTAAGATCCAGTGAAACCTTGCATTTCCAAACGGCTAAGAAAAGCCTGGTTATGCATCTAAAGCCTTCGTTTGCTAAACATTTCAGGGGGCTAGAGTACCAATCTATTTTTATAGCTGTCTTATTAATGGCTGTTATGGCGATTAGTTATTACTTTTTGGTTGGCTATTTTAATGCATTTTTAATTAAAACGATGGCACAACCTGTGCAGTCAATAATGCTGATTAATTTTGTTTGTCTTTTGTTATTAACTTGTTTAGCGCCGCTGCTGGGAATTGTCTCAGATAAAATTGGTAGAAAATCAGTATTAATAACCAGCATAGCCGCACTGATTATATTTATTTATCCTATTTTTTGGTTGTTGCAACAGACAATTTTTTTAATATTTCTGGGTGAATTGTTATTTGTAATGATCTTAGCACCTATTGTCGCCATAATTCCTACCGTATTGTCTGAAATGTTTCAGGTTCACACTAGAAATAGTGGCGCTGCTCTGGGATATAATATTAGCCAAGCCATTTTTGGCGGCACAGCCCCTCTTATCGCACTTCAATTGGTTGCCAGCACTAAAAATTTATATGCTCCAAGCTGGTATTTAATAGCAGGAGCAGCTATCTCTTTATTAGCCTTATTGAAAGTAAAAGAAACTTATGAGCAACCCTTAACTTAGGATATGAAAATGTCAAACCAGACGCGTTGGCCTGAAGCTATAGAAGGAAGAATTCCCACCAAAAATCACACGGGTTTTATGTTTTTAGAAATCAATGGTGCATCGCCAGCATTTATTCAGCATGTGCAACGATGTACGGATCCAATTTTAGATCTGGGCTGTGCGTATGGGGTAGTGACTTTGCCGGCTTTAGAGCAGTCACATTGCCCGGTTATTGCTTTTGATTTAGCGCAAGAACATCTGGATATTTTGCATGCTTCAGTTTCTCAATATGAAGCTAAAAGACTCACAGTTAAACAAGGCCATTTTCCAGATGATTTTAATTTTGCCGATAATTCACTGGCAGCAATTCACAGTTCTTACATGTTCCATTTTCTTAATGGCACAGAGACAGAACAAGGTTTGCATAAATGTTTACAAGCGTTAAAGCCAGGTGGAAAAATCTATATTAATACTGCATCAGTTTATTTCAAGCCTTTCAAAGATGTTTTAGTTCCTTACGAAAAAAATGCTGCACGCGGAGCCCAATGGCCCGGTGAAATTTTTAACTTAAAAGAGCATATTCCTGTACAAGATATTGCTTATGTTCCTGATTTTCTCCACGTGCACAAACTAGAAGATTTTGAGCGTATTTTAACGAACACCGGTTTTACGGTAGATAAAATTTTCTATTACGATGTACATGAACCCGCGTGGTTTGCATCGGATGGAAAAGGTCTGATTGGAGTTATTGCAACTAAATAAATCCCAGTGCAAAATAAGCAGCTCTCTACGACTATTTTTGTAGGTTGGGCTGATAAGCCAAACCTACAGAGATAACCGCGATTTTACAAGGCGCTCTTAATAAAATCTTAAGGTTGGTTCGGTAGAATAAGATTATAGAAGGTGCTAAAGCTTTAAGCTTAGTAAATATTCATTGTAAAACTGAGGGGAAGATTATGCCATCACCTAAAATAGCTTCTATTGACGAAAATATTGGTCCAACAACTGTAGGGTATGCAAGCATTGAGCAAGCATTTAAAGATAATGCGGCAGCAGCTGAAAAAGCAAAAATTGAAATGCTGAAAGCGGAAGCTATACGACCTAAAGTAGTAGAAACTCCAATGGTAACCAAAGGTCCAGAAGCTTGCATGCGATCTGAAAATCCAGGGGTGTTACTGAATGGTTTAGCTAAACTTAGCCTGGTAGCTACAGCTGGAGATAAAGCTTCTAAGACTGTAGTAGGCCCTGATCAGCCAGATAGAGTGAAAAATGATGATCAGCAGATTGCTGAGTCTGTAAAGCAAGTGTTAATCCCTGGCCTTTACTAATTAAAATAATGTAATTGTAAACAAGTAGCCATTGAATATTTTAAATGCTGAATGGCTACTTTTATATTTTCAGGTGCGATGCAGCTCCATTTTTTATTTTTAAAATTCACTAGAATTCGATATAGGATAATAAATCTGAATAGGCCTTTTTTTTCTGTTAACTACTGCAAAAGCAGTGAGTGTATGTGCGCGAATTGAAGCTTTGCTTATAATTTCCGCAACACTAATGTGACGAACAAGCTCTGCATCGGCAATAAGAGAGCGATGACATCGCCACGGGACTGCTTCAGCGCACATGATAACAACTTTGTTATTTTTCTTAATTAGATTATTTAACTCTTTTAATCCTGCAAAAAATTCCGCTGTTTGCATGTAATCTGCATAACCGCGAAAGCTCGCATTACGCCATCCTGTATTAATAGAGTTTTTATTTGTTCTACGTAAACCACCTAGTTTTCCTAAATGAACATAAGCAATTTTTTCTTTGCGAAGTGATTTTTTAAATTCATTTTTATTAAACCAGGGTACATGTAACGATTTTGGTATGGTGCGTACGTCAACAACCTGCGTAATGTGATGAGCATGCAAAATAGCAATAAATTCTTGGAGTGCGTGTGTCGAGTGCCCAATCGTATAAAGTTTAGGCATAAATCAACCCCCTTAAAATCTACTATTTATCTAGTAGACTCTACTATAAAGATAGTATAGTATAAATCATGGAGGATAAAATGCCAAAACATCAAATTACATCAGTTAATGATCGTCTGCTTACCGAAGTAGAGCTTGAGCTAATGCATATTATCTGGGCTCTTAATAAAGCAACGGTTAAAGAAGTTGTCTCTAATCTGCCTAGTAAACGAAATTTAGCTTACACCACCGTGGCTACCGTCATGAAAGTGTTGGAGCAAAAAAAGTTTCTTGTTTGTCAAAAAGATTCGTATGCACATAGCTTTGTGCCACTGGTTTCTAAAGCTGATTATGAAAGTACGTACATTAATCATATGGTTGACAATCTTTTTGCGGGGCAACCTGAAGCGCTGGTAGAAAGGCTTCTTAGTGTTAAAAAATTAGGTAAAGATGAAATTAAAGCGATTGAAAATGCGCTAAGAAAATTAACTCCCGCCAGGTAAAAAATATGAGTTGTTTAAAACTGATTATTGAAATTTATTTAAGTATTCAGCTGTTATTATTGCTAAGTTCTTGGTGTATTGACGGACATTGGCTGCTTAATAAACCTTCTGTTAAGCTGAAATTAGCCAGACTTTTAATTGTTAGTTGTGTTTTGGCACCGATTGCAGTTCATTGCATAAAACCTGAAAAGCACTTGGTATTAAAATTTGTTTCTTTAGATACTTTGCAAGAATATGCAAAACAACCGGTTTTGAAAGCGCAAAATATAATTTCTAAAGTACAATCCCCAGCAGTTACTAAAATTTACAATATAAATTATTGGCAGATTGTATTCATTTTAATTTGTACGCTGAGTATATTGCGGCTGCCGCGTTTTGTTGCAGAACTAAAAAAGTTAAAAATAATTGTAACTTCAGCAATGCCTTATCGAGCTTGCGGTAGGCTGGTAGTTAAAGTTTCGCAGCATTGTCATATCCCATTTTCCGTACGGTTATGGGACAAGGCTTATATTATTTTGCCGCTTTCATTATTGGCCTCATCGCAAAATGTAAAAATTGCACTTGCGCACGAAGGTCAGCATCATCGCAATGGCGATTGCTTGTGGGCTTATTTTATAGAAGGCGCCCGCATTATTTTTTATGGCAATCCAGGAATTACAAACTGGCACAGGATTCTTAGTGACCTACAAGAATTATCCTGCGATGAAGTATTAATTAGCCAGAAAATGATTCCAGCGCATGACTATGGCCACTGCTTATTTAAAGTAGTGCAAACAGTTGCACAATATTCTAATGCCACAGAACAAGAACTTGCCTGTACGGTAGGAATGGCTTGTTCTAATGATAAACAAGAAAGTAAATTTATAACCAGGAGAATTTGTATGTTATCAAACTATCAATTAAAAAATTCAAAAAAAACCGTGTTTAGCATGATATTGGCTGGCATTGCTGTTATGGCACCTATTTGTAGCGCCTATGCAGCAATGGGATCTATTTTTAACGTTGCTTCTGTAGAGATAGATACTTCATCTTTACATCCAAAAATTCAAAATATAGCTACAGCTGAAATTACGGCGGCAGTGAAACAATATCACGCTAAATCTGGGGTTATAGCAGTAGCAGATCCAAGCACGGGTAAAATAATTGCTTTTGCTGAAGCTGGTAAAGTGAGTGGAGATAATAGTTGGAGATCACGGATTTTTGTTCCAGGATCTACCATTAAGCCTTTTATTGCTGCCGCCGCGCTTGATTCTGGTGTTGCTTATGCATCACAGGTTTATGATTGTCGCTCACCTTTAGTGATCGATGGAATGAAATTTGTAAATTCAGATAACAATTTGGGTTCGCTCACTTTAGCAAATGTTATAGCAAAATCTGCAAATACCTGCATGATTAAGGTGGCACAAGATACGGGCCCAACCATTTTACGAAAAAAGCTAGCGGATTTTGGTTTTGACATGAATAGCGGATGGCAAGCTAATAAAAGTGCTGCAGCGCAAGTGGCTATGATTTCGCTAGGTGAATCCGTGCCCGTTACTATGGCCACATTAACCAATGCCTACGTGGTGCTGGCAAATAAAGGACATTTACTACCTCCTAATTCAGGCGCAGCAGTTTCCGAAGCTACTGCAAATTCAGTGACACAAATGCTGATAGGTGCTGTAAACGATGGCACCGGCGAAAAAGCTGCAATTAGCAATCTTGCAGTTGCCGGTAAGACTGGAACCGTAGCTCATGAAGGTACTGATAACATGCGCTTAGCGCTCTTTGGTGGCTATGTGCCAGCTCGTGCGCCGCGTTTGGTGATCATGGTTGTTATTGAAAATGGCTCCAGCACTGAAAATGGTAAAGAAGCTACAAATGGTGGAACGCTGGCAGCTCCAGTATTTCATGATGTTGCAGTGAAAAGTTTAGATGTTTTAAAAGCAACAGCATAAGAATATTTGGAGTAGCGATTATGAAGAAATTTTTGCTGTTTGTTATCGGCGGTGTATTTGTATTTAACGTTGCGAATGCACAAGCCAGTTCCTGGCAGCCATCTGCAGGTCATGCCCAAGTGCCGATCTGGCCAGGGGCAGTGCCTGATGCGCAGGCTACCGTTACGTCTGAAAATATGAAAATAGTGAGCGATCCACGAGTTGCTGGCGGGCCATTTGTTAAGGTAGGTAACGTATCGCGACCTACGCTGACGGTTTACTCAGCGAAGGGAAAAAAGACCGGTGCTAAGGTTAAAATTGCCTGAATACCATAAAACTGAAAATTTTGCGCTGAATCCAGATGTGCCGGTCACTAGACAAACGCCACCAACCTTTTTATTGCAGGCTGAGGATGATCCCGAAGACGATATAGATAACTCACTAATTTATTATATCGCATTGAAGAACGCTAAAGTTCCCGTCGAAATGCATTTGTACGCACAAGGTGGACATGCTTTCGGATTGCGACGCACCAAGTATCCGATAACAGCGTGGCCTGAGTTAGTGGAAACGTGGTTGGGTACGATTGGGATGATTTCCTGAACTATACCCATTACACTTCAAAATGCGCTTTTTTCATTTTTAAGTGTAATGGGTATATAGGGTATCAGATCTTCATTAGACACAAGTTTAATCGGCTCGAGTTATGATAAAAATTTAAGGTAAATTATTTTGCATACTAGTAAACTGAAGATCAGACATCTTTTTAATGTGGAAAAAAAATGAAATTATTACCAAAAAATAAATATCATTTAGTACGTTCACTGTTTCATGATAACTACCCTAATTTGCCATTGGTTTATTCTGTTATTGAACAAGTTAGACCTGGGGAAATTTGGGTGGATAACGAAAATAATCCTAAGCATTGTTTAATTTTAAATAATACAGTGTATTGTTTTTTAGCAGGTGAGATTGATAAAAAATATTTTCTTGATTATTTGGATTTAATTAAGCAAAAACCATTTGTTAAATTAGCCATAGAAACTAGTTATCCATTAGATTTAACATCTTTTGGTTTTTCACCTGTTTTAAGACGACAATATAGATATAAAAATATGCATACGGTTCCGTTCTTTGAAAATAATTCTGGCTACTTATTGAAAAAAATTAATGGTCCAGAAATATTTAATTTATGTACATGGAAAAATTTTATGGAAGACTTTTATGGAGGGGCAAGTAATTATTTTAAATATGGCATGGGGTTTGTTTTGTGGGATCCTTTGCATGAAGTTTTGGTGAGTGAGTGCCATGGTATTCGGTCACAGGGTTTTGTTGAGTTAGGAACAATCACTCACGAACAATATCGAAATAAAAATTTATCTACAATTCTATGTAATCATTTTATTGATTACGCCATTAGAGAAAATTTACAACCTATATGGACCTGCGATGAGGCTAATATCAGTTCCTGGAAAGTAGCAGAAAAGCTAGGCATGGATGATCTAACTAAATACGTTTTTTATACCCAAGATTTTTCTAAAACTCGCGCAGCGTGAAATTTTTAGAATTTAATGGGTAAAAATGTCAGAGAAAAAAATTTAAAGTAATAAAAAAGCCCTGCGTGCATTGCAATACACCAGGACCGCGACAATCACTTTAAAAGGGAAGTGACTATGAAGGCAGGATAACAGGCCTGATGCTATTTTTCAAGCGCATAATTAAAATGCTTTTGATAATCTAAACGTGCAAACGCTTTCGTTGTCGTAAACATGATATTATTTGCATGTAAAGTTGTTACGTAAATGCTGCCAAATTGGCTATTAAAAACTTAAGGAGAATTTATATGGAGATATTAATGGTTTTGACTTCCCATGATCAGTTAGGTAAAACCGGCCACAAAACGGGTTTATGGTTGGAAGAATTTGCGGCACCTTATTATGTTTTTAGAGACGCGGGAGTTAATCTTACGTTGGCATCCCCTAAAGGTGGGGAGCCTCCTATCGATCCCAAAAGTAATTTGCCAGAAAATCAAACTCCTGCTATGAAGCGGTTTAAGCAAGACGAGCTGGCAAAACAAGCATTTTCACAAACAGCTAAGCTTGCTGACATGCGCGCGAAAGATTTTGATACGATATTCTATCCTGGCGGTCATGGCCCTATGTGGGATTTGGCAGAAAGCCCTGATTCAATTGCCTTGCTCGAATCTTTCTACAATTCTGGTAAACCTATTGCTCTAGTGTGTCATGCACCTGGCGTGCTTCATCGGGTAACTTATCAGGGCAAGCCTCTGGTAAAAGGTAAGCGCGTGACGGGTTTTTCCAATAGCGAAGAGGAAGAAGTGCACCTTACAAATGTTGTGCCATTTCTTGTCGAGGATGAATTGAAACGCTTAGGTGGTCTTTATGAAAAAGCCCCTAATTGGCAGAGTTTTGTAGTGGTAGATGGTCGACTTATTACAGGCCAAAATCCGGCATCTTCCACCGAAGCAGCGCGAGCGCTTCTCAAGCTGTTTTCACCATAAATTTTTGCAATAAAGTAGGTTGGGTTTAACAGCCGAACTTACGTAAGAGCACTGCATTTTGGCGGTTTATTTCACTTAGCTATTTATAACCATCGTTGGCATATTTTTTCGGTAAGCTACCAATTCTTCGATAGTTAAAATTGCTAATTTGTGTTGAATAGCAAAATCTTCAATCTGTTTGCCTCTTGCCATTGTATTGTAAAACTAATTTTGCATATGTACTAGAACTGTGCGTAATTAATATGCTAATGATTTAATTCAATCATGATGTTAGCTGATTTCCAATACGAATAGCATCTTTCATGAAGGCGGTGTGAAACACCATATCGCAACCAACATTAATATAAGCATTTTGAGTATTGTAGGCATGAAAGCATAATTTTTTTGCGTTATCCCAATGTTGCCAAGTTAAGTAGACCGTCCCGTCATTTTCAATTGTATAAGTACCTTTATCTACTTGTGGTTGGTTAGGGGGTTTGATTGACATTTTGCCGACAATATTTCCCTTGTCATCTAAAAACATCGAGAAAGTATTGTTAATTGTTTGGCCATTTAAGTTATCGGTTGCGATGGATGTTGCAGTTTTATTAACAAAGGCCTTAATAATTTGAGTTTTGTTCAGTGAAACTAGTGTCGCTCCAAAACAAGGAGTAGTGGCAAATAATGTTAAGAGAAAAAATGCGAGAATTTTTTTCATAGTCATTTACCTTTGTTGCAATCTTATGGGTATTCTACCTCATGCTTAGGATGATTTAGTTGCTAAGTAAAATCAAGGTATAAACAAAATCGTTCTATTTATGCTTCAAAAATTTATCAAACCAATCACCCGCGAGTTGAATTACTTTTTCTAGTTTTCCTGGCTCTTCAAATAAATGAGTAGCTTCTGGAATAATCTTAATTTCAACTTTGCAATTCATTACAGATTGTGCTTGTTCGTTTAATTCTATTACTACATCATCCCAGCCACCTACAATTAACAGCGTAGGGGCTTGTACGCTAGATAAATAATCGCCTGCTAAATCAGGGCGTCCGCCTCTTGAAACGATCGCATTTACAATTTTAGGTCTTTCAGCGGCAGCAATTAATGCTGCGGCAGCGCCAGTACTTGCTCCAAAATAAGCAATGTTAAAATGTTGAAAATCCTTGTTTTTAAGTAACCAATCGGTGGTCTGAATTAATCGCTGTGCAAGTAAGGGAATATTAAATCGCAATTCTCTGGTTTGTTCATCGATAATTTCTTCATCGGGGGTTAGTAAGTCAAACAGTAAAGTTGCAAAACCCCGTTGATTTAGCGAACTAGCTACTAAACGATTGCGTGGGCTAAATCGACTGCTGCCGCTGCCATGGACGAAAATAATAAGCGCATTAGAATTTTCTGGGATTTGTAGATCACCATTAAGAATCAAAGAATTTAGCTGAATCTTAATATCCTTTAGTGCAGTTGTTTTTGATTGACTATTCATTTTTCAATCCTCACCATAAATGGCTCACATAAACCTAGAATATGTTATACTCAAGAAGGTAATTATTATAAAAATCTGTTGCTGCATCAATGCAAACTTATGGAGCATTTCATTATACCTAAAAGGACCGAAGTTGTTAAAAAGTTAAATTAAATAGACGCATAAATAAGTGATTTGCTCACACACCATTTATATTTTAAACAAAAGGGAGGTAGATATGACAATTGGTAAACATTGCAAACATGATGTGGTTACTGCTCCAAGGGATACATCTGTCTATAAAGCAGCGCAATTAATGAAACAACACAATATTGGCAATATTGTTGTGATAGATAAAAGTGATGGTATTACACCAATCGGAATACTTACAGATCGAGATGTCGCTATAAAAATAGTTGCAGATGAGATTGATCCACGCCAGCTTACTATTGGTGATGCAATGAGTCAGGATCTTTTAATCTTACGAGAACATCAAGATATTCAAGAAGCTATCGATATGATGTGTGCTAAAAAAGTGCGTCGAGCTCCCATTGCTGATCAACAAAATAAAATTATTGGAATCGTAACAATAGATGATTTGATTCTTTTATTTGCAGACGAATTTGCTAGTGTTGCAAAATTAATTCGTCAGCAAATTTTTAAGTAAGAAGGCATTACTGAAGCTTCACCGGTTTTCGGTTGTTGCTGAAAAATAGTGAAACTTCAGTACATTATAATCGAACTTTATTTAATAACATAATATTTTATCATGAAAATATATATTGCGATTTTTTTTCTTGGATTGACTATTTTTTCTAGTGCTGATGCTTTTTCAATGGATCAGAAAATTTTAAATAACTATGCGGGTAAATACTTGGCATCAGATGGTTCTTATTATGTTTTACAGGCAGAAAGAAACCATTTAAAAGTACAGCATCTTGTTTCTAGTACTGACTCTCCTTATTTTTATATTTACCCACAGACAAAAAATAAATTTAAAGGCGGTGAAAACAAATCGCTTTTTACGTTTATTAACGGAAAAAAGGGGGTAAGTATTGTTATAATTAATAAGGGTAAAAAAATCCGCGCTTGGAAAATGGTGCCATTGCGATTAAATCAGTAATTTATGGGTAATTTACAGTAAACTCCTGGTAAAGAATCATAAAATTTTATCAAGTTCATATTTTTGCATTTGATCAGGAATATAATATAAAAAGTTGCTATCTATCGCTTTTTCTATAATTTCACTTTTGTAATGACATCCCAGTTTGGTTTTAATGCCATCAAGATGATCTTCAACGGTTCTGGGCGATAAATTCAATATTTTGGCAATTTCTTTAATAGTTTTTCCTCGCACTAAAAGAAATAAACAATTTTCTTGTTTGTCGGTAAGTGGCAAAGGTTTGTGCTCGTTATTTAAAATATAACTTACGGGCAATAAATCATCGCCTTGTAATTTTTTATCTATGCTATATAAAAGAAAGTGAGCTTTAAAAAAGCTAACATCAGATACATCTAAGCAATGGTTGAGTAACCCAATAGTTTTTCCATTTTTGTCAGTAATAATTTTGCGTTCGACTAAAATTAGCTTCCAGCCTAACGCATAATGTTGAATATCTAGTGCTAACATTCTTTTGCCGCTAGCTATCACTTTTTGATCCATGGCAATGAATTCTTTGGCGAATCTAACGGCATCACAAGGTATTTCGTAATCAGTTTTACCGTGGCATTCATCAGCTGATTTCCAACCCAATAATTGGGCAAAATCGTCACTGATATTTAAATAAACGGACTGATTATCTTTGGCAACAACTAAACCTGGTAAAGAATTCACAAAATCAAAATTTTCAATCATATTTATCTCCTTTCACCAAGTGAATGAATAGTAATAAATATTTAATCAGAAGCCGTAGTTTTTCGACTAACGTTACTGATTTTTAAAATATTTCTTTGTCCATTTTGATAATTTTTAATAGGTTATGTCAATATTATATTGCTTTCTTGAATTGATTTAGGTACGTAAAATAAAAAACCAGATTCAATGGCATGCTCTATTATTTCTGATTTATATTGGCAATTTAATTTAATTTTTATTGAATCTAGATGGGATTCAACTGTGCGATGTGAAATTTGTAAAATTTTTGCAATCTCTTTTATACTTTTTCCGCGAATTAAATAAAATAAGCAGTTTTGTTGTTTGTCAGTTAAAGCTAGTGGGCAATGTAATTCATTTAAGATATAGCTAGCCGCTTTTATCTTTTCACCCGATATTTGTGTGTCAAATTTATTAAGAAAAAAATAATTTTTAAATGCGCTAAAACTGGTAACATCAATACACGTGCTAAAGGATGCTATAACTTCCTCATTGTCATTTCGTAATGGGTTTTTCTCGGATAAAATCAATTTCCAGCCGCTAACGTATTTTTGAATATCTAGCGCAAGAAGTTTTTTACCCGAAGAAAAAACTTTTTGATCCATTGCAATAAACTTGTCAGCAAATTCAGAAACTTTGCATGGGATATCATAATCGCTTTTTCCAACTGAGTCATCGGCAGACTTCCAGCCTAATAATTGTGCAAAATCATAACTGAAACTGGTGAACTTGGAATTAAGGTCCTTGACGTTTGCTAGTCCAGGCAGATGAGTAGCTAAATCTAGTTTGTTAATCATGCTGCACCTCCAGTTGAGGCTAATACCCGTGTTTTAATACGGTTACAAGTAAAGTGCTTTTCGATTAAGATGAAACTGTAACACAAAATCCGTAAAAACACGATTACATTTTAGGAGGATTTATGTTTTTTAAAAAAGTAGTTCATAAATTAGAAAAACAATTTGCATCTACTTATCCAGCTTGGAGTAGTCGACATATTAATAGGCTAAAGGTAGAGAAGTATTACAAAAATTCGCAAGATTTACTAAATGCGCTAAATAGAATTATTTTAATTGATAAGGCTGAATTTGATAAGCTCTATAAAAATTACTGTGCTGATGACAAATTGTTTTCTTTAGTTCGCTCTGCAACAGATGATTTGGTAGATGATGTTAATAAAATACTCACGTCTGGTTTGCTCCCTGGTAAGATAGAGAAAGAGATCGCAAAAGCAATTTGTTCGTATTTGGCTGATCCGGTTAATCATGAATTGGGATTTTGTTCATTTCTTCTTACCGAAAGAATGACCAGTTTGCAAAATTGTTCAGCACGTTTAGTGGCTATTATGCAAAACGAGCAAAAAGGCGATGCGAAGCAAGAAAATCCATCACATCCTACCGCGACAACGCCTAAGGCGGCTGACAACGCTGTAAAAACGGGTAGCAAAACGACTAAGCCAGCAGATAAGCCTAAAGGGTTACGGATAAATGTTGATGATGGGTTTGAACAAAAAGTTCATCTGAAAGAAGCTGAAACCCCCAGACCGTAGAGGTTTAGAATAGAGCAACAATCGTTGCTCTATTTTTTTTGTTTTTGTGAAAGTCTATCTTGTAACTTAACAACAGTTCACGCCATAATTGTATCAAAATAACCTGTAGTTGGTGCAAGGATACAATATGGATAGAACAAGTCACCCAGTTGCCAAAGAATTTGCGCAGCATGCGAATGTTAATGAAGTGCAATATAAAAAAATGTATCAGCTTTCTTTGCGTGATCCGATAAGTTTTTGGGGTGAGCAAGCTAATAAATTTATTAGCTGGTTTAAAACTTGGGATCAAGTGACACAAAGTGAATTTATCCAAGCTAATGTGCAATGGTTTATCAATGGCAAATTAAATGTTTGCTACAACTGCGTAGATCGCCATCTGCTAACACGTGCGCAACAAACGGCTTTAATATGGCAGGGTGAAAATGAAGCGCAGCAACAAATTATCACCTATCAAGAGTTGTACACAATAGTTTGTCAGTGGGCAAATGTATTAAAAAACTGTGGTGTTAAAAAAGGCGATCGGGTTTGTATTTATTTGCCCATGATTCCGGCGGCGGCAATGGCGATGTTAGCCTGCGCGCGCATTGGTGCTATTCACTCGGTGGTTTTTGCTGGATTTTCACCGGATGCGATTAAAAGCAGAATTTTAGATGCGGATTGTTGTTTGGTGATTACGGCAGATGAGAGTATTCGAGCTAACAAGTTGACTCCATTGAAAGCTAATATCGATGAAGCTGTTGCAGATTGCCCGCAAGTTAAAAACGTTATCGTCGTGCAGAATACCAATAATCCTGTTAAATGGCAGGCAAGAGATCATTGGTTTCATGATCTTGTTAAGGCAGCTGCAACAGATTGTCCTTGCGAAGAAATGGATGCCAATGATCCACTTTTTATTTTGTATACCTCGGGCTCCACCGGTAAACCCAAAGGAATTTTACATAGTACGGCAGGTTATCTGCTGTATGCTGCTATTACACATTATTACATCTTTGATTATCACGCAGGCGATGTTCATTGGTGTACGGCCGACGTTGGTTGGATTACCGGACACACGTACGGGGTTTATGGTCCGTTGTGTAATGGCGCCACCACATTGCTTTTTGAAGGCGTGCCTAATTATCCCACTAATTCGCGCTATTGGCAGATTGTCGACAAATACCAGGTAAATATTTTTTATACTTCGCCAACCGCCTTGCGCGCTTTGCGCAGAGAAGGTGATCAGTGGGTTAGCAACACCAGTCGGCAAAGCTTACGGCTTTTAGGTACGGTAGGAGAACCCATTAATCCCGATGTTTGGGAGTGGTATTACAAAATAGTGGGTGATGCTCGTTGTCCTATTGTTGATACCTGGTGGCAAACAGAAACCGGCGGCATCATGATTTCTAGTTTCCCAGGCGCAACGCCGCTTAAACCGGGAGCGGCAGCATGGCCTTTTTTTGGAGTTCAGCCACAAGTTGTCAACGACCAAGGGCAGGTTGTGCCTTCGAACAAGCTGGGGAAGTTAGTTATTACCCAACCCTGGCCGGGTATGATGCAAACAATTTATGGTGATAAAAATCGCTTTATCGCTAATTATTTCCAGGAATTTCCTGGTAGTTATTTAACAGGTGATGATGCGCGTTGCGATGAGCAGGGTTATTTTTGGATTTTGGGGCGTAATGATGATGTGCTGAAAATTTCTGGTCATAGAATTGGGACGGGTGAAGTTGAAAACGCCTTTCTTACGGACCCAGTTGTGGCAGAGGCTGCAGTGGTGGCGGTGCCAGATCCTATCAAAGGTGAAGCTATTTATGCTTTTGTAACACTTAAAGCTAATAAGATCGCGAACGACAACTTAAAACAAGAATTGATAACCACTGTTAGGCATGTGATTGGCGCCATCGCTACACCGGATTATATTCAGTGGGCGGATGCCTTGCCTAAAACCCGTTCAGGGAAAATAATGCGCCGGTTGTTACGAAAAATCGCCAACAATGATTTACACGGTTTTGGCGATGTATCAACGCTTACTGATCCAATGGTATTAAACGACTTAATAAAAAATCGACTTATTTTGAAAACATAGATACGTTACATGACTGCGCAGCAGGGACATGTATTTGTGGGTGGTATATCAGCAAAATATTCACCATTTATATTAAAAGCGATTGCCTTTAGTTTTGGATATTCTTCGCGAAATTTGGCAAAGGCTTCTTTATCAAAATCATTTACTTTTGCAGCGCGAATAAATTTAATTTGAGAGTTAGTAGCTTGAAGTACCTTAAGGAAAGCTATTGATTCATCTGTGCTTAATGGACTATCCCCGATAAATTCAATGTTTTGCATGCTTGGGCATTTTTTAATAACAGCGATAAATTTAGTTAATAAATCGTCTTTTTGTAAATTAGTATCGTTAAAAATGAGATGGGTGATAAGATCAGCTTCTATTAGTTTTGTAAAGTCATCTACAATATGAGGCGCGCTAAAATTGAGCCTAGTAAATTTTACAGTTTTAGCCTTAAATATAACCGTGGTATTTTTTTCTAAAATACTTTTGATGCAGTTTAATTTAAGCCTATTAAGTAAAGGGTCATAAATAGATAAACGATGACATTCCGCCAATTTTTTATTCCAATCAGAAAAATTTTTTTCAGTAGGAAATTGAGGAATTTCATCGAGTCGTAGTGATTCTACTGGTGCTGTTTTGCTACCACCCTTGGTTTCCCCTTTGTGTTCTGTAACAGGGATTCCAGCTGATGGTGTAGCGACTGGCAAAGTTTGGGTTGGAACTACTTTATTGCCAGCAGGTTTGGGAGTAAAAAAAGACATATATAGACCCACAAAATAAGTAAATGAACAACAAATTTCCTTATTTATTACAAAATTAACAAAGAAATTTTAAGGTTTGCTTAAGACGCTCTTTGTTAATTGCGAAATCCTCTGTACACGACAATTTCCATAAACATGTAGGTTGGGCTGTTAAGCCCAACTTTGCAGTATTAAAAAAGCACATTGTTGGGCTTGTCAGCCCAACCTACAAAAATGTCGTGTACAGAGGCGAAAAATTTACATAATCACACATTTGCAACCAATATCAATTCCAAACGTATTTCCATTAATAGTAATAGTAATATTTTTCAGCTCATCATGTCGCTCTCTTAATTCTATAAATTTTTCATTATTAAAATTATCAACGGTCAGATTGATATCTGTTATAAGTAGATCTTTTTGTTTTTCTGCGATAGCAATCAGTAAAAGTTCGCAATTTTGCATACTTAGCTGAACATTCGTAAGTACAAGATATACAAGCTGGGATGATTCTTTAATAAAATTAACAAGATCATTAAAGAAATTGCTGGTATTGATATTGGTGTCTCTAATAGAAAGACGATGTATAAATTTACGATTTTGTGAAAGATTGTTAAGCAGATTTGATAAATTATCTGCATGTTCTGGTTCTTCAAAGCTAATATTTCTAAGACTTAAACTAAATACTTCCGGCTTAGACTCATTAATCAATTGTTCAATGCATTTAATTTTTGCTGGATTAAGTATGCTATTAGAAATAATTAATTTCTTTTGGGTGGTTTCATTGAAGCTTTTAACTAAAGCGGATTTTTTGCTTTCTTCTTTGCTTTCTTCTTTGCTTTCTTCGAAGTGTTCTATTTGTAAATTATTGAGCTCTAGGAACTCAGATTTCATTTTTGGGGGTTTAACAAGGAGAGGTGCATATTGTGCACTGCGTGGTGATGCTGCTGACATAAATGGTTACTCGCAATATTAAGATTGATAAACTGAATCTTTTTATTCAAGAGTAAAGGTAACAAAGAAAGCTTAAGGTTTGCTTAAGATTAAAAAATAAAAATTTTTTTCCCCTGTAGAGTTTTTTGTTGATCATCTGAGAGTTGCAAAATCAAACTAAATTGAAATGTGCTAATGGTTCGTGGCAAGGCGGTGAGGTTGATAATTGGCTATTATAAAGGATGATCTGTTCAACCCAGATAGAAGAAATGTGCGGTAATTGAGTGGGTAAAACGCTATTTGCTGGTGGTTTTTGCCAGCGCGCCAACGTTAGATGAGGCGAAAACGCGCGTAGTTCCGCAGCAAAACCAAGAGCTTGCAGAGTTTGTTCAAGTATTTGATTTAATTGAGTAAGTTCATTATTGGGTGCCACATTCAATATAAGAATATGCGGGTGACGCGGTGGAAAAAATTGCAACTTACTTAATTCAAAGGAAAAAGCAGGGTAGGTAGCAAGTGCATCCTGCGTAGCGCTAATTAAAGGTAAAAGTTGGTTACTTGCACATGCGCCGATGAATCGTAATGTTATATGTAGGTTGTTAAGTGGAATCCACCGAATAGTTTTTGCTGGAAATTGTTGTCGCAAATCTTGCATTAGTCGATGAATCTGTTGCCGAACCGCATCAGGCAGTGGAATAGCAAAAAATAAACGTAACTGTGTTTGCATAATAAACCTAAAATAGTGCAATAGTTATTGATTAAATTATAGAATAATCATCTGCCAAGAAAAAACGGAGAGCGAATAATGTTTAAAGGCATTGATTTGTATAGTGACACAGTGACACAACCTAGCGTTGCTATGAAAGAAATCATGATGCAAGCTGAAGTAGGGGATGAGCAAATTGACGGTGATCCGACGACCCGAAAATTAGAAGAAATGGTTGCTGAACTGTTAGGGCAGGATACAGCGATGTTTTTTCCCTCGGCCACGATGGCTAATGAAGTTGCTATCCGTTTGTTGTGTGAGCCGGGTGACGAGCTAATTGCTGCGGGCAACTGTCACTTATTTTTTGCTGAAACGGGTGGGCCAGCCATTCATGCTAACGTATTAGCACGCCCGATTTATTCGTCAAACGGCGTGTTTACCGGTGAGGAGCTAAGACAACATTATTTTTGGCCGAAAGGTCCGCATTATCCCGTGAGCAAATTAGTAAGCATAGAAAATACCACCAATATGGGCGGCGGCGTTGCGTGGACAGCGCAAGATTTAGCTTCAGTGTTTGCAGTTACGCAGGAATTAGGTTTAAAAACGCATTTAGATGGCGCCAGATTATTTAATGCAGTTGTTCGTACGGGTTTATCGGCGCAAGAAATCGCAAAACGCTTTGATGCGGTCACACTGTGTTTTTCCAAAGGTTTGGGTTGTGGTATGGGGGCCATCTTGGCTTTTGCACAAGAGCATTATGGCAAAGTGCGTCGCTTAAAACAGTTGATGGGCGGTGCTTTGCGACAAAGCGGCATGTTGGCAGCTGCTTGCCTGTATGCTTTACAAAATAATGTTGCGCGCTTGCAGCAAGATCATGATAATGCGCAGTTTTTGGCAGCACAGTTAAGTGATAATATCCCACAAATACAAGTGCAATATTCAGCGCTAGCTACCAACATGGTATTTTTTACCTGGTACTCTGATCAAATGACGCCGGATCAATTTGCGGAAAATTGCTTGCATAAGGGCTTGCGTTTTTCACGGCCTGGAGCAAATCGTTTTCGGGCGGTGACTCATTTAGGAGTTACGCGTGACGATATGAACAAAGCTGTAGCCATTGTACGGGAAATTTGTAGTAGGTAAGGATGAGTTGGTTTTTTTGTTTAATTTAAAATTTGATGTTATTTGAAAAATTTGGGAAAGAAATTTTACGAGTTCTCTGCTATTTCATCGCACTGATTATTCTGGGGTGCGCAGTTTGGTGGAGTATCATAAAAATTGTTACGTGGCAAAAAGCATCTTATTTTGCTCCATTAGCTTACCATGCATTTTCTGCTGATTTTTATCGTGCGGGTTTAGAATATCCTCCGCGGCAGCTAGCATTTTTAGTGTTTAAAAATACTAAACAACTAGAGGTCTACGCGCGCGATAAACAGCAATGGAAATACATTAAGACTTTTCCCATTTTTGCCGCCAGTGGTCATGCCGGACCTAAGTTGCACGAAGGCGACCGCCAAGTTCCCGAAGGTATTTATAAGATTATTAATTTGAATCCATTTAGTCACTATACCCTTTCGATGGAAATCAATTATCCCAACGCGTTTGATAAAGCCCATGCGCAGTTAGATCATCGTGCTCAACTGGGTGGCGATATTTATATTCACGGTTCCGATCTTTCGATCGGCTGTATGGCAATGGGTGACACGGGTATTAAGCAGCTATTTCCATTGGTTTATGCTGCGGGAATAGAAAATGTGGAAGTAATTATTGCACCTAACGATTTACGGATAAAAAAGGCTATAAGATATCCGGCTGAACCAATTTGGACTGCTGAACTTTACAGAGATATTGCTAAGAAATTATCAGAATTCCGTCTCCCATTGGGGTCAGGCCTGCCATATTGACACTTTGTAAGCTGTTGAAATAAAACCAAAGTGTCAATATGGCAGGCCTGACCCCATTGTACATTGAGCGGGAAGTGAGTTTAGCCTAGTTGTCTTGGCTAGAAGTGTCTTTTTTCTTGCCGTCTTTACCTTTGCAAGAATTCGAACCACCTTTGCCTTTGCATGAATTGTTAGCAAGATTTGGCATAGGAGCAGCCATGGAAGAAGATGGTTGCGCATTGTTAGCAGTAGCATCATTCATGGATGATGGAGCGCTGCTAGCAGAAGCAGAATTCATCATGGCAGATGATGCTTGTGCATTGTTGTCAGTAGTATCAGCAGCAAAGCATGAAGTAGCAAATAAAGCGCCAACAGCCGCAGCAATCACTATACCAGTTTGTTTCTTTTTCATTTTATTTCCTTTTCCTTGATAGTAAAAACATAAATTTAAGTGATGGGAATCACTTTCCAGGAACGCTATGATGACAGTAAAAAAACCGGAGATCAATGCACTAGCCTTTTATCGCCTGGGTGCGACAATTTCCTACTTAATGTAAGTTTGCAAAAAATCGGCCAAAGTGCTATTTTTTGTACAAAATTGCAATAATAGGGAAAATAGCAGCAACCCTTAAAAGAGAGATTAAAGCGTGTTTTTTTCTAAATTATTAAAATCGCTAGATAAATTTGCTGAGCCAGATTTACATGATTTTGATGCAGCAATTAAGCGCAATAAACTGGCGATTTCCAGTAAAAAAGCAGCCGAAGGCGCTTGGCACAGCGTTGCTCATTTTGACGAATTAAAAACCGCATTATTTCAAGAGACCATCAAAGCAAGTAATAATATTGTTGCATTAATTAAAGCTAATTTAGAATCACACGGCTCGGGCTACAAAATTAAAGTTCGTCATATCCAACGAAAAATCGATCATTATATCAACATATTAACGGAGCAAGCGCGTACAATTATTATTCAAGAAAATGTCACATCACCTACGTTGCGACAAAATCAACTTGAACAATTGATAGCGGATTTTGATTCATCTTGTAATAATCTACGGCATAAGCTGCATAACGAAATTAGTATCTTCACCAACGCCATAAAATTAAAAAATAAAAAAGATCCATGGCTTTTTAAAGCAGTAAAATATGTATGTACTTTCTTCGGCGGCATGGTTTCTAAGATAATTGCTGATCACAGCGGTGCTTTAGTTATGTATGCAAAAAAGGGAATTTTATTGATCGGTGCTTTGATTCCACATTTATTTCACATTTTCCATAAATTACATATTCCACACTTTTAATTCTGCTAAATTCAGTTTTTTTGCGCGAGGTTTTAGCTGAAAATCAGAGTATAATCCCATAATCTTATATTTAGGGACAATAAAACTTGTTGTTAACCATTCGAATACTTAGCTTAGCAAATAAGGAAAATTCAAGATGAAACTATTTAGAGATCGTATGGAAGCAGGTGAATTGCTGGCAACAAATTTATTGTCTTATCAAAAAGATCCAGAAGCAATAGTGTTAGCTTTACCGAGAGGTGGAGTTCCCATCGGTTTTCAGTTGGCAAAATTTTTACAAATCCCGCTAGATGTTTTTTTAGTGCGTAAACTAGGAGTGCCAGGCCAAGAAGAGTTAGCATTAGGCGCGATAGCCACAGGTGGTACAACAGTTTATAACAACGAAATCGTTCGTGCCCTGGGTATTACAACGGCAGAAATTAACCTAATAATAGCGAAAGAAATGCAAGTTTTGCAGCAGCGCGAAAAATTATATCGCAACAAACGCCCTCCCTTAGAGTTGAAAAATAAAACAGTAATATTAACAGACGATGGTATTGCAACAGGTGCTACTATGCTAGTCGCTATTCGTGCTCTACAAGATCTAGGTTGTAAGAAAATTATTGTCGCCGTGCCAGTAGCTCCTGCCGACACTTGCCAAGAGTTACAAGCCGAAGTAGATGAAATTGTTTGTCTCGAAATGCCTTATCCATTTTATGCAGTTGGTAATTGGTATCAAAGTTTTCCGCAAACGTCGGATGATGAAGTAAAAGAATTATTAGCGCAGGCAGAAAATTTTAAAAAATAAAATTTTGAGGTAATAATGAATTCAGAAATTTTTTTATATCCCATTACGATTAAAGAAGTTTATCTAGATACCTTTGGTCATATGAACCATGCAATGTATCTGGTGTTATTTGAAGAAGCACGTTGGGAGCTGGTTACTCGTAATGGCTATGGTATAGCAAAAATTCAAGAGATCGGTTTAGGGCCCATTATTCTAGAAGTTAATATTCGCTATTTAAAAGAATTACAATTGCGCTCAGAAGTGATCATAGAAACGCAGTTATTATCCTATGAAAAAAAGATTGCTAAAGTGCAACAAAGAATGGTGTGTAAAGGCGATATTTGTTGTGTAGCAGAATTTACAATTGGGCTATTTTGTCTTAAAGAACGAAAACTAGTGTCGCCTACCCCGGAATGGTTAAGAGCAATAGGCGTACATAGTTAACATCGTAGTTTTATAGGGCTTTTTTGAGAAAAGCCCTTTTCAATTTCATTGTCCAGGTGCAGGTTGTAAAGGTGCAACTGAAGCTGCTTCTGGTGATTCTGTGGTTGTTTGGGTTGCAGTTACAGGTGCTGTAGTTGCTCCCGCTGTTTGATTTGATGTTGGTGCTAGTGTTGACGTGGGTGTCGGAGCCGATGTTGGTGCTGGAGTCGGTGTCGGAGATGTTGGGGTCTGTGTTGTTGCAGTTGCCGTCACATCAACAATGGGTTGACTGCCTTGCATTGCAATCATTTTTAAATTGTTTGCGTTGAGATCTAGGGCATTCATATTAATGACTTTAATCGTTTGATCATCGTAAGTCCGAAAATAATATTTTAAATTCTTAGGATCTTTTACGGTAGTTGCTAACGTGTAATCGACGGATACGTCACCTTGATTTACACTTTTTACGGCCCCTACTGGAATATCAAATTGATTCAAAATATGAAACAGTTTTAAAACAGCTTTGTCTGCAGTGGCAGGAGAGCTGGCTATTGTCGCAAAAAGTGCAGCGCGGACAAAGCGAGAAGGCGGTGTAAAGTCGCCAGGTAATCCATGTAATCCTGAACCTTGGCCAAACTGTTTTAATTTTAAGCCATCAATGGTTTTTGCTGGGGCATTAATGGGTGATAAGTTTATATAGTTGGATAGATTAGTTATCTGCCAGTCAAAGGTTGGGGAGTTAGTGAACACGCCAATCGGATTGTTGGAAACTTTTAGCTGACCATTAATAGGTTCAATGACAATGCTTTTGCCAGATTTATCATAAACAATGTAATGAAAAGGCGGCACGCCAGCCCAGCCAGAGGGGGAAGTAGGAGCAATTACGACCGATTTTAAACCACCTCGTACTTCGTCAACATTAGCAAATTGGGTTAACAACCAATTTGTAAACTCTACAGGTGAGAGAGCATGATTTTTATTTTGATCGGTAATGGTTGCATAGCTGGCATAGTCAGGGAAATAAAACGCGGCGGCTGATAAACCTTTTTCATTTAGCCCATCCACTAATGCCGGAGTATCGTAGGTGGTGCCGCCAATAGCTGCATATTTAGCTTTATAAACTAAACCGGCGCTCCCATCCGGTAAAGTTCCTTTAAATTCATAGTTTCGTGGCACGACCATGCCGGATATGAGGATAGGGGCACCAAACTCTACCGTGCGACCATTAATATAGGCACCATCCTTTGCTTTAAGCTGTAAACCTGTACAGGACCAACTATTGGTGGAGAATAAAGCCACAGTCAAAAGGCTGACCAGGGAAAGGATTAGTTTGGGAAACGACATGCTACCTCCTTGTAATTTTAAATTAAATGCGGCGATTTACCGCAAAAACTTTTTCAGTCACATATTCTACCTATAAATAGTGAGTAATGGTAAGTAATTTTCATAAATCGAGACCCAGAATTTTTGTCTATACTTAATTATAAGGATAAAATAATGGAGGTTATATGCATCGCGGTATTTGGCAAGGAGATGTAAGTTTTGGGTTAGTTTACATTCCCGTCACATTATATTCTGCAGAATCACACCAATGTGATGTGAAACTCCATCTGTTAGATAAAAGAAACTTAGCACCGATTGGTTACCAGAAAATTAATAAAGTAACGGGTCAGAAAGTTCCATCCGATCAAATTGTCGAAGGTTACGAATATGAAGATCATTCGTATGTAATTTTGTCAAAATTAGAATTAGCAAAAATTCGCTTAAAGTCTACTCAGAGCATTGAAATATTAGAGTTTGTTGATGCTGCAGATATTCCATTGGAATATTATGAAAGACCCTATTATTTAGAACCCTTAGCCAAAGGTGAGCATGGTTACGCACTTTTACGTGAAGTATTACGACGGACGCACAAAGTAGGTATTGCGAAAGTTATTATTAAAACCCGACAATATCTAGCAGCGTTATCCGTAGAAAAAAATATTATTATGTTGGAATTACTGCGTTTTCCTTGTGAATTGGTTGATCAAGCGCAATTTAAAATTCCTGTTGCAACACACAAAATTGAAGCTAAAGAAATTAAAATAGCAGAAACTTTAGTCAAAGGGATGACAGCAAAGTGGAATCCCAAAAAATACAAAAATGAATATCAAGGTAGTTTGTTAGACATGGTTATGGAAAAAATTAAACTGGGCGAGTCATATGAAATAGCGGAACAAGAAACAAAAAAACAAACCGCAGAAAAGGGTAAAATTATCGATATTATGGAATTATTAAAGAAAAGTGTAGCTAAAACCAAAAAACGCCCTGCAGCAAAAAGAGCGTCGCGTAAAAAGTTAGCCAAGGGTCGGTAATCGTTGTTTGATCGTATAAAAATCTTGCCAGGGATCTTTTTGCAATTTAGCTAAACGCCCTAACAAATTTTCAATGGTATAAGAGTCGGGCTTAATTCGAACAGTTAATTCTTGCCAGCTTAAGGGGGTAGAGATAGGTGCATTATTTTTCGCGCGGGTAGAATAGGGTGCTACTGTCGTGGCACCGCGGTTGTTGCGTAAATAATCAATAAAGATTTTTCCAGAACGCTTGGTTTTGCTCATAGTACTAAGATATTTAGTGGGATGTTGGCTGACTATAAGCTCTGTAAAAGCATGCGCAAAAGTGACTACTTTATCCCAGCTAGCGCTTGAATCTAGTGGCACAACCACATGCAAACCTTTGCCGCCAGAGGTTTTAACGAAGCTCTGCAAATTAACCAGCGCAAGTTGTTTTTTTAACAATTTGGCAGTGTTGATTACTTCTTTCCAGTCCACATTTTCGGCGGGGTCCAAATCGAATACCATCATATCCGGATTTTCTACTGTATTAATTTGACAACCCCACGTGTGAATTTCTAGAGCGCCAATTTGTACTAATCCCATTAAGCCAGTGATATCTTTGATATAAAGATAGGGTGCATGGTCTTTTTTTTCTTTAATTGATTTGGTAAAGATCCCGGGAGGTAAAGTTTCATTGCTGTGTTTTTGAAAAAAACAGGCTTCATTTAATCCTTGCGGGCAACGCACCAAGGTTAAGGGTCGATTAATAATATATGGCAAAATGTAGCGACTAATTTTCAGATAGAAATTAGCAAGATCTTGTTTGGTCACATTGATTTGCGGATAAAAAACGCGTTCTGGATGGCTAAACTTGTAATCAGTCAAAATAGATTTTATTTGCATTTTTTTGGTCGTTTGTGGAGTTTCAAGGGTGACCTCTGTAGGAGATTTATCTTTGCGTAGGCCTTTAAAGCTAGGATGCCGTAATCTGCCTTCTTGTGTCCATTGCGAAAATTCAACCTCAACTAAAATTTTAGGTTTTACCCAGGTAACATTTTTTAGTGTGGGCGGTTTAGAACTAAATGGCATTTTAGACGTTTGGTTTTTTTGTAATAATTTATGAACAGCAGCCAAAGATTTTTGTGTGAAGCCAGTTCCTACATGGCCACAGTAGACAAACTTTTTATTGGTAGCATAAAAGCCTAATAACAGGGAGCCAAAATATTCTCTTGTTCCTTGGGGCGCTGTATAGCCGCCAATTACAAATTCCTGGCGTTTATTGCATTTAACTTTTAACCACTGTTGCGAACGATTTTGGCTGTAGGTGCTACTTATCTCTTTTGAAACAATCCCTTCTAAATTGTGTTTGCAAGCATTTTTAAAGACTAAGGGCCCATTACCGATAGTATGATCGCTGTAATGAATAACATCACTAGTACTACTTTTTAGGAGGGCTGATAATAATTTTTTTCTTTCTAACAAAGGGACTGAAGTTAAGTCAAAACCATCATAATAGATAATATCAAACACATAGTAATAGAGCGGTGCCAGAGAATTAGTGTGTAAGGTATTTTGTAAGGTCTGAAAATCAATATTGCCTTTTTCATCTAAGGCTACTAACTCACCATCTAAAATAGTATTGCCAAGCTTAAGTTTTTCTAACGCCATTACGATGGAGTTAATTTTATGAGTCCAATCCTGATGATTGCGGGTAAGGAGTTTAATGGAATTTTTTTTGCTAAAACAGATTAGTCTATAGCCATCAAATTTTAATTCGTGCAGCCACGTATTGCCCGTGGGGGCTTGATCTACAAGTGTGGCTAAAGTTGGGTTTATACGGCTAGGCTGGGCGCTTTTTTTCTTGTTGGTAAAAGACGATAACAATTTTTTTAGAGCTGGATTTTTTAAATTTTTTTTGGGGCTTTTAGTGGTAACTGTGTTGTTGCTTGTCCAGGTTTTTGCGTGTTTTTTGGCTATTTCATCGATAGACTGCTGCGATAACACACTTAACGGCTTTTCTTCTAAAATGTCACCATCACTTTCTGCGCGCGCGTATTTATCCGGTAATTTTATTAATAACCAATTTTTTGGATTGTTTTTTATCTTTAACAAAGTCCAGGTACCTTGCAATTTTTTGCCGTGCAAGGTGAATGTCATATGGCCTTTTTTATAGGAAGCTTCACGATTTTCTTTTGTGGTCCATGTTCCCTGGTCCCACAGCATTACGGTGCCGCCACCATACTCACCCTGCGGGATAGTTCCTTCAAAGGATCCATAAGCTAATGGATGATCTTCAACATGCACAGCAAGGCGCTTTATGCTAGGGTCCAGACTAGGACCTTTGGGAATGGCCCAGCTTTTTAAAACGCCATTTAATTCTAAGCGAAAATCGTAGTGGAGATGGCTGGCCGCATGTTTTTGGATAAGATACAAATCTTTTTTTTGACTTGCGTTAAGCTTACCAACCGGCTCCGGAGTTTTTTTGAAGTTACGTTTTTTTTGATAGGCTTTTAGTAGTTGCGAGGCCATTATTTAATTCCGTTTATTGCTCAAGTCATAAAATTGCTTTTATTCCCAGGCGCGTTCCCGATAATCGTGAATATATTTGTTAATTAACAAGAAGGCAATCACGCCAAATCCAAAGATTGAGATGGTAAAGCTAGGCATAGAAAAGTCAAAATGACTATACAAATAATTAGTCAAAATAATGCTTAGTGCCATCAATAATGTTTGGACAAAACCGAACATGGCTGCAAGCATTGCTTGCGAAAAGTTTTTCATCGACAGGATTAAACGCATGACGCAGCCATACACTAAACCTAACCCCAAGCCATAGATAAGAAAACCGCTCGTTAAGACCCAGAGATTATGGGTACCAATCAGACAAATAATTATTCCGATGAGAAAAATTATGCTCCCAGTTTTTACTAAAGAATAAATCCGAAATTTACCGGCAATAAACTGCATCAACAAACTGGAAGTTGCCAGGCCAGCAAAACTAATAAATTGATAAACTGCAAAGTGCAAATAATCTTGATGTAAGTGCGAGAGTATTAAGTTAGGCGCTTGCGTTATCCACAATAAAAGCGGTAATACCCCAAAAACGGTAGAGATCACGCCTAGTAAAAAGCTATAATTTTTTATGATATACCAGTATTGTTTAATCGCATGATTAAGCTTTACTGGAACAAGTGGTTTGTTTTTGCTGGGCGTAAATAAATAAAGCCCTATTAAAGTAATCGTGCCTAATACTGTGCTGACAACAAAAACATAATACCAAGGAGAATGACTAACAATGGCACTTCCTAGTGAGGGCCCTATAAGAGGCGCTAGTATGCCTACATTGCTCATTAAAGCGGTTAATTTTATGGCATCTTGATCGTTAAAATTTTCATGGATAAGGGCATAGCCAATCGCAATAATAGCAAGGCCCCCGCCTTGCAAAAAGCGCCAAGTCATAAATTGAGCAATGCTGTGACTAAAAATAATGAGTACAGTAAAGATTAAAAATAATAAATTACCCATAATCATTACTTTGCGTTTACCAAAACGCTCTGCTAAAAAACCACCCGGTAATATAAAACAGCAATTGCCTAAGATATAAAAACTTAAAGAGAAAGCTACATAGTTAATTGAAGCATGAAAATCGGCGATGACTTTGAGCATGCCGGGCATAATCATGTCGTTGGCAGAGTAGGTGGTAAATTCGTAAATTACTAAACATAAAGCGAATAAATATAAGCGACGCATGAGTGTTCCTGTGTTCAGATGCAAGTGTTGATCTGAAGTCATTTTAATTTTGAATAAATGCGGCGTACTGTAGGAGCTGAAATCAGCCACAGTTGAAATCGATTAAAATAGCTAACGAACTAAACGCATTTGATTACCACAATAATTTGTGAAGAATAAACGAAAGGGTTATATGCGGAAATTTATAGCATATTTCTAGATGAAAAGGTATGGGTTAAGGAGTTGTGCGTAGTAAAGTCTTTCAGGGGTAGTAAGTCTATTTGATAATCCACGAAGTTCCCTGTTATTATGAAAAGCTCAAGGAGGGCCAATCGCCATGAATCAATTCATCCGCAGCAAATTAGCTAACATTGTTCCAGTAGTCGTTTTGATTTTTAGTATAAGTTTTCTTAGTTTTTATAGTCCCAATTCTTCTGCCGAAAGTAAACAAGCCGCGCCATCTCTGCAAGGCGTTACCGGCTGGGTAAACTCAGAACCCTTAACCGTCGATGGCTTAAAAGGCAAAGTCGTGATGGTGGAGTTCTGGTCTAGCAATTGTCCAAATTGCATGAATGCGTTACCACACGTACTAGCATGGAATGATAAATACGCAAAATCAGGCTTAGTAATTATCGGTGTACAGGTCCCTGCTAAAGGTAAAAATAATATTGCCACGGTAAAAAAAATGATGGCTGATCGCGGCATTAAATACCCCGTAGCTATGGATATTAATCACACAACAGCAAAAGCTTATAATGTGCATCAACTGCCCACCTATATTTTAATCGATAAAACCGGTAACTCAGTATATAGAAAAGTAGGTGCGGGTGATTACAAAAGCATAGAAAATAAGATCAAAAATTTGTTGAGTCAGTAAGTGGTCGGTGACTACTCACACCACCTAAGGCTAATAGAATAGATCCTTCTCCCCTTGTGGGAGAAGGTGCCCGTTAGGGCGGATGAGGGGTGATCTTAAGCATTTTCAATTTAAAAAACTCCTTAAAAGCACCTCTCATGCGCCTCTGTCGGCACCTTCTGCCACAAAAATACTCGTAAAGAGAATAGCATCCAACGTTGTTCTAACTAGATACTATAGTCAAGCAGTAGTTCTCAATAACAAATTTTGCAACTCAAACAAAGAAGCAACTTGATAATGCGGGGTAATTCCTTTTGGCACCGGTTTATTAGAAGCATTTAACCAGCAGGTATCAAGGCCCGCATTAATTCCACCTAAAATATCGGAATCAGGATTATCTCCCACCATTAGCACGCACTCCCGCGCAGGATTGCCCATTAAATTGAGCGCATGATCAAAAATGCCGGTATGAGGTTTGGCAATATTAACTTGTTCGGATATTACTAACATATCAAAAAAATCTTTAAGACCGGTGCGTTCTAGGCGCTTTTGCTGCAAGTCAGTAAAACCATTCGTAATAATGCCTAATTGCATTTTTCCTTGCAGAGAAGTCAGTAGATCAACTGCTCCATCTAAGGGGGTACAGACTTCTGCCATCGCGGCTAAAAAAGCACTGCTAAGTGTTTGTGGCGAAAGCTGTAATTTATCAGCCCAGCTCTGAAAACGACGATGTTGCAGTTGTTGTGCTGTAATCTCACCCTTTTGATACTCAACCCAGAGGGACTTATTGAGATTTTGGTAGGTTTTGTAATTTGCTTTAGTAAAGCGAACATCCCACTGCGAGAACATTAATTTAAGTCCGCTAAAGGAATCAAAATGAAACAAAGTTTCATCTGCATCAAATAAAATCCACTGATAATTTTTCATTCTTTTCGGTCTCTATTTACAATGGCATCTATTTTAACTCATTTAACAATCTTTTTCTGTCATTTTATTATCTATGCTTAATTCGGTAATATTTAGGAAACCAAACAGTAAATCCCATGCCAAAAATACAGGGGATATAGAAAATTATTTTATAAAACCAGCCAGAAGTGGCCGGATAATGAATTAGTAACAGGTGGAGTATCATATTGAGCAAAAAGATTAATCCCCATACCGCGGTTAATATATAGTTTATTTTAAGAAAAATTGGATGCTGCCACTTTTCTTGGGCTACTTGTTCTTTGGCAAATTGCAAGGTAAAAGGTTGGTGGATAAAAAAAGAAAGCCAGGCAATGATAGCTAAAATTCCATTGGAAATCAGCCACAAATAATCAGTAATCCAATTAATTTTTAAAAACACTATCGTTATCAATAAGCAAATAAAAAATAATAAAGTGCCCCAGGTCCAGATAAAGCCTTTTTTCAGTGTTTTAAATTCAACTATGACCGCAGCAATTACTGCAATGACAATTGCTGTGTCTAACTGATGTTGAATATTGCCGGCGAAAATAAAAAATAAAATCCAAGGAAAAAAACTTTTAATAAATGTAATTAGCATAAAAAATCAGTGTGGTTTATGTTGACTCGAGAGTTTTAATGGTTTCTTTACACCATGCGAGTTCTGCTTTGGTGGATTTAATTCCACAATCTAGCGTGATAAGCCAATATTTTGCATCCGGTGATTTTTGATATTCTTTGGTAATGGTTTGTTGAATGTTTTTATATGTTTCTAATTCGGCTTCAAGCTCTTTTTGACGATGTGTGACATGATGAATATTGTCAGAAAGCTCTGAATTGCGACCAAAAAATAGTTTTAGTAACAATTCATTACGTACTAAGGTGGTTTGGGGTTCTTTTTTAAGCCACGCAGCTAAAAATTTTCTGCCTTTGGCTGTGATCGAATATATTTTCTTTTGGCGAGAATTTTTTTCGGAGTTTTCTTCTTTGCAGGTGATAAGTTCTTCAGTCACGCATTGGGCCAGGGCAGGGTAAATTTGCCCTTCGCTTTCAGACCAAAAATGGTTAGTGCTTTCTTGAATCATTTTGGAAATTTCATAGCCGGTATAGTCTTCTATGGTTAGCATGCCCAGCACGGTATATTTAGTGCGATTGCGTTCTTTCATTTTTTTATTCCTCTATTAGTGAGTATCTATTAGAGGTATCGTAACCCAAAGATAAAGAGAGTGCAATAAAAAAATAATTTTTGTGAGAGTCTGAAAAGAGGAATGGAGGCTCAATGGCACTCCCTTAAGGGAATGTTGGGCTTATCAGCCCAACCTACACCGTTTAATAGTGAGAAGTTAAGCGAAACATTGTGCACACAAACATGTAGGTTGGGCTGATAAGCCCAATAATTACAGCAATCAATGCTTAAGGGAGTGCCACTGGAGTGGGTATATGGGGACTGATGTTAGCAACCCCCAGCTTGAAATTATTTGGCAGTGTTCTGAGTAAGAGTAGTTACCCAAGCGGCAAATTTATTAATAAATTTTTGGACAAATTCACGTGTCGAATCATTAATGATTTCACCCTGAGTATTAAATAAATCAGCAGCGTTTCCTACATAAGATTCAGGTTGTTGCAGCATAGGAACGTCTAAAAACACCATGCATTGTCTTAGGTGATGGTTAGCACCAAAACCGCCAATGGCCCCAGGTGAAACGCTCATTACCGCACCGGGTTTTCCTTCCCACACACTTTTGCCATAGGGGCGTGAGCCTACATCAATAGCATTTTTAAGCACACCGGGTACTGAACGGTTGTATTCAGGTGTCACAAATAGCACCCCATCACACGATTTTACTTCGGCACGAAATTTTGCCCATGCAGCAGGTGGAACGTCATCTAAGTCTTGGTTGTAGAGCGGTAAATCTCCAATTTCAATGATCTCAAGTTTAATCGTATCAGGCGCAAGCTTACTAAGCGCTTTTGCCATTTTTCTGTTTAATGAATCTTTGCGTAAACTTCCTACGATAACCGCAATTTTCTTGCTCATGTGCTATTCCTTAGATGAAAGATAACAAGGTAATATAATAGCCATGGTTGGCGCAAGATCTATTTGAGTTAGAAGATTAAATTAATATGGAAAAAACGGACGTTATTATTATTGGAGCAGGTGCTGCAGGCCTCATGTGCGCGATCGAAGCTGGGAAGCGGGGTCGCAAAGTAATTGTATTAGATCATGCCAATAAACCAGGTAAAAAAATTTTAATGTCTGGTGGTGGGCGTTGTAATTTCACGAATTATCATATTAATCCTGTTGATTATATTTCTCATAACAAACATTTTTGTAAATCTGCGTTAAGTCGTTATACGCAGTGGAATTTTATCGAATTAGTTAAACAGCACCATATTCCTTTTCATGAAAAAACCTTAGGTCAATTATTTTGTGATAATAAATCAAAAGAAATTTTAGACATGCTGTTGCAGTTATGTGAATTGGTCGGTGTGGAAATTCGTCTAAATACTAAAATTGAACGGATAGAGCAAGTAACAGACCACCACTTTAAGTTCTCTAGCAATCGTGGAAATTTTCACTGTCAGTCATTAGTTATTGCTAGCGGCGGTTTGTCGATTCCAACCATGGGTGCAAGTCCATTTGGTTATAAAGTTGCGGAACAATTTGGTATTAAAGTTTGGCCTACACGTGCTGGCTTAGTGCCTTTTACCTTGCAGCCTGCGGATAAAGATAAATTAGGGGTGTTATCTGGTATAGCTGTGCCAAGTGTTGTTAGTAATAAGCGAGCTAGTTTTCGTGAAAATATTTTATTCACTCATCGCGGTTTAAGTGGCCCTGCCATTTTACAAATATCCTCTTATTGGCAAGCAGGCGAAGAAATATTAATTAATTTGCTGCCAGACATTAATATTTATGATCAACTTAAAATAGCACAACAATCACAAGGGCAAAAACAACTAAAAACCTTACTAGCTGATTTTCTGCCAAAAAGATTGGTCGAGATATTTTTTGTAGATTTAGCAGAAAAAAATATTGCCTCAATTTCCCATGTTGAACTAGCACAAGTTGCTGCACAGATTCACGCATGGTCACTTAAGCCTAATGGTACAGAAGGCTATCGAACTGCCGAAGTAACCTTGGGTGGCGTAGATTGTGATGCAATTTCTTCTAAAACGATGGAAGCGAACCAGATAAAAGGCCTCTATTTTATTGGCGAGGTGCTAGATGTAACAGGTTGGTTGGGTGGTTATAACTTTCAGTGGGCGTGGTCCTCTGGATGGGCTGCAGGTCAGGTTGTTTAAAAGGAGGTTCTAAAACATGCGTTTTGTTCCAATCCTGCGTTGTGCCACTTGCTCCGCTGCTCATCTACTACATGCGCACTGTGCTGCTCGCATGTGTCGCGCCTGTCTTGAAACAAAACGCATGTTTTAGAGCGGTTTTAAAGGAGAGTGATGAATGAATTTTATTGAAGCCGCCATTTTTTTGCTGTTTTTAGCAATTATTTCTGTACCTTTAGCCAATCGCTTACGTTTACCGCTAGAAATTTTTTTGGTTATTGGTAGTTGCCTGATTAGTCTTTTGCCGGGCTTGCCAGTCTTTCAAGTTAACCCCTTGATTGTGTTTAATTTGTTTTTACCACCCATTTTGTTTTCTGCTGCCTATTTTACTTCGTGGAAGGATTTTAAATTTAACCTTAGGCCCATCAGTCTTTTTGCATTTGGCTTAGTAATTTTTACGATGATTACCGTTGCCATTGTTGCCAAATTGCTTTTGCCCGAATTTACTTGGGGCGAAGGCTTTTTATTAGGGGCTATTCTTTCCCCTACGGATGCTTCTGCTGCAGTAAATATAATAAAGAAAATAGGTGCAAACAGGCGTTTAATCGTTATTTTGGAAGGAGAGAGTCTGATTAATGATGCCACTGCATTAACTCTTTTCCGTTTTAGTTTAGCAGGTCTGATGCTAAATACATTCTCGATAACCAATGCAATCAGTCATTTTCTGTTTGCTCTAGCAGGTGGAGCAATTATAGGTTTAATCCTTGGCGTAGTAGCTATATATTTTATTCGCAGAATAAGAGAAACCAGTGCTGAGACAACATTTACTTTTATTGTGGCATATATAGCCTATTTGACGGCTGAACATTTGGGTGTGTCTGGCGTGATTTCTACCGTAGTTTGCGGGATTTATGTCGGAATTCGTTTTCCAGAGTGTGTTCCTACAGATACTAGAGTCAATGCCAAGGTAAGCTGGAAAACATTGATGTTTATAATAAACGGTTTTGCATTTACTTTGCTTGGTTTGGAACTTCCTTGGGTTTTAAAAAGCTTAACATCTTATTCCGCTGTTTCGCTGGTATTTTATGTTGTTGCAATTACAATAACAGTTATTTTAACGCGCTTACTTTGGGTGTATCCGGCGGCATATTTACCTCGTAAGCTAGTGCCCTCTATTGTTAAAAAGGATCCTATGCCTGTATGGCAAATGCTGTTTACATTAGGGTGGACTGGCATGCGGGGCATCGTTTCTTTAGCCGCAGCGCTAGCTATTCCCTTAGAAATGGCGCCAGGTGTTGCTTTCCCACATCGTGATTTATTAATTTTTCTAACTTATTTCGTAGTGGTTGCAACTTTAATAATGCCTTCGATCTCATTGCCGTTTTTGATCAAGATTTTTAATCTGTCAGATGCTCCCCAGATAAAAATGCAGCAAGAAGCATACGCCAGGATGAAATCACTTGAGGGAGTTTTAGAAAAAATTGCAGAAATTGTTAGAAATGAAAAAATTCCAAGTTATTTATTTGATGAATTTAAAACGCAAATTCAAAGGCGAATAGAAATAATTCAAACGCAATTACAAGCAAACCCTTACTCTACCTTAAACAGTGAGTATTTTGCTATAAAAAAACTTACAATGGCAGCAATTGAGAGCGAAAAGGAAACTCTTATCAAATTACGAAAATCGGGCGAGATTCAAGATGAAATTTTCCATTTGTTGCTAGATGAATTGGATTTAGAAGAAATGCGGGCGAAAAGTTTAAGGATATAGAGAAGGATAGTTAAAACCATGAACCAACAGCAGACCCTTGATCATAACGAATCTACGTTAGGTAATCTATATACGTGTCCCATGCATCCACAAATAGTTCGGGATGTGCCTGGTAATTGTCCCATCTGCGGAATGGCATTAGAACCAAAATATATTACTGCTACAACTGGGTCTAATGCAGAGTTGGACGACATGTCAAAACGCTTTTGGTTAAGTTTGATTTTAACGTTGCCGTTACTATTGCTAGCCATGGGTGAGCATGTTCCTGGTTTAATGTACATAATTAATAAAATTGCCCCCTCTGTGCAATCCTGGCTGCAATTTATTTTGGCAACGCCAGTAGTGCTATGGTGTGGTTGGCCTTTGTTAAAACAAGGGTGGTTTTCGCTCAAAAATCGTCATCTCAATATGTTTACGCTAATTGCGCTAGGAACCTGTACAGCTTATCTGTTTAGTGTTTTTGCTACTTTGTTTCCTGATTATTTCCCTGATGTTTATAAATCGGCAAATGGACAGCCGCACCTTTATTTTGAAGTTGCTGCAGCGATCACGGCTCTCGTGTTGATGGGACAAGTGCTTGAATTGCGTGGGAGGGAGCGAACTGGCGGAGCAATCCGAGCTTTATTAGATTTAAGTCCAAAAATGGCGACCCGCATTTTGTCTAATGACAGCGAAGAAAAAATACCTTTAGAGCAAATTCATCTAGATGATTTATTGCGTGTGAGACCGGGTGAAAAAATTCCTGTCGATGGAATAATTGTGGAAGGCCATAGCACCATCGATGAGTCCATGATTACTGGTGAATCAATTCCTGTAGAAAAAACAATAGATTCAGCTGTAATTGGCGGCACTTTAAATGTTTCTGGCAGTTTTATCATGCGAGCTAAAAAAATTGGCAGTGAAACATTGCTTGCGCAGATAATAAAATTAGTATCAGACGCGCAGCGATCAAAAGCGCCTATTCAACGTTTAGCAGATAAAATTGCGGGTTATTTTGTTCCTTGTGTGATTTTTATCGCGATTCTAACGTTTTTGGTGTGGTGGCTATTTTATCCTGTCATAACCTATGGCCTTATTTCCGCAATAGCAGTGCTGATTATAGCTTGTCCGTGTGCCATTGGTTTAGCAACTCCTATGTCTATTACAGTAGGGATAGGTCGTGGTGCAAAAGCGGGAATTTTAATCAAAGATGCTGCCAGTTTAGAAAAACTAGAAAAAATGAACACGTTAGTGGTTGATAAAACCGGTACTCTCACGCAAGGTAAACCGTCCGTCAAAAATATTCTTACCATAGGGGACTATGATAAAAATACAATTTTGCGGTATGCGGCAAGTTTAGAGCATCAAAGTGAGCATCCGTTAGCAAATGCAATTGTAACTGCAGCGCATGAAAATCATGTGGTTCTTGAACCAGTTGCTGATTTTAAAGCAGAAATAGGTAAAGGCGTGATAGGAAATGTGCAGATGAAAAATATTGCGTTAGGCAATAACCAATTAATGATGATGTTAAATATCGATGTAAGTATGTTTGCTAATGAAATAACAAAATTGTATGCACAGGGTGAAACTGTGATGTTCTTGGCTATTGATGGACAAATGGCAGGAATAATTAGCGTGGCGGATTCTATCAAAGTCTCAAGTCTTGCTGCTGTCAAAATGCTACAACAACAAAATATCCAAGTTGTAATGGTTACAGGAGATAATCTTGCAACAGCCCAAGCGGTAGCTAATAAATTAGGCATTCATGCAATCGAAGCAGAAGTTTCCCCCGCCCAGAAAAATATGATTATCAATAAATTAAAACAAGAAGGACGAGTAGTCGGCATGGCCGGAGATGGAATTAACGATGCCCCGGCACTAGCTGAAGCGGATATTGGCATTGCCATGGGGGCAGGTACAGATGTGGCAATCCAAAGTGCCGGCATCACGCTAGTAAAGGGTGATCTATTAGGCATTGTGCATGCATATGCATTAAGTAAAAAAGTAATGCAAAACGTGCGGCAAAATTTATTTTTAGCATTTATTTATAATGTGTTAAGCATTCCCCTAGCAGCAGGAGTTCTTTATCCGTGGACTGGTATATTGCTGAATCCTATGGTGGGTGCTTTAGCGATGAGTTTAAGTTCTGTTTCTGTTATTGGAAATGCGTTGCGGTTGCAATCTTTCAAAAGAGGTTTTCCCCACATGCGTGGGGGCTTATGATCTTATTTTATGGGTATGGAGCTGCAATTTTCCACGTGTTTGTAAGTGCAAGTATATTTGCCTCTCGAGGATTCAAGATCAAATGGTGAAGTAGCTGCATTTTTAGTAATAAAAAGTCAAATAATTGTGAAGTTGGCGAACTAATCTGCCTCCAAAAACTAGCGTTCAAAATAAAAAATACGATCTGGCAACTTGATAATATACGATTAAAATCTATAATATATGTAGATTTAAAAGATATTTTGTCAAGTAATATGAAAATTAAACAGTTTTTCGACAGTCACCCCGTTTTCCGGTATGAAGAATTTGCAGAATATATGCAGCAACAGGGAATTAAACGCCCTGCTAGCTGGCGTCAGCAATTAAATTATCACCACAAAGTTGGGAATTTAATTCATATTCGGCGGTTCTTGTATGCAGTTAAGCCCACCCCAATAAATGAAAATGACTTTTGGATAGATCCTTATCTGGTGGCTGGTAAAGCAACTACAAATGCAATCCTTAGTTATCACACCGCTTTAGAGCTACATGGTTTAGCATATACAACTTTTCAAGAATTAACTTTTTTTTCTTCTAAATCAGTTAAAACTTTTGCATTCCAAGCACAGCAATTTCGCTCGATAACCATACCAAAATCACTTGTTAGGCAGAATAGATTAGAGTTTGAAGAAATTATAAGGCAAGGGATTAGTATTAAAGTAACGGGATTGGAGCGTACAATAGTTGATATTTTAGATCGACCCGATCTGGGAGGTGGTTGGGAGGAAGTTTGGCGCTCATTAGATCATCTTGTTCATTTTGATCCAAAAAAATTAGTCGACTATGCTTTGCTTTTGAATAATGCCACAACAATCGCCAAAGTTGGTTTCTTCTTAGAGCAGCTGCCTCCTCATTTGGCCATAGATCCTAGTTATATTGAAAAATTATTACTGCATCGGCCGAAGCAGCCTCACTACATGGAACGAGATCAACGCGGTGAAGGGAAATATTATGAAAAGTGGCGGCTAATTGTTCCTTTGCAAATTGTTGAACGAAAATGGGAGGAACCTAATGTTGGAGATGTCTAAGCAAGATTTAATAATATCAGCTCACAGTAAAGGTTATCGCCCTGAAATATTAGAAAAAGTTTATCGCCTTTTAGATTTGCTTGAGCAATTTATGTCGGTATCTTATTTGAAAGAGCGTCTTGTACTAAAAGGTGGAACAGCAATTAATTTGTTTTGTTCGCAAGGATTACCACGTTTATCTGTCGACTTGGATTTTAACTATATTGGATCCACTGACCGAGATGTGATGCGGAAAGAAAAAATACAATTAGAAGATATTTTAATTGATGTTGCACAGCGTCGAAGGTATGAATTACATAGGAATCCTCGAGCTCATGCCGGTGGTAAAATGATTTTTGTTTATCAAAGCTTTTTAGGAAATAAAGGACGACTTGAAGTTGATATAAATTACATATTACGCGTTCCACTATGGAGAATAAATTGGTGCTCATCATCAGGGTGGCCAAAACCAACCCAGACAGCGATATTAGATATTCATGAACTAGCTGCTGGTAAGTTACATGCTTTGTTAGGTCGTGAAGCAAGTCGTGATTTATTTGATAGCCATCGGTTATTAACTCAGTGGGATCTTGATAAACAAAAACTTAGATTGGCATTTACGATATATGCGGGAATGGAGCGTGATGATTGGCAACGGCTTCATGTTGATCAAGTTAAATTCAGTGTTAAAGACATTCGCGATAAATTAATTCCAGTTTTAAAAAGCAATGAAACTCCAAACAATTCCTCGCATGAAATAAAAGAATGGGCCAATCGTTTGGTTGAAAACTGTAAGACTGAATTATTATCGGTGTTACCATTTCAGTCACATGAAATTGAATTTTTAGAATGCTTGCAAAAACATGGAGAAATTCGCCCTGATTTAATCAGCAATGATGAAAATTTTAATCAGCGCGTTATGCAGCATCCGTCGTTGCTTTGGCGTGCAAAGCAAGTTTTGACGAAAAAGAATTAGGGTAATCTATATCATTTTTAATTAATGCCTTAGCAGCAGGAATTCTTTACCCATGGACCGGATTATTGCTGAATCCTATGGTGGGTGCTTTAGCGATGAGTTTAAGTTCTGTTTCTGTTATTGGAAATGCGTTGCGGTTGCAATCTTTCAAAAGAGGTTATTTTGAAGCTGAAAATTATAAAAAATCAAATTGAACTACATGTAGTCGTAAAGCCAAATGCGCATAAAAACGAGATTAGATCTTTTGATGAAAAAGGATTATCTGTTGCACTGCAAGCAAGGCCCCAGAATGGCGAAGCAAATACCGAATTAATTGCTTACTTGGCAAAAGTTTTTAAAATCCCTAAAAGCCAGATAGTATTGAAAAAAGGAGGAACTAGCAGATATAAAACGGTCCTGATTCCTTTAAGTCAAGAAATCCTTAGCTATCTCGATAAACTGTAGTTATTATAATAAAGCCTAAAAATTTTTATTAATTTATGAAGGAAAAAATCATGAGTAATTTGCCAAAATGTCCAAAATGCGCCTCAGAATATACTTACAAAGATGAAGCTATGTTTGTCTGTCCTGAATGTGCGCATGAGTGGTCAAGCGAGTCAGAAGAGGGGGTTACGCCTTCAGCTATTAAAGACGCTTACGGTAATTTACTGCAAGATGGTGACACGATCACGGTTATAAAAGATTTAAAAGTCAAAGGTACTTCTTTAGTCGTAAAGGTTGGAACCAAAGTTAAAAATATCAGATTGGTTGAAGGTGATCATGATATTGACTGCAAAATTGATGGTATTGGACCCATGAAATTAAAATCACAATATGTAAAGAAAGCTTGAGTTACGATATAATCAACCGATGAAACCGCTTATGCATGTCAATATCTCTCTCAAGCCCTTCAATACCTTCGGTATCGATGTCAAAGCACGCTATTATGCCGAAGCTGATTCTATGGAATCACTGCAAGACTTATTAAGTGCTGCGCTTAAAAAAAACTTACCTGTTTTTATTTTAGGGGGTGGCAGTAATGTGCTGTTTACCCAAGATTTCGTTGGGTTAGTTATCCGTATCTTAATCCCTGGGGTTAAGGTTCTGCGTGAGGACTCAGAAAATATTTGGTTGCAGGTCGGGGCAGGAGAAAATTGGCACCAGTTGACTATGCATTGTGTTGAGCAAAATTGGGGTGGCCTAGAAAATTTATCTTTAATCCCTGGCACAGTAGGCGCTGCTCCGATTCAAAATATTGGTGCTTATGGAGTGGAGCTCAAAGATGCGCTGGAGGAAGTGCATGCGCTGCGAATTGCTGATGGTTCCTCCCATGTGTTTAACAATGCAGACTGTCATTTTGGTTACCGCAATAGCATTTTCAAAAATTCACACAGAAATCAATTTATCGTCTGCGCTATTCTGCTGCGCCTGAATAAAAATCCAAAATTACAGATTAGTTACGGCGCGGTGGCAGAGACTCTGAAAAAAATGGGGAACGGCCAGCCAACTCTACGAGCTGTGAGTGATGCCGTTATGCAAATTCGGCGTAGTAAACTTCCCGATCCGCGTGAAATCGGCAATGCCGGCAGCTTTTTTAAAAATCCTGAAATCTCTGAAGAACAATTCAATATTTTGCTGAATAAATATCCCGAGATGCCTCATTATGTTTTAGGCAATAAGCAAATAAAAATCCCGGCGGGTTGGTTAATCGAGCAATGTGGTTGGAAAGGCAAACGTTCCGGGAATGTTGGAATTTATCCTAAACAAGCGCTCGTGATTGTCAATTATGGACAGGCAACGGGTGCAGAAATAAAAAATCTTGCTGAACAAATCCAAAACTCAGTCTATGATAAATTTGCCATTAATCTTGTCACCGAAGTTAATATTATCTAATCATATACTTATTCCACTTCAAAATGCGATTTTTGCATTTTGAAGCGCGAGCGGTAGATTCACTTTCGAAAAAAAATATTCGTAACTACGGCTACTGAGGTAGTGTTATTTTACGGGTTTAATTGAAGCCGAAATTTTCGACTTCTATCGCTAAGCCCCATAATTTAACCAGATGGGCATCACGTGATTGAGGTATTCCATGAATTTCCAAAGGCCAACTCGATATTCCACTGTGCCATAGCGATCTGTTTTTGCTTCAGGAAACGCGATGCCCAGACCAAATAATCCTGGTGCAATAATGCCACTTTTATCGTTATATTCTAAAGTATGCATTCCTTCTACCGGAATGAGCCGCTTTTGAAAGCCGGTAGCGTAAATTACTTTATTGCAAAGAGGTAAGGCAACGCGAATACTTTCTTCGTTTGAAATTACGCGTTCCAATTTTGCGGGTAAAATGCCGTTAATGTGAGTTCTAGCCCAATCTGCCGTAGTGCCTTTTAGACCGGTGTCATCGAATAATGTCCAATCATCAAAATAAACCGCATAACGCAAAGGCGATAGATAAAAGTTAATAACTTTTTTTACATTACATTTTTCAAGTAGCGATTTTAAAATAATAATTGCAGAGTGCGAAGCGCCAAAGACCGCGACAACATCGTTTTCATTGCACGTTGCTGCCAATTTGTCAGGATCAAGTGCTGTATATAACGATATTTCTTCAATATTTTGGAATGACAACGATTTTGGTTCTGATCCTGTTGCAACAACAACATTTTTAGCACGTAGTTTTGTATCTGCTAAAGTTATCTCCCAGTGTCTATCGTGGAGTTTTAGTTGTTGTGCTTTACCATAGATTGACTCAACTTTGCTTTTTAGTTTATCGCTAATCCATTGTAACGGCGCTGCCGCTAGCGCTAATAAACAGGTTTTTTCAGGATCTTCATTGTCAATAGCAAAATTTTTAAGCGAAGAAGAATATTCAAAAGCTTCACATTCAGCAAAAAATCTGGAAAAAAGCTCAACTCGGGTGTTGCTAAAAACTTTTTGCCATTTAGTGCCAAAATCCCCTACTTTAAATTCAGGGTCTAGCCAGACGATATCTTTTGCTTTGATGCCGTGTGCGAGCAGTTTGCCTATTGCAGCAATGCCCGCAGGCCCTGCACCAATAACTGCCCACTGAAATGATTTAATGCTCATAAATCCTCTTTTTTTAAAATTTTAATTTAGATAACAACAGCATAAGGTAATTTTTATCATAATAATAATTGATTGTTTTTATATAATTTATCAATTATATTTATATATACCGCTCGCACCTGAAGATGCGAATAAAAACTGAAGGAGTGCGAGCGGTATACCTGATCACATGCTGCGCGCGAAGTAAATTCGCGCTTGCACCAAAGGGGAGAAGCTGCGCATCTCCCCTTTGGAAACCCCATTGCGCAAAGAGCACTTCAAAATGCGAAAATCGCATTTTGAAGTGGAATGGGTATATACCGCTCGCACCTGAAGATGCGAATAAAAACTGAAGGAGTGCGAGCGGTATACCTGATCACATGCTGCGCGCGAAGTAAATTCGCGCTTGCACCAAAGGGGAGAAGCTGCGCATCTCCCCTTTGGAAACCCCATTGCGCAAAGAGCACTTCAAAATGCAAAAATCGCATTTTGAAGTGAAGTAGGTATATATGAGAATATCATTCAAACAGTTAGAAATTTTTTTGGCAATCGCAAAAATTGGCAATATGAGCCAAGCAGCCGAAATATTGTTTCTTACTCAATCAGCTTGCAGCATGGCATTGTCCACCTTGGAAAATCAGCTCGGTAGTCCATTGTTTGATAGATATGGTAAGAAGCTACTGTTGAACGAGCGTGGCCGAGCTTTATTTCCTAAGGCTGCAAATATTGTCACTGAAATGAATGAACTTCAGGATTTGATGTTGATTGAAAAAGAAGGGGCATTAGCTGGACATTTAATAGTAGGGGCAAGCACAACCATTGGTAACTATGTATTACCTAAATTAATTGGAAATTATGTAACAGTGTTCCCTAAAACTAAAATAACCTTACAAGTAGGCAATACAGAACAAATTATTCAGAGTGTATTAAAATTTAGCATCGATTTAGGAATGATTGAGGGAAATTGCTATTCAGATAATATTGAAAGTCAATTTTGGAAGAAAGATGAGTTAGTTATTATTGCTTCACCGACGCATCCATTAAGTAAAAAAACAAAAATAACCCGTTCTGATCTTCAGGCGGCTAGATGGTTGTTGCGCGAATCAGGATCTGGTACCCGTGAAAAATTTGAAGAGGCAATGGGTGGAAAAATAAATTCATTTCTAGAGTTAGGCCACACGGAAGCAATTAAGCAAGCTGTACAAACCGGATTAGGTATAAGTTGTCTTTCAAAAACCGCAGTTGCAGAATTGCTTGACGAGGGCCGATTAGTTGAATTGCAAGTTCCTTTTTTAAAATTAACCCGCAATTTTTACATTATTTTCCACAAGGAAAAATATAAGACTGCGGTGTTAAATGGGTTTATTAAAACCTGTAAAAGTTTGTAACTCACCACATCCTTTGAACGGGTAGAAGGGATCCATCTCCATCAAAAAGGGGTGCGCCAGACAAGAGAAGAAGGAACCCTTCGATTAGCGTAGGGTGTGAATAGCTACAAAAAATTATAGTAATGCTTTGCGAAGCTTTTAGCTGAAATATTTTTTCTTTATGTGTATGAACCAAGTTTTTAGTGTTGGCCAAAAGGCAATTATTGCTACTATAAGGGTAAATAGGAAAACAGCCATAAGCATTTGAATGATGCCAAAATTTAGAGCATCACGTGCAACAAACCAACTTGTAATAAAACCAGCTAATATTAGTAATACTCTGGCAAACCAACCTAGCATAATCTCCTCCTGTAATCTAATAATGATAGCTACAATTTTTTTTCATGGTCAAGTAACCATTGTTTGCGACTCACCCCTCCGGCATAACCACCTAGCGCGCCATTAGAATTTATAACACGATGACAGGGAATAATAATAGCAAGTTGATTCGTACCATTTGCTTGTGCAACTGCGCGAAATGCGGTGGGTCTACCAATGGCCTTTGCTAAATCCGCATAGGACCTCGTTGCGCCAGCAGGAATTTTTCTTAAGGCTTCCCAGACTTGTTTTTGGAAAGAGGATCCCAAAAGGAATAATGGTGTTTTAAAAGTGATTAATTTCCCCTTAAAATACTGAACAAGTTCATGCTCAATTGAGTTAATAGGCGGAGTAACACCAGGAACTATAGCCGCTTTGGTTTTTTGTCTAAGACGTTCGATTTCACGTTCTAAGCCACGACGCTCGACAAATTCTAACAAGTAGAGTGCCTGTTCATCGGCAACCGCGATCATGGGTCCTAATGGAGTATCTAGCCAGGTTGCCTTTAAGATTTTGCTATCTTTGGATAAAGCAGGAGCAGCCCCCATGATGCGTGAAAATGCATCTCTAAAGCCGCTGCTTGATTCATATCCCATTGCTAATTGGGTATCTATCACAGTTTTACCCTCCCTAATTTGTTTCATAGCTATCCCCATTCTACGGGCTCGTGCATAAGCCACAAACGTCATACCAAATCTTTTTTTAAATTGTCGGCGCGCCGTGGAAGTGTCGATACCTAAATCGCGAAAATCACTATCTTTCCAGCGCTTTTCCGGGTTTTTTTCTACGGCCGCTACCAATGTTTGAATTAATTGTGAAACCTCACCCGGGTGTGAAAGCGGGCGGCAGCGCTTGCAAGGTCGAAAAGAAGCGAGCAACGCTTCTTGTGCCGTAGCAAAAAATTCACAATTTTCAAATTTTGCTTTCCGCGCCGAACAGGTAGGCCTGCAGAAGATGCCAGTAGTTTTTATGCCCGCGTAAAAAACCCCTTCATATTTGGCATTTTTAGCCAACAAGGCTCGATAATAGTCTCTTAATTTTTTGTCGGATTTCATCGATGATATGGCACCTAATTTTAAAACAAGCTGAAAGACATCTCTAAAAATTGCATATTTTCTTCAATATTGCGTTGCGCTACTTGCTCCGCTGTTCATGTGCTCGCATGTACGTTGCGCTGCTCACAAGTGGCGCGCGCCTTGTCTTAAAGTAAAACGCATGTTCTAGAGGTGTCTTGAATTATACCAAGTTATAATTTTAGTTGTCGCCGAAAATCAGGCATTGATTTTTTTTGAGCTAATGTGGGCGGACTATTTTCTATCCTTTGTTATATGGTAAATTTAAGCAAAGATTATAGTTTATAATGGGTTAGTAATGATGAACAATAAAGAACACAAACTTGGTTTGCCGCTTGAATATCAACAAATGCCAGAATATTTTGATGCTTTTAATGAGAGTGCAGAGACGGCGGCTAAAAATGCGTTGATAGAAAAATTACTAAAAGAGCAAAAAGTTAAAACAGTTTTGGATATGACTTGCGGTACCGGTTCGCAGGTGTTTTATCTTGCTGAAAAAGGTTATGAAGTGATCGGTAGTGACTTTAGTCCTGCTTTGCTTGATATAGCACGCGCTAAAGCAAAAGCAATCAATCGTGAGATTACTTTTATTGATGGGGATATGCGAGAGCTAAAGATAGGAAAATTTGATGCAGTTATTACTATTTTTAACGCGATCGGTCATCTAACTAAAGTTGATTTTGCGAAAGCTTTACAAAATATACATGATAACCTTAAAGATAAGGGCGTATATATTTTTGATATTTTTAACTTGCAAGCCATTACGGACAACATCATTAATACATTTGCGATGGATATTGTGAGCAGTGTTAACGGCATTAACGTTCGTAACGTACAGAATTCTGAAATTGACAAAGAACATGGTTTTTTAATTTCCCATGATCACTACACAATAAGCAAAGATGAAAATAAACCAGAAGTCTACAAAAATAGCTTTAGCCTACAAATTTATACAGCCGAAGAATTGCGGATTATGCTTGAGGACAAAGGGTTCGAAGTTGTAAAACAATATGATCTAAATGGAAATGATTTTGTGGCAGAAAAAAGCTTAAATATTTTAACTGTCGCAAGAAAATTAAGATGTGCGTAATCATTCTCAAAGGGCGGGAATCTATTTCCTCAGGTAAAATAACGCCCATCGTATTTTCACAACTCTTAGGCACCTAGTATTTTCTGATTTTTTGTTTGGAGCATTTACTTAGTATCTTAAGGCGATAAAGTTTGTTTTTGCCAACCATCACTGCTTTGTGAATACTTAATAATTTCAGAAAAAGTCGTAGTTCCTAGAGTATAAAAATATAACATGGTTGGAACTAAGCAAAAGCCACAATAATACGCGCTCATTGGGATAGTTGTTGCCGTGTATTGTTTTTCTAACAATTTAACTTTATTTTCCAGTTTTGCTAAAGCCCGGATAGGCTGACTTGAGGTGGGAGAATAAGCAGAAAATCGTAATTTCCGATCGTAAGGTAATAAATCCCAATAGTGTTGATTTTCTTTTTGACTTAGCGCGACAACAGAACCTTCTATTACTATTTCCCGTTGTTGCAGAGGTAGCCATAAGGTCATGGATGCGCGAGGATTCTCAGTTAATTCGTTGACCTTCCGCGTGTCACGTTGTGTAAAAAACAAAATTCCCTGTTCAGTAATTTCGCGTATAGCTACTATTCTACTGTGCGGAATACCTGTTTTGCCGGCAGTTGCTAATACAATATTATTAGGATTGGGCGAACCCAAGTTTTTTTCTTGGTTTAGCCATTGTTGCATTTCATCTAGGAGGTTGCTGAGTGTAATCATTTTGTTTTTATCTCACTATTCGTACGTGGTGGTGAAAAAACGAATCCTATGGCAGTTAGCAATAATATCACCCGCTAATTTATGAATATGTTGTTCCTCGGGTCAAATTTTTTGCTTGAAAATATACTCGTGGTACTATACCTAAGATATATTATAGAATATACCTTAGGTATATTTAACGGCGACTAGAGGTGTTAACTATTGTTTCTATAAAGGATTGCTTCAGGTGAGGCTTTTTGCAAATTAATAAATAGAAGGCGCTCTAGGCCGCAATACAGTATCAAAAATATTCAACATGTGTTTTAGACCCTGATCGTCATAATATTGAATTGAAATGTCATGAACCCCAGTAACATACAAAAAGCATGTACAATTAAAGTAACTGTCCTGTTAGAAAATTCTTTTTGGGTTGGAATTTTTGAAAGAAATGACCAAGAAGGCTTTGCAGTAGCAAGGAATATCTTTGGTGATGAGCCAAGTGACGCTGAGTTATATCATTTTATTCTCAATAACTTTGATATATTAAGGTTCACTGAACCACAAAACTTTACACTTATTATCAAACGAAAAAACCCAAAACGTAGGCAGCGTGAAATTAGGCGAGAAATGGAGAACGCCAAAAAAGGCATGCCAAGTGTCACTCGCGCTCAGGAAGTATTAAAGCTAGAACTTGAAAAAAATAAAAAATTGAAAAAAGTTATATCAAAGGCAGAAAAGGAAGCGCGCCTTGAAGAAAAATTTCTACAAAAACAGGCCAAAAGGAAGAAAAAACATCGTGGTCATTAAATGTCTTACACAAGTTCTTTCTTGCTTCGTAATAATTTGTTTTTGCTGTGTAATTTTTTTTTCGTAAGTCTACGTTCTGTGGATGCAAGAGTGGGTTTGGTTTTTTTGCGCTTTTTTGGTGAAACTGCGGCTTTTCGAAGCAAAGTTAATAATCTCTCTAAGGCATCTTGTTTGTTTCGTTCTTGGGTGCGAAATCGCCCAGCTTTTATAATTAAATCTCCTTGCGCATTAAGTTTTTTACCTATCAAAGCAAGTAAACGCGCTCGCATCTCATCCGGTAGTGAAGGGGAATTAATTACATTAAATCGTAGCTGAGTGGCAGTTGCTACTTTATTAACATTTTGCCCTCCGGGTCCAGAGGCACGAATAAAAGAATATTTTATTTCTGTTTCATTCACTGAAATATTGGATGTGACTTTAATCATGTGATGTGCAATAGTTAATAAACATTCACAGCATATTAACATAAGCATAAAATCTAGAGTTTGTTTTTAAAAAAATTGCGGTAATTAATCAAATTAATTATAAGATTATGCTTTAATATATACCCATTCCACTTCAAAATGCGATGTTTGCATTTTGAAGTGCTCTTTGCGCAATGGGGTTTCCAAAGGGGAGATACGCAGCTTCTCCCCTTTGGTGCAAGCGCGAATTTACTTCGCGCGTAGCATGTGATCAGGTATACCGCTCGCACCCCTTAGTTCTTATTCGCATCTTGAAGTGCGAGCGGTATATTAGCCTACTTGATAGGAATATTAAGACAGGTGTGATATTTGATCTTGAACTAAAGATAAATTGAAAAAATCTGACTCCAAGATGAGGAAAGTAAAAAAATGAGTAAAAATCTGTTGGAGGTTGTGGAAGAGCTTGATGCGGCATTTAATCGTAAAGATATAGATGCTGTTTTAAGTTTTTATGAGGATGAAGCCACTATGGTTGTTGAGCCGGGAAAGTTAGCATCTGGTAAAGCAGCACTAAAAAGTGTTTTTGAAACAATATTTAATTTTGATGGTGTTGCCCAACAAGAAAAAATGAAAGTGATTGAATCCTCTGATATTGCACTTTTTATTTCTAAGTGGAATTTAACATATAAAGTAAACGATGAAGGTTTGAAAACTAAAACATTTTGTGCAACTTGTGTATTTCGTAAAAATAGCGATGGGGAATGGCGTCTCGTGATAGACAACTCTTTCGGCCCCGCTATTTTAGATGATTAAGTATAAAATTTAATTTCTGGCGCGCCCGGAGAGATTCGAACTCCCGACCACCTGGTTCGAAGCCAGATACTCTATCCAACTGAGCTACGGGCGCGTGGTTTGATGTTGGCGTTTGATTGACACTAGATGGCGTTTGGCATCTAAGCCTTTGACTGTTAAATCATACACTATCGTGGAAAATTGGTCATCCAATTCGGCGATTTCTTTTGTGGGGTTTTCGCCTTTCATGGCGAGCCAACAACCGTTTTCACAGCATAAATGTTGCGTTAAGTTAACAAATTCTGCGATCGAGCTAAATGCGCGAGAAACAATTGAATCAAAACAAGGCGTACTGGGAAGTTGTTCTACACGCGCTTGGCTGATAGTTACGTTGGGAATTTTTAAAGTCAAAACTACTTGCGTTAAAAATCTGGTTTTTTTGCCATTACTATCATTTAACACAAATTCACGCTGCGGCTGCGTTAACGCTAAAGGAATGCCTGGCAAGCCAGCGCCTGTTCCAACATCTAAAATGCGTTGACCTTGTAAATACGGACTGATCGACAAGCTATCCAAAATATGGCGAGTGATCATTTCTTGGGGGTCGCGCACACTGGTAAGGTTGTAAGCTTGGTTCCACTGAATTAATAGCTGCAAATAATGAATTAATTGTTCTTGCGCAGCTGGGCTCACAGCATACTGCGCAGCAGCTAATTTTTTTGTTAATGATTTAAGAAGTTGATCAAAATCAGTGGTCTGGGTCATTGGTATTTATGCAGCCTTGCTAGTATGGTTGCGCTTTTTTAAATAAACCAATAATAACGAAATCGCTGCTGGGGTAACGCCTGCAATACGTGAAGCTTGTCCTACCGTAGTAGGCTTAGCTTTATTTAGTTTTTCCCCAATTTCACCAGACAGTCCAACGATATTTTGATAATCGATATCAGGTGGCAAATGAGTTTCTTCGTGACGGCGTTGGCGTTCTATTTCTTGCAATTGACGATCCACATAACCACCGTATTTTGCCTGAATTTCAATTTGTTCGGTAATACTGAGGTCTGCTAAGCCGGGACCAATGCCATCGATAGTCATGAGATCGGCATAGGTAGTTTGTGGGCGGCGTAATAAATCGGTAACGCGGTATTCCCGAACCAGTGGTTGTTGCAATAATTGTGTGGCAGCTTCGCCCATGGCAGTTTGTGGCCGTACCCAAATATTATGTAAACGTTGTTGTTCTTGCGCGAGCGCTTCATGTTTCGCAGAAAAATGTTGCCACTGTTCGTCGCTAATTAAACCTAATTGTCGACCTTGTTCGGTTAAACGTAAATCGGCATTATCTTCGCGCAATAAAAGTCGGTATTCAGCACGGCTGGTAAACATGCGGTAGGGTTCTTGCGTGCCTTGCGTAATCAGATCATCTATTAATACACCTAAATATGCTTGATCGCGTCGTGGCCACCACGCTTCTTGTTCTTTGGCTTTTAATGCGGCATTTAAACCAGCTAATAATCCTTGCGCCGCTGCCTCTTCGTAACCGGTCGTACCATTAATTTGGCCTGCACAAAATAAATTAGTTAAATAGCGCGATTCTAAGGAAAATTTTAAATCGCGTGGATCAAAAAAATCATATTCGATTGCATAACCAGGACGCAAAACGTGCGCATTTTCTAGACCTTTGATGGTATGAATAAATTCGCACTGTAAATCAAAGGGTAAACTAGTAGAAATACCGTTTGGATAAACTTCGTGTGTGGTTAAGCCTTCGGGTTCAAGAAAAATCTGATGCGATAATTTATCTGCGAAACGAACAATTTTATCTTCGATCGACGGACAATAACGTGGACCTATTCCTTCGATAACACCTGTGTACAACGGCGAACGTTGTAAACCGCTACGAATAAGCTCATGAGTCTTTTCATTGGTATGGGTGATGTAACAGGAAATTTGCGTAGGATGTTCGCTAACTTTGCCCCTGAAAGAAAAAACGGGCAAAGGCATATCGCTGGGTTGTTCTGTGAGTTCTTGAAAGTTAATACTGCGACCATCAAGACGTGGCGGCGTACCTGTTTTTAAGCGACCGATCCGTAATGGCAATTCACGTAAACGTTCTGCTAATTTAAGCGCGGGTGGATCACCGGCGCGGCCACCTTGATAATTAGCAAAACCAATATGAATTTTGCCCGCTAAAAAAGTGCCAACTGTAAGCACCACTGCACGTGCGCGAAACCGCAAGCCCATTTGTGTGATGACACCAACTACGTGATCGTTTTCTACAATGAGATCATCTACAGCTTGTTGAAAGATGGCTAAATTAGGTTGATTTTCTAGTGCGGTGCGGATTGCCTGTTTGTAGAGTAGGCGATCGGTTTGCGCACGAGTCGCACGCACGGCAGGGCCTTTGCTAGCATTTAAGGTGCGCCACTGGATGCCGGCAAGATCGGCTGCGCGCGCCATAATACCACCTAAAGCATCGATCTCTTTTACTAAATGTCCTTTGCCAATGCCGCCAATCGAGGGATTGCAGGACATTTGTCCCAGCGTTTCAATGTTATGGGTTAATAATAACGTTTTAACCCCTAAGCGTGCGGAAGCGAGAGCGGCTTCAGTGCCGGCGTGACCGCCGCCGACAATAATGACTTCATAATGTGAATTGGTATGCATAAAGACAATAAATCTTACTAGTTTTCTGCTATTGATTAAGGCAGAATATAGCCTCTTTTTCCGCGTCTGGGAATTTTTTTATTCAAATTATATTTTAGGAGAAACCATGAAGCGAAGCATCTTAATAGCATTAGGCTTAGGTCTTTTGTACAGTCCATTCACTTTTGCTGATGCTCCAGCAACGACACCGGCGGCGCAACCAGCTGCAACAACAACTAAAACTGCGACTGCGACAGCAACCGCACCTGCGGCTGCACCAGCAGCTGCGCCAGTAGATCTTGGCAAAGCAAGCTATAGTATCGGTGTTGATTTGGGCGAAAATTTTAAGAGCCAAGGCATTGATGTTAATGCAGATATGTTAGTAAAAGGCTTAAGAGACGCTATTACTGGCAACAAACTGATGATGAGCAAAGATGAAATGAGCGCTACCTTAATTGCTTTGCAAAAACAATTAGTTGCAAAACAACAAGCTGCATTAGCCGCCATTACTGCTAAAAATGAGTTGGAAGGCAAAACGTTTATGGACGCTAACAAAACTAAGCCAGGTGTAGTTACTACTGCTAGTGGCTTACAGTATAAAGTTATAACTCCAGGTTCAGGCGCGCATCCAGCTGATAGCGATATCGTAACAGTTGATTACAGCGGTAGTTTTTTAAATGGTGATGTGTTTGATAGTTCTTATAAACGCGGCAAACCAGTAACTTTCCCTGTTTCTGAAGTAATTCCTGGTTGGGTTGAAGCAATCAAATTGATGCAGCCTGGTGCTACGTATGAAGTGGTAATTCCTTCTAGCTTAGCTTATGGTGATCATGGCTTAGGTAATGTGATTGGTCCTAAGAAAACATTGTTGTTTAAAATCCATTTGATTTCAGTAAAACCTGCAAGTCAAAACTAAAAATGAATACCTAGATTGGGCGAGCAGCCCAATCTAGGTGACATAACGTTTACTCTACACTTTTACCCAACTCTCTCATGGCGATCAAGAAGCTAAATAAAAACCGCCTCATCATTGTTCTGCTACTAGGCTTTTCTTCTGGGTTGCCGTTAGCGCTCACGGGTACTTTATTACAAGCATGGTTTACCGTTTCTGGTATTAGTATCGTAACTATAGGAATGTTGGGTCTAATTGGTCAGCCTTATGTTTATAAATTTTTATGGGCCCCTTTGTTAGATAGGTATATTCCACCCTTTATGGGGCGACGCCGTGGTTGGTTGATGATCACGCAATTTGGTTTATTAATAACAATTGCAGCCATGGCATTAGGTGATCCTAAAACTAGCCCTTATTTATTAGCTAGCTTAGCCTTAGTAGTCGCTTTTCTTTCCGCGACGCAAGATATTGCCATTGATGCTTACCGAACAGATGTTTTAACACCCGAAGAACGTGGTTTGGGAGCAGCGTTTTACACAGGTGCCTATCGAGTTGCGATGATGGTCTCCGGTGGTTTAGCTCTTATTGCTGCAGATTTTTGGGGCTGGCGCACAACTTATTTATTGATGGCTGCTTTAATGACGATAGGGTTACTAGCAAGTTGGTTTGGTGAAGAACCTTTGCTGGATCGTCGTCACTATAATCCACCCAGCATTTGCATCGCAATTGTAGCGCCCTTGCGTGAATTTTTTTCGCGTGATTATGCCTGGTTTTTGTTGCTCGCGATTGTACTTTATAAATTAGGTGATGCGCTTAGCGTTTCATTAGCTACGCCGTTTTTAATTCGGGGTTTAGGATTTTCTTTGATTACCGTAGGCGCCATTTTTAAAGGAGTGGGTTTAGCAGCAACTTTACTCGGCGTGTTAGTCGGCGGGTTTTTAATGGTACGCCTTACTATTTTTCGTTCTTTGTTGTTGTTTGGCATATTGCAAAGCGCAGCAATTTTAACATTTATCCAATTAGCCATTGTCGGTAAAAGTTATTTAATGTTAGTGATAACGGTATTTGTCGATAATTTTTGTAATGGCTTGGGTGCAACTGCGTTAGTAGCGTTTTTAATGAGTCTTTGTGACCACCGCTACACAGCTACGCAATTTGCTTTGTTGTCGGCTGTTGCCGTAATTGGACGCGTATTTATTGGACCTGTTGCAGGAGTTATCGTCGAGCATTTTGGTTGGGTTAACTTTTTCATCTGCGCTTTACTCACATCGTTACCCGGTTTGTTTTTATTATGGTGGCTGCGAGAAAAGATTGAATTATCTACTACACCACGTGTTGCTCTTTTGCATTAATGAAAATACTCTTCACCGGAATTTTTGTGCTGTGTTTGACGAGTGCAGTTTACGCAACGCAACAATCAGACAACGACCGATTTTTCAGTCAGATTAGTTCTTTGCCATTTGCGAGCAAACAATTGGTTGAAAAATACAGCTGGCACCCAGGTTGTCCAGTTGCGCCCTCTGAACTAGCTTATGTTAAATTAAGTTATTGGGGTTTTGACAACAGACCGCATAGAGGGGTGCTGATTGTTAATCAGCAAGTTGCTCCAGAAGTAGTGACAATTTTTGCTGATCTTTTTCGCGAAAAATTCCCCATTCAAAAAATGATTCCTGCTGATTTTTATCAAGGCAGCGATGCAAAAATAATGGCAGACAATGATACGTCCGCATTTTTGTGTAGAGCCATGACTGAAAATCCACGCCGACTTTCTACGCATAGTTATGGGATCGCAATTGATATTAACCCTAAGCAAAATCCGTTTGTGCCACAAAAAAGTAAGTCAGCAAAAACCAAAGCATTTGCCGATCGCGGTGCTTGGCACAGAGGGATGATTGTGCAGGGTGATGCTACCTACCAAGCATTTATCCAGCGCGGTTGGAGTTGGGGTGGTGATTGGCGCAATCCTAAAGACTATCAACACTTCGAACTTCACAATCAAAATTAATAATTAGTCACGCAAATTACTTAATTACTGGAGTTTCCTGTAAAACAACACCCCCTGGGAATTTTTTGCAAAATAAACCTAGACTTTTCTTTTTGAATAACGTACAGTATTCAAACCTACTTGAGGGACAATAGTCAGTAGGGTGATATGCTGGCTATTGTAAGGGAGTTATTGGGGGAGTTTAGCTTCTCCCCCTTATAACAAGCAGAATTTTATGAGGTGAAAGTTATGGGTAGAGGCGGAGCAAGGCTAGGAGCAGGGCGGCCACAGACTGCAGAAAAAACTAAGCCGATTCGTATTCCTGAGCGTATGCTAGAAGCTGTAACCGCTTTTGTCTCTGCCAAAGGTTACAAATATCCTCTTTATGCCGCTTCCGTGTCGGCAGGCTTTCCAGTTCCTGCTGATGATCATGTGGAGGCGGAACTGGATCTAAACGAACTACTCATTAAGCAACCAGCAGCGACATTTTTGGTGCAAGCTTCTGGGGAATCCATGTTAAACGTGGGCATCCATCCGGGCGATACGTTAGTGGTAGATAAAAGCATCAAGCCGGCAAAAGGTAAAATTGTTATTGCATCTGTTGATGGGCATCTTACTGTAAAACGTTTAGATAAAGCAGCCAACGGTAATTATCAGTTGTTACCTGAAAATGAAAAATTTAAACCGATAGAAATCTCGCCTGAAAGTGATGTGCATATTTTAGGTGTAGTAACGAATGTCATTCATCCACTTTAGTGATAAGGAGAAATTATGATTAAGGCAATGGCACTAAGACAAAAACCTAACAATCCATTAGTCAAATATTTTAATGCAACGTTAGCCTCGGCAGTTTTATTTTTTAGTGCAAAACTTATTATTATCGATTTGTTGGCACTCTATACTTATACCAATGTGATGTGATTTGTTAATTTTAGTTGTCTATAAAATGACAAGGAGGTTCATATGATAAAAACAACCGAAGGTACGAAATGGTCAAAAGAGGTGGCTGAACACAGTCATGCCCTTAAATTGGAAAAAGGCATTTTTACGGACAAAGATCCTAAAAAAATTGCTAAAGCTTTAAAGGTGGCTGCCGAAGAAAGCACAGAACGTAAAGGAACAGCATTGCAATCGGCTATGTCAATGCTTGATTTTTATATTAACAGAGCAGGTAAAAATCTAGATGAAGAACACAAAAATATTTTAAATTCCGCAAAAGAAGAGCTGCGGATTTTATTTAAAAAAGATAATTCTAATTCTTAAATAAAATATCCAAGGAGTGAAAATCCTTGGATTCAATCGATTTATATGGGATGGTTAAGCTTAGTTATTTTTGTTATTTATTATGGTCTGTTGATTGAATAATCATCTGCGTTTTGAATAGAGACAGTCGTCATATTGTTCGTATAAGCGATCTATTTGTGAAATTAATGACCAATATTCATCATCTTTAAGTCCTCCCCTCTCAAATTTATCCTCTAGTAATCTAATTTTATCTTCTATTGAGGAACATTCGAATAGGCTTTTATTAGAAGCAGGCCCAGGCTTTTTGTTAAGACGCAGCTTTTGCTTGAGGCATTTTTGGAAGCTATTTTTTGCTGCTTGTGTCATATGGGTGCGACTAAGGTGACTTTCTTTAATGCAGGCTGTAGCAGCGTTTGAATTTTCAGTGTTACTGAAAGTAGGTAATGAAAAAGCTAATAAACACGAGCCTAGAAGGAAACATTTTAATTTTTTATTAAGCATAGAATTATCCTTAGTTTATTAAATAATTGATAAAATTATATGCTATTTAACAATGAGTTCCAATTTGCAATAGAGCTTTTTTAGCCAGCTTTACATACGTGATGACAACTCGAAAGTTGCACATTTGTTAATTTGCGAGCAATAATTTGTTTGATAAGTTGCGATTTCATAAAAGACCACCATTACTTTTTGCCACCCTTTCAATAAAATGTAGCAGCTGATTTTACAAATTTACAATTTACGGGTAAAAAAGCTGCCCATTCTGCTAAACGTTGCCCTAAGCGTAAGCAAGCTTCTTGTTCAGCGTCGCTTTTGGGTGGACCGGCACTAATAGCGCCATAATGCGGAGAAAAACGTCGGTCAGTGTAGTCAGTTACTCCAAATACTAAAAAGCCATAATTGATTAAAATGGATAAAATATTGAGGCAAGCGATTTCCGCGCCGCCGCCATAACTGCCAGAAGATGAAAATGCACAAGCAATTTTTCCATCAATTTTGCCCCATAGTTCTTGGCTGAGGTCGTCCCAAAATTTTTTCATTTTCCAAGAAATCGCCCCCAGATTAGTGGGAGAGCCCACCGCTAGAGCATCGCACCAGATGATGTCATCTTTGTTGGCTTCTTCTATCGACTTAAGTCGTAGTTCACTCCCGGCGATGCGCGTGACCCCTTGTGCTATTAAAGTAGCCATAGCTTTGGTTTGACCGCTGTTTGATTGATATAAAACTAAGATACGTGCCATAAATCCTCCTACTAACTGTATAAGTTGTTATTATTATTGTTTCGTATAAAATGATAAATAGGCGAAATAACAATAGACTTTTGTGCAAAATGAAATAATGAGCAAACACGAATGGATTGGTTAACGAATATTAAAAGTTTTATCGATGTAGTGAATTATCAGAGTTTTACCGTTGCTGCGGAAAAACGTCATTCTTCTCCTGCAGTAATCAGTCGGCGCGTTGCTTGGTTAGAACAACAATTAAATATTACTCTCTTGCACCGCACGACCCGATCTTTGCAACTGACAGAAGAGGGCAAGCAGTTCTATAACAAAGGCAAACAGTGGCTGGCTTATTTAACTGAAATTACCTTGCAGTTACAAAATCAGCAGCAGGTTTTGCAAGGACCTTTACATATCACGTTACCCGTTTCTTTTAGTGAAACCAAATTATCATCGGAGTTGATTGCAGAATTCGCGGCGCAGCATCCGCATATAGAATTAACACTAGATTTTTCTAATCATAATTATGATTTGCTCGAACATGAAATAGATATTGCATTTCGCACGTCTAAATATTTAGGCCCAGAGTATGCATCTAAACAGATTGCTACTCTTAAAGTTGGTATATATGGTAGTCCAAAATATTTCTCCATCCGCGAGTTTCCGCAAGAGCCCAGTGATTTAGTGCAGCACAATTGTTTAGTGCATCAGCATATTGGTTATACTGATTGGGAGTTTCAACACGGCAAAAAAGTGCAAATAGCGGGGAATATTAAAAGTAATGCTACCCATGTGTTGCTCAAGTTTGCCAAACAGGGCTTAGGTTTAATTCGAACCTTAGATTGTTATGTTGCAGAGGCAATAGCTGAGAAAAGTCTGCAGCCAATTTTGGAAGAACATTGGCAAACCATGGATTTATATTTGGTGTATAAAGAAAAACCTGTGCAATCATTGCGAGTACAGACTTTTGTGGATTTTATGCAACGTTATGATCTGAAAAAATATTTAATATTTACTGAGAATAACTAAGCAGATTTCTATAAAATACTTAATTTATTTTGTTCAAACAGCAAAAGGTTTTTAAAATGCTAGCCAGTATGACCGATGGAAATATCTATATTTTATTATTTGTAGTAGCCACTGCTGTTGCAATTTTAGTGCAGCGATTGTCTATCCCTTATACGGTAGCATTGGTGGCTGCTGGGTTGGTATTAGGGGTATTGCATGCTTTTGCTACGCCGCCGTTAACGAAAGCGCTTTTGTTCAGCGTGTTTTTGCCAGGCTTATTGTTTGAAGCTTCTTTTCATATTGAGTCAAAACGCTTTTGGCAAAATCGCTTTGCAATTACTTCGTTGGCATTGCCAGGCGTAATAGCTGCAGTAGCTCTAACGGTGTTTATTTTGACTCCTGTGGTAAACGACTTGCATTTTGTACAGGGTTTTAAGTGGCAATATGCTTTGGTATTTGGTGCGCTTATTTCTGCAACTGACCCTATTGCCGTTATTGCTCTTTTTAAAACATTAGGCGTGCCCAAACGCCTTTCTATGTTGCTGGATGGTGAAAGTTTATTAAATGATGGTGTGGCCATCGTGTTTTTCACCTTAAGTCTTGCTTTGGTGACAGGAACACAAGTCACTGCAGGCGGCTTATTTTTAGATTTTTTAAAAATAGTAGGAATGGGCGCCTTTATCGGAATAGCAGTAGGTCTAACGGTCACACAGATAATCAAGCGTGTAGATGATCCGATGATAGAAATTGCCTTAACTATGATTGCTGCTTATGGTTCCTTCTTTTGGGCAGAACACTTCCATTATTCGGGTGTGATTGCAGTTGTAGCAGCAGGGATGTTGTGCGGTAATTACGCACTGCGCGTGGCAATGTCGCCTTCTACTAAAATCGCGGTAGAAACTTTTTGGGAATATGTAACATTTGCGCTCAATTCAGTGGTGTTTTTGCTTATTGGGTTAGAAGTTAATTTTCAGGAGTTATTAGCGTCTTGGCAGGTAATTTTAGTCGCATATCTTGTGGTTATTATAACGCGAGCATGGATCATTTTTGGGGTTTCCTGGTTATTGCGCTTTACGCGTGAGCGAATTCCTTGGACTTGGAGTGTTATTTTAACCTGGGGTGGTTTGCGAGGTGGTTTACCTATGGTGTTGGTATTGGCTTTGCCAGCAGATTTTCCATATCGCAATCTGTTAGTCACCATGACGTTTGGTGTCGTGATTTTATCAATTTTAGTGCACGGCTTGACGATGTCGCCGTTGTTACGTTGGTTAGGAATTGTGCATGAACATCAAGAGCGTGCTACGTATGAATTGGTACGTGGCAAATTGCAAGCAGCGCAAGCAGCTAGTGCAGAGCTTAACAAAATGGCACATATTCCTTTTGCTGATCCGCAAATGTTGGCGACTTTGAAGCAGGAATATCAGCAAAGGATTGAACAAGATACGGTTGTTTTGCAAGAACTGCATCTAGAAAAACAACAGCTACAAGCCGAAGAGATGGCTTTAGCTCGTCAACATTTATTATTGATAGAGAAAAATGAGCTCATTGGTGCGTTTCGTCGTGGCTTGCTTAGTCAAGCTATTTACGAAAAATTATTAGCGGATATCGATGCTAGGTTAATGAATTTGGATTCATAAAAAAACCCCGCGAAGAGCGGGGTTTTGGAAGCATAACTAAGAGTTATTTAGCTTTCCGAGTAGCACGCTTAGCAGCAGTGCGAGTTCCTACTCGTTTACGAGCAGTAGTACTTTTAGCTTTTTTTGCAGCAGTTTTACGTACTGGCTTTTTGCCAACTTTTTTAACAGCTGCTTTTTTTACAGTAGCTTTTTTAACAGCAGTTTTTCTAACAACTTTTTTAGCTGTTTTCTTTACCGCAGTTTTTTTAGCAGCTGCTTTAGGGGCAACAGCTTTTTTTACGCTTACTTTTTTCACTTTAGCTTTTGTAGCTTTAGGTGAAGTTTTAGCTTTTTTAGATGCACTTGCTTTACGTACCATTTGAGGGTTCCTCCTTTTTAAAAAACACAGTTTACAAATAAATTTGCTTTAATAAAAGCCCCAGGTCCAAATTAGTTCAAATTATGGTTTTTTCATTATTGTGTAATTTAGTTAATTTTAACTTAATGCTGCGCGTTGAATCTTAAATAATTGTGTAATGCTAGTTTGCGCTAACTCTAGCATTTGCTGTAATTCTAAGGGGTTAAACGCTTGTTGTTCAGCAGTTCCTTGCAGTTCAATAAAGCCACCTTGCTCGGTCATCACCACGTTCATGTCAGTTTCTGCGTTGGAGTCTTCTAAGTAATCTAGATCGGTTATCGGCATTCCTTTGTAGAGGCCAATAGAGATGGCTGCAACTAAAAATCGTAGTGGATCTTGTTTAAGCACGCCACGTCGTTGCATGTTGCGCAGTGCGTCTACCATAGCAACACAACCACCTGTAATCGCTGCAGTGCGTGTGCCGCCATCTGCTTGAATGACATCGCAATCAATGGTGATGGTGTAATCGCCTAGGAGTTTAAGATCTAGTGCGGCGCGTAAGGAACGACCAATTAATCTTTGAATTTCTAACGTGCGTCCCCCTTGTTTGCCGCGACTAGCTTCACGATCGGTGCGGGTATTAGTGGCACGCGGTAGCATTCCATATTCAGCAGTTAACCAACCTTGACCGGAATCTTTTAAAAAACGTGGAACTCCCGGTGCAACGGATGCAGTACAAATTACTTTGGTGTCACCAAACTCAACTAATACAGAACCTTCTGCATGTTTGGTGTACTCGCGTGTGATATTGATAGGACGAATTTGATTGGCAGCACGACCACTTGGACGCATAGTTTTTTACCTCAAAAAGATGGCTTTTACCTTAAGAAACGCTAGAATGCAATAAAGAAATAAACTTCATTGTGTGAGTAAATTAAACTTATGATACAGAGTATGACGGCATTTGTGCGACAAGTAGCTCCTATTAGTTGGGGGAATTTTACTTGGGAACTGCGATCAATAAATCATCGTTACTTAGAAGTAAATTTCCGTTTGCCGGAAAATTTAAGTCGTTTTGAACCACAATTACGTGAAAAGTTAAGAGCCACATTACAACGTGGCAAAATTGATATCAGCCTTCGTTACGCCGTCGCTAATAAGTCCGCTGCACAATTCACCGTAAATAAAGAGTTGGTACAACAATTAATAGAGGCAAGTGCGAGTATAGCGAATATTAGTTCGGAACCCACTGCTCTGCTTGATCCAATGCGGATTTTGCAATGGCCGGGAGTGATGCAAACAGCGGAGGTAGATGCAAATGACGGTGAGTCCAAGTTGTTAGCATCCTTTGCGCAAGCGTTGGCTGAGCTAATTCAAGTACGTCAGCGTGAAGGCCAAGCATTACAATTGTTTATTCAGCAACGTTTAGCATTAATGCCCGCTGAAATTGCCAAAGTTAAAGAACGGTTACCGACGATTTTAGTTGAGCAACGGGAAAAAATTTTGCTGCGTTTGGCGGAGGCAAAACAAGCGTTAGATCCCGCTAGGCTAGAACAAGAAATGGTATTGTTTGCACAAAAAATTGATGTGACAGAAGAATTGGATCGTTTGGCAACACATATTGTAGAAATGGAACGAGTGCTACAACAAGGCGGCGCAGTAGGAAGGCGCTTGGATTTTTTGTTGCAAGAGCTGAATCGAGAGGCTAATACATTAGGATCAAAGTCGCTTACAGTTGAAACTACGAAAGTCGCTGTTGAGCTCAAAGTGTTAATTGAACAAATGCGTGAGCAGGTACAAAATGTCGAATAAATTAGTAACTATGCCCGGCACACTTTTTATTATTTCTGCACCGTCTGGCGGCGGTAAAACTAGCTTGATCAAAGCATTAATTGCCCAAACTACCGACTTGGAAGTTGCTATTTCTTATACTACGCGCAAGAAACGCCCCGGCGAACAAGATGGCGTAAATTATCATTTTGTCGATGTGCCTACGTTTGAAGAGTTAATAAAACAGCAAGCGTTTCTTGAATATGCCCAAGTCTTTGGCAATTATTATGGTACTTCTCAACAGACGGTCACCGAAAAGTTACAGACAGGCACGGATATAATTCTAGAAATTGATTGGCAGGGAGCGCAGCAAGTTCGCGCCTTGCTTCCGGCAAGCATTGGCATCTTTATTTTGCCCCCTTCGTCGCAAGTGTTGGCGCAGCGCTTGCAACAGCGTGCTCAAGATGATGCGGCCGTAATTGCGCGTCGCTTAGCAGAAGCTCGTACGGAAATTTCCCACTATTCTGAATATGAATACCTTGTCGTTAATGAAGACTTTAACCAGGCTACCGCAGATTTAAAAGCGATCATTTTAGCGCAGCGCTTGCGCCAGGCTGCACAAAAGGTAAGATATACGGAACTATTGCATAATTTGCTATAATAGACTTTTCGCACCTAGGTTTTTGGCATTGTTGCTTTCGTCGCTCGCTCCAAAAGGGGCGGATAATTATCCGCCCCTACGTGCGTTCCTAGCCAAACCCTGTGCTTTGAGCATAGAAGCTATTTCATTATCGTCGGAGAAATTTATGGCCCGTATTACTGTAGAAGACTGCCTTAAAAATGTAGATAACCGTTTTGAACTGGTATTGGTAGCCTCAAAACGAGCTCGCCAGCTTGAAAGATCCTCGGCTGAAAGCAAAGTTCCTGCTGAACATGACAAACCTACTGTGCTTGCTTTGCGCGAAATTGCCGCAGGTTTTATCAAATTTGATGAAGAAAGTCATGTTAACACTGAAGCTGCTGTGAATATTCCGCAAGAAACCACTGACGAATAGATGGGGGCTGGGTGTCGCATTTTACCGAGCTTAGGCGTGAACTTGAAAATTATCTCGATAATACGGATATTGAAAAAATTCATAAAGCCTATCAATTCGCCGCGCAAGCTCATAAGGGACAGCAGCGTCAGAGCGGTGACCCTTATATTACCCACCCGTTGGCAGTGGCACACATTTTGGCTGAGATGCGCATGGATGCTCAAGCCATTATGGCGGCAATCCTGCATGATGTAATTGAAGATACGCCCATCGAAAAATTGGTTTTAATCCAAGAGTTCAGTGAAGAAGTTGCTGAACTAGTAGATGGTGTCAGCAAGCTTACGCAAATTCAATTTCGCAATCGACAAGAAGCACAAGCAGAAAATTTTCGTAAAATGCTCTTGGCGATGGCTAAAGATATTCGCGTTATTTTAATTAAAATGGCGGATCGCCTGCATAATATGCGTACCTTGGGTGTGCTGGCTGCTGAAAAGAAACGACGCATTGCGTTAGAAACGTTGGAAATTTATGCTCCCATTGCCAATCGTTTGGGGATGCATTCCTTTCGCGTCGAATTTGAAGATTTAGGGTTTGCTGCGTTATATCCCTTGCGTTATCGTGTGTTGCAAGAGCAAGTGCGTTTGGCCAAAAAAAGTCGTAAAAAAATTATTAACAAAATAGAAAGTTCACTCAAAGAAGCCTTAGAAAAAACCCATTTGCCACCTTCCGTGGTATGGGGGCGTAATAAGCATTTATATAGCATCTACAAAGAGATGCGTGATAAACGCGTTTCTTTTAATGAGCTTATGGATATTTATACTTTTTGTATCGTGGTTGATAATATAGATACTTGTTATCGTGCCTTGGGAGTTGTGCACGGTCTTTATAAACCAGTGCCTGATCGATTTCGCGATTACATTGCGTTACCAAAATCAAATAGTTACCAAGCGCTACACACCACAGTGTTTGGACCTTACGGCTTACCGATTTCTATTCAAATTCGAACTGTCGACATGGACAATAAAGCTGACAATGGCATTGCAGCATATTGGCGCTATAATTCACCTGATAATGTAACAGATCCTGCTCATGTGCGAGCCGGTGAATGGTTGAAACGCTTGTTGGATATTCAGCAAGATACTACAGAAAGCCCCTTAGAATTTATCGAGAATGTAAAAATTGATTTGTTCCCAGAAGAAATTTATGTATTTACCCCAAAGGGAGAAATTTTAGAATTACCGCGTGGCGCCACAGCAATTGATTTTGCGTACGCGATTCACTCCGATATTGGCAACATGTGCGTAGGAACTAAAATTGATCGTCGCGTTGCTCCGCTTAGCACGCCTTTAAACAATGGTCAAACCATTGAAATAATTACCGCGCCTGATTCTAAACCTAATCCTGCTTGGTTAAATTTCGTCGTAACAGGTAAAGCACGCAGCAATATTCGGCATTTCTTGAAAAATCAACATCAGGCTGAAGCGATTAGTTTGGGACGCCGATTGTTAGAAGCAGCATTATCTTTCTTGGGGAAGACCTGGTCAGAGTTAGAACCGAAAAAGATTACCGATCTGCTGCAGCAATTTAATTATGAAACAGAGCAAGAGCTGTTGACAGCGATTGGTTTAGGGCACCAGCTTGCTCCTTTTATGGCAAAACGCTTAGTGACTTGCCAAGAAGAAACTTCAACTCAGCCTTTATTAATTAAAGGTGCAGAAGGATTGTTAGTGAATTTTGCTGAATGTTGTCGACCGATTCCAGGCGATGCTATTGTGGGAATTTTAAGTGTTGGCGATGGTGTAATGATCCATTTACAATCGTGCAAAGAAGTGGCCAAATTAAGTACTCAATTAGAAAAATGTGTGCCAGTTGTTTGGGCGGAAAATACCGTTGGTAATTTTAAGGTTGATATTAAATTGGAAGCAGTTAATCAGCCTGGGGTTTTAGCAAGATTGGCGAATGTAATTGCGGCTAATAATGCCAATATTGACAATATTAGCGTGGAAGAACGTGACGGAAATTATTGTGATGTAAACTTAACACTCTCTGTTTTGAGTCGCACCCATTTAGCACAAGTCATGCGTCGTTTGCGTTCAGTGAAAGCAGTAACTCGATTGGCGCGTAATAAATAATTAGGAGATCAAGGCACTCACTTAAGCATTAGTTGCATTATTGTTGGGTTTATCAACCTTTCTTTAAGGTAGTACCATTGAATTAGGAGATGTTTAATGAATACAAAGCAAGCAATTTATACCAAAGAAGCACCCGAGGTGCTAGGACCTTATTCTCAGGCGGTGAAAGTAGGGAATATGGTATATCTTTCCGGACAAATTCCATTAAATCCGGTTAATGGTGAGATCGTCACCGACAGTATTGATGCTGCTACCCATCAAATTTTTGCGAATTTAACTGCGGTAGCTAAGGCCAGTGGCGGCTCGTTGGCTCAGATGGTTAAACTTACGATTTTTTTAACCGATCTTGGCCATTTTCCGGTAGTTAATAGTATTATGGCGCAATATTTTACGGAGCCTTATCCAGCGCGTAGCACCGTACAAGTTTCTGCCTTGCCCAAAGGTGTGGCAATTGAAATTGAAGCGATAATGAGCTTGTAGGCAAAAAAATAAATCAGGAGATGCAATGTTGCGTAAGTTTATTCTAAGAGTGTTGATTGCAATACTTGCGCTAACATTGTCAGGATGTGCCACTACACTAACGCGTACTTATCCCCCTACTAATTTATTTCCTGAGCCATGGCCTGCACCTGGGGCAGTAGAAACACCTTGTTTACCAACGACAGCGTTACAACGCTTACCAGCACCGTTAGAGCGTCCGCAGCATATTGTGTTGCTGATACCGTTGAATGGTGAATTAGGTTGGGCAGGAATGGCTATTGCTAAAGGATTTCATGCAGCTAACTGTGCAACGTCTGATTATTGTCGTCCCCAAACTATTTGTGTCGTTGATACCTCTCGTTTTCCTTGCATTGAAGCGGCTTATCAAGCAGCTGCTGCTAGAGGTGCTGACTTTATTGTCGGCCCGCTAGGTGTGCAAAATGTCCGTCGTCTTAGTGAGTCTGGGCTAGATATTATTCCTACGCTGTCGCTTAGTTATTTGGGCCCAGATGAGCGTGGCTTTATGGATTTATATCAATTTGGTCTGCCTCCTGTTTGTGGCGAAACTACATTCCTTCAAGAAAATGCACGATTATTTGCGCTAGGTTTTGATGCTTTCCGCGCGGCGTATGGGTTGAACGATATGATGTCAAATCAACAAAAGGTGCGTGGTATTACAGGTGTGCTGTACATGAATAGTAAGCACCAAGTAATGCGTGAAGCCTATATGCCAGCACCGCCGCCTGTACCGTGCTGTGCTCCCGTTAACAATGTCCATAGTTGCCAAAAATTTTCATTTTGGCGAAGACATTATTGGAAATTGCGTTAAAGATTGAAGAGAATTTTTATGGGAGTAACTCAGCAAACAGGTCAAGCAGCAGAAGATCTGGCGTGGCGTTATTTGCAAGGACAAGGATTAAAAAGTATTACGCGTAATTATCGTTGTCGCATGGGCGAAATTGATTTGATTATGCAAGATCAAAACATGCTGGTGTTTGTAGAAGTGCGTTTTCGCCGTAATAATAGTTTTGGTGGGGGCGCTGCTAGTGTAACATTTGCTAAACAAACCAAACTGATTCGTACAGCCTATTATTATTTACAACAGCAAAAAATATCAGAAAAAGTTGCTTGCCGCTTTGATGTGGTGGCAATTGGTTTGCAAGGAACTAAGACCCAGTTAGAATGGATAAAAAATGCATTTACAACAGTATAAACAGGTATTTTTATGGATCTTCTCGATCGAATTAAGCAAATGTTTAATGACAGTATTCAAACTAAAATAGCAGCAGTAGGATTGCTAGCAACGCCAATTGCGCAAGCAAGTGAAGTAATGGTGCAATGTTTGCTTGCGGGTCATAAAATTCTTAGTTGTGGCAATGGTGGTTCTGCAGCCGATGCACAGCATTTTTCAGCGGAAATGCTCAATCGTTTTGAAACCGAACGCCCTAGTTTGCCAGCGATCGCGTTAACCACCGACACGTCCACATTAACTTCGATTGCTAATGATTATAATTTCAATGAAATTTTTGCCAAACAAATTCGTGCGCTGGGGCAAGCTGGCGATATTTTATTGGCGATTTCAACCAGCGGTAACTCTGCTAACGTGATCCAAGCAATTGCAGCCGCACATGATCGTGATATGACAGTGATCGCCTTAACTGGGCGTGAAGGTGGCAGTATCGCTACGTTGTTGCGCTCAGAAGATGTAGAAATTTGTGTGCCAGCACAATCCACCGCGCGTATCCAAGAAACACATTTACTCATTATCCATTGTTTGTGTGATCTCATTGATCGTCAGTTGTTCGGACAGAATGATGCATAATTTTCCCCTTTGAAAAAGGGGTGAGGCGGAAAAAGAAAAAGCAAAGCTTTTTCCCGTCGAACGCCCACACAAGGATGTGTGGGCTGGACTTACAAACGAAGCTGGAAGTGTAGTGCTGCAAGTAAGGGGGATTTTCCCTAAATATCCATGACCCAACAAACTAATTTTTCTAATTTTATCCAAACACTTCAAAACCAAATCGGATCCGATAATGTTCTGACCGATCCAGCGGAGTGTTTGGTGTATGGTTACGATAACAGTCGCCGTCAAGGCAATGCACAGGTAGTTGCATTTGCTACTAGCACCGAACAAGTCCAGCAAATTGCAGCACTTTGTAATCATTATCAAATTCCGCTCACGGTTCGTGGCCGTGGCACGGGAACTCCGGGGGGCGCAGTGCCCTTGCAAGGTGGTTTGGTGCTGTCTTTAGAGCGCATGAATAAAATTTTGCGGGTCGACCCAGATAACCGCGTCATCGTCGCTGAAGCAGGGGTGCTCAATTTAGCTGTGCAACAAGCAGCCGCTGCGATTGGATTTTTTTGGCCGCCAGATCCTAGCAGTGCAGCTTATTGTACGATCGGCGGTAATCTTGCTTATAACTCTGCCGGACCGCGCGCTGTAAAATATGGAACGGTGCGCGAAAATACGCTAGGACTAACCGCAGTCACCATTGCTGGCGAAGTAATGCGTACGGGTACCTATACTACTAAAGGTGCAGTAGGCTATGATTTAACGCGTTTGTTGATAGGCTCAGAGGGGACCTTAGCAATTATTACGGAAGCTACCTTAAAGCTAACTCCGTTAACCACAGCTAAAACCACCTTACAGGCTGCTTACACAAATATGCGCGCCGCTGCGCAAGCAGTAGCGGCTATCATGGCACAACCCGTCACACCGTGTGCTTTAGAATTTATGGATCACAAAGCGGTGGAGTTAGTGCGTGCTAGTGGCATTGATATCGTAGCAGGGGCAGGTGCTTTATTAATTATTGAAGTGGATGGTATGCCAGAAGTGTTAGCGGCGGCCACCGAAAAAATTGTTGCTGCAGCTACTAATGCTGATTTGCTAAAAATAACTGTTGCCAACAATGCAGTAGAAACAGAACAGCTCTGGCAAGCACGTAAAGCTTTATCGCCGGCTTTGCGCACGTTGGCTTCTGGCAAGATCAACGAAGATGTAGTGGTGCCAGTGTCTGCTATTCCTGATTTATTAGAAAGATTAGGGCAGTTGTCGACACAATTTCAAATACCCATTGTAAATTTTGGTCATGCGGGCAATGGCAATATTCATGTTAATTTGCTTTTTGATGCTGAGAATCCTCTCCAAAAACAACAAGCACAACTTTGCTTAAGCGAAGTATTTACCGCAGTGTTGGAATTAGGCGGCACTTTATCCGGTGAACATGGTATCGGCATTGAAAAGCGCGACTTTCTGGCGCGCGCAATTGATCCAGTGAGTCTGCGTTTAATGAAACAAATAAAAACAGTTTTTGATCCCAATAACCTCTTGAATCCAGGAAAAATTTTTCCTATTTGATGCACAATAATCAGCATATATCACTCGCACTTCAAAATGCGATTTTTGCATTTTGAAGTGCGAGTGATATATTTTATCCGAAATTTCACTATTTTTTGTGGGTCGCCAAACTTGCTAGCGCGTGCTAACAAGTTTGGTAGTTAGGTCAGTTAGAAAACGGTAAGTTTATTAATTAGTAAGCTATACTCTAATTATAATCAGTAACAAGGAGGTGAAATTATGAAACCTAATAAACTGATAATAATTGGTTTCACTATTATTGCCAGCACTGTCTGTCAACTAGCATTTGCGGGAATAAATGATATGTATTTTCATCCCAGTGATAATGTGCCTTTACCTCCTAATCCTCACAGTTACTATCAATATGGCGTACAAGGTGATGCTCAATATCAAAATGATTCTACCGATCAGATAAACCATTGGTTTTTGCCGAGAAGTAGTCAATCAGTAGTTTCATATTGGTTAAAAGGAGATGAGGCATGTCGTTGTGATGCAGGTAATTCAGGGGTAAGCGGTAAATTATGTAATGGATATAAACAGTCTAATTATAGATATGATATCTATTTAAATTGGGATAATTGTTATAAGTAAGCGCTTTTTCATTAGATCATCCCCAATGCATTGCCTAATTAAAATTAGGCAATGGTGGTTGATTGATATCGCGTTTTGGTAACGGATTTGCTGACAAAGTAAAGACTAGAGTGCCTTGCGTGGGATTCAAATCATATTTAGTAGATACTTCAAAGCTACTTGATTGCTCAATGTAACTTTTAACTTTAACTTGATCGCCTACTAGCCCAGGGACTAAGACAAAACTTACGAGTAAAGAAAAATCGTGCGGATAGGGAGTTAAGCCACCAATTTTATAAAGTGAACACACTACTTGTTGATTCATATCGATAAATAGACCGCTGTTTACAACAAAAGTTTTAACAGCGTTTGGGTCCGTGCCTACAAATACATGTTTTAGATAGCCAGGCTTACTGGCGGTGCCGCAAATTAGAGCTAAAGGGGAGGCTGGATTATAAGGCATATTGTTGTTCACTGTTAACAGGGGTTCTGTGCTAGCAGTGGGAGCAGTAGTGGTTTGAACTGCGTTTGTTGTTGCAGTGTAGAAAGTTAAAGCTATCAAAATTACGCGCAATAAATTTACAAAAAAATGAGATAAATGTTGCATATATGCCCCTTCAAATTTGAATGTCTTATTTTCGTGTACATGACAATTTTCATAAATTATTAGGTTGGGTTGATAACCCCAACGTGTAGTAGTTTAAAAGAATCGAAAAGGGTGGGCTTACAGCCCAACCTACAAAAATAGTCGTGTGTAGAGGTTTTCCTAACAAAATAACTTTAATTGTAATAATATACTATTCCAGTTGTGAATGGTGTTATAGGAAATTTTGTTTAAACCGAAATATGTTCTCATGAATTTATCTGAAATTTGTATCAAACGCCCCGTTTTTGCCACTGTTTTGAGTTTAATCATCATAGTGTTTGGTTTGTTGGGCTATTCCCACTTAGAAACCCGCTATTTCCCCAATGTGGTAAGCAATACCATTATTATCACTACCAATTATACCGGCGCTAGCGCCAAACTCATTGAAGCCACGATTAATTCGCGGATCGAAGATGCTGTGAGTGGCATTGGTGGTATCGATACTCTGACGTCCAGTGCAAATCAAGGCACAGGCACCGTCACCATCACTTTTAAGCCGAATGTTGATTTTTCGGAAAAATCCAACGATGTACGCGATAAAGTTTCAGCAGCTCGTAGTTTGCTGCCAGCGGGTGCTGATGCGCCGCAAGTTAATGTGGGTAATGTTGGTGATATGTTGCTGGATATTGCTTTTACTAATCCGAATATGACGCCCGAACAAATTCGTGATTACGTGAATGTTTATCTAAAAGATATTTTACAACAAGTGCCAGGGGTGGGTTTGGTCGAAATTGACGGATCAAGTGATTATGCCATGCGTATCTGGCTGGATCCGCAAAAAATGGCTGCACGCGGTATTACCGTAACCGATGTCAAAACCGCATTAGTAAATAATAATCTGCAATTGCCGGCGGGTAAGCTTAAAAGCACGACCATGAATTTTCCAGTGAGCGAAGATACCCAACTGCGCAACGCACAAGAATTTAATAATTTAACGGTAGCGCAACATCAAAATAATATTATTCGCATTAGCGATATTGGTTCCGCGCAACTGGGTTTGGAAAGCGATCCGGTGTTAATTCAGCTAGATGGAATGCCGGCCATTGATGCCAGTATTTTTCAAGAATCGGGATCCAATCCCATCGCGGTGGCACATGCAGTACGACAAGCAATTACTAGAATGCAGGCGACCTTACCGCCGGGAATGCAAGCTAAAATTAGTTTCAACGAAGCAGATTTTTTAGATGAATCAGTTACCGAAGTTTACCATTCAATTTTTTATGCGGTGATATGTGTATTAGCAGTGATATTTTTATTTTTAGGCACGCTGCGCACCGTTATTATTCCAGTAGTTACTATTCCAATCTGCGTAATAGGCGTATTTGGTTTAATTGCCTTGTTAGGCTATAGCATTAATATTTTAACTTTATTGGCAATTGTTTTAGCGATCGGTTTGGTGGTAGATGATGCAGTTGTCGTGTTAGAAAATATTTATCGTCATGTTGAAGAGGGTATGGCGCCGCAGGCTGCAGCAATTTTAGGAACGAAAGAAATTACTTTTGCTGTTATTGCCATGACTTTAACGTTGGTTGCAGTGTACGCGCCGGTCGGATTTGTAGGTGATAAAGCAGCATTAATTTTTCGTGAATTCGCTTTTACCTTGGCAGGGGCTGTGCTTCTCTCAGGGTTTGTCGCGTTGACATTATCACCTAGCATGTGCGCACGCTTATTAAAACCGGCAGCTACTACTAGTTTTACCGCTAAAATCGATCACGCTTTCACGCAATTAAAAAATTACTATCAAAAAATTTTAGATAAATTATTAGCGCATAGATTACGAGTTTTATGGGTTGGCTTAGCGTTAGCATTGTTAGGATTTTTCCTGTTTAAAGCATTACCGAAAGAATTTGCGCCTGCTGAGGATATGGGGATTGTCATGGGAAGCGTAAAAACGCCAACGGGTTCTAATATTCCTTACACCTATAATTATTTATTGCAAGTAGAAAATCTATTTAAGCAAGTGCCAGAACGCTATTCCGTCTTTAGTATTGCAGGGGTAGATTCCGATGAAACAGGACAATTATTTTTATTTTTAAAACCGCAAACACAACGCACACGTTCAGCGCGAAGTATTGGTCATGAGCTTAATATGGCAATCCAAAAAATCCCGGGGATTTCTGGCAGCGCTTTTGCGATTGATCCTTTTAGTACTGAACAAAATCATGGTGTGCAGTTGCAAATTTTAACTACTGAAAGTTATGATGATTTAAATGCCACGATGAAAAATTTGCTAGCAAGTTTGCAGAAATATCCTGGTTTAACCAATGTTACAAGTAGCGTGAAATTTGATAGTCAGCAATTTACTGCCACTATTAATCGTGAACTAGCTGATAACCTAGCAATTTCTACCCGTGATATTGATGACACGTTGGCTACATTATTAGGCGGCGCTTATACAACAGATTATTATGTAGGCAATAAGAGTTACAAAGTAATGGTGCAGGCAACTGCCAATAATATTGCGCAACCTACCGATATTGCAAAATTCTACGTGCGCAGTGGTTCGGGCAATATGATTTCACTAGATAATTTAGTGACATTGCAACCGGTGTTAGAACAATCAGTCTTAGAACACGCTGACCGTTTACGTTCAGCTACTTTGAGCGCCGATTTAGCTGCGGGCTACAATTTGAGTCAAGTGGTGGATTATTTAAACCAAGTGTTACCGAAACAATTAGGACCTAACACGCGCTTTGCTTATACTGGGAATGCTAAAGATTTACAGGAGTCAAGTCAGAGTGTAGGAATTATTTTTATTTTGGCATTAGTATTTATTTACTTAGTATTAGCTGCACAGTTTGAAAGCTTTTTAGATCCGCTCGTTATTTTATTAACAGTGCCTTTGTCGATTGTGGGTGCGTTAGTTGTATTATGGTTGTTTGGTGGCTCGCTTAATCTTTACACGGGCATCGGTTTAATTACTTTAATTGGTTTGGTAACTAAACACGGTATTTTGATTGTACAGTTTGCCAATCAATTACAGCAAAAAGGCTTCACGGTGCAAGAAGCAGTACGCGAAGCCGCGATCATTCGTTTGCGCCCCATTTTAATGACGACAGGTGCGATGGTGCTAGGTGCTTTACCATTAGTATTTGCAATGGGTAGCGGTGCTGCTAGTCGTATGCAAATTGGGTTGGTCATTGTTGGTGGTTTATTATTAGGAACCTTCTTTTCATTGGGTGTAGTACCTGTGACCTATAGCTATTTGGCAAAATGGAAAAATAAAGTATGAATTTAACAACCATAAAATCCAGAGCAAAAATATTTTTAATGATCGGCGTATTGGCACTCATTCTTATTGGTTATTGGATTTATAGCAGTCATAAGCCGGTGTCAAAGATGCCGGTTCTTGTGCGTGCCCAGCCGGTACGTATTGCGCAAGCCACGGAAAAAATTACCGCAGTAGGCACTTTAAATGCTCCGCAAGATATTTTTCTTAGTGCGCAAGTAAATGGTTATGTTACGAAAATTTTATTTCAGGATGGGCAGTCCATCCAAGCGAACGATGTATTATTTCAGTTGGATGATATCAAAGAACAAGCAAATGCATTATCTACCCAGGCGGATTACCAACAAGCTCTTAATAAGTATCAGCGTATGGAAGGCTTGGTAAAACGGCATTACGTGTCTTCACAAGATATTGATATAGCAAAAGCAGATGTACAAGCAAAATTAGCTGCTGTTAAAACCGCCCAAGATGATTTAGCCAAAAAAACCATTAGAGCTCCATTTACCGGCATGTTAGGCGCAAGAACTGTAAATTTAGGTGATTATGTGACAGCGGGTTTAAAGCTGGTAGAGCTCGTTAATCGTAGTGTTTTGAAAGTTGATTATTCTGTCCCGGAAAAATATTTAGAGCTAGTAAAATTAAATCAACCGGTTGCTGTCACTTCTACCGATATTTCCGGCAAAGCTTATTGGGGTAAAGTGGTTTACATAGCGCCTTCTATCGATCCGCAAACTCATACACTCACATTACAAGCTAGCATCCCCAATGTTGATAATGAACTGGCGCCAGGTTTGTTTGTGCAGGTCCAGCAATTTATTCGTACTAACCAACAAGCGGTACTAGTGCCAGAACAAAGTTTGGTGAAATCAATCGATAAAGTTATCGTGTATCGAGTGGTTAATAATAAAGCTATTGCCACCCCGGTTCAGCTAGGGACTAGCCAAAATGGCTATGTTGAAATCCAAGCAGGCCTAGCACCAAAAGATGTAATTGTGACGGCTGGTGCCGAAAAATTGAACGATGGCGATTTAGTGCAAATTGTCAAATAAGGTATTTGTAAGATATTTGGAAATTCAATTAATTTAGCGAATTGTTACACAGCATTTTACCTATCATTTCCCACCCCGCGTAAAGAACACCTAAAAATGCATTTATCACGTTTTTAGGCATATTTGGTGTAAAAATAGCCCTTTTACCCGTAAAAACCTAGCCAAATAATAATTGAGAAATACAAGGAATATGGTATATGCTAGGGATTCAACAGTCAGAGGGTATACCTGTTGAAAGGAAAGTTTAAATTTTTAAGAAAGGGCATTAATTATGCAGACAGGAATTGTAAAGTTTTTTCATACCCGCAAAGGCTATGGTTTCATTAGTCCGGACAATGGTGGTGACGAGGTATTTGTCCATTATAATGAGATCCGCATGGAAGGTTTCAAGATTCTCAAGGAAGGCCAACGCGTTCGATATATCCCTGTAAAAGGTGAGAAGGGAGAACAAGCGACAGCGGTTGAGCCGGTTGATTAAGCCTTATAAAGTTGGAAAGTTATTCCCGCGTGGTTTAGCGGGGATAACTGGATTTAAAACACAGCTAATTTTTTAAGTTACTTGGACAGCTAAAACCATTCACAATCCCCGGAATAAATGGATTAATCATATTTCCCGCTAGTAATTGATAACGCGCCGCATACCCATTTAAATCAAAAGTGAGCTGAAAGTTTTTAGTATTATCCAATGCTTGTAGATTTGTTTGATCTAAAAGGCGGAAAAGGGCCCATGGGCCATTTTCAGTTTTATTAACGGTGTCCCCTGCATAGCTGACAAACGTTAAAGTGACGGCTTCTGGTTTGCTTAACGTAGGCCAGGTGATGAAATGCGGTGTAATATGCTCATGGTGTTTATCTTCAAACGTTTGTCCATTTATATTCAGGGAAATGCTTTTTACATCCGATTCTAAAGCTACAGGTAACAGAGAAAACGTAACAGCAAGTTGTTGATTGGCACTAAAAAACATTGTGCGAATTAAAGCTGCACGCTCCAGTTGGCTTAGTAAAGCAGGAGCTAGATTAATAGTTTGGCCATTGAGAACACGATAACGCCACTGTGCCTGACTTTTATCAATAAAAGAGTTTAAGTAAGTATCGGTATAGTGATCAATAATTCCTTGTGGCCCAAAAAATTTACTAAAACTATCAAGACTAATATCTTGTGTGCTGGTTTTTAGTAAAGGATAACGATTTTGTAAATTTGTAGTAAAATAATTTGCCACTTCATCGTGCCAAGACTGATTTAAGTAATCAGTAGCATGAACTAAAATTAAACGCCAGGTATTACTAGCCAAAGAATTAAGCCAATCTTGAAAAGGTTCAGGTAGGCTAGAGGCTAAATTAGCAATTTGCTGTATAGGATCATTTAAAGCCATAGAGGTGAAGCGTAACTTGGCTGCTAGATAAGCAGCTTTATTATCATCATGGCTAGCAAGAATAGCGCCCAAATAACTTTTTAATTGTGTTGCTGCTAGTTGCATAATGTCCGATGGATCTTTCATTAAGTGAAACTGATTGGTTAAATTGTTTTGAATTAGCTGTAAATCTGCAGGCGATAAATTATTAGATCCAATCAACTTATCAAGCGTGGTATTATTAACAATGTTTTGGCAAATCGCAGTCATGGGGGATTTTTTGTCTGCTAAAATTGTTATTGCATCTTGTGCTTGTTGCCAATCCTGCCAACCACTAATAGCAAGATTGCTTAAGAAAAATTGCCAATATTTCGCATAATCTTGTAAATAAAGTTCTCTGACTTTGGTCATCAGTTCATTTTTGTTGGTTAGAGAATTGTCAAGATGTAGATTTAGTCCTAGTACCCAATCTCCGTGATCTGCTGCATTGCATGCTTGTGCAATTTGTTTGAAATAAACAGTGGAGAATTGTTTTGCTGTAAAAATGGCTGGAATAATAGCATGATTAAAACTAATAAAAATTTTATTAAAGTTGGCAGCTTGTTGCTTACTGTCAAATTGTAAGGCCATATTTTTTTGATTTTCTGGTTGGTTTTTCAAAATAATATAAGCTAGTTGAAAATCAGGCGTGGCATTAAGAGTGGTTCGTGTTTGGGCAATTAAATTCTGATTCAAGGCGGATACGGAGAATGGTTGGGTTAATAAAGCATCTAAGTGAATTAATAATTTGTCTTGGAGTGCCGGATTATTTTTAAAAGTTATTTGCCAGTAAGCAATAAACCAATTCCGCAACAAAGTTGCATCAAAATGACTAGAGTCTCCCAGCATTAAATAGGTTTTTAAGGTGCTGTAAAGCAGATTAGGGTCTGAGCTGGTGGTTAGAGTGGTTTCTAACATTTCTCTAAGGCTTGGTAAATAATAATGCAGCAAGATTTGTCTATAATTTTGTTCGGCTAAGGTAAGCAAAGTTTTTTGGCGGTGAAAATCTTGAATTAACCAGGGTAAATTAGCTTGTTCTAACTGAGCAACAGTTTGTTGCAAGGCGTTCAAGCTGGGTAAAATTGCGGTAAGATTGGTGGTGTTAGGCGGTAGTTGATTTACTTGTAAGCGATAATTAGCAAAGCTTGCTTCAGCCGCGCGAATCGTTTTAACTTTACTATTAAATTCGTATGCCATAAGAAGGCTGCTGCTGAGTATTAATAGCGCCGAGCCAGCATAAACTGAAAAACGCAATTTGGTGCGTATGGGAGGTTTTACGGGTAGTAAAAGAGTGTTTGTTGTCGCAAAAATAATTTGTTGCCAAAGTTGTTGGCTGAAATAAGTGGCTTGTACTTTATTCTGGGTAAAAATAGTTTCTGGTGTGGCAGGGATTAGTTCACTGGCAGGGGTTTTCGGAATGCAGTCGATGGCAACCCCCTGCTGCACATTACTGACAAAATAAATTCCTTGTAAAGGTAATTTATTTTGTAAGCCAAGAATATCGCCTAATTGATAAATTAAATTAGCTAAACTTTCTTTCTGACTTTCTAATTGCCAGGGAAAATTTTGAATTAAAGCCCGCCGGTCAATATTTCTTTCTTGTTGTGCGCGCCAAATAACACGGCTGTGTAAGCGTTTTAATAGCTGATTAAACTGTGTTTTGAATAAACCAGGTAGACTTAGTTCGGAAGTAAACTGGGAGTTATTAAAGTTAAGTCCCCAGGGTTGTTGGCGTTCTTCTACGCCTAAATCAGAAAAAAATTCAATAAAGCCACGAATTTGATCAAGATGCGTAAATACCAAATAAACAGGGCAGCGATTTTTTAATTGTTTGCTGAGCAATAAAAGATTTTGTCGCAGCTTTTGGCTGAATGTTTGTTGCTCGGTTTTATTCAGCTTGCTCCAATCTGCTAATGATAAAGTAAGAATAATACCCGCAGGTGCTTTTTGCCGAAAATATTTGTTTGCTACATTTAAAAATTTTTGCCAGGTAATGCTAGAGTTTTCTGTGGCAAGATAGTTGCCGGGTATATCTAGCAAAATAGCTTTATCACACAGCCACCAATTGCAACGTTTATTGTCTTGGCTTTCATCTTGTTGAGCGGTAGCTAAATGTTTGCTGGGAATAAAATTTAATTTTGTTTGCTGGATAAGAGAAGTTTTTCCTGCGTTACTAGCGCCAATGACTAAATACCAAGGTTTTTTAATGAATGTTTCATTGCCAACATGAGTGGTTTTTAAAAAATGCCATGCGTTTTTAAAAAGATCTTTAAGGGCATCGAGTTCAAATTGTGCGTTGAAGTTAGCCATAAACTTTCTTAAAGGGTGGTGAATTGTTGAAAAAGTTGGATTGTGTTATTGCCCAGCATAAAATTAAAAGCAAAATACAATGTTGATAAAACGATAAAAACAAAAATAGCTAACAACCATAATGGTAAAGGCTCTTGTTGGGTAATCTCTGGTGACTTTGGAGTGGTTTCTTGAATGAGCAATTCTTTTTTTAGCTCGCCGCGTTGCCAACGAATAGCTTGGTAAAGATTTTCCGTGGTTTTATTTAGTTGTTCCAAACCATTTTCCATTAGTGCAAATTTGCCAATAAACCCTAAGCTTAAACATAAATAAATAAGTTCTAATACATCAATGTGTAACGCTACATCAGCACTTAAGCGCTCTAAAATAAGAAAAAAGCGTTCGCCACCCCAGTCTTCGTTATGAAATACAGTAAGTAACTTGTGTTTGGGCCACTCACTTTGTTTGCCCCAGGCGGTATTTAAAATTATTTCATCAAAGGTGGCGCAGAGAATATAACGTGCTACCAAAATTAATTCTGAACGATAACCTTGTGTCTGAGCTTGTGTTTCGAAGGCTCTGATTTCGTGGGCTAGCTCTTGATAAAGCTCTTGTACATTTGATACGTAGGGTATTTCACGTAATGAAGCGAGGGTAGTAAGAAGGCAAGCGGCGGCTGTTATTAAAGGATTGATGCCGCTGGTTACACTAAAAACTTTTGAACGATAATAAGCACGAGGATTGCTTAAAGGCAAATGTGTTAAACCTAGGCGTGTTGAGAGAACCGATGATTGTAGTATCTCGGGAAGCGGGAGATTTATGTGTTCGGTTGTCGTATCAACTTTCATGGCTTATACCCATTTCACTTCAAAATGCGATTTTAGCATTTTGAAGTGAACTTGGTAACGCGAATAATTGCTCGCATGTTCCCAAAAGCCCATTTTATTATCATTAAATTCATTGCCGTGGTCGCCGGTAATAATCACTATTGTATTTTGCAATAAATGATGTTGGTGAAGGATTGCCAGGTCTTGGGCAACTAGTTGGTCAACCGAGTAAAGTGCAATTTGATAGCGATTTAGGTAAGGGTTGGGATCTGAGTTATTGGTTAGTGCTAGGCAGTTACAAGTAGCTATGGTCGGTTGAAATAGCTTGATAAGGTTTCCCGCGGCGCAAAAAGCAAAGCTTTTTGCTTGTGATCAGGGAGAAAATCACGGAGCTCCCCCTGACAACCCCTCATCACGCAAGGTTCCAGTGGGAGCCGCTAATGCTTTCTCCTCAAGCTGCCAACGAATCAGTCAAGGTTATACTGTTTCAGCTTTTTGCGTAGAGTACCGCGGCTTAAGCCCAGTAAACGGGCAGCTTTAGTTTGATTACCACGGGTTTTGTGCAAGGTTACTTCTAATAAAGGCGCCTCGACTTCCGCTAATACCAATTCGTAAAGATTGGTAGGCATCTGTTCACCCAGTTGGACAAAGTAATTTTGTAAAGCACGCTCAACACAACTACGCAGTGGTTGATTCTGGCTCACCGCATCAGGAGTACCGATTGGTTGATTACGAACAACAGTTAATAATTCAGGCGTATCATGCATATGTGGCATCCATCAAAAAAGCAGTAGGCTTTAGCCCACCGATTTAAAAAAAACCAATCATATAGCAGTTATCGGACAGCGACAAGTGGTTGTAAATTACTCTAATCGGGTAATAGGGTTGCTGTCACTGGATAGTTACTATGTCCAACATTAGGGCTCGAATTTTTTGGCTTCCCCCTTTGAAAAAAGGGGATTAAGGGGGATTTTCTCCAGAGCCCTTCATTTTTTTAACTTGACCTTCGGGGCTCCTTAGAGTAAATTTTTGAACAAATTTTAATCTGCACGGGAGACTTCATTCATGCATAGCTCAGTTATCTCTACTTTAAAAGCAGCGGCTTTTTTATTTTCTTTTCTGTTAGTTAGCTCGACTGCTTGGGCGGATGGTCAAGTAACTACGCCAGCAAAATTATATTTTCCTGCGCTGAATACGGTAGGTGGTAATCCAAACGGTAAAGTAACAGTCGTTGAGTTTTTTGATTATAACTGTGGCTACTGCCATCAAATTCCTGCTTTATTTTCCCAGCTCACGCAAACGAATCCTAATGTTCGTATTGTTTATCGCGATTACCCAGTTTTGGGTGATGAATCTTTATATGCGGCTCGTGCAGCCTTGGCGGCTAGCAAACAAGGAAAATATATAGCTTTGCATGATGCCTTATTTGCTACCCATGATCGCCTGAGCGATCGCACAGTTGGTTTGTTAGCATCGGCGGTTGGTTTGGATGCAGCTAAATTTACCAGTGATCTTAATAGCAAAGCAGTGCAACAGCAGTTAAAAGCTAATGGCCAGGCTGCTGCACAGTTACAATTAAACGGAGTGCCTGTGGTGATAGTTGCCGCAACGCCAACCCATGACCATGGATCCGTTAAATCTTATATGATTACCGCCCCTTCTTTTAACGATCTGCAGGATGCAATTAGCAAAGTGGGTGCAGCTGGTAGGAGCGAATAATCATTCGCCCCTACACTGCGCACCCTTGTCGATAACGGCAAGGGTAACTTACTTTTGTTGTCACTGTGCTTGCCCCGATTATTAGGAAATACTCATGAAAAAAATATTACTAACCATTTTTTTAACCTTCATAGCTTTTACTACGACGAGTTTTGCAGCGGATCCATTGTCCGTTGAGCAGGCTTTTAGTGTATCGGTACAACCAAAAGATGATCATACCTTGGTTGCGCAATGGAAAATTGCGCCGGGTTATCATCTTTACCGCGATCATATTAAATTTAATTTGGTGAATCCGACTACCGGACATCTTGGGTCAGTGGTGTTGCCACCGGGAATTATGCAGCAAGATGATGTTTTAGGAAAATATGAAGTTTACCAACACGGGGTAGTGGTTACTGTTCCTTTGCAAAATGTTTCGACAAAAACGGTGACCTTAGACGTTCACTATCAAGGTTGCGCAGATGCTGGTTTTTGTTATCCGCCGGTTAGCAAACAGATCGTGCTAAATCTTGCGAAGGTGCCACATGTTGCTGATAACAGCAGTAATGGGGATGCTTCTTCGAGCGCTGCATCCACCGACGCAACTAGTAATGCGCCGCAGGACAAAATCACCGCATTATTAAATAATCACGGCTGGGGCATTATTTTACTGGGCTTTTTAGGCTTTGGGGTATTGTTGGCGTTTACTCCTTGTGTATTGCCGATGATTCCAATTCTCTCCGGAATTATTGTGGGTGAGAGTGATGAAATAACTACCTTAAAAGCTTTTTGGTTATCGCTTACTTATGTGTTAGCCATGGCGTTAACCTATGCTTGTGCTGGTGTTGTTGCAGGTTTAGCAGGTGGTTATGTGCAAGCTTTTCTGCAAAACCCTTGGGTTATTGTGGCATTTAGCGGTGTTTTTGTGGTGTTAGCGTTTTCTTTGTTTGGTTTTTATGAATTACGTATGCCAGATATTTTGCATCACCATGTGACAAATTTAAGTAATAAACATTCAGGTGGCGATTATGTGGGTGTTGCTGTTATGGGATGTTTATCCACGTTGATTGTATCTCCTTGTGTGACTGCACCACTCATCGGAGCGCTTAGTTATATCGGTAAAACAGGCAACGCGGTATTAGGGGGTAGCGCTTTATTTGCAATGGGCGTTGGCATGGGGATCCCATTGTTAATTATTGGTACCGTGGGCGGTAAATTTCTGCCAAAAGCGGGCGTTTGGATGGATACCGTCAAAGCTTTCTTCGGCGTATTAATGTTAGGGGTAGCTGTATTGCTATTGGGCCGAGTTATTTCTCCACAGGCGACTATGTTTCTGTGGGCGTCCCTTTTAGTGGTTTCCGCAGTTTATATGGGAGCTTTTAATATCACACCAGCCTCCGGCATTGGGAAACTCTGGAAGGGAATTAGTATCATCCTGTTAGTGTATGGTTTTTTACTACTCATTGGCGCTGGTATGGGTAATACAAATCCATGGCAACCACTTGTGTTTAAACAAGCGATTCCCGTCGCTAATATTCCGCACAGCGGAGTGTTTAAAAGGGTGAAGTCACCAGAGGATTTGCAAGCAGCTATAGCCGCAGCCAAAGCAAATAAGAAACCTGTGATGTTAGATTTTTATGCGGACTGGTGTTTGTCGTGCCAAGAAATGGATCATAACACGTTTAAAGATCCACATTTGCAAAATACCTTAAATCAGTTTGTTTTATTACGTTCAGATGTAACAGCAGACGATGACGCCGATCGTGCTTTGGAGAAAAAGCTGGATGTAATAGCTCCTCCCACGATTGTCTTTTTTGATTGTAACGGCAATGAAGTAAGTTCAGAACGAATTGTCGGCGAAGTGGGTCCTAAAGATCTTTTGCAACATATGCAAAAAATTCAGGGAAACTGTCAAGTTGATTGAGAATTGCGATTAAAGTTTGTAGCTGTATTACGAACATTACAAACACATATCAAGGAGAGTAAAAAATGAAATTGCAAGTAGCATTGGTTGATGACTGGGAGTTACGTGGAGATGGTTCGGGGGACATGGAAAAAATCCAGTTCCAATCGTTAGAAAAAATTTTAAAAGTCTATGAAAAATATAATTTAAAGGCTTCTATAAATGCTGAGATAATGCAGCAGTTGGCTCATCTTGAATGGGGGGTGCAATATCCAAATTTAATGAGCTTAGCTAAAAAATGGGAGGATGTAGTAAAAGGAGCATATTTACGAGGCCATGATGTTCAGCTACATGTGCACTCGCAATGGGTAGGGGCAAAATATGAAAATAACAAATGGCATTTGCCTGGAAATTGGTCCATATTAACTTACTCAAAAGATGAAGTGCGAGCGATGGTAGTGAAGTGTAAAAACTATTTACATGATTTATTGCAAGCTCAAGATTCATCTTATCGTTGCGTATCATTTCGTTCAGGTGCTTGGTGTCTAGCCCCAAGTGATTTTATGTGCGAGTTATTAGCGGAAGAAGGTATTATCTTTGATATGAGCATTGTCGGTGGACTGAAATATGATAATGCTAAAATCAAGCTTGATTATACTCAATGCGAAGAAGCTTTTTTGCCTTACTACCCTTACATGAAAGATGCTCGTAAGGTTTCAGATAAAGTGGAGCAGCTGGTGTGTATTCCCACCTTCAGTTTTAAAAATAAACCCACTTTTGTCGCGATAAAAATATTCTCTCGTGTAATGGGAAAAATTTTATCAAAAGGTGGTATTAATTTTTCCCCTTTTAAAAAACCCTCCTATAGTACTATTGTAGAAAGTTTAAGTTCCAATGATGATTATACGGTCTGGGAAACAAGCATGCTCACAACTTTGAAAAATTCTTTTAAAGATGTGACCGCTGATTTATCAATGTTAAGTTTTCCAGAAATGAAGCAGTTAATACAAGAAGCAAGAAAAAAAGCTAAAGCTCACAACGTGGATGTCATGCCAATAGTCTTAGAAAACCATACTAAAGATATTAATTATTTGGAACCAATAGAAAAATTTGCTAAATATATTACCTCTGTATCTGATGTGGAGGTCATAACGTTAAAACAAATGGCTGAAAACGTAAAAAATGGAATTTATAAAATCAAACATGTAACGCGTGCTTGAGTCTACGTTAATCTTATGAAAAACGCATTAAAAATTGCTTTGTCACAACGATTAGCTGAAATTAATGCAAGTTCAAAAGCGATTTTTTTGCAGGCTGCTGATGATCCTGAGGAGGTTGTCAGGGATTTAATGGTTAAATATTTCCCGCGCTTTGCTACGCTTGGTGACGATAAAAGTTGTCAGAAAAAAATTTACCAAATGCTAATTTCTATAGCTGAAAGTGCAGCAGCGGATATTCGTCATTTGGATGTTCTGAATAATTTTTACGAAAAAATTATTACTCGGCCAAATTGGCAAGATGTGGAATTATGGCAAAATTTTTTAAATGCTTATGCATATTCGTTAGAATGTTTTATTAATGGGGAATGCCATACGCAAAATTGGCCAACTAATAAAGACACCAATTTGTTTGATGTGCATATAACCGACGTGAAATTAAATAATCCGCAAACAATTAAAGTGCTAATTTTGGCAGATAATTTATTTGTGGCCAAAAGGATTGAAAGTGAGTTTCGTAATATTGCGCATGTTAATTTAAAAGTGCTTATTTGCAATAATCGATCGATAAAAACTAAATTTTTTCTGGGGCAGGTAATAAATTTTTTGCGTTCGAAAAAAAAATTTGAATCGCTTAAAAACTTTGTTGTCCAAAAAAACATATTTTTTACTAAACCATTACATCATCCTAAAGTTGTTGCCTGGCTCAGGAAGCAAAATTTTTCTATTGGTTTGCATGCCATGGGAGTTATATATCGCCAAGAGGTTATTGATAGTTTCAAGCTGGGCATACTAAACTCCCATATCGGGATTCTGCCCGAATTTCGTGGAAGATCAGTATTAGAATGGTCATTACTGTTGGGTTTTCCACCAGGAATAACCGTTTTTTTTATTGATTCGGGGATTGATACGGGTAGCAAAATAATCTTTCGTTATCCTTTAGATTACTCGTCTTTTGTAGGCGTCGATGCTATAAAAAAACATGCTTTTGCTTTAGATGGAAAAATGTTTAAAGAAGCTGTAAATAAATTGTCTTTACCAAATTTTGTTCCACAAACAAATGAAATAGCGAAAGGAAAACGTTATTACGTAATGTCTAAAACTTTGGTAGAAATAGTTCAACAACAATTACATCTTGCGCAGTCGCCATCTGCTTTTCAAGCTGTGGGATAATCTATCGCAGTAATGGTTGTGTTTTCCAAAGTCTATTAAGGTTTTAATGTGTAATGAAAAGGAGAAAAATAAGGATAAGTGCGGGCTTTTTCTGCTTCGTTCTCTAGTGTGTTTTGGGGTGCGGTGACGGTGTTATTTTGGATATTTTGATAATTAAGCTGCATTTGCAGCCTTTCCTGAAACTTTTTATTATTAGCAATTAGATTTTGTATTTCAAACAAGTAATGTAATAATTTATTGTTGTCTCTTAGATTGTTTTCCAGATTTTTTCGGATTTCTTCCGTAACTTGTTGTTGTAGCCGGTTATGAAGAATTACGTTTTCATTTTTTAGTTTCTGGATAAGATTTTTTGCGGCGGATAGCTGATTTATATAGCCCAATTGCAGATGTTGCATGAATAGTAAAAATTCATTTCTGCCCAACGAATTATCCATAACTGGATAACGTTCATTTAGGCCACCTAAGGAATCCTCTAACTCCGGTAACTCGTCTTCTTCAAGCTTATCGTCATCTGCCATATTGTTTCTCTAGTAACTTTCACACCCCATTTTAGCATTATGTTACTTTGATCTACAAAACTAGCCCTCACCCCAACCCTCTCCCAATGTCTCGGGAGAGGGAGAGTTTGTTGTGTACACCGGAAACTCAATAAATTTAGTGGTGAGTTGAGTTTGGTGTGAATAGCTACTTTATTTTAAGTAGTTTCTCCGCTAATCCCATCTATTTTTTGAAAACCACGCGGTAGTTTGTTGCCGCGTCGGCTGCGTTCGCCGTGAAATTGCGCTAAGTCAGCAGGTTTCAATGTCAATGTCCGTTTGCCGGAAATCAATGTTAAGGGTGCGTTTTTTGCTAATACAGTAATAGCTACCATGTATTCCTCACGTTTTGTTACTTTGGCGGTAGGGATACTCATGATTTTATTACCTTTACCGCGCGGTAATTGCGGTAATTCAGATACGGGGAACAATAATAAATGGCCTGTGTTGGTAACAGCAGCGACGAGTTCATTGTCGCGATCTTTTATTAAAGCAGGCGTTAGAACATGACTTGCATTTGGCAACTTCAAGACCGCTTTACCGCTTTTATTTTTACAATAAAGTTCTTCTAAGGTTACGACAAAACCATAACCAGCATCGGAAGCGATTAAAAATAATTGATCAGGATTGCCAGTGATAGCTGCCTCAAAAGTGGCGCCAGCTGGCGGATTTAAACGTCCGGTTAAAGGTTCACCTTGACCGCGTGCTGACGGTAAACTGTGGGCAATTACTGAGTAACTGCGACCCGTAGAATCAAGGAAAACGATTTGTTGATTGCTGCGTGCTTGCAGTGCTAGTTTAAAGCTATCGCCAGATTTGTAACTGAGATTAGCGCCATCAATTTCGTGTCCTTTGGCAGCACGGATCCAGCCCATTTGCGAAAGTACGACGGTCACTGCTTCCGTTGGTAGCACTTCAGTTTCTTGCATGGCTTGCGCTGCCGTGCGAGCAACTAAGGGTGAACAACGATCGTTGCCATATTTTTTGGCATCGGCGATTAGTTCTTGGCGAATTAATTTTTTAAGTTTTTGTGTCGAGCTTAAGGTGTTTTCTAAATCATCCCTTTCTTCTGCTAAGTCTTTTTGTTCGCCGCGAATTTTTATTTCTTCCAGTTTGGCTAAATGACGTAAACGCAATTCTAAAATAGCTTCGGTTTGAATATCTGTTAAGCCAAAACGTGCCATTAACACCGCTTTTGGCTGATCTTCGGTGCGAATAATATGAATCACTTCGTCTAGGTTTAAATACGTAATTAATAAACCATCTAAAATATGTAACCGCGCTAGAACTTTTTCCAAGCGATAGGTTAAACGACGCCGTACAGTTTCTCTGCGGTATTCTAACCATTCGGTTAAAATTTCTAATAAATTTTTAACTTTAGGGCGACCGTCTAAACCAACCATATTAAGATTCACGCGATAGCTGCGTTCTAAATCTGTAGTGGCAAATAGATGCGCCATGAGTGGTTCTACTTCAACGCGATTAGAACGTGGCACAATGACAATGCGAGTTGGATTTTCGTGATCGGATTCATCGCGTAAATCAACGACCATCGGTAATTTTTTATCGCGCATTTGTGCCGCGATTTGTTCCATCACTTTGGCGCCAGACACTTGATAAGGCAAATCTGTGATAACAATGGCATCTTCTTCGCAGGCATACACGGCACGCAACCGTAAACTACCATTACCTTGACGGTACAAGTTTAAAATTTCTTCGCGCGAGCTAATAATTTCGGCATGAGTGGGGTAATCCGGCCCTTGGATGTGTTCGCAAATTTGTTCCAGTGTGGCCTTGGGTTCATCTAGCAGCAAAACACAGGCATTCACCACTTCTCGTAAATTGTGAGGTGGGACATCCGTCGCCATGCCCACGGCGATACCAGTACTGCCATTTAACAACACGTTGGGAACGCGGGCAGGCAACAGGGTTGGTTCTTCTAAGGTGCCATCAAAATTGGGGCGCCAATCCACCGTTCCTTGTTCTAATTCCGCCAGTAAAAGTTCGGCATAAGGGGATAATCTGGCCTCGGTGTAACGCATGGCGGCAAAAGATTTAGGATCATCGGGTGAACCCCAGTTGCCTTGACCATCCACCAAAGGATAGCGATAGGAAAACGATTGGGCCATGAGTACCATAGCTTCATAGCAAGCAGAGTCGCCATGGGGGTGGAACTTACCTAATACGTCACCGACCGTACGGGCCGATTTTTTGTGTTTGGCGAGGGCGTTTAAGCCCAATTCTGACATAGCATAAATAATACGGCGTTGTACGGGCTTTAACCCGTCGGCTATATGAGGTAATGCCCGATCGAGAATCACGTACATGGAGTAATCGAGGTAGGCTTTTTCGGTAAAAGCACGTAATGATTGCCGTTCAGTCGAGTCTTGCAGAATAGTTGCTGTGTTCATGGGGCCTTATTGGATGATAAAACGCTATATTTTTTATTGTATGTTACCAGTCTGGAGAAATGATAGGTAGATTGGAAAAATAATTTCCGTAACCTTGGTCGCGGGTCACCAGAGTTAGTTTTGCAAACAGGGCATGAGCTCCGATATAAAAATCTGGCATAAGCGTGTGACGTTTTCCACCGTTTCTGCGGTAAGCCGCATAGGCTTTGCTTGCAATAAAGGTAGCTTCCCAAGGAAGTGAAAGTTTTAGATAGTCGGATAAGGCGTTTTCTAGCTCAGATAATTCGGCAAAAGCATAAGCAATTTCTGCATAAATAATTTGATTGATTGCCAGGTTTCCCTGTTGGGCACATTTTAGCAATGTTGCGATGGACCATTCCTGATGAACATCGTTACGATTCAATAAAATATCTAAGATAACATTGCTATCAATTAAAAAAATGGGAGTTATGTATTCATTTGTCATCTTTACGATAGCCTCGGGTAACGGCCATGATTTCTTCTGTAGTCATTTTTAACGTTTTGGCTGCCCGCATCCTTCGTATTATTTGTTCACCTCTGGCATCGCCAGGTCCTTTTTTTGCTCTAATCAAGCATAAATTACCCTTTCTTTCTTTAAATTCTACCTCCATATGAGGAAGTAAACCGTATTTGTGACGAAACTCGTTTGGAATGGTTACTTGACCTTTGCTGGTAATTTTCATGTTGCCTCGATTAAAACTAACAATAAATAATTAAAAGTAATACTTTAATTAAGTAATACCAAAAGTATAGTATTTAAAGGCATAAAGAGCAATTAGCTTAGTAATACCTCTTTGCAACCTCCTGTTAACTATCTATTATAGGGGGCGTCCTATAGCCGCAGATATTATGAGGTAAAATAATCATGTCAGCACAAACTACACGCACCGAAACCGATAGCATGGGCGCCGTTGAGGTACCAGCAGATCATTATTGGGGCGCACAAACCCAACGTTCCATCGAACATTTTGCGGCAGGTCAGGATCGTATGCCGATTGAAACCATTAAAGCATTAGCGTTAGTAAAAAAAGCGGCGGCTATGACCAATAATGAATTAGGGTTGTTAGCCAAAGAGCAAGCCGATTTGATTATTAAGGCAGCGGATGAAGTGCTGGCGGGTAAACATAATCGTGAATTTCCATTGCGCGTTTGGCAAACCGGGAGCGGTACCCAAACCAATATGAATGTGAATGAAGTTATTGCTAATCGCGCTATTGAAATGGCAGGTGGAGTGCTCGGGAGTAAAAAACCGATTCATCCAAATGATCAAGTCAATATGTCGCAATCTTCCAATGACACGTTTCCTACGGCAATGAATATTTCCGCGGTGGAAATGCTAGTGCGCAGATTGATTCCTAGCGTAACAGCTTTACGCGATGGTTTAGCAAAAAAAGCGAAAGAATTTAACAGTATTATCAAAATTGGCCGTACTCATTTACAAGATGCGGTGCCATTAACGTTGGGGCAAGAATTTTCGGGTTATGTAGCACAATTAGACGGCGCATTAGCGAATATTAAAGCGACTCTGCCTGGATTATATGAATTAGCCATTGGCGGTACTGCTGTTGGCACAGGTTTAAATGCGCCGCCTAAATTTGCGGAAAAAATCGCTGAACATATTGCACAGTTAACCAGTTTGCCATTTGTCACGGCAAAAAATAAATTTGCTGAATTAGCCGCACATGATGCTTTAGTGTTTGCGAGTGGCGCTTTAAAAACCTTGGCCTGCGCCTTAATGAAAATTGCGAATGACATTCGTTGGTTAGGATCGGGTCCACGTTGTGGCTTGGGTGAATTAACTTTACCAGAAAACGAACCGGGATCTTCTATCATGCCTGGTAAAGTAAATCCTACACAATGTGAAGCGATGACGATGGCCTGTGTGCAAGTCATGGGAAATGATGCAGCTATTTCTTTTGCGGGCTCACAAGGTAATTTTGAACTCAATGTATTTAAACCCGTAATGATTCATAATTTTTTACAATCAGCGATTTTGTTAGCAGATAGCTGTTATTTGTTTAATGAGCATTTAGTAAAAGATTTAAAAGCCAACCAAGAAAAAATAAATTACTTTTTAAATAACTCTTTGATGCTAGTAACCGCATTAAGTCCAGTAATTGGTTATGACAAAGCCGCTAAAATTGCGCATACTGCATTACACAATGGTACGACGTTGCGTGAAGCAGGATTGGCATTGGGTTATTTAAGTGGCGAAGAATTTGATCGTGTGGTGCGACCAGAAAATATGCTAGGCCCACAATTTGAAAAAGCATAAGCCATGACTAAAATAATTGCGATTGCGAATCAAAAAGGTGGGGTAGGTAAAACTACAACTTGCGTTAATCTCGCTGCTTCATTAGCAGCGTTAGAGCAACGCGTGTTGTTAGTTGATTTGGATCCACAAGGTAACGCAACCACCGGTAGCGGTATTAATAAACAAGAGTTACAAGCGTCTGCCAATGAAGTTTTATTGGATGCCACTGCGATTCATGAGGTAATTACCCCCACTGCTGCAAATTATGCCATTATTCCTGCCAATGGTGATTTAACTGTAGCAGAAATAACGTTGTTGCAAATGGATGATCGGGAGCATTATTTAAAAAATGCGTTAGCTCGCATTAAAGAAAATTACGATTATATTTTGTTGGATTGTCCACCCTCCTTAAATATGCTTACCGTAAATGCGTTGGTGGCAGCGGACAGCGTGTTGATTCCTATGCAATGTGAATATTATGCGTTGGAAGGACTAAGTGGTTTGATGGACACCATTCAAAATATTCAACAACAAGTAAACCCAACGCTACAAATTGCAGGTTTGTTGCGTACGTTGTTTGATGGACGTAATAGTTTAGCTAATCAAGTGTCGGAAGAATTATTAACACATTTTCCCGGCCAGGTTTTTAACACGGTTATTCCGCGCAATATCCGATTAGCAGAAGCGCCTAGTCATGGATTGCCAGCATTGTTGTATGATCGTTCTTCACCAGGTGCCATGGCTTATTTAGCGTTAGCCAAGGAAATGTTACATCTGACGCCAGAGACACCAGCAACTTCCTCACCAACAGAATTGGTAAATCCGGTAACGCAAGATGAAATGCCAGTTTTATTGAAACAACGTTCCAAGTAATTAAGAGAATATTTTATGAAAAAACGCGGCTTAGGACGTAATTTAGATGTATTGTTGAGTAGACCTAAATCAGCAGCGGTGGCAGTTGCGCCGGAACCCGTAGCAGTAGCGACGCCCGCAGTTGCTGTGGTGGCAAGCAACAATAATGAATTACGAAAATTACCCATTGAGTTATTGCAACGCGGCCGTTACCAACCGCGTAAAGAATTTGCCAGCGATCGCTTACAAGAATTAGCAGATTCCATTCGCACCCAAGGAATTATTCAACCTATCGTCGTTAGACCCATAGCGGAAAACCGTTACGAAATTATTGCTGGCGAACGCCGTTGGCGTGCCGCGCAATTAGCGGGTTTAACCGAAGTGCCGGTGATCATCAAAAAAATTCCTGATGAAGCGGCGTTGGCTGTTGCCTTAATTGAAAATATTCAACGCGAAGATCTAAATCCTTTAGAAGAAGCAGTTGCATTACAACGTTTGTTAGATGAATTTGGCATGACCCATGAGAAAATTGCCCAAGCAGTAGGAAAATCCCGTGCCACAGTTACTAATTTGTTGCGTTTACTAAGTTTGCAACCGGAAGTAAAAACTTTAGTAGAGCAAGGAAAATTAGAAATGGGACACGCACGCGCTTTATTAGCTTTGACAGGTGTAACGCAAACGCAGTTAGCGAAAAAAGTAGTAGCAGCATCTTTATCCGTGCGCGAAACCGAACGTTTAGTAAAGCAAGCGCAAATGCCTAAAGTAAATAATGTGATTAAAAAAGCAGATCCTAATATTACGCACTTACAACAAAAACTTTCCGATCAATTAGGCGCGTTAGTAGTTTTTCAACACGGCGCCAAAGGGAAGGGTAAAATGGTTGTTCACTATAATAACTTGGATGAACTCGAAGGGATTTTGGCTAAGATTCGGTAGTTAGTTTGGAAATTGAGATCGTGAAGAATATAATTTAGCAACGACTGGTAACCCGGATTACCGGCTATGGAAATTTGGTCGCCCTAACGCCAATTTCATAATATCCAGCCAAAAACAGGAAAATCCCGCGCAGTATTTTTTTGTTCAATTAAACCAAATTGATTTCAATTTTGGATAGTTCATTTGGTAGACATACTTTTCCTGTTCGAGCATCCACACAACATGTAATGGAGTCAGCTTCTAATATTAATTCTTTAGAATCCTCTAAAATAATCTTCTGTTTAAATACAAATTTTAATTTACTTGTTCTAACCAGTTTAGTATCAACATAAAACTTATCCCCAGATTTTAATGATTTTTTATATTTAATATGTGTTTCCATCAATACAATATTAATTGCGCGTTCCGCAGCTTCTACATCATCAAAATTAAATTGTTTTAAATATATGGTTCTAGCATAATCAAGATAGTTAAAATAAACTGAATTATTAACTATTCTTTGATAATCTAACTCATAATTTCTGACTTGAGAGTGCCATATAAAATAATTAGTATTCATAATAATCTTCGTATTTTTTAAGAAAGCATCACATCATCACTAATCACATATCTTAAATATTCAATGACAGCTTATAACAAAATTTTGCCTGGGTGAATATTTTTTAATTTAGCCATAATATAATTTCTCTAATGGTAATTTTCGATGGCAAGTGAATAGACATCTCCATCTAACCATTGAAAACATACACTTCTTTTATTGCTGCACTAATTATTGGTAAATCCGGTTATCGAGCGTAGCTTAAAAGCTAATACCACATTAGACTAATATCACTTAAAGCTTAGCTCGGATCCCCTGGATTCTGTCATCCTTAGGCGAAGTATTAACTTGTTTCATAGTTTTATTATTTAACTCATTTTCTTTTGCTGAAGCCACCAAATGTAAAATAGTTGCAGGGGTAACCATCCACTCTCGCCAAATAAAACCATCAAAATTTCCTCCGGCCCGATTGCCTATATCACACTTATAAAGTTCACGAAGCTTTTGATTTGTAGGTCCCTTTAATTTAGGTTTATATTCCTCAATGCCAGCGCTTTTTAAAAGACCCCAAGTTGTTGTACAGCAATTTTGAGACATCCCGTCCTGAATTAAATTAAGACCTGCATGCCAAGTTAAATCACAGATCCCTTGTTTTTTATATTTGGTATATTGTTTATAAAGCATATTTAAGCGTAATTTTTCTGTGCTTAAATGATCAAATTCTATTGTAACATCAGGAAATCGTTGAGATTCACTTTTAAAATCTAATACAAAATTACTAAAAGCACCAGGAGATTTATGGCCATTTGTAGGCCAAAAACTAATGTACTCAGTGCCTAGTTCATCATCAATTCTTAAAGCTACATGACCCACATAGCCTTGAGAACTTTCTCCTGCGCGAGCGGCGGCAGTAGCTGTAGTAAATTGACTTCTTACTTGTGATTTCCAAATGCAAACTGTAATTTTTCCCACAATTATATACTCCATTAAGCGTGACGAACATTGGTCATGGTTTGTTTACAACAAAATACTTACTGTAGTATAACAATACAAAATGTTAGTATGTATAATTATTTCAAGCAATCACTGCAATATTTCAATTTTGCTTTGAAAGTAAGGAAAAATATCATGCCAAAAAAAGTTACAGTTTATCTCTGGTATCCTAATAATGAGTATCAGCAAAAACATCCGCATCTAGGAATATCAACAGATAACATCTATGTAAGCTTTAGACCTAACGATAAACCTAAAAAAGATGGTGATTCACCTTTTTTGCGTACTTTCCAAGAAGACATGGAAAAAATAGGAAGAAAGCCTGATATTTACTATAAAATAAATAATTTAGATGTAGATTACTTGGAAAAACTTTTTACTTTATTTGCTAAATCAGATTTTGAAAAAACTGGTATTTTTGATCCTAATAGCCAAGAGGTTTTCTGGGAAAAAGTATTAGGCCTAAAAAAAGCAAAAAATACATTTGGTGCATCTAAGGTAGATGATCTTTTAGGGAGAATTTCTCCAAAATTGAGATTTTTTGAACATCTAACCAATAGGTTAGTTCAGCAAAATACTGATAATCTAGAAAAAGAAGCCGTATACAAATGGTTTACCTTAGCATTTTCTGTTCTAATTGAATCTGGATTGAAAAACTTAGTTAATTGGAGCTGGAGCCCTTTAGGTGTTGAACGTTTTTTTGCTCCAGCTTTCCTTAGTTGGTTAATACCAGGAGTTGGATTAACTACTTTTTTGGGGCTCAGCGTGTATGATAAATATAATGAAGTTACGTTTAGCAGAATAACTGAAAAGGAATTAGAAAAATATTTGCGAGCAGCTATGAAAAAAGCACCTACTATGGTTCAACGTTATAGATATACGGCCGCTGAATTAAAAGCAACTCTTGAATTAAAAGCGACTCCTGAACTAAAAGCAACTCCTGAATTAAGAGCACGTTTGTAGGTCGCCAGATTTGATGTAAGCAAAGAGAAATAACCATTTTTTATCTTGTGGCCGTTTTTTGGCTGGATATTATGAAATCCATCGTCAGTAACCACTGTATCTACTGCACCTGCATTGTGCTGGCGAAACAGATGCAATTCTTTCGTGATTAATTCTTTTTCTGAAAGTTTTACAACATCCTTGGGTGGATTAAAAAGAAGAAAACCATTAAGAGGACCTTCACTCCCAAACAATAGCCACTCTTCTGTAACGTTAAGTCCTTCTTGTCATTTGCCAAAGTTGATTGCAATATGCAGTAAGAATAATATGGCAAAATTAATGAAAAGGGAGCCAACTAATCGAGATACTCTGCGGCCGGTAGCCTGGATTAACGGTAATTAGCGTAGTGTTCAAAAGTTTTATGTTTTAGCTAAAAATTTTCGTTCGCCTAGATGTTCTGAAAAACGAAGCATATAACCATCAGGATCTAGAACTATGAATTGGCGTCTACCAAGCTCAATATCTTTAGCGCGATACCATTTTTCTTCGATAGGCAAGAAAATTTGTGCCCCAGATTTTTGAACGAATTTGTATAATTCATCAACTTTGCTGGTTTTCATTTCCAAGTTTATTCCTCTGCCATAAGGTATTTCCAATGCTCCTGATGCCCATATTCTTTTCGCCGAATCACTGCGTATTTCATCAAGCATGATTCGTGAACCTTCACGTTCGAGCATGGCAAATCGATCTTCTTTTCGCTGATACTGAATGCTAAAACCAAGAATTTTCGTATAAAAAATGAGACTGGTTTTGATATTAGAGCAAGAAAGCTCTGGCGTTAATGGCGTTACTAGATGCTTCATAATTCTGGCAATGGCTTATAATTATTTATATGCCAGTCTGACATAACCGCTGTTTTTGGACAAGATGAATTACTTAATTCACGAAAGATGGATTTTTATATACATTGGTATCAAATTAAGGGATTTTGAATGGCACTAGGTTGTTATATAGCGTGTTGCGCTATATAACGTTATACGTTATAATCATAACATGATAAAACAATTTAAATGTAAGGAAACACGCGGCATCTGGCAAGGAGATGTTTCTACGCGTTTGCCTAGAGATATTCAGCAAATTGCTAGGCGGAAGTTACGTATGCTTAACAATGCTAAGCAATTAAAAGATTTATTAATACCGCCTAGTAATCGCTTTGAAGCGTTAAAAGGTGATAAAAAAGGCGAATACAGTATCCGAATCAATAGCCAATGGCGTTTGTGTTTTCAATGGTTAGATGGAGATGCGTATTCAGTCGCTATCGAGGATTACCATTAGGGGGTTATTTTATGGCTAAATTAAAAAATATTCATCCTGGCGAAATATTGCTAGAAGAATTTTTAGAACCGCTGGAGATCAGCCAAAATGCATTAGCACGAGATATTGATGTTTCGCCAAGAAGAATTAATGAAATTGTTCATGGCAAACGTGCTATAACAGCTGATACTGATCTTAGATTATCGCGAGCTTTAGGAACTAGTGAAGGATTTTGGCTAGGGTTACAAGCAGATTATGACTTGGAAGAAAAACGCACGCAGATTGCTAAACAATTAAAGCACATTCATCAATTGGTTGACGTTGCAAACTATGCAATAGCATAGCCATATTTTCAAACTGGAACGGTGGTAGCAGTTACATTTAAATGCTGGAAAATTTGTTTGGGAATATTATCAATAGCCGGTAAGAAAATTTGCCGGCTATTATGATTTATGGGGCAATAGCTCTGTCTGTTCTGCGTAACAGCGGAATCGATTGATGATCCAAAATTATAACAAATCTATATGATCCTGGATTTTTTGTAAAATTCCTTGCTGGGCTAAAACAGCCAAGTCTCGATCTACGGCTTTGGAAAGGGTCAATAAGGTATTCCGCCGATAAACCTGACCTGGTCGAAGTTTAGAGGCGAGTTTTTCAGAGCTTGTTGTGTTCATAGCTTGTTGTGTTCATAGCTTAAATTATAGTATGCACAACAAAAATATAAATATTTTTATTAAAAATTCATGCAGTTTGGATGCCACACAACACTAAATTGCCGAGGCCCTTAAATAATGTTATTTATTTAATAAATGTGAATTTGATGGCACTAACCATATCAACATAATGCCCCCTACGATAGAAAATACTGCGCCATAAAGGAATACGGACGAATGACTGATGTTATCCCATAATAGGCCAGCAACAAGGCTAGCTGCTAATCCTAGTAATCCGATAGCTGTATTATACCAACCAACTCCGCTTGCATGAAGTTTCTCTGGCACCAAATCAATTGCTAGTGCCTTACCAACTGTACGAAATATACCTTGATAAAATCCATAAAGAATAAATAGCACAGCAATATGAATAATACTGTGCGTCAATGCAAATCCAAGGTAAGTGACAAAGAAAATAATAAATGAAGCAAGTAAAATACTTTTTCTACCAAATTTATCTGAAAGAAATCCTGCCGGATAAGAAATGAGTGCGGCTATTAAATTGAATCCCGCATAAATTAGAATAGTTATTGTAAGTGATGTCCCAATATTTTGTGTCTGAAGAATCAAAAAAGAATTGCTAGAGTTACCAATCCCAAACACAGCTGTTACTAAAAGATATTTCCAATATGTTTTAGGAAATCGTCGAATGCTAGTGTCCAATTTTGACTTTGCTTTTACCACAGCAGGTTTTTCTTTAATAAAAAGAATTATTATGAATGCTAAAATACCTGGGATAAATGCTAGATAAAAAATGTGTCGCATGTCTAGCATGAGAATGCTAAGCATAAAAATGGAAAGCAAAGGCCCTAAAAAAGCACCTAAGTTGTCACCAATTCCTTCTAATCCAAAAGCTTTGCCTCGATGCTCTTGGGATACTGAAGACGCAATCAACGCGTCCCGTGGAGCAGAACGTATGCCGGTGCCCAATCGATCAAGGAATCTTGTTCCCAAAACACCTTGCCAAATAGTAGAAATACCAATTAGTGGTTTTGCTATTGCACCTAAAAGATAGCCTATTAAAGCTATTGATTTTCTTTTCTGTATTTTGTCGGATAACCAGCCAGAAAAACCTTGCACGATATTTTGTGTGGCTTGGGCAATTCCTTCTATCAAACCTATAACACTTCCGCTAGCTTTAAGAGTTTGGGTGAGAAAGATTGGCAATATCGGATAGAGCATTTCGTTAGCAATATCCGAAAATAAGCTAGCAAGGGTAAGGAGGATCGTATTCTTTGAAAGACCAGAAAAATATTTCCTTATCGTTTTTGTCATTCTAAATTCTTACCTAGTTTCGGATAGAACGAATCGTATTTGTTTTAATTCTTAGTTTCAGAAAATCCATAAATCCATGCATCAATAGACCATTACCGCCGCTGCATGTTATTTCTAACCATTGTTATCAGCCGGTATAGCTTTTCGTCTTTAGAGGAAAGCTAATATTATTAAGCGTATTAGTTGCCGACCAATCTAATCTTTTATAATATCAGTATTGTTAGACAATAGGGACTGTTTTTGCTTTTGAATTTGCGCTAGCGTACGTTTCTTAATTAAAATCACATAATTGAACAAACCACGCTACTCTTTTGATCGCTCGCACCTTGATCGGGAACTTTGCCTGTAGTCACATCAAGCCAATCAGCTTCAGATGAAGCTGCGCCCGCAGTTTTTTTCGTTTTTAAATCTTCTGGCTGTTTTACGGAATTAGACTGAATAAATAACAAACATTGTTGAGCTTTTTCATCTGCTTGGTTAGCAGCTATGGTGATCCATTTAATTAGCTCCAAGGAGATACAGGCACCTTGCTCTAATAAAAATAAATAAGTAGAACAATCGGTCGTGCGAACGGTGTTGCAAGCATATTCCATTATAGCGTTGAGTTCTTGCTGAGAAAGGCGAGTAGGGCAGCGTTGAAATACATAAGCTAAAACATCTGAATTACAGGTGGAAAATTGTAATAAGGCTAAAATTTTTTCAGGACTTTGCCCGTCAAACCAAGGAAGTTTTATTTTATTATTATATTTTTCATCTAAATATTTTATGGAGTTAAGCTGCCCTGCTCTGGCGGCTATTTGCAAGGCTTCAAAACTTTCATCCTTCGTTTGGAGTATGCTCGAGCCTTTGGGGTCCAAATATCTTACGGTTTCTATTTCTCCCTGTGCAAGTGCAGTTAAAAATGCAGCATAAAGTGTTTTTTGTTGTTTAATGACTTGATTTTCTTGTAAATGACGGAGAATAGAAATACGACCATGTTTTGCTGCAGCAATAAAAGCTTGTTCGATGCTTTCTTGAGAAGTTGATTTTTTTGCGTGTGTGTCTTTGGTTTCATTTTTAGTTTCAGTCGCTTTTGTTGCAGTTTGTTTTTTGCTGGATTCTCTTCTGATAAAGTAATCGACTAAATCCAAATGGCCATGTGCGGCGGCAACTTCGATAGGTGTGGCGGTTGTTGTATGATTTCTGCTTAATGCACCATCACCCATTGCTTGATTTGGATCGGCGTTGTAACGGTCGATGCAGTACTCACTCAATTCAACGGCATGAAGCCCACCAACGGCACAAATATAATGGAGAAAAGGTGGCACCTGATTGGTTGGATCACCGTGCATAAGCGTGTGAATTGCATCTGGATGCATTTCCTCTAAAGCAGCGTAAACGCGGGTAATTTGATCGGCTAAGGTAAATAGGTGGGGTGTATTAAAAAAAGCAATAGTTTTTTCAACAGGGGTATTCTGTGTTTTGTTTTTGAAAAATTTCCTGTCTACTTCGTTGATCGCTAATTTTTTATCGGAAAAACTAAAACGAGAAAATAATATTTTTTCTCTTAGGTCATAGAGTGGAACTTGCTTATCTATATCTGGATCTTTCGCCAATAAAATTTTTGCTGAAGTAAAATCTTTTCCATGCGCTAAGGCAAATGTCAGCGGTTGCCAGTTAGAATTGTCTCTAGTCAAACAATCGCTAGAATAAAACTTAGAAGAAGGTGGTATTTTATGTTTTAAGTGATCCACTAGAGCGCTAAGATCATTCGTCTGGACAGCCTGATAGAGCTTTCTGCCAGCGGCACTATTTACGCGCTTTTGCACAGGAGCTGCACTGACTTTGCTATCCCCTTTGGATTCCAAAGAAGGGGTGGCCGTTTTTACTTCTCCTGCTAAGAAAGTTAGGTTGGTTCGCTGAGTAGCTTTAGGTTTGGCAACGGCTGTAATTGCACTACTGAGCGACGCGTAATTATCGGCAGATACCCCTGCGGTAAGAAATTTTTTTTGATTTTCTGCATTCTGAAAGAACTTGACCAGTTCTGCGGGTGCCTGTGGCACAAAAAAGAATTGAAGGGTTGGGTCAATTTCTAGGTTATGAATATGTTTAAAGATGGCGTGTAGTGATTTTTGGCAGATTTGACGTGTTTCTGAAAAATTTTCACTAGTTTCTTCAGTTATTTCCCAAAAAATTCTGGCGCGGTCGTGAATATCATATCCACAAAAAGTAAGCTTTATCATTGTTATTACCTACTGTTAGTTTGGTTTGTTATGGCAAAACCTCTATAACAAGCAAGAGGAATTGGCTTTATTTTCTTCAACTATACCGGTGTAACATTAAGGAATGATTAAGATTTGCTCAATTGGGTAACTATTTGCTCTGTACGACATTTTTTGTAGGTTGGGTTGACAAGCCCAACAATGTGCCTTTTTTAACATTGCAAACGTGGGGCTTAACAGCCCAACCTACGTACAAAGAACTATTTATACCTTTTGAGCTGGTAAGATGACTCTTTCTACAAAGACAGAAGGAGTCATCCTAATAGTTAGCACTCAACTTGAATTATTTTGGTGCATACCTTCGATCAATTTGATGATGGCGGAAAAGTCTAACTGAGAGTGGCCGAGATTACCGAAAAGAGTAAAAAGGGCGGTTGCTTCAGCGCCTAGTGGAGTGGCTGCATTAACCTTTTGTGCGGCTGCTTGGCTCAAGCGCAGATCTTTAAGCATCATGGCGCTGGTGAAACCCGCAGCGTAATCGCGGTTGGCGGGGACATTCGGCAAAATACCAGGGACGGGACAGTAAGACGTCATAGACCAGCATTGGCCTGACGCTTTCGAGCTGATGTCGAACAGTTTTTGTGGGTCTAACCCTAGTTTTTTGCCTAGGGTAAAAGCTTCACTGACGGCAATCATGGAAATTCCTAAAATCATGTTGTTACAGATTTTAGCGGCTTGCCCGGTGCCGGCGGGACCAGCGTGGATCACTGCTTTTCCCATAGCCTCTAAAATGGGTTGCGCATGGGCAAAATTTTCTTCGCTGCCACCTACCATAAAAGTTAGGGTGCCAGCAGTTGCTGCAGCAACGCCGCCCGAAACGGGTGCATCAACCATGCGCAGGCCTGCCTTAGTGGCTTGTTGATTTAAGTCTTGGGCGCTATCAACAGCGATGGAAGAGGAGTCGATAAAAAGCGTGCCAGGGGCGACATGCGCAAACAACCCGTCGGGGCCGCCACAAACTTTTTGGACATGCTCGCCGGTAGGTAACATGGTGATGATAATTTCTGCTTGTTGTGCCAGTTCAGGGAGGGATTTAGCGGCTTGTGCGCCTGCTGCTACTAAGTCTGCGACCGCCTGCGGCGCTAGATCGAATACGGTTACTTGATGATGTTGTTGCAAAAGATTTTTCGCCATCGGCGAACCCATATGACCTAAACCAATAAAACCAATCTTTGCCATGAACGGAGCTCCTTGCACAAAAGGGAGAAAGAAAAAACTGTCTGCTAATTTAACGAGTCGTATTCACGAAGTAAAGGTGGTTAGCAAGAGCTACTGCTGAAAAGCTAACTATTAACACCCCTTGAGTTAGCGGAATGGATCCTTCTCCTCCAAAAGGGGATACGTCCCACAAGGGGAGGAGGCCGTGTGAATAGTTACCTGAAAGGTGGCATTTGCAAGGTTTCTCGTTATAATTCATTCACACTTATCATTCATAAAAATAAACATCATATGTTGCAGCGTTTAGGGATAATACTGATTTTGGCTTTGTTGTTGGTAGGTTGTCAGCGTACTTGCTGCGTTACGCCGCAACCGTTGCCAACCAACTCACAGTGCTGTGACAATCAAGCTTGCGATTGTTGTAATAATCGCGTTACCAGCCCGGTACCGTTTTCGAAATGTTCACGTTGTTGCATCAAAAAACCTTATCCACGTCGACAATGCCCTCGTGCGTGTGGCGGAGGACATTGCGCCTTGCTAAGCCAATTAGCCTGCCAAGGGGTGCAAGTTGTTGAGTTGGGCAACACTGTGAAAATTATTCTGTTCACCGATAACTGCATGGAAACTGGCACCGCAGATATTGACGAATCGTGTCATCCAATTTTGGATAATGTGGCGGAACTTTTAGATTCTTATGGTCAAACGTGCGGGCCTATTAGCATAAGAGCTTTCACTGATAACGTAGGTGATGTGTGCGGTAAAAATAGCCTCGCGCAGCATATAGCAGATAGTGTGATGGGTTATCTGTGGTCGCATGGTATTCCACTCGATCGTTTAGTTGCCAGAGGGTGTGGCTATTATGATCCAATCGCAAGCCCGCACACGCCGCGTGGCAATGCTTACAACCGACGCGTGGAAATAACTTTGTGGCGCAAGAGCTTGGCTATGCATACGCGCTGTACGCCGGATTAAGGAGACGAGGGCGTCCTCTCTGCGCTACTATTTTTCACAATTGAGTAGGTTTGACTGATAAGCCCAACATTTTCTGATTGAGCTTTCAATTTAACTTACAAAAATGACGTCCTTTAGCAACAAATCCGCGTGGTCCGCAGAATTAACGCGGGTGGCTCCATCTGGCGACTAATAAAAACGGGATCTTTGTAGTAATAAATGCTGCTGCAGTTTTGTGCCCAAGCTAATAATGTATTATTGACCCAGACTTCCGCAAAAGACCGCCCGGCCGTATGGATGTAGCCCCTTTTTGCATGCAAATTTATAGCATTTAGGTGGGTGTAGTCATCTAAAAAAGCGGTTAACTGACAGGTAGAACCTGCAAGTGCTATGCGGCCGCTGCCTTCACTATGTATTTTAACCTGGTTGCTATTAACCCAAAGTAAGCTGGTATTGCCGCTGCCGTCTTGTTGTAAAGAACGCAAATTAGCTTCACCATCTAAATGCACATTGCCAGAGCCACTGTGCTGAATAGCAAGACAATGGCTGTAAATACCGCAAATGGTTAGTTGCGCCGAGCCAATAACCGTTAGATTATTTAAATCTATGCAAGTTCCTGTTAGTCGTGCGCTGATATTGCCGCGAATATCGACGGCCAATGGCCCGGACAAGCAAGTTGCAGTTGTATAGCCGCCGCCATATTCATTGAGTGCAGTTAAACAAGGTAAGCTAATGCGCATGAGGATTGGGCGTCTAGCAATAGTTCTTAAGGGGCTATTTTTAGGGGTATTTTTGGGTAATTTGGTGACGCGCGTCACGTATAAAATACCATTTTGGATACTTACTTGAATAGTGTTCAAAGTCGCTTGATCCGCTTGCATTTGGATGCTGTACCGAGGGTTATTTGCGCAAATTTGTACGTTGAGCGGACCATACAGACTGACAGCATGAAAAGGCGACAGATCTAAATTTTTAGTAATGATTTTACCCGGAATAGCAGGATTAACGGGAGGCATTTGCTGGTGTGAAGCCAGATGTTTGGTAATGGTTTTACCGGGAATAGCAGGATTCGCTGGGGGAGTTTGCTTGTGCAAAGCCAAGGCTGGGGAGCTAGTTACCAGCACAGCTAAACTCGCTAAAAGATAACTCAGCAATCGCATTGCATTTTCCTCTGTGAATTAGGTCTTGTATGATACGATATATACGATATAAATGATCGGTATACCTTAACAAATTATTTTATGATTTAAACCTATGAAACACCAGCTAATCCATTTACTTAAAACAGCTATAAATACTCTGCAGCAACAAGGGGAATTACCAGCAGATTTGTCATTGGCTCTGCAAATCGAATATCCACGTGACAAACAGCACGGTGATTTTGCTAGTAATGTTGCTTTGATGTTAGCAAAACAATTGCAAGTAAAACCGCGCGAGTTAGCTGAAAAAATTGTGGCGCACTTACCTAAAGCGGATTTTATCCAGCAAGTCACTTTAGCCGGTCCAGGTTTTATTAATTTTTTCTTGACAGCAACCGCCTGGCATCAAGTGATTCCAGAAATTTTAGCGCAGCGTGCAATGTTCGGTCACTCTAAGTTAGGTGCTGGCAAAAAAATTCACCTAGAGTTTGTTTCCTCTAATCCCACGGGGCCTTTGCATGTAGGGCATGGTCGTAGTGCAGCCTATGGCGCCAGCGTTGCTAATGTATTATCAGCGGCAGGATATGCTGTGCACCGAGAATACTATGTCAACGACGGCGGACGCCAAATGGATATTTTGGCCACTAGCGTGTGGTTGCGTTATTTGCAGCTTTGCGAGGAACAATTAGTTTTCCCTAGTAATGGTTATAAAGGGGATTATGTCAGAGAAATTGCGCAGCAATTGCTGACTCAACACGGTAAGATTTTTTGGCATAAGAGTGCGGAAGTTTTTCAAGATATCCCTGCTGATGAAGACCAAGGCGGCGATAAAGAAATTCACATTGATGCGCTAATTGCGTGCGCCAAGACTTTGTTAGGTGCAGATAATTACCGCATTATTTTTGATTTGGCCTTAACCACCATTTTAGCGGACATTCGTGCCGATTTAGCGGAATTTGGTGTGGAATATGAAGACTGGTTTTCCGAGCGCAGTTTGATGGATGATGGTTCAGTTAACAGAACTGTGGCAAAACTGCGGGAAAATGGCCATGTTTATGAACGCGAGGGAGCATTGTGGTTTAATTCCAGCGCGTTTGGTGATGATAAAGATCGAGTTATTTTACGCGCCAATGGCCAACCTACTTATTTTGCTGCGGATGCCGCTTATCGTTTAAATATTTTAGAACGTGGTTTTGGCCAAGTGCTGAATGTTTTGGGCTCTGATCATCATGGCTATGTACCTAGAATTCGCGCAGTGATCCAAGCATTAGGCTATGATCCAGCTTTGTTGAAAGTGTTACTCGTACAATTTGCGGTGTTATACCGGGGCAAAGAACGGGTGCAAATGTCTACCCGTAGCGGCTCCTTTGTAACGTTACGTGAACTAAGAGAAGAAGTAGGAACAGATGCGGCTCGGTTTTTCTATGTTATGCGCAAAAGCGAACAGCACATGGATTTTGATTTAGAGCTGGCAAAGTCTCAGTCGAATGATAATCCTGTGTATTATGTACAATATGCCCATGCGCGTATTTGTAGTGTTTTGCGGCAACTCAACGAACGCGGTTTGGCATGGGATGAAGCAGTGGGGTTGCAGAACCTGGCGAGCTTAACGGAAGCGCATGAATTGCTGTTATTACAAGAATTATCACGTTACAAAGAAGTAGTAGAATTCGCTGCTTTGCAGTTTGAACCCCATTTATTGGCGCATTATTTAAGAGATTTGGCGAATGCCTTCCATGTTTACTATAATACGCACACTTTTATAGTTGAGGATGCCAAGTTACGTAATGCTCGCTTAGCACTTATTATTGCGACGCGCCAAGTATTGGTGAATGGTTTAAGTTTATTAGGGGTCAAAGCACCCGAAGTTATGTAAGTTGCTATGCGCAAAGATTACGCTAAATCAAATAGAAGCAAAATAAATTCCAAACACTCGCCGCGTCGTCATGCGAAAAAAGCGAGCACGGAAGGTCGGTTATGGTTAATCGTTTGTGGTTTAATAGCTCTGTTTGCGTTGGGGTTAATTTACCTCAAAAAAGAAAGCGCTAAACTTCCCCAGGCAGAAGAGCCCAAAAAAATAACTGCGGTGACACCGAAAAAAGAAGTACCCTCCGCTCCTGTACAGCCGCGCTTTGATTTTTATACGATGTTGCCTAGCGATAAAAATGCAGATTCAACTGGAGCAGAAGCCCCTGCACAAGAAACAAAATCTGCCAGCGCAACGCCTAATACAAAATCTAATACAAAATCGGCTAGTAAACCCTCCACAGTTAAACAAACGGCTAAAGCAACTACGGATGAGTCTTCGACGCGTAATGAAATAGCTTCTTTAGAAAAACAACAATTAGTAGCAGAAAGCACGTCTGGCGCACATGGGCAAGAAGCAGCAACGGTATCGCCTCATTATGTGTTGCAGTTCGGTATTTTTAAAGATTTTACCGCTGCGGACGAACAAAAAGCGCAATTAGTGTTGCAAGGCGTAGAAGCTAAAATAAAAACCGTAAAAAAGAATGGCAATACTCTGTATCAAGTTTGGGTAGGTCCTTATAAAACAGGCGCCCAAGCTGAAAAAATGCAACAAAAATTGAAAGCAGAGCAAATTAAAACAGTAATGGTTAAAAGCGCTTGAAACATAGCATTGCAGTCCCCATATTAAATTTCACTTAAATAGAGGGTTTAAATTTTGGAACAATATCACGGTACGACCATATTATCGGTAAGACGCAATGGCAAAGTTGTTATTGGTGGCGATGGTCAAGTAAGCTTTGGTAATACAGTGCTTAAGAGCAATGCACGTAAAGTACGAAGACTTTATCAAGATAAGGTAATTGCAGGGTTTGCTGGTAGTACAGCAGATGCGTTTACTTTATTCGAGCGTTTTGAGGGCAAGCTAGATAAACATCAAGGCAACTTACTGCGAGCCGCCGTAGAACTTGCCAAAGATTGGCGTATGGATCGCATGTTGCGGCGTTTAGAAGCGATGTTAGCAGTGGCTGATCAGCGCAGCTCCTTGATTATTACGGGCAATGGCGATGTGGTAGAGCCTGAACATGGACTTATCGCTATTGGTTCAGGCGGTCCTTTTGCACAATCTGCTGCTTTGGCATTGCTAGAAAATAGCAAATTAGATGCACGTGCGATTGTGGAAAAAAGTTTAGCGATTGCTGCAGATATTTGTATTTATACCAATCATCATCGCACCATTGAAGAACTGGTTGCTAATCCTTAATTTTAATTATTTAACAGAGTATTTTTTCCATGAGTGTAATGACCCCGAAAGAAATTGTTTCAGAACTTGATAAGCACATCATCGGGCAAGATGATGCAAAACGTGCGGTAGCAATTGCTTTGCGTAACCGGTGGCGTCGTATGCAGTTGGATCCTGAATTACGCAATGAAGTAACGCCAAAAAATATTTTAATGATCGGTCCTACCGGTGTTGGGAAAACCGAAATCGCTAGACGTTTAGCAAAATTAGCGAATGCACCTTTTATCAAAGTTGAAGCTACAAAATTTACGGAAGTCGGTTACGTAGGTCGCGACGTGGATTCTATTATTCGTGATCTCGTCGATATAGCCTTTAAACATGGTCGTGAACATGCGTTAAATACAGCGCGCCCGCAAGCTGAAGAAGCAGCAGAAGAGCGCTTGTTAGATGCTTTGTTGCCGCAAGCGAGAGGGACTAAAGCTGAAGAAGAATCGGATGAGGCTAAAATAAAAGAAAATTCTGCAACGCGCGAAGTTTTTCGTAGACGCTTGCGTGATGGTTCTATTGATGACAAAGAAATTGATATTGATCTGGCAGCAGCGCCGATCGGTGTAGAAATCATGGGCCCTCCTGGCATGGAAGAAATGACAGGTCAGTTACAAAGCATGTTCCAAAATCTTGGTAGTGAAAGAACAAAAACTCGCCGTATGAAAGTAAAAGATGCGTTAAAAGTTATTCGCGATGAAGAGGCTGCTAAGTTATTAAATGAAGAAGATCTTAAATCACAAGCATTAGAAAACGTAGAACAAAATGGTATTGTGTTTATTGATGAAATTGACAAAATTACGCGCCGAGGTGATCAGGTGAGTGGTGCGGATGTTTCGCGTGAAGGTGTGCAACGTGATTTATTGCCATTGATTGAAGGCAGTACTATTTCCACCAAATATGGCATGGTGCGTACCGATCATATTTTGTTTATTGCTTCGGGTGCTTTTCATTTGGCAAAACCGTCTGATTTAATTCCTGAATTACAAGGGCGTTTGCCTATTCGCGTGGAATTAAAAGCGTTAACGAGCGAAGATTTTGAGCGTATTTTGACGGAGCCTAATGCTTCGCTCACGGAACAATACGTGGCGTTATTAAATACCGAAAACTTAACCTTAGAATTTACCAAAGAAGGAATTAAGCGAATTGCTGAGATTGCTTTTCAAGTAAATGAAAATACCGAAAATATTGGCGCACGTCGTCTGCATACGGTGCTTGAGCGTTTGTTAGAAAATATTTCTTTTGATGCCAGCGATCGCAGCGGTGAAAAATTAGTGATTACGCTAGCTTATGTTAATAAGCAATTATCCGCGTTAGCAAAAGACGAAGATTTAAGCCATTATATTTTGTGATGATTATGGAAAACGCAGCACCAACACCGCTTGATATAAATCTATTGCAGAAATCTCGTGTTTTAGAGATTGCTTTTGCAGATGGAAAAAAATTTGCATTAACGTGTGAATATTTGCGCGTACATTCACCTTCGGCGGAGGTGCGCGGTCACGGTGTTGGCGAAGGTGTTTTAGTAACAGGCAAAAAAAACGTAAATATCATTGGAATCGATCCGGTCGGTAATTATGCCATCAAACTTATCTTTGATGACGGCCACGATACCGGCCTTTATAGCTGGCAAACTCTCTATGATCTTGGAATTAACCAAGACAAAAATTGGCAACATTATCTAGATCGTTTAACGGCAGCTGGCGCTAGTAGAGATGTGGGCGGATGATTATCCGCCCCTACGAATTTTATTTCTTCCTTGGTGCCTAGATGATTTAACAGCTGCCGGTGCTAGTAGAAATTAATCATTTCATCTCGCTGCTCGAATCTTTCATTTGTTCATGTTGTTTGCGCAACTGACGGGTTTTACGCAAATTCCATAATGTTAGAATCGGCCCCGATAAACCATAACCGAACATAATAATAAATAAAATTTTAGGTGGGTCGACTGATACAGCAACAAAAGTTAGGACCACCACTAAAATAGCGACAAACGGTACGCGTCCTTTTAGATCTAATTGTTTGAAACTGTGATAGCGAATATTACTTACCATGAGCAACGCGGTGAGAATCGTGATACAAGCTACTAAGATAGAAATAGTCGTGCCAGGTATAGCGTATTCGTTACCTAACCACACCATACTGGCCATGATGCCAGCAGCAGCCGTGATCGAAAGACCTTGAAAATAACGTTTGTCTGGCGTCTCTAATTGCGTATTAAAACGCGCCAACCGTAAAGCGCCAGCAGCAGCGTAAATAAAGGCAAATAACCAGCCTAATTTCCCTAAACTGCCCAACGACCAAATAAAAACAATTAATGCGGGTGCAACTCCAAAAGCTGCCATATCAGCAAGACTATCATATTCGGCACCAAAAGCACTTTGTGTATTCGTAAGACGAGCGACGCGACCATCTAAAGCATCCATAATCATCGCGATAAAAATAGCAACTGCAGCGGAATCAAACATGCCACGCATGGCAAGGATAATCGCATAAAAACCAGCAAATAAACCGGCCGTGGTAAATAAATTGGGGAGTAAATAAATTCCACGTTTACGTTGTTTTTCTTCTTCGTCAGCAAATTTCATCGGCAGCTCCTGTTGGTGAAACGAAGTTGAATCTTGTAATTTTTTCTTCATACAGTGTATTCCTGCAACGTTTTTAATTGATAAAGAATTTCTAAAGCTTCTTTGGGGGCTAAATGATCCGGATTCGTTTGTGCTAATTTTTGTAGCGCTGGATGTAATACTGCTTGACTGGTATTTTGGTTGGCAATAACAGGCGCTGTGTTAGTTTTGTTATCGTTACTTTCTAACTGCAGCAATTTTTCTTTAGCTTTTTGGATTACGGCGCGTGGTACACCAGCCAGTTGTGCTACTTGTAAACCATAACTTTTATTTGCAGGTCCTTCATTCACACCGTATAAAAATACAATTTTATCGCCATGTTCGACTGCGTTTAGGTGCACATTCACCACGGTGCTTAATTCATCGGCTAAATGCGTTAGCTCAAAATAATGCGTGGCAAATAAAGTATATGCACCTAAATTTTGTGCTAGGTATTCAGCGCAAGCAAAGGCCAAAGCAAGTCCGTCAAATGTGCTAGTGCCGCGACCAATTTCATCCATTAACACTAAACTTTGTTCAGTAGCATGATGCAAAATATTAGCGGTTTCCGTCATTTCCACCATGAAAGTGGAGCGTCCGCTGGCTAAATCATCTGCTGCGCCAATGCGTGTAAAAATGCGATCGATTGGTCCTAACACGGCGCGTTGTGCGGGTACGAAACTGCCGATGTAAGCTAACAGGGTAATTAATGCTGTTTGCCGCATGTAAGTAGATTTACCGCCCATGTTAGGGCCTGTGATTACTAACATGCGACGTGCAGGGTTTAATGCAAGATTATTTGGCACAAACGGAGTATCTAACACTTGTTCAATCACTAAATGTCGGCCGGCTTCAATTAATAAACCCGGTATTTCCGATAATTCTGGGCACGTTAAATTTAAACTAAAAGCGCGCTCAGCTAAATTAGTTAAAACGTCTAGTTCGCTTAATGCTTCCGCTGTTTCTTGTAGTGCGATTAAATCAATAGCAAGTTTATCTAAAAGTTCTTCGTACAAGGTTTTTTCTAATGCTAATGCTTTGCTACGACTACTGAGTACTTTGTCTTCGTAAGTTTTTAATTCCGGCGTGATGAAACGTTCGGCATTGGTTAAGGTTTGCCGGCGTATATATTCTGCTGGGGCATTAGCTGCTTGCGCGCGGCTCATTTCGATATAAAAACCATGAATACGATTAAAACCAACTTTGAGGGTGTTAATGCCCGTGCGTTGCCGTTCGCGAGTTTCTAGATCAATTAAAAATTGCCCGGCATTTTCGCTTAACATGCGTAATTCATCGAGTTCTACCGAATAACCTTGTGCAATCACACCACCTTCGCGGATAACCACCGGCGGATTTTCCATAATGGCATGTTGTAATAATTGTAATAAAGTTGGTAACGGTTTTATTTGTTTACGTAGAGCAATACACAAACTCGCGGTGAGAGGTTGTAATTGCGTTTGTAGAGTAGGTAATAACGCTAAGGTAGTGCGCAGTTGGACTAAATCGCGTGGTCGCGCAGATTTTAATGCAACGCGCGCCAGAATACGTTCCAGATCGCCAACGCCTTGTAAAGTGTTTTGTAAGTTAGAATAAACATGTTGTTCGAGCAAACTAGCAATGGCTTGTTGACGTTGCTGTAACACAGTTAAGTTGCGAATAGGATATTGCAACCAACGCCGCAATAAACGACTGCCCATGGCAGTACTCGTGTGATCTAAAACTGCAGCTAACGTATTTTCTGGGCCGCCTTTTAGATTTTCGATTAATTCTAAATTGCTACGTGTGGTAGCATCGAGAATAACGGTTTCTTCGCGACGTTCAACGTGGATAGCGCGAATATGTGGTAAAGCGGCACGTTGCGTTTCTTTGGCATATTGTAATAAACATCCAGCAGCTGCTAAGGCTAACGGTAAATTATCGCAACCAAATCCTGCTAAATCGTGGGTTTGAAATTGTTGGTTTAACAAACGTTTGGCGGCGCTGAGATCAAATTCCCAGGGTGGCCGCCGTCGAATACGTCCTTCGCTTTTGCGTTGACTAAATTCTTGTAATGAATTTAAAAGTGCGGCGTGATTAGTTTCTTCGCTGATTAATAATTCCGCTGGATTCAAGCGCTGAATTTCGCTGAGTAACGTTTCAGTGCCAGTTGCTTGTAGCACCCGAAAACGGCCACTGCTTAAATCTAACCAGGCCAAACCAAATTGATCTTCCTGCGCAAAAACTGCAGCGAGTAGGCTTTCTTGCCGTTCTTCCAGCAAGGCCTCATCGGTAACGGTACCGGGCGTTACCACGCGCATGACTTTGCGCTCGACAGGACCTTTGCTGGTAGCGGGATCACCGATTTGTTCGCAAATGGCGATGGATTCACCCGCTTTAATTAATTTTGCTAAGTAAGGTTCCACACTGTGAAAAGGCACGCCAGCCATAGGAATAGGTTCCCCTGCCGATTGACCGCGTTTGGTAAGGGTAATGTCTAACAGTCGTGCAGCTTTTTGCGCGTCGTCATAAAATAATTCATAAAAATCACCCATGCGGTAAAACAACAATTTATCTGGATGCTCCGCTTTGAGCCGTAGATATTGTTGCATGGCGGGGGTGTGAGCAGTGGTTGTAGCAGTCATGTAGTAGAAATTCGTATTATTAAATTAAATTATGCCGGAGTAGAATGATATTCGTTACCGGCAGGCGTATAAACTTGCTAGTATACTGGTCGGACGTATTAGCCCAACAGGTCGTCAATTTTAGAGAGTATTATACACAAATGAACTCATTACTATCACTTGCAGAACAGCTAGGCCAGGTACTGACAGCCAAAGGGTTATTGTTGGCCACTGCGGAATCCTGTACCGGCGGCGAGGTAGCGCAAGTGATTACATCCATTCCTGGAAGTTCAGCTTGGTTTGAACGCGGTTTTGTTACGTATTCCAATACAGCAAAAATGGAGATGCTAGGGGTGCCTAGCCAGACCTTAATGGACAACGGCGCGGTGAGCGAACAAACCGTGTGCGCGATGGCAGAAGGTGCCTTACAGCACAGCCCCGCTCATTTCAGTGTGGCCATCACCGGCATCGCCGGCCCCGGCGGCGGCACGGCCGAAAAACCCGTGGGCACGGTATGGTTCTCCTGGGCCGCTAAACACAGACCCACCTTGGCCAAAAAGCAATTTTTCAGCGGCGACCGCCAAAGTGTACGCGATCAAGCTACCCGTTTTGCGTTAGAGCAACTCTTGAGTTTCGTCCAGTCATAATTTTTTTCTCTACGCGACCATTATTTATAAATTTTGTTGGTAGAGATCAAATTCTCAGGTATAATGCAAATAAACATATCGGAGATAAGTATGAATGCTATTAAGCTGAAGCAGCGCCATTGTTGGTTTTTGCTCGCGGGAGCGCTAGGGCTCGTCGTTTTGGCTGTTGGTACTTCACGGCTTTATGTTCATTCGTTCCCGCAAAGTTCTTCCGTATCTGCTGCTACTTATGCTCATTTGACTCATTCTGCAGAAAACGCAAGTATTGCTATTGATCCCGCAGCCGATCAGCAAAGCCAAAATCTTCATCTTTTTTATGAATATCAAATAGCGCAATTGCAACGCATGATTGCCGAAGATAACGAAGCGACGGCTATTGCTAAGCGTAACGCAGCGCAAGCAACTGCTGATACGGCGAAACTGCTTAGTAACAGTGCAGTGACTGCTGTTACCATGGATCGCTCGAGCAACAAGGGCACCGCAACTAACTCGGATTATGAGCTGCTTTATACGGGTCAGCAAAGTAACGGCGAGTGGAATGCGCGACTTAAAAAAAATGGGCAAATTTATGCGGTTACTCCCGGCAAACAGCTGACAGATGGCGCCAAAGTAGTAGCCATAGATGAAGTAGGCGTTTTGTTGAGCCAAGACAATGGTGCTAGCAAAGAATTGATTACTTTTTCTGGCGTTATGAAGTTAAGTTCCAATCAAGCTATTGTAGACGCTCCTAGCTCGTAATACCCCTATCATTTCACAGCAAAAGTGATATTCTTTAGCCCTCATTATTTTAGTGTCGGAGCAAAGTCTTATGTCATATCAACACATCAAAATCCCTGCAGCTGGTGAAAAAATTAAAGTTAATCCAGATCTCTCCTTGCAAGTACCTGCGAACCCCATTATTCCATTTATTGAAGGGGATGGTATTGGTGTTGATATTACTCCGGTGATGCGCAAAGTAGTTGATGCAGCGGTAAGCAAAGCTTACGGCAGTAAAAAAGCTATTGCATGGATGGAAGTTTATGCTGGCGAAAAAGCCACCAAAGTTTATAACTCAGATACCTGGTTGCCCGCTGAAACATTAGATGCAGTTCGCGATTACGTTGTTTCTATTAAAGGTCCATTGACGACACCAGTAGGCGGCGGTATTCGTTCCTTAAACGTAGCGTTGCGTCAACAATTAGATCTCTATGTATGTTTGCGCCCTATTCGTTATTTTAATGGCGTGCCTAGCCCAGTTAAAGAACCATGGAAAACTGACATGGTAATTTTCCGCGAAAACTCTGAAGATATTTATGCTGGTATCGAATGGGCCGCAGATAGTACTGATGCGAAAAAAATTATTGCTTTCTTGCGCGATGAAATGGGTGTAACCAAAATTCGTTTTCCTGAACATTGTGGCATTGGGATTAAACCAGTTTCGAAACAAGGTACACAACGTTTAGTAGCGCGCGCTATTCAATATGCAATCGATAACAATCGCTCCTCTGTGACATTAGTGCACAAAGGCAACATCATGAAGTTCACCGAAGGTGCGTTCAAAGACTGGGGTTATGCAATTGCGTGTGAACAATTCGGCGCAAAACCATTAGACGGCGGCCCTTGGCATGTATTGAAAAATCCAAAAACGGGCAAAGAAATTGTAATTAAAGATGTCATCGCCGATGCATTTTTACAGCAAATTTTATTACGTCCGGAAGATTACAGCGTGATTGCAACGTTAAATCTTAACGGTGATTACATTTCCGATGCTTTAGCTGCCCAAGTAGGCGGTATTGGTATTGCACCAGGTGCTAATTTAAGTGATAGCGTTGCAATGTTTGAAGCGACTCATGGCACTGCACCAAAATACGCCGGTCAAGATAAAGTGAATCCTGGTTCGTTGATTCTTTCAGCGGAAATGATGTTACGTCATTTAGGTTGGCACGAAGCTGCTGATTTAATTATCAAAGGAACAGAAGGCGCAATTGAAGCAAAAACTGTGACCTACGACTTCGAACGTTTAATGCCGGGTGCAATGCTAGTTAGTTGTTCCGGTTTTGGCGATGCTATTATCAAGCATATGTAATTTGAAAAAATCTTCTTTTGATAAAACGTAACTATTCACACCCTTGAACTAGCAGAATGGATCCTTCTCCCCTCGTGGGAGAAGGTGCCCTCTGATTAGCTTAGGGTTGCGTGAAGGGCACCTCTATTAATTCACGCCTTTTTGTTTTTCCCCCTTTGAAAAAGGGGGATCAAGGGGGGGGTCGAAAAGTTCCTACAATTTTGTTGGTTTTTCAAAAGAAAATCCCTCTCAATCTCCCTTTTTCAAAGGGAGAGGCTATAGAAACGAATTTTTAGAGATGCCTTGAATAGTTGCTGTTTTAACAAGATTAATTATCACAAAATAACGTGCAACCAGGCCCTCGACATTCTTGGAAAGCTGGTTGGTCTTTTGGAGGGACGACTGTAAAAGAGCAGTTTTTTCCCGGAACAGCCATGTAAATAAAAGGTATGTTGTCGCCTGCGCTACACAGCATTCTTGCGCTTGCTGTTTCATAACCCGAATAAAAATCGCTGCTAGGTGGGGTAGTAGGGGCATCAGGTCTATAGGTTACACAGGGACCTCCTACCGTATCACTTAAAGCGCAAATGCTCGGTTCTCCTGCAACTATGGCATTATTGCCAAAATATTTGCCATCATCACCTTTGGAAAAAGCATAAGGGCATTGATATACCACTCTGCTTGCATCCGCTGTGCTAGCAAATGCTAACGCAAATAGAGTGAATAAATTAATCAAAAATAAATAACTTTTTTTCATTTGAAATACCTCGTAATAAATTTCTGATTAGGTCATGAAGCTGTATTTATAGCTTTAAAATAGAGGATTCCCTTATATTCTCACTATAGCAGCTAAATAAATTTTTGCTTGAGGATAGTACAAATTTTTGTCTGTAATTTCGTCTGAAAAAATTATTTTTTCTAGAACCTGCATAACTCCAAAATTTCGTCTAATGTTTAAATTGAAGGGTGGCATTTTTAAGGGGATATCTTTTAGAAAGCTCGACACTTTATTGTATTCGGCCTCTGCCTAAGGAGTTAGTCATGTTAGCCAAAGACCTTGAAACAACACTTAATCTTGCCTTCAAACAAGCACGTGAAAAACATTATGAATATCTAACCGTTGAGCATTTGTTGCTGGCCTTGTTAGATAATTCAGTTGCTTCGGCAGTGTTGAAAGCTTGTGGCGCAGATTTAAATCGGTTGCGACTAGAACTAGGAAGTTTTGTCAATGCGACAACTCCTTTGATCCAGCCAACCGAACAAGGACGCGATACACAACCAACGCTAGGATTTCAGCGCGTACTGCAACGTGCTATTTTTCAAGTGCAATCTGCAGGTAAGCAAGAAGTTACAGGCGCTAATGTATTAGCAGCTATTTTTGGCGAACAAGATAGTCAAGCAGTTTATTTTTTAAGACGTGAAAATGTTGCTCGTCTGGATATTTTAAATTACATCTCACATGGAATTTCCAAAGTACATGGCAATGAAAATGATGATTATCTAGGACATTTTCTGGAAGAAGAAACCGCTAGCGAAACTCCTGGTAGTAGTCCCTTAGAAAGTTACACTATTAATTTAAATGCTAAGGCACGTGCTGGACGTATCGATCCAATGATTGGTCGTGAAGATGAATTATCACGGATGGTGCAAATTTTATGTCGGCGTCGCAAAAATAATCCATTATTAGTTGGCGAAGCGGGCGTAGGAAAAACGGCTATTGCCGAAGGATTGGCGCAAGCAGTTGTGTCAGGCCAAGTACCTTCGCCATTAGCCAGCAGTACCATTTACTCCCTTGATTTAGGTAGTTTGCTGGCAGGCACGAAATACCGCGGCGATTTTGAAAAACGCTTAAAAGCTTTACTTTGGCAATTAAAACAAGAACCAGGAGCCGTGTTATTTATTGATGAGATCCATACCATTATCGGCGCCGGTGCTGCATCAGGTGGTGTGATGGATGCTTCTAATTTAATTAAACCACTACTGGCCAATGGTGAATTAAAATGTATCGGTTCTACTACTTATCAAGAATATCGCGGCATTTTTGAAAAAGATCGAGCACTAGCACGTCGTTTCCAAAAAGTGGATGTGTTAGAACCTTCTGTGCCAGAAACCATTGAAATTTTAACGGGGCTTAAGAGCCGTTTTGAAGCACATCATAATATTAAATACAGTAATTCTGCGGTTAAAGCGAGTGCAGAGTTGGCAGCACGTTATATCACCGATCGGTTTTTACCCGATAAAGCAATCGATATTCTCGATGAAGCAGGTGCTTATCAAATGCTACAACCGGCAGCAAAACGCAAAAAAATTATTGGTGTTGCTGATGTGGAAGCGATCGTCGCTAAAATTGCCCGTATTCCACCGCGCAGTGTTTCCTCATCAGATAAAGATCGTTTACGCACATTAGATCGTGATTTAAAAATGCGGGTGTTTGGCCAAGATCTTGCTATCGATGGTTTAGCGACAGCGATTAAATTGGCGCGTTCTGGTTTGCGCGAAGAAACCAAACCTATCGGCGCCTTTTTATTAGCAGGCCCAACCGGGGTGGGGAAAACCGAAGTGACTCGGCAATTAGCTGAATTATTAGGGATAGAGTTAATTCGTTTCGATATGTCGGAATATATGGAACGTCATACCGTTTCGCGTTTAATTGGTGCGCCTCCTGGCTATGTAGGATTTGATCAAGGTGGTTTACTGACGGAGGCTATCACGAAGCATCCCCACGCAGTTTTGTTGCTGGATGAAATTGAAAAAGCCCATCCGGATGTCTTTAATTTATTACTACAAGTAATGGATCATGGTACGTTGACGGATACCAATGGCCGTAAAGCGGATTTTCGCCATGTTATTTTAATCATGACCACCAATGCGGGCGCCGAAATGTTAACGCGCTCCTCCATTGGCTTTAGCCATCAACACCATGCTAATGACGGCCTAGATGCCATCAAGCATGTTTTTGCACCTGAGTTTCGTAATCGTCTGGATGCCATCATTAACTTTAACTACCTAGATACTGAAGTTGTTACGCGGGTGGTTGATAAGTTTATGTTGGAACTAGAAACTCAGTTGGAAGAAAAAGGCGTGCAGTTCTCTATCGAGCCTTCGGCACGGACCTGGTTGGCTATTCATGGCTACGACCATACCATGGGTGCACGTCCGATGGCTCGTTTGATCCAAGAAAAAGTCAAAAAACCGCTGGCCGAAGAGCTACTGTTTGGCCGCTTGGCCGATGGGGGACAAGTGCGCTTGGTTGAAGCAAATGGCGAGCTAGAGCTAGTGATCAAGGAGAAAGAAACCGTATTTTAGTTACGCATTAGTTGCATCATGGTTGGGCTTACCAGCCCAACTTACTTATTTGAATTGCTCAGTGTAAGGCTTAACACCTTGCTACTAAATTATGTAGATTGGGCTGTTAAGCCCAACATTCTCTTAAAGTAGCAGCGAGGGGGTGCCCCTTTGTAAAAGGGATGAAAGAGTTACCGATCGCGAAAGACTATACGTCCCTTGGTCAGGTCATACGGCGTCATCTCTACTTTAACTTTGTCGCCGGTCAGAATCCGAATATAGTTTTTGCGCATACGTCCGGAAATGTGGGCAGTAACGATATGCCCATTCTCTAACTGCACACGAAACATGGTGTTGGGTAGGGTTTCAACGACCGTACCATCCATTACAATTTGATCTTCTTTTGCCATAGTACTACGTAAGTGTTAAAAGTTGAGGTCAGCATATTGCCGGAAACCGCTTAAATTAGCAAATGGGGCCGTAAAATTTTGTAACTATCCAAGCTAAATTTAGGGTTATCGCTAAATTGGTTAAGTTTCCGGTGTATACAGCAAACGCCCCCTCTCCCGAGACATTGGGGTGAGATGGAAAAGAAAAAGCAAAGCTTTTTCCCCTCGAACGCCCACACAAGGATGTGTGGGCTGGACTTGCAAGCGGAGCTGGAAGCGTAGCATTGCAAGGGGGGGGTAGTTGGATAGATAGTTAAACTATAATAGCCAGTGAAGTCTGAATAGTCACAAATTTTTCGCAAATCTGGCAATGTCGTATATAATTAGAGGCAATTTCCGCATTTACTTAATCACCAACCAATGGGTTCAGAACTTATGGATCTTGAGCAACAACAAACGCGTCTAAAACTTCTAATTGCTCATGGCAAAGAGCAGGGGTATTTAACCTATGCCGAGGTTAATTATTTCTTGGTTGACGAAATGGTACCCGATTCTGATCAAGATCAGCTTTTGCCCGTCGATGAAATAATCGCCACTTTAAAAACCATGATGCCTGTTTATGAAACTGCGCCTGATGTAGAGGCGTTGTTATTGTCTGAAGTGGGGGCACGTACGGAAACAGATGACGAAGAAAACGCTAACGACACCGGTGAGGTACTGGCTGCTATTGGTGGCGAATTAGGGCGTACTACTGATCCTGTGCGCATGTATATGCGTGAAATGGGCACCGTCGAGCTGTTAACCCGTTCAGGTGAAATTCAGTTAGCAAAACGGATTGAGGAAGGAATTCGGGAAGTTCTTACTGCCCTGGCGCAGTATCCTGATATCATTGCAGAAATTCTCAATGAGTATGCGCGTTATGAACGTCAAGAAACGCGTTTAAGCGATATTATCAGCGGTTATACTGATGTAGAAATCGTTTCAGCAGCAGCGCCTGTGTTAGATGAAGCTGCGTTGGATGAAGATGTAGAAGCCGAAATTGAAGTGGAAGTGGAAGATGAAGAAGCCGAATCATCAACAGCAGCTGTTGTTGATGATGAAGTCGCAGAAGGTGCAGAAGGAGCCGAAGGTGCTGAAGGAGGTGATGGAGATGCTGAGAATGAAATTGATGGCGGTCCTGATCCTGAGCTAGCGAAAGAGCGTTTCACCGAGTTACGCGACCTTTATGCTAAGTATTTAGCTGCAGTAAAACGTTACGGTCGCGATCATAAAACCACGCTCAAACATAGTAATACGTTGGCCGAAGCTTTCACGAAATTAAAGTTAGTACCGCGCCAACTCGATCGTCTTTGCAAAAAAATGCGTTCATTATTGGAAGCGGCGCGTGCGCAAGAACGCTTTATCATGGGATTATGCGTAAATAAAGCGAAAATGCCGCGTAAACTTTTTCTGGATTCATTCCCCAAAAATGAAACGAATCTTGAGTGGCTGGATAGTCATCATCGTGCGAAAAAACCTTATTCGGAAGCACTTAAGCCTTTCGAAGCACAAGTAGTTCGCGCACAAAAAAAATTACAAACCTTAGAGGAAGAAACTAAATTAACGATCGTTGAAATCCGAGAAATTAATCGCCAGATGTCAGTTGGTGAAGCAAAAGCTCGACGTGCTAAAAAAGAAATGGTCGAGGCTAATTTACGTTTAGTGATTTCGATCGCGAAAAAATACACTAATCGTGGTTTGCAATTCTTAGATCTTATTCAAGAAGGCAACATTGGTTTAATGAAAGCGGTGGATAAATTTGAGTATCGCCGTGGTTATAAGTTTTCCACATATGCCACTTGGTGGATTCGCCAAGCAATTACCCGATCGATTGCTGATCAAGCGCGAACTATTCGTATTCCCGTGCATATGATTGAAACGATTAACAAGCTTAACCGTATTTCGCGGCAGATTTTGCAAGAAACAGGCCAAGAGCCATCGCCAGAAGAATTAAGCAAGCGCATGGTGCTACCAGAAGACAAAATTCGCAAAATTTTAAAGATTGCCAAAGAACCTATTTCGATGGAAACACCGATTGGCGATGATGAAGACTCGCATTTAGGCGATTTTATCGAAGATAGCATGGCGCTCTCGCCCGTAGACTCAGCCACGGTAGAAGGTTTACGCGAATCGATACACGAAATTTTAGCAACGCTAACTCCACGGGAAGCCAAAGTTCTCAGAATGCGTTTTGGTATCGATATGAACACAGACCACACATTAGAAGAGGTAGGTAAACAGTTCGACGTCACCCGCGAACGTATCCGTCAGATCGAGGCTAAAGCTCTACGCAAACTGCGCCATCCAAGCCGCTCAGAACCTTTGCGTAGTTTTCTTGATCAAGAGTAAAATCTGTAGCATTATTCCTGCCGTAACAGGCAGGAAATCCCCTCAGCGGGCCCATAGCTCAGTTGGTTAGAGCAGGAGACTCATAATCTCTTGGTCCTAGGTTCAAGTCCTAGTGGGCCCACCAGTTTCAACCTGACTTAGCCTCGATTCTTAAAAATCAAAATTTGGCTATGGTAAATTCTAACGAAAAGAAAATTTGATATTGTTAATTTAAATTATCCACCCGTTATCCGCCTCGCTTGCAAGTTTTTGAGACTTGCTGCTCCGCGGATAAAGCGTGTCTAATTTCTTAGGCAATATTGAAATACCATATTTTCTGTAATTTCATATTTGTTACTAATGACTAATATCTAACTTTTTATCCATTGTAAGTTAGAGTTTGAGAAGAAGTCTTGCTATCCTCTTGAGCTTGAACTGCTCCTGCTTCTAGAATGGCTGCAGCAGCATGATTAGAAGTTGCTTTAGTTACTAAAAAATTCTTAAATGGCGGCTTTTTTTGATTAAGATCTTTTTCGTACGTGAGTGCTTCTACTTTTAAAAAACCCTTCGGATTCAAATTTGTTGTTAAGTAACTTAATAGACCCAGTGCATGGCCCAGATCACCAAGAGCCGCTGCATTTTTCGCACGTTTTAAAAAATCGCTTGCCTCTTCAAAACTACTAATTCTAAGCATAGTATTTCTCCTTACAGTTAGTAAAAATATCATGATATTAATTCAAGCTACATTCCATACCAAATTCTAGCAGCTAAAGCTTAAGAAAAAGTTATGGCTAACTCAGAAATTGGGTAACTCAGAAATTCGGAAAAATTATATATTGGTCGGTTTGCAATATCCAGATATCCACTAAGCACTCTAATTATTTCGATGAGGTCACAATCTTTAATGAGCAAAATCGTACTGACTTAATGGTAAGATCTTCTCGTATGTGCTCCATCATTGGTTTTTATGCTAGCTTATGAATAGCTTCGTAAAGTGTGTCTAGTAATTTAAGCGCTGTTTTTGGATTTTTTTGGTAGATAGCTGATTATTTCGACAATATCTTGTTCTGCTCTGCAAAATTAAATTACCAAGACGAAATAATTAAAGTAAATTTAGCTGATTGAATCCATTTTAAATATCCTCTATTGTTGTGAACGGATGCATTAAAGAATTCAATGTGATAGTTGATGTCAGCAAATAGGTTTCGATAAAATAACAGCACTGATAAAATTAAATGGATAGCATTAACGTTATTTTTTGTTGCGTTATTTATGTTTAGTATTTGAACATTATAAATTAATTTAAATTAGGATTGGCATGTCATATTTTATACTAAAGGCAAAGTACGGTAGTTTTGTTGATAAAATGAATAAATATAGAGATGCAAATAATTTTATTCCTGTTGACTTTGTTAGGGAAATTAATGCTTGCTTGAAAGAAATTGAAGATTATTTAGGAAAAAACAAAAGCTCAGAAGGGCAGCCAACCTATAAAGAATGGCAAGAACTGCTAAAACAATATGATGATTTGATCCGTGAAATCATTAATTATAACGCTGTTTATTACTATAGTGACCAAATAAAACCTATTTTTGTTGATGATCCTGATATTTTAGATAAAGCTAAGGAAGGCTATACCTTGATAGGTTATAAAGGAACAAATGCACAATTAGCATCTAGTTTTATCGAGAAAATTGATCATGCCTTATATAAGCCAGGTGAGGCAACTACAGGTGCTTCAAGAGGGCCTGGCCTTTACACAACAGTTGATAGAAATAGTGCTGAAGACTTTGCTGAACTAGAGGTTGTCGCGAGTGCAGCTCAAGCTAATAGGTATTTAAAAACTCCTAAACCTACAGAGAATTATGGTATTTATGTAGTTAACAATATAGAAAGTGTCGATCTTGCTAAAATTGACAATGATGCAGTTATTTTTGTTAATGGAAGTGTGTTAAGCTTTTATATTGTTAAAGATCGTGAATTTATTAAAGGCAAAAGCCAAGAAAAGTTGTGTGAGTCTTTATTTAACTACAGTGAAAGTTTATTAGAAGCTGAGTTTGGTGGATTAGCTGCGAATGAAGTAAAAAAAATCGAAGATTCAAAATTACCTGAGGGTATTATAGAACATATCGACAATCGATTTAACAGGCACTATGTAACAGAGTGTGATAATCACGAAGCCGAAAAATCTAAATATTTAAAATCAGATAAAGCTAAGCAAGAATTCGCGATTTTACGAATATATGCGTATGATTTTTTTTCCATGCAAGGGTTAACGGTAGGTAATCAAGAAAATCTGCCAGCCGATTATGTCAATTATGATTATGTTCAAGGTATTATGGATGGTGGTGACAATTGGGAAATTAAATTTAATCACAGCGAAGTTATTTTTGATGCGTTGTTAGCTACGGTTTCTCCTTCTTCAGATCAAGGAAAAATTTTACCCTATAATACAGATTTTGTTCCGCAGCCAGAAATAGAAGAAGTAAATAATGCATCATCTAAATCGGTTGAAGTTTTTACAATGTAATAGGTAAATATTCCTAATCACATGAAGAGCCACACAAGAATAGTGAACTTCATGCGGTAGATGTATTTTGTTGGGGCATCGACAATACGAAATTGGCGATGATGAATGGTTTTCTGTTTATCAAAGAGAAGGCCATTGAAATAATTTCTCTAGACTTTATTCATTATTCTTTTATTTGAATAATTTCACGTTCCTGTTGTAAATAGGAAATAGCATAATTAAGTTCACCTGGGGTTTCAGCATGAACAACATACAGAGGTTGATTTTTTTCAACTTGGGTTGCAATTGGAGTTAAAAGATCAATTCCGGCTGCTTTAGAAGTGGGCGCCCCTGCCAATTTTGCAATGCGCGCTAAACGTCTGTTATCGATACCGATGATTTTTCCTGTGTTTTTAGCGACAACTTCATGAGTGTAAGAAGCAGTAGGTATTTCAAACATACCTCCTTGCGCTTTACAAATGGCTTGAAACTTTTGCCAAGCCTTCCCGCTATCTAGTAAATCTGTTGCAATTTGCTTGCCGGTACCTGATGCTACCTGAGGTGAGAATTCAAGAACATGGCCTGCTAAGTCTAATGCGCGTTCACGTAAGTTTTGTGGCGCGTTTTTTTCACGTTTTAATACGGCTAACACATCCCTAGCTTCTAAGGCAGGACCAATGCCACGTCCAATCGGCTGTAACCCATCCGTCATAACAGCACAAGTTTTAACGCCCAATTCGTTGCCTATGGTTTCAAAATAATTTTTTAATAAATTGGCCATTTCAATCGTTCGCACTTTTGCAGTTGCGCCAACGGGTAAATCAATGACAATATGAGTTGCGCCGGATGCTATTTTCTTCGATAAGATTGATGCGACAACTTGTCCTTCACTATCTAAATCAATAGCGCGCTCAACGCGAATTAAAATATCATCGGCAGGACTGAGTGCAGCCGCTCCACCCCATACAATACAACCGTTCTCTTGTTCAACTACTTTTCGCATTGCTTTTAGATTAAGATTTACTGGTGCTAAAACTTCCATTGTATCTGCAGTACCTGCAGGAGATGTAATAGCGCGGGAAGACGTTTTTGGCATGGTCAAGCCAAAGGCTGTTACAATGGGTACTACAATTAAACTGGTGCGATTCCCAGGAAGCCCACCGATGCAGTGTTTGTCAACTACTATGGGTGAAGACCAAACTAAGTGATCGCCAGCATCAATCATGCTTTTGGTTAAATCGATTATTTCTTTCTTATTTAAGCGTCCACCGGAGCATGCAGTCAAAAAAGTAGCAATATGGATGTCTGAAAGATAACCTGCAGTCACATCTTTCACGATATCTTCAATTTCATTTTTTGCAAATTCCTTACCGTAAATTTTCGCACGAATATAACTTAATGAAGTTAGTAATTTTGGATGCGATAAAAATATTTCATCTCCTTCCTTGGCTTGTAATAACTCCCAGGCGTAATTTGAAAGGCTAGCTTCATTATGTTTCAATAGATCTGAATTGATAGTGTTAAGAGTTGCAATGATCGAATGTTCTCCTAAGCGGACCTGGATTCGCGCAGGAGTTTCAAAACCTTCTGATCGGCAAATATGACAATCTTCTCGCATAAATACGACTGCTTCTTTATAGGTATCTATCCCCAATTTTTTTAGTCGTAACGAATTTTTATCTTGTTCCATAATAAAATCTCATGAGAGGTTCAATAAATACTCGGATAAAATATTAGCCCATGCTATCTTAATTTCGCGCTAATTTCAGTAGAGATCCTGTAAGAGGAAAAAATTTCTTGAAATATGCAGTAATGCCGTGAAAATTAAAAAATATGAGCTATAATTATAATTAGCCTCTGAGCTTCTATCGTGCCATTAAACCACGGTTTGGTGGCGGGTGTGTAACCGTGCGGGGTTCGCTCAACATGGGAACATGTCACAATTCCTCAGGGTATTGAAAAATAGTTCTAGGAATGTGCGGAAGCTCGAAGGTTTTTTATCTCAATTTTTACCATTATCTGATAACTTATGCTACTCTTAGTAGCCATGTCCTCTTACATGTCCGTATCGATCATGTAGGCTGTATTTATGGAGTTATTCATATTGAGTCAACAAAATGAAACCCATTCTATTTTCGTTGTTTGACGGCACGGAGCTACTTGAACGAATTATAAATCAATTTGATTGTGAAGTCGGAGATTTCACGTTACGTTCATTTCCTGATGAAGAAACTTATATAAAAATAAATTCAATTGTTAAAGATCGTGAAGTTATTTTGCTTGCAAGTTTAGATCATCCAAACATAAAAATCCTTCCCTTGCTTTTTGCGGCACAAACCATCAAATCACTAGGAGCAAAAAAAATAGGATTAATTGCACCTTATTTAGCGTATATGCGCCAAGATAAGCAATTTAATCCCGGAGAAGGTGTAACTGCGGATTATTTTGCGCACATAATTTCACAATTTTTTGATTGGCTGGTTACGATTGACCCACACTTGCATCGTAAAAAATCATTGAACGAACTTTATAAAACTCCAGCTACTGTTTTGCATGCAGGTATACCAATCGCGGATTGGATTAAAACAAATATAGAAAATCCTTTGCTTATAGGCCCTGATAAAGAAAGTACGCAATGGGTAGCTGGTATTGCACAAAAAGTTAATGCACCTTTTATTATTATAGAAAAAGTTAGAAAAGGAGACCGTTCGGTTGAGATTACTGTTCCATCTTTCAATCAAAGCCACGATCGAACTCCCGTTTTAATTGATGACATTATCTCAACGGGTAAAACAATGTTGGAAACGATCATGTATTTGAAAAATGTAAAAACCAAATCTCCTGTTTGCATTGGTATACACGGTATTTTTGCAGAAAAAGCTTATGAAGAATTATTAGCTGTTGGAGCGGTGAAAGTAATTACTTGTAATACGATCAAGCATGTATCTAATGAAATTGATATAAGTAAACTCATTATAAATTTTCTGAAGAAGAATTCGAATTAAGGAATATATGCCATGAGTGTAATGCGGGTTTTTGCGTCAGAGAAGCTCACTGAAGAAATGGACATGGAAGTATATGAACAACTTTCTAATCTTGCTTAACTACCGCGGCTATTCTACAGGCTGTTTACGTGATGCCAGATGCTTGTTGAGGGTATGGATATTGGTCTAGCATTTGATTACAGAGCTTCAAGAACAAGCGATATTAATTCTCAGCGATTCAATCTATGTCAAAGGGGCGCCAGAACAATGTTGCTTAGATGTTCAACGCAATTATCATATGGCGAACTTGTGAGTTTGAAAAATTTGTAACTCGATATTTTTTTATGGGAGCTACGATATGACATGTCAAAAAGAATACAACAAAAAATTAATGTCACCTGACGATGCTGTACGGTTAATTCCGCGGCGCGGTAATATTTCCATGGGCATGGCGATCAGTGAACCCCCGCTTTTACTGCAAGCATTAGAAAAAAGACTAAAAGAGTCGTCAGCAGATAGAATTGAAAATTTACAACTTTATTACATGCATTCCGAAAAACCATCACGTGAAACCATTCTAAAATATGAATACATGGACGTTATCAAACCCCATCCGTTTTTTATCAGAAAAACCGAAAGAGAATTGCTCGCGCAAGGAAAACGTGACAATCGAAAAACAATTCATTTTATGTCAGGGAATTTTAGTAGTGTTCCAGGAATTTTAGCTGAAATAGGAATTGATGCCTTTATTGTAATGGTTTCCCCTATGGATAAATCAGGTTTGTTTAGTTGTGGAACTAATAGTGATTACACAATTCCAACGGCAAGAATTGCCAAAAAACTAATTGTAGAAGTAAATCCAAATATGCCCCGAGTTTCTGGTGATTCTTGCTTGCACATATCTGAAGTCGATGCGATAGTTGAGAGTAATGCACCTTTACCTGAAGTTGTATCTAAACCGATGACGGAGGTTGATAAAAAAATAAGTGAATATATTGTTGGTCTCATTCCTGAAAAAGCAACCTTACAAATTGGAATTGGGGGTATTTCACAAGCATTATGTAAAGCTCTTCATAATCATCAACGCTTAGGTGTGCACACTGAATTAATGAGCTCGGCGCTTATTGAGCTTATTCAATCAGGCGCGGTCACGAACAAATATAAAAATATCAATAAATACAAAAATGTTTATACCTTTGCGCAAGGTATAAAATCAGATTATGAATTTTTAAATGATAATGGCAGTATGGAAGTTTATCCGGTGGATTACGTCAATAATCCATTAATTATCAGTCGAAATGATAATGTGGTTTCAGTCAATTCATTTTTACAAATTGACTTCTCGGGTCAAGTAAATGCCGAAGTGATTGGCGGAAAACAATATAGTGCACCGGGTGGCCAACTTGATTTTATTCGTGGTGCCCAGTTATCTAAAAATGGCAAATCAATTTTAGCGGCATATTCAACAGCCGTTGACGGCACAATATCGCGTATAGTCCCGCACATAGAAGGACCTGCCACAGATCCACGTGCTGACACTCATTTTGTTGCCACTGAATTTGGAATTGTGAATTTACGTGGTAAATCAATCCTAGAAAGAACCGCGGCATTAATTGAATTAGCGCACCCTAAATTTAGAGACGAACTTACTCAGCGTGCAAAACAGATGGGATACTTATAGGGCATGGCTAGTGATTTGTAGAAATATCCGTCTTAATTTTATATGCCCATATTAATCGCAGTGCATTAATTATAGCAATAATATCTATGATTTCTTGAAATATTGCTCCTGCAACAGGTGTGATATAACCAGCAGCTGCAAAACCCATTCCAATCAAGCTTAGTGCCATACCGCCAATAGCGCTTTGAAGTGCAATACGACGCGTTACTAAACTGAGATGAATTAACCTATCCACTTTTTCTAAAGTGTTCTCCATTATTACCACACCTGCTGCTTCTGCAGTTACATTGCTATATTGTCCAAATGCAATACCGACAGTCGCAGCTGTTAATGCGGGAGCATCATTAATGCCATCCCCCATGAACAATGTAGCCGCTTTTTTAGTTTCTGAGCGTACAATTGCGAGTTTTTGTTGTGGGGTTTGGGAAGAGTATACTTCAGTAAAATTAAATTTTTTTCCAAGATATTCTACTTCTGATGCGCGATCCCCAGAAACTAGCATTATTTTATTAAAGCGATGGGATGGTTTAAGATGCCCAATGAATGATTTGCTTTCACTTCTTGGGATATCACGAAAGCGGAAAGTAGCTGCATAATTCCCATTAGTTAGAATAATACACTCTAACCCAGTAGATGATGGTGGAAGTTGATTGATAAGTTTTGGATATTCTTCTGATATTTTTTTACGACTTGTGACGTGAATATTATTTATACCTATTATGCCATCTAAGCCTTGGCCTGGTTTTTCAGATATACTTATAGCATTAAGAAATGGAAGTTTCTTCTCTTGAGCGGCTTGCAAAATTGCATTAGATAAAGGATGTTTAGAATAGCGTTCTAAGCTCGCAACCATTTGTAGTATATGATCAGCATTTTTCTCCTCAGTAAGAATTTCAGTTAAGACAGGTTTACCGTAAGTGAGAGTACCTGTTTTATCAAAAATCGCTGTTTTGCAGGTAGGCAATCTTTCTAAAACGGTCGGATCTTTGATAATGATAGCCTGTTTAGCTGCCATGGAAATGGCGCTGATTATTGTGATTGGTATCGCAATAAGCAAAGGACACGGTGTGGCAATCACTAACACAGCAAGAAAACGCATTGCATCACCGGTAAAATACCAAGCTGCTAAGGCGAGAATAAAAGCAATAGGCGCAAAAATTGCACCTATTTGATCTCCTAATCGGCGAATGGTAGGTCTTTTTTGTTCGGCATCTTGTAAAACAGAAACAATAGAGGCATAACGTGAGTCTTGAGGTAGTTTTTGCGCTTGTATGACTAATACTGTTTCACCATTGATGGCACCTGATAGTACTGATGCGCCGGGTATCTTTGAAATTTGATAAGGTTCCCCTGTAAGGTAAGATTCATCCATTGAGCCTTGACCTTCTATGACTACGCCATCTACCGGACAAGTTTCATGTGGATAAATAACAATTTCATCACCTATCTTGATAGTAAGTAACGGAATATCTTTTATCTCGCCATTAACTCGACAATGTACCTGGGCCGGCATTCGTTCCGCCAATGCGAGCAAGACTGACGAAGCCTTGCGCATGGCATAAGCTTCGAGTGCTTGTCCACTTGATAACATTAAAATAATAAGTACTGCAGCAAGATATTGTTTGAGAATTATTGCTGTTATTAATGCAAATGCAGCAATTAAATCAGCTCCTAAGTCCCTCTTAAAGAGTTTAATGAGAATGTAAAAAAGTGAAGGGATGCCGCCAATAATTACGGTAATCAAGAGTGGGAGTTCAGGTGATGCAATGGAGACGAATCGGAAAAGAATAGACAAAGCAATTGCTGTTAAGGAAATTAAGGCTATTATGAGTTGCAATCGAAGTAGTAGAGGTATAGCAGGCAATGTCTTTTGAGGCATATGATGGAGTGCCAATGGTTCTGATATTTGTTCTAATTAAAATATAATGTGGTGTGAAGTGTTTTACACACCACATTATTCAGTTTGTATTAATTTATTTTTTCAACTTTAAGTTCATGGCTTTTTTTAACTATTTCTGATTTTTTGGGGATTGTGACCCATAGCATTCCTTTTTTAAAAGAAGCTTTGGCCTTTTCTATATCAACGCTGTCAGGAAGCGAGATGCTTCTTTCATAATGACCAAAGTGAATTTCTCGGGAAATATAATTTTTATTTTCATTTTTTGATGAAACAGTTTTTTCGCCTTTGATAGTTAACATGCCGTCGCTTAAAGAAACTTTGATATCTTCTTCCGCTAGACCAGGCATTTCAGCCTCTACTTTAAAACTGTTTTTATCTTCAACTAAATTGATAGCAGGTGTAATCATTAAGTTTTCAAATCTCTCTGCAGATAGATTAGGTTCTGCAAAAAGGTTGTAAAAATCAGCCATGGCATTATCTAGTTCTGACTGAAGTGAAAGAAAGGGATTTTTTCTGGTCTGTATTGAGATAGGTACGGTTTTTTTCCAATTAATCATGTGACTTCTCCTTGTAAGTTATAAAAAACCATGGGAATTATAACATATTTTGATTTTTTTATAACCCAGCTAATTTGAGCTAAAAATGTTCAAAATATAGTGATATAAGCTTTGATAAATTCAGCTATAATCATACTGTTAACCGTCAATAATAGAAAAGGAGAAATCTATGTATAAAAAAATTGTAGTAGCTGTGGATGGTAGCAATACTGGAAATTTGGCTTTGTTTGAAGCAATTAAATTAGCTAAGGAGCAAAATTCTGAACTTCGGGTTGTCCACGTCTTTGATGAGAATGCACTAAGTTTTAGCAAACGCTACCCAAATGCAGTGGAATTACAAAAAACATTTATTGACGCTGGAAAAGATGTATTAACAGAAGCAAATAATATTGCTCAGCAGCAAAATATAAAAGTTGAAACAGTATTTTTGGAAAGTTTGAAAGGAATAAGCAAAGAATTAGTAGATTATGCTAAAAAATGTTCTGCTGACATAATTGTAATCGGTACGCATGGAAGAACTGGGATTGATCGTTTGCTGTTAGGAAGCGTTGCAGAAAAATTAGTGCGCCTTTCAACTATTCCTGTTTTACTTGTTCCAGGAAAGTGAGTTCAGCCTCTTTGTGCAACTACTATTTTCATAAAGTGCTGTAGGTTGGGCTGATAAGTCCAACCTACAAAAAATGGTCGTGTAGAGAGAAAAATAGTTCGTAGATAGGCAGATTTAAGCATTCCTTAAGTTTTCATTGTTAATATTCTATATAAGCATATCAAGCACGGCAGGAAATAATAACGCTTGGGTTAAATAACTATAAAAGGGGCTAATGGTATGGAAGATTTGATTACTATTTGTATGTACATAACTTATGCCACCCAAAATTACTTCGGCGGTTGTTGTTGATTTAGCCGCACTAGAAAATGATGATGAAGATATTGCTGACGACCAATTTTCTGATACGCTAATTATTCACGATGCTATAAATTTAGTAAGTTGCTATACCAAATTTATTCATGATTTTCTTTATGTAACAAAAGATGAGTTTAATTTAGCCTATACCGAATCACTAGGGTTAATGTCAGCTGAACAAAAGGGGGTTGGCAACACTCTTGCAAAATACCAATCCATACTAAAAAGCGCATTAAACGATCGCAATAAGGGTCATCGCAACCAGGAATTTAGAAAATTATTAGCCTCAAACAATAAAAAAGGGCTAAGTGATTTTTTATCCAAAGATGATAATTATCAATTGTGTGTTGAGATTGTTGATTTTTTTCATCAAGAAAGAATTCAGCGATTAGCCAAAACTTATCAACATCAATATTTATTAAATCAAGTATATTTTTCATTAAATAAATACGAAAACTTTCCTCAGAGAAAAAAAATTCTTGTTAATCTTATCGCAACTATCTATTTTAATGAAACATCACAAGTTCAACCAAAGAACTTGCTACCAATGTTTGCCAGTGAGCTTACTGGAAATATTACAGCCTTTTTTCAGGCTGTTGTTAAAATGATCAATGCTGTTCTTGAATCCTATGAAATAAATTTAGAAGACATGCCTAAATTTGTGCTTGCTCAGGTAGAAACAGAAAAACGGCAAGAATACAAAGTAAGCGCAAAGCCATATCAATCGAAATTACAAAGTTTTATACATTATTTGGACAACAACAATTTTTGGGATTTAAATCATTATGCTTTTTTTATACATAATGATAATCGCGGCAGAAATGAACAAATAATTAGTGATTTTTTACCACATGTGTCTACCTTAACGGCAATTGTCGATAATCTGGCAAGTGCGTATGTAGCTTTGGCTGATAAAAACAGTAAAACTAATGCTAAAAATTTAGCTGCCTCAATAGGGCGTGCTTTAAAATTTGAAGTTACTGTACATCAAGAGAAAGAAGAAAAAGCTTCAGCAGCAACCAAAGAAAATATACCTCCTGCCATGAAACTTGGATGAGTTCTTAAAAAACTTTGTTGGAGATTCATAATTGTATATAACAAAATAAGCAATGTGAATTTCCATCATTTTAATCTTTTGAAGAAAAAACCTCAAATAAGCTGCTAAAACAACGCAGCAATAATTCGATTTATTCCCCGTATTTTTTCCGTATAGAAAAAATAAGCCATATTTTTTAAATTAAAATTTCTGGAAATGTATGCAGAAAATTAATTTTTAATAACAATATGGGGTAAATATGAATATCCAAGAAATTGTTGCAACGCTACTACAAGATTTGATGGTGGAGTTTCCGGATATTATTAAGGAAAAGCAAGGATTAGCTGCGGATCGTAAACCCATTAATTTTTCAATGGAACAATATAAGTTAACAGAGCTAAGAGACTCGTTTAAAGTTTTTATAAATCCTGCTTTGGCAGGCGAGCATGAACAAAAGTTATGTGATTCATTATTAGGAGATAAAGAATCGACATTCCAATTAGTAACAAATAGCCCTTATCAAAATAATGCGGTTAGAGCTGTATGGAATATTGCGGTTAGCATACATGATGCTTTTGTGATGATAGATTCAACAGGAAAATCATGGTGGGGAAATGTTAGAGGGAAGGTGTCAGGTGCTTCTTTGATTAATAAACAACGAGAATATATAGTACAAAATTTTAATTATATAAATGATTTGGATTGGAACTTACAAGTAATTGATGAAACAACACTAAAATTAGCTAAAATTTTACAAAAATTTTATACAAATCTAAAAGATTGCCAATTACCGTTTGTGTTTCAAAAAATTGCAGATGCTGCTAAATTTAATATAAAAAATTGGGCAGATAGAGCGCTGCCAAGCCTTGCTACACAAATAAGCAAATACGAAAAAATAAAATTGGCAAAGCAAAATCCGCAAGAATCTTATGAGTATCCAGATGTTGGTAAAATAAGTGAAAATTATGCTGTTTTTTGCCGACAAATAACTAAGTTAGAAGCAAAAATAGCTGTACTTGAAGATAAAATGCCAGATGACGTTAATTTGCAAGATATTGAACGCGAAATAAATGTATTAGAAGCAGAACTGCAAAAGCAATTAGCTAGGCGAGCCAAAATTTTAAATGCTCCAGATGAAACTTATGTGTATGACCTGCATGAAGATTATCCAATGCCAGGAAAAGGACTTAATATCGTTACAATCAAAAAATGGAAAAAACTGGCCAAAACAAATCCTTTTTTTGATTTGAGAGAAGATTTATTTAAGTATATAGAAATGCTTAAATCCCGCATTGTAAAATTAACTACGCGAGTGAAAGAAGAAGTTGTAAGCCCAGTTGCGAGCGAAACTTTTGTTGTTGCAGCAGATTTATCCAAATCTTTTGGTCTTGCTGGTTTTGTTGAGCCAGTTGTAGCTGCTGCTTTGGTAAGCTCACCCATTACTAGTTCCTCAGAAGCAAAAAGCGATAAAGTAGTAGTTGCCGATAATTTGGAATCTAAAGCAAAACGGCAAGAGAGTAAACGAGTATCAAGCGAATTTCATTCTATGCCTCTATCACCTGAGCCATCATCGCCAATGTCAGCAGACAATTTACGTTTGGTTAAGGTTATGACGGAAAGAAGACAAAAATTTATTGCACAAAAAGCGCAGATGCAAAAAGAAAAGAATAATCAGGAAAATCTATTTGGTAATAGAAAAACCGTATTATTGAACAAACTAGCTAATTGGCAAGATCTTAGTAGTAGATCAGGATTATTTGGAAAGGATACCTGGCCGTGTCGGCGTCCTTACGTTTTTGCTGGACCCAATAATCTGGATTATCAAATTAATGAATTTTATGAGATTCTTGTCAATATAAAAACTGTTGATACAAATAATCAGGAACTAATCCAAAACCAGCTCTTTCGCTTGCAGAAAAATATTCAATATTTAGAACAAGCAGGAAATTTGCATGCAACCAGAAATAACGCATTACTTGATTTGCAGGGTCATCTTTCAGCTTTTCAAGTTGCTATGGTTAAATATTTATGGACAGCTCGTCGGATAGAAACGCTTACCACAGAGGATGAAGTTACTGCGAATGCAAAACGTAATCTTTTAAAACAAACAAATGACGAACCTACGATAGGTGTAATACCCGAAAGGGTTGTAACAGGTCAAGCAAGGGAAGCTAGTGTAGATAGTCCTAGTTCGATAGTGGGTAGTTTTCATGCAGTAGATACGCCACAAGAACTTAGCAAAAATATTGATCCAGTAATTGGCAAATTTTCTTCTTTATATGCAAAGCAAAAGCAAACCAAAAAAGTTGACATAAATGAAAATTTGATCGATAGAGCGCACAGATCTGATCTGGGACATCTGCATCAGCAGCAAAATGTTGCTCACAGTATGGCTACTCCAGAAATGTTTCGTGCGAATATAAATAGAAGAATGCAGGCAAAAAAAGAGTGGGTCTGTCAATATTATGATGATAATCGTTTTACGGCAAAAATGTAACAAATGACAAGTATTGATTAATCAACATTTTTCTTTTCAATCAGTAGCTGCTTATATACTCATTCCACTTCAAAATGCTCTTTTTGCATTTTGAAGTGCTCTTTACACATGGAGTTTCCAAAGGGAGGGCGCAAAGAAAAAGAAAAGCTTTTTCTCGACGAAATCCTGTCCAGGATGGACAGGCTGGACTTTTGTGCGAAGCAAGGATTGCATAGCATAAAAGACGTTTCTCCCCCTTTGGCGCAAGCGCGAATTCACTTCGCGCGTAGCATGTGATCACAGATACCCATTTCACTTCAAAATGCAAAAAAGCGTATTTTGAAATGAAATGGGTATCTGTGAGGGAGTTAGTAGTCTGGTGCAGTAATTATTATTTCATTCGTAATTTTACGAATATTAATAACCGCAATTTTTTTCTATATTTTATAACCTCATTACTTAATCCAAGGAGTTTTTATGTTAAAAGGAATCATGATGGATGGTGGAGTGAATACCCTGCTATTTGGCGCTAAAGAAGACGTATCTGCGACCGATGAAGATGACGGGGTTGTGCCGGTGGCGACTACCTTGGATAGTACCAATGCCTTAATACTAGCGGCCCAACAAGGACAGGTTGATGTTGTTGAGTGCTTGTTGCGGCAAGGTATTGATTTCGCGCAACAAGATAAACATGGCAGAACAGCCTTATATCATGCTTATCAAAACGGACATGCTAAGGTGGTAAATCTATTGCTACGTTACTGTTATGAAATGTTGGCAAAATATAAAACTTCTGAAGAAGAGGTTGAATATGTTAGTTGCTGGCCGTCTTTCGTGAAAAAAATACCAAAATTATGTTGTTGTGGTTATTTATCGACTTGTTTTGGTTATAACAAATGTAAATGCACTTGTTTCGATGTTGATGAATAATATTATGTGATGATAAAAAGGAGAGTGGTTAGTCTCTCCTTTTTTATGAATTATTAGCAGCTGTTTTGGTTAGGATGCTAAGTGGTACGTTATCAAAGTAACCTATCTCTAAAACTTTTACGATAAGCTGTGAAATTTTACGACAGTTTAATTTGTTTTTAATTCCTTCAATATAAAACTCGACCGTGCGATAACTTAAGTTGATACGCCTACCTATTTCTTTGGTGGATAAACCTCGTAACAAATAATACAAGCACTCTTCTTCGCGCAAAGAGAAATTAAAATGTTCATCTTTTTTTAATAAATTATTTTTTATATATAACAGCAAATCAGGATTGGTATCGATATCTAATTTTTTTAACTCCTGCAAAATAGAAGTTAAATTGGGTTGTAACTCATGGATAAAATTGATAACGCCTATCGTATGATTTTCTTTGTTACATAAAGGTATTTTTTTAGTAAGTGTTACGCGCTCTTTGTCAAAATAGAAATATTTCCCTAGGGTGAAGCTGATAGTCCCTTCGTTTATAACTTCTAAATCTTCTTGTCGAAAAACATCGGCATAACCATTCTTGCCCCACGGCATGTCGATATCACCTTTGCCAATGATATCAGTTTGTGAAGATAGGCCCGCTAACGATGGTAACTTCTCGTTGCAGCCCATAAACATAGAATCGCAATCTTTCCAGCTTATTACTCCAGGCATATATTTTAAGGTATCTGTGAGGGTTTTTTCTAACATTAAAACTGATTTTTGCTGTGGATGTGCATGATTACAAGTGCGGCAATTACACGAGCTGTTCATGGGTTCACGTTTGATAACAAGAGAATTTTTCTCTTGTAACAGAGTTGATTTAAATTTTTTACAAGATTCACGCATTGGTTATCTCCCCGCAATGACACTTTTGGTAACAATTACCAATGATAGACACTCTATAAGTTCCGTCCATACCGTAAATTTTCAGTAAACTTGCTGAATTAAAGGGTTTTTCTGAGTATTGAGGCGAGAAAGTTTGAAATTAAATAAGAAAATACTGTATTTTTACGGTATTGTAGTTTTACCTGGATAAAATACAGTATAGTGATGTTACCGATTATCAGTTATTTAAGAGGTAGGTATGTCAGGAACTTCGTTATTTTCCCGTTCCCCGGTTAGAGTGGAAGCACAAAAATCTCAAGGAAATAAGGATGTTTCTAAGTCAAAATTGCCAGCACCTTTAAAAAATAAAGCCAAATCATTGGAAGATATAAAATTTGAAGCCGACTCGTTAGAGCGTGCTAAAGCATTTGTTAAAGCTTACCAAGAAAAGAAAGACGATATTACCTCTGCGCAACACAAATATAAAAGCTTTCCCAAAGTGTCTGATCTTGCGCCAGACACTACAGTGGTAGGTCTGTGCAGCGAAAGAAATCCTGATTTTAATGAACAAACCAAGTCTAATCTTATTCAAGAATGTTATAAAAGTGGCACGCTTTCCTATATTCTGCTTTCAACCTGGTTACTCCAAGTTATTAATTTGCGTGGAAAAAATTTGCAGATGAATGAAGAAAAAGTAGCATTTACGGCAGAAATTATAGAAGCGAGAATGGATAGACACGAAGAACGTGCTCGAGATTCTGAAAAAATAACTCTAGATAGAAATTTAGAGTTGTGTGATAGCTTGATTCAAAAAGGATTAAATCTAACAAAGGCTAGAGTAAAAGCTCCTCATGCTTATTACAATACTCCTGGGGATACTCCTACCAAAGGGGATGCAAAAGCAATACAGGCGCGCCATAAGTTGCCACCGGTTGATTTAACCGCTTATCTGCAGGCACAAACACCGCCAAAAAATACGACGAGTATGCAAGTTACCCTGATGGATTGGGGTTTTTTAAAAGACAATGATTTATTTCGTGAAAAATTGGCCCTCGTAAGAAAAAAAATTGATTTACATAAAGATGATTATTGGGCTTTGCTAAAAACAGTGACCAAAGAGCTTGGCACCGAAATGGTGACGAGTTATTTGTACATCGAAGAAGAATGGGCGGGGTGGTTGGTATTAGCTGAATTAGCCAATATTCAAGGTAGACGTTTTGCGCTTACTTACCCGATAGGGACTGATCACGCCAAAGCATCTTTTCTAATATTTGCTGAATTTACGCGGCTTTTTGCTGGTGATTTTGATCATGCTAGTTTTATGGTTGCTGATTGCGCTGAGCAGTTTCAAAATGATAAAAAGTTTGAAGGTGTCGCAGAACTTAACACGACGCGAAGAGCAGTTTTGAAAAATGCAGGTTTTATCGATGCGCCTGTTAAAGTTCTTCCTCCTTTTATTTTGCCGCCTGCTGCTAGAGATGCAGTAGAAGATGAGTCTAATGCTTATGGAGGCCAGTTTTTTAGTGTGAAAAAATCAGTGACGCTACCAGCGCCAGAAGTGCCTGTGATTGCACCTATAGTTGATGTGCCAGTTTGTGCTTAACGGGCGACTAGATCATTGGTATCAATATTGTGGATAAAGCGACTTTCAATCGCTTTCGCAATTAACTCCGTTTGATTGCGACAACCGAGTTTGCGTTTTATTTTTTCCAGGTAATATTCAACGGTGCGTGGCGACAGTTTTAAAATTTTACCAACTTCTTTGGCACTTTTCCCTTGTACTAAATTAATGACGCATTGCGCTTCACGTTTGGTGAGATAAGTTCCTTGAATTTCACCTGCTAAGTAATAACGTTTTACATCGGCATTTTCTAATAAGTGCTGTAAATTGGTTGGCGATTTGAGATGTTGCTGGGGATTGGTGTATGCGGCTAATGCAGTCTCAGCTTTTTCTTTGGCAAGCCGTAATTCATGTTCAATTTTTTTTTGGTCAGTGATGTCAAAGGATAAAGAAAGCATACCAATAACTCCGCCATCGTTGTTGCATAAGGGTAATTTTCTGGAAAGGTAAGTTGCGTCATTGCCATGCACATCGAAGGAAACTTCTTCTACAAGTTTTTCGCTGCAGGTAGTCATGACTAATTGGTCGTTTTCAAGCAGAGGTTTAGCATATTTTTTGGGCATAATTTCTTCTAACGTGCGCCCAATAATTTCTTTTGGTGAATTTAAATTAAGAATGGCAGCAGTAGTGTTGTTGCAACCTAAATATTGCCCTTCTTTATTTTTCCAGGCAACTACACCAGGTAGTAAGCTGACAATATGCTCTAAATTGGCAATTTCTATATTGTTGCCCATGCAATACCCACAATTTTTTATAAGTAACCTTAACTATAAAGCATAAACCTTAAAAATTACTTAAAGGCATCTCTAAAAATTTGTTTCTATAGCCTCTCCCTTTTTCAAAGGGGGAAAAACAAAAAGGCGTGAATTAATAGAGGTGCCCTTAAATAAAATTAGGCTGAAATGTTTTAGCTCTGAGGGGGGGCGAAAATTTATTTTTTCATTTTTCGCCTCCCCGCAAAGGGAGCACGTCTCCAGCGGAAGAGGCGAAAATAAATTTTTGTCTCCCGTAGAGATATTTTAGCTGCTCATAGACTAAAATTGGCTATAACCGAATAATTTAATCTAATATTAGATAGCTATAAAATACTGCAAAACATAGTTGTTTCACTGTCGCTCGGAGCTTGAATGCAAGTCACTATGCACAAGTATATTATGTGCATAATGACTTAGGAACAAAATAAGCATCTATTTTCTGCAATTCGCAGCGATAGTGCTTAATTTATCGGCATATTGAGCATCCGTTAACTTGTCTTTCTCGTCAGATAAGGCAGCTAAGGGGGCAGCAGCGCAGTGACAATATGCAGTCTGAAATTGTTTTTGGTCTGCAGTGGGTTCGGCAGAAAATAATAATTGCCAAGTACTAAGGCAGCCAGTTTCAAGTTTTTGTTCCGTGACATTGTTTTTTTCACTGAAGGTATTAACTGTATGATGCAAAACCGCTTCCGTAAGACAAACACCGCTTACTTGTTGATTGGCAGCATCAGTTTCTTCTTTAGTAGCATCTGCTTTATTCATAAGCGGTAACATTTGTTTGCCAGCGCAGCCACAAAAGTGCGTTCCTAGGGCTTTATAGTGGCCAGCATCATGGGTGCCTACACCCTCCATCCATTTATTGACGCAAGCATCGTTAAAAACAGTCAATTTGGCTTTATCAACCTCGGAATAGTCAGCGTGGAGTGGTAGGGGTAAAAGACTAGTAAGTAACAAAGCAGAAAAAACAGTTTTGCAAATAAATATACGCATAAAATATCCTTATGTTAGCCATTGGCTAAAGAAAAGTTAAGGCTCGTTTCGTATATAAACGTTATGTAGTCATTTTTGGAATTTTACTTAGTAGTTTTCTATTATGGTAATATCTGCTTTGAGTATAGTAGATTTATCAAAAATTGGCATAAAACCTGCAAGGAAACTACAAAATGAAAAAATTACCGCAGTTATTGATTTTTATAGCTTTATTTCTAACTACCATAACAAGTTGGGCGGTGTTACCACCTAAATATTTGTCGGTACCAGGCTGGAAGGATTGCGTGGGGCAAGTGAGCAAAGAAGGCGCACAATTTATTTGTTTGCCAGCAACTAAGCCCGCTAATTGTGCAGCAGATGCTTTTAAGCAATTAAATGATCTGAATGAAATTGACTCTTGTCCCTCATCAGATTAAAGACAAGGAAGTGTGCCGGTAATACGCGCGACTACAACATTAGTAAACGTTGGGGTTGGTTCAAATTTCAAAAAATAGCAGGCGTCGTTGGCGCGGTCCGGTGTCATCGGATTTGTGGGGACGAGATCTATTCCCACCTGTCCTCCGAGAGGAATTTTATTACTGTCTAAAACCGTAAATCGTAGATATTTGTGTTCATTGGCGCCGCAAATAGGTTGGATCGCAAATGATAGAGGTTGTGTATCTATCGCAATAGGGCGACCTATATTGCTACTACTGTTTTCGACCACGGCGCAATGAGGTTGTTCCGCAGTAACATAGATTTTTTTACCCGTGTTATTTATAATTTTAAAATAAAATTTGTCATACGTTGCTCCTCCTATGGGGAGCGACAACGTCAACAAGCCTGTCAGCAAAATAGTAGTAATAAAATTCAATGCTTTAATTTTCATTATTTAATTATAGACTACTATATAGTAATTAGCTTAGTTGATGGGTTGTCAACGCACCTTCGATTTTTCAAAATATTCCTGGTTGGCATCATAGCAGTATAATTTTTGGATGGTATGACCAATTTGGGCATTTACTGTTACGCCATTAACGCCTTTTACAGGTGATTTTTCGTGGTTATAGCAAATTTGTTGTTTACCCTTAATTTGCACATAGTAGTAGTTACTGCCGTAGTCACTCGTTTGATAAGTGGGTGCGTGCATTTGAGCATCGGCCTGTTCTTCATTGACTAGATTAGGGTTTCCTGTCAAGGCCATTGCGGTATTTAAAAAACTTATGGCGAGGATTAATAATCCAAAGGGTAGGAGTGTTTTCATTATTAACCTCCATTAGTTGATTATTCCTTTCTGTTAATATCAGTGTAGTACAAATCTACCTATTTCACTTCAAAAAAAGCAATTTATGCATTTTGAAGGGCGAGCGATCTATAATAAAAAAGAATTATTTCTCTAGTAATTTGCGGATGGTTAATAATTCAGTTTTGTGTTTTTTATTGGGCGCAGGGTAAGAAATTTTTAAACTGCTAAGCTTTTCAAGAATAATTTGCGAAATAATAAGTCGCGCATTTTCTTTATCGTCAGCAGGTATAATATACCAGGGATTAAGTTTGGTGCTGGTAGTGCTTAAGCAGGTTTCATAAGCCCGCATATATTTTTTCCATAATTGTCGTTCACTGATATCCGTTAAACTTAATTTCCAATTTTTATCGGGTTCATCAATCCGTGTCAGAAAACGTTTAGCTTGTTCCTGTTTCGATAAGTGCAAATAGAATTTAATAATTTGAGTGCCATTTTGGTGTAAGTGATTTTCAAAATTTATAATAGATTGATAACGTTGTTGCCAAAAATTTTTATGGTGTAATACTTCTTGCGGAAGATGTTGTTTCTGCAAAATTTCTGGATGAACGCGTGTGATTAATACTTCTTCATAGTACGATCGATTAAAAACGCCGATCTTGCCGCGTTCAGGTAAACGACAGGTGGTGCGCCATAAAAAATCATGTTCGAGTTCTTCTGCACTAGGTTGTTTGAAACTAAAAATGTCACAGCCTTGTGGGTTTACACCAGACATGACATGACGGATCGCGCTATCCTTGCCAGAAGCATCCATACCTTGAAAAATCAATAGCAACGCATAATGGTTGTCGGCATACATAACACGTTGTAATTTGTCTAGATTATCTTTTTGGGCAAGCAAAATTTCTTCATAGGAAATCTTAGAAGCATAAAATGGATTAATTTTGGTGCGCCATTTTTTTAATTTTATTTTAGTTTTAGTAGGCGCTTGAAAATCCTTTGTTTTGATTTCCATAGATATCCTTAAAACTTTATTATTTATTTGAGTATAGCTTTTTCTTTGCTGTGTGCAGTTTTTCTTGAGGGAGCTGAAGGGTTTATGCAGCAAAGTACAAAATAACCAAGTATTCCTGATAGGACTGATCCAATTAGAATGCCAACTCTAGCTAACGGTAAGTGGTGTAAATTATCGGGCGGGAAGGCCATGGTGGCGATATATAAGCTCATAGTAAAGCCAATACCACCAATAATGGCCATGCCATAAAGATGTTTCCAGTGAACTTGAGTTGGTAGTTCCGCTAAACCAGATTTTATCGCCAGCCAACAGGCGCTGAAAATTCCAAGCTGCTTACCTAACAGCAAACCAAAGATAATGCCCAGCGGCAGAGACGTGAAAATTTCAGCAGGCTTAAAATCTGAAAATGGTACGTCCATATTTACCAAAGCAAATAAAGGTAATATCACAAAAGTAACCCAAGGCTGTAGCTGTTTTTCAAGGTGATGTAAAAGGGATTTTTGTTGAGGGTGTTTACTTGTCAATGGAATAAAGCAGCCGAGAATAACCCCGGCAATTGTAGTATGTACCCCTGATTGTAAGATAAAAAACCAGAGTAAGAGCCCAACCAATGCATATGGCCAAAATAACTCTATTTTTAAATAGTTGAACAATGCTAGGACCAAAATGCAAAGGATTGCGAGCGCTAAAAATAAGAGCTCTAAATGATGGGAGTAAAAAAATGTGATAATGAGAATGGCACCTAGGTCATCAACTATAGCAAATGCAGTTAATAAAACTTTAATGGCGTTGGGAATTTTAGTTTTCAGTAAAGCCAGTACCCCTAGTGAAAAAGTAATATCGGTTGCCGTAGGTATCGCCCAACCTTGCAGTAAATGAGGTTGGTTAAAATTGATCATTAAATAAATGATTGCTGGAAAAATTATACCGCCTACGGCTGCAATAACAGGGAGCGTTGCTTTGGCGCGCGTGCTTAATTCACCTTCCATTAATTCACGTTTTATTTCAAGACTAATAGTGAAGAAAAAAATTACCATTAGACCATTATTGATAAAATCGGCTAAAGAAAATTTAATGGTATGCTGATAAGCAAAAATTACTAGAGGCGTATCTTGTATAGCATTGTAAATCTGAGTCCAGGGAGAATTTGCTAAAATGAGGGCTAATAGAGAAGCAGTAAAGAGTAAAATGCTCCCTTTGGTTTCTGTTTTAATGAACTGATTGATTTTGGTTAGTCGCATAAATTGCTTTAATGGTTTTAAATTTTTTAATAAATACTATAGTATATGAGCAGGGCTCACAATCAATAAGCGCAGGGAGTTTTTTATGAATGATTCAAATTGTCCATTATGTCAAAAAATCGCTGCTTGTCATGCTGGTAGCTTTCCGTTGCTAGTGCATGAATTTGCACATTCTTATTTAATACTGGGCGATCATCAATTTTATCCTGGTTATTCAGTGTTAGTATTGAAGCCGCACGCCAGAGAGTTACATGAGCTGGATCCGTTAATTCAAAAAGGGCTAATGGCCGAATTAATGTTGGCAGGAGCAGCTATTGGTAAATCCTATTCGCCAGTTAAAATGAATTATGCGAGTTATGGTAATCAAGTAGAGCATGTACATTGGCACATTATTCCACGTTATGCGCATGATCCAAATTTAAAAGACGAACCATTTTCTAATGCCAAAGAATTTTCTAAATACCAAACGCAAGTAGATGAAGCGCAAAAAGATATTCGTTTGATTAGTAAAACATTGCACGCGATACAATCTAACCCTGATAATTTTTAAAGGATAATATACCGCTCGCACTTCAAGATACGAATAAAAGCTAAGGAATGCGAGCGGTATATCTGATCACATGCTACGCGCGAAGTAAATTCGCGCTTGCACCAAAGAGGGGAAGCTGCGCATCTCCCCTTTGGAAACCCCATTGCGCAATGAACACTTCAAAATGCAAAAATCGCATTTTGAAGTGAGATAGGTATATTTATGTCTGATTGGTATGTATGGCCGCTGTTTGTTCTGCAATTTATTATTTTAGGACTTTTATTCGTTCCTAAAAATACCTTTTTTCTAGGGATTAGAATAAAGGTAATCATAATGACATTGCTATTTGTAGTGTGCATAGGAATTGGTGTTTCACTGTATCATGACAGTAGTAGTGTTTTGCAGCTTTATTTTTAAGGATAACCGGCATGAAAAATCTCCGCAAATTTTTAACTGAAATAGAAATTATTGATAGCATCATTGGGCTAGTAGGTGTATTAATTATTATTGGTTCAGCATTAGTGGTGCAATTTTTTTATCAAGAGGAACCTTGCCCGCTGTGTTTACTTCAGCGTGTAGCGTTTTTGAATATTGGAATTGCGTTGCTACTAAACTTACGTTACGGCAATCGAGTTTCGCATTGGGCTATGGTGGTATTAAGTAGTGTTGCAGGAGCTGCAGTAAGTATTCGGCAAATTTTATTGCATATCACTGATCCGCAAGGGTTTGGTAGTCCAATATTCGGATTGCATCTATACACCTGGAGTTTTTTAGGGTTTGTCTTGGCGATTGTTGGCGGTACTTTAATGTTAGTGATTTACCCCGAAGTGCCGGCGAATGATAATAATCAATAAGCCTAGTATTTTAATTTTTTTGATGCGTTCTGGAAAAAACAACAATCTTTGTTATGCTTAAATTATGACCCATAATGATGAGGTGATAATTTATGTATAAGAAAAAATATCTCGTATGGTTTCTCATTTTAGCAACGAGCTTCGTATGGTCAGCTGCTAGTGTGGCAGATACAGCTTCACCGCCGCAAATACAAGCTTGTTATGTAGGGCCGGATCATAAATCGGTTTGCCAAAAGCAAGATGTTAGCCAGGTTAAATCTATTAATCTTGACCCAGTTAAAGTACCTGAAAACCCAAAATAAATGGATATTTTGTAAATAAAAATCTATAACCCTCTCTTTGAAAAAAAGAGAGGGTTAAAATTCAGCTTGCCAAGCGAGAACACCACCGATTAAGTTTTTAACATTAGTAAAGCCATGTTTTTGCAACAATTTAACAGCGTAGGCACTGCGGGCACCCACCCTGCAGTAAACTACAGTTAATCGCTTTGGATCTAATTTGTTGAGCTGAGAGGGTAGTTGTGCTAGCGGAACTAACAGTCCACCTAAATTGAAAGTGTGGTGTTCATAGGGTTCACGTACATCTAATAATAAAAAATCAGTTTTTTGTAATTGTAATGTTCGCAGTTGTTGTGGTGTTATTTCATCTTCTGCGATATTACTGAGTACGCATTGGTTTGTTTCATAGTTAGGCAACGTGTCAAAGCTTTGCTGGTGAGCGCATAAAAGACAGTTAGGATTTTGTCGAATATGCAATTCACGAAACTGCATGGTTAAAGCATCGATAGTGAGCAAGCGACCTACTAACGGCTTCCCTATACCTAAAATTAATTTGATAGCCTCAGTGGCTTGGATGGTTCCTAGTAATCCAGGCAGTACTCCGAGCACGCCACTGTCAGCGCAGGATGGGATTAGTTTAGGTGGAGGTGGAGACTCATATAGGCAGCGGTAGCAAGGTCCTTGTGGTGCGCAAAAGATTGAACACTGACCTGCAAACTGCAAAATGCTCGCATAGATGTTGGGTTTTTTTAAATGAAAACAAGCATCATTTACCAAGTATCTAGTAGCAAAGTTATCGGAACCATCTATCACCAAATCATAATTAGCAATAATGCTTAAGGCGTTATTTTTCTGCAAATGCTCTTCGTGCAGAATAAAATTTACAGCTGGGTTAAGCGCGCTTAATCTTTCTTTTGCCACCTGAATTTTTTTTCTGCCAACATCCGCTGTAGTATAAAGAACTTGGCGATGTAAATTGGAGGGTTCAATATTGTCGTCATCCACTATCCCAATAGTGCCGATTCCTGCTCCTGCTAAATAAAGCAGGGCGGGAGATCCTAAGCCACCGGCCCCAACACACAAAATACGGGCAGACTTTAATTTTTGCTGACCACTTACGCCAATCTCTGGCAAAGAAATTTGACGCGCATATAGGGTGATATCTTCAGGTGACAATTGAGATTGTTCTTGCATTGAATCATGACCTCTGAAAAAGGGATAGCTTGTCATTTTTAGTTCAAGAATATAGCTTAATTCACATCTAATCTGAAATTAAATGTTAATATACCGTTCGCACTTCAAGATGCGAACATAAGCTGAGGAGTACGAGCGGTATACCTGATCACATGTACAATATGGTTAGGAAAATTTAGAAAAACTTTCAAGGACAATGAAATGATTTCAAAGAAAATGGGCGTCATGCTACTGGCAAGTATCGCAGTATTAATAATTTTCGGTTTATTATGGCTTAAACCAATGGCGCAGACACTGGCTTATCATAATTTTGCTGACCAGCGTAGTTGGTTCGGTATCGCGAATGCCGTGAATGTGCTGTCGAATATCCCTTTAGCCTTGGTTGGAATTTGGGGATTATTCCTTTTATTTATGCCCGGAAAAGTACATTTTATTGATCGACGTGAACGTTGGCCGTGGGTGGGTGTTGCAGGTGGTTTAATTTTAGTAGCTTTAGGCTCCGGATATTATCATTTGACTCCTGATAATGCTCATTTGATGTGGGATCGCTTACCGATGACTATTGTTTTTATGTCATTTGTGACAGCGTTAGTTGACGATAGGGTTAGTGTTAACTTCGGTCTGTGGTTGTGGCCTGTGTTGCTTGGAATTGGGATTTACAGCGTTTTGCAATGGTATTTCAGCGAAATGAATGGAGCGGGTGATCTACGCCTCTATGCAGCTGTGCAGGCATACGCTATAGCTGTTGCTTTAATAATGCTGTTGTTGCCATCGCGATACACTCGCGGCAAGGATCTGGCTTTGGTGGTTGTATTTTATGGCTTGGCAAAATTGTTTGAAATGTATGATCGCCAAATTTATTTATTAGATAAAAATATAATTAGTGGACATACTTTAAAGCACTTGGCGGCAGCGTTGGCAGGAATGTGGTTATTGCGGATGGTGTGGAAACGTAAAGTGAATACAGACATTGTTTAAATATTTTTTATAAGGATTCATGGATGAAAATATTATCTAGACGTTTGTTACGCACAATTTTTTTAATTCTTGCATTTGTAATTGTGGCGCTGGTGGCGGCTTATTTTGGCCGTAACCTTACTGGCATAGGCCAAATTCCAAGTCGATCAGCATTCGCTGGGCGCTTGCCTAGTGTTCCCGATGGCGACCAGCGCCGCTTTCAATTTTTTTATGCGACTGACCGCGTTAATAGTGAAGAAACATTTAATGGTCAAGGCAATCAACGCGGGAACGAAATCTTAACCGGCACCTTTGATGTGCGCATATCACCTTACATGCCTATTCAACCGCGTGTGTGGTTTGACAAAAACAACATGGAATGGGTTGACCGACAGGCGCTGCCGCAGGATAAGTTTTTAGCAACGTTACGTGCATCAGTGCAGGCGTCTCCGCAAAAATCTTTGCTAGTCATAGTCTGGGGCTTTAGAGATTGGTTTCAATCTGCTGGGCTTAAAACAGCGTACACAGCTTACGTGTTGGATATCAATACGCCTGTGCTTATGTTTGACTGGCCAGGGAATCAGGGCGATGGTCCCTTTGGCTATATGGCTGCGCGACGCGTGGCTGAGGAATCTGCACCAGATCTAGGGCGTACGTTGGCAACCGTTATACGTAATACTGGAGCGGAACATGTCTGGGTCATGGGAAGTAGCCTTGGCTGCCAAACGATTTGCGATGCTATGGCATGGCTGGCTATACAACCAGATTTGCTGAAGGGTAAAACAAAAATTGATCATGTGGTTTTGTCGGCACCGGATGTTTCTGCACAAGCATTCGATGATAAATTTGCAGCAAGAATTCAAGAATTATCTCGTAATTTAACCACGTACGTGAGCTCTAATGATCGAGCATTATTAATGAGTCATTGGCTTAACGGTGGTCGACGTTTAGGACGTAAAGCGCAAGTAATGATGCCACCAGAAACTCGATCGAGTGAATATGAATTTGAAGAAGCGCTAGAATTATTGAATTTACAAGCTAAAGGGTTGAAAAATAGCTATGTAGTCGATGCAACCCCTATTAACCGCACCCGTAATTTGCATCATTTCTTTACTGATTCGCCCGAGTTTTTTGACGATCTTTATCGTCGATTATTGCAACCTCACAATACAATTAATCGTTGTCTCCACGACATTCGCACAAGATCCGGTGTAATTTATTGGATCTTGTGGAGCGCTTGAGGGTTGTTTTAATTTATAATTTAGAGAGTAGTGGACTTGGCTAACTTAATACAAAGTTTGCGTTCCACGCCACTAATTTTAGAATTTAGCTCCAAGAGCAGGGCGGCTCTGAGATTCTTGTAGCGGTGGCTGGTTGTCAATCAATTCTGGTGAGGCTTTAGCCAGTCTTGGCACCAAGATTTTAGTATGTAGTGATTTAAAAAAACTCGGTTCTGAAGTTGACGGTGTATGTTTTGGACTGTGCACAATTTCAAAATCATGGAATGTTTTTTCAAAATCACCTTTATTAAGCAGGAAAAGTTGGCCAGAGTTATTTTCTATTTCTTTGGCAAGCCCAGCAGCAACCATTTGTTGCCAAATAGTGCTATTTTCGCCGGTTTGAGCGTTAGCAAAAGAGAAAATTTCAGTTTTTTGAGTGTTCTTATCGAATCTAATATAGACAAGAAGGTCATCCTCTGGTGTTGCAGCCATATCTTTTATCGGCAACATAAACTGCTCGCACTTAACTATGTTATCAATTGCGGTACCAATATATTGATTTCCTCTTGAGCTAGTAAAGCTAACAAGTTTTGTAATGCTGTATTTTTTCATATTAACCACCTTATAAATTCAATCTGTTGATTAAAATTAACACAGAAACCTTAAGAAAATATTAAGTTGAAATTTCTCGGAAATTTTTCGACTATGTACACAATTATTTTTGCACGGCAAACTCATCAAAATAACTCGATGGTAGCTTACGGTGGATTAGTCGTATTTTTTACGGCGTAATCCACCGAATCAATCCATCCATATAAAAAACTTTAGAGATGCCTTTAAGTGTTTCTTAAGGTTTAACTTGTAAAATATGATCACTTTATTATTTTTTTACGGTGCAATAGAAATGTCAGGTGTGAAACTCAAACCCTCCGATCGTTTCAAAAAAACGTCTGCAGTCAGTCCTATTGCTGTAATGGAAAAATCTGCAAAAAAACCTCCAAAAATTTCGTCGTGGTCGAGTGTTACTGTTTCATTTCGAGGAAAATTGGATCGCCAAAATGATGATAAGAATCATCGAGAGGAAAGCAAGGAGCAAGTAAAACCAGAGACCAAAAAATTAAAAAATGAAGAAAAACCAAAAATTTCGCAGCCAGAAACCGCAGTAACTTTGCCGCAAGCTCCAGTTGTTATAAAAAATAAAAATCGCCACAAAAAAGCTAAAAAGCTATTGAGATTTCAGCCTGTTGCTCCTGCTCAATATATTTTTCAAGAAGCAAAATCAAGTACGTTTTTTAGCAAAGATAAATCATCCAGTAAAAAATTGCTGGATACTATAAAAGAAGAAAAATTTACTTGTTATGATACCTCGCGAATTTTTCCTGCGGGATATCGCGGAATTGGCCCTGAACTTCTTCCTGAAAAAGTTAAACTAGTGCTAAAAATTTTGCTTCAACATCGTTTTACTGTAGTTGTTGTGGGTGGTTATGTAAGAGGAGTTACCAAACCCGTAAATGATTATGATTTAGCAACAAATGCAACTCCTGAGCAGATTATGGCATTACTACAAAATTATCATGACACAACATCAGAAATTGGTACAGTAGAAAGAGCACCAGGAAAAGTACCGTTGGTAAAAATGAAAATAAACGACGAATTTAACGTGCTGCCGCCTATTTTGATAGATATATGCACGTTTCATAAGTTTGATCCAAAGACAGGCGTGACCTATTTGCCAAGAGAAAATTCTTTATTAAGAGATTCCCCTCTAAACGCTATAGCATTGCGACCTTATTTAGTGGGTGACACGGTCGAATACACAGTGCATGATTATTGTAATGGGTTTGGTGATTACGATAATAAGATAGTGCGATTAATAGGTAATCCAGAGCAGCGGTTGCAAAATGAATATCATATGGCTTTTCGCTTAATTCGCTTGGCTAGTAAATTACATTTTACTTTAGAAGAAAAAACAGCAGCAGCGATAGTGTCTTGCAGATCTAGTTTTGCAGCAATACATCCAAAAAGGATTGAAGAAGAAGTTAAAAAAATCTATGAGTTGATCGAAGAAGATCCATTGGCTTTTGTTGAATGCTTAGATTTTCTTAATAAATTTGAACTTTTGCCTATAATGTTTCAAAAAATGTATGAAGGTAAGTATTTCGGTATTACTCTGGAGAAAAAGGCGCAAGAACAAATAAACGATATGACGCAATTATATAAGCAAGCAAAACAGGATTACCAAATACTCATGTCTCCAAAAAACCAAACTAATGTATCTGGTTTTTATGTTTCGCCTGGTTATTACTTTAGTGCAAGCACGCAATCTCAAACGTCTGCTGAGTTAAAGTGCCAGTTTTAAAAATTGATACAAGTCTTGTAAACCGGTTTGTACATCGTGCCCAAGGTGAATGCGTAAAGCTCTACGTGACTGTTGCGTAAGCACCTCAAAATCTGCCTGTGCTTGTGCGGCAATCACTAAACCAAAGGTATAGGAGTGATTAGGCACTTGAATATCTGATCCGTGATCTGCAGTTATTTGCAAAAATACACCGGTATTCGGACCGCCTTTATAAGCCTGTCCTGTAGAGTGTAAAAAGCGAGGTCCAAAGCCAAGGCAGGTTGCAATTTTTTTTCTATCGCGAATCAGAGCTCTGCAGGCTTGTAATAATGCGGTATTTTCATCAGACATGGCAATAAACGCAGAAAAGTTAACATAATCTCCTTGCTTTGTACGGCTAAAGTGCGCGCGTAAATATTCTACCAAACTGGGTTCGGCATGCATGCATTGCTGAATTTCGCGGGCATTGCTGTCATCGGTAAAAAGTTGCATGCCCTGCGCTGCAAAAATCGGTTTTGGCTGAAAGATATTTCTAGTTATTTCATATTCAGCGGTTAATTGTAAGGCGCGAACTTTGCTAGCTTCAACATCGGGCTGATCAAACGGGTTAACACCAAGAATACTACTGGCGACTGCGGTAGCAATTTCCCATTGTAATATCTGTGCGCCTAAATGGTTTTTGTCAGCGAGCTGCAGACGTATGATTACTTGTCCCGATTGTTCTAAAATAGCGATAGCATGATCTTGAGCAGCATCATTTGCATTTTCTAAGCGAATATAAACAATTACGCGATCGTTCCCATAATTCTCGGGTAATCCTAGTGGTTCTTGATCCACAGGAATTAAGCCTTTGCCATTTTTGCCGGTAGATTCAGCCAGCAATTGTTCTAGCCACGCACCTAGCGCATGAATAGCAGGCGAAACAACCAAAGTTACTTTATCTTTACCGTATTTAGCGCAAACGCCTAATAAAATGCCTAATAGAACACCTGGATTATCCGATGGTAAAATAGTTGCTGTGCAGGATTCCGCCATGGTTATAGCGTGCTGGAGAAATTGTTTTATATCGATACCCATTAATCCTAACGGGACTATGCCAAAATTAGATAAAGCAGAGTAACGGCCGCCAATCGAAGGTATACCATAAAAAATTGCTTTAAATTTTTCGTTGTGAGCGAGGGTAGCAAGTGACGTGCCAGGATCGGTAATGGCGAGAAAACGATCGCCTACTTCAGTTCTTTTTAAGACGCTTTGTAGGCGACCATAAAAATACTGCTTAAAATTATTAGATTCTAAGGTGGTGCCAGACTTGCTGGAGACAATAAATAAAGTTTTTTCTAAATCAAGGCTATCTTCTAAATGTCGAATTTGTTGGGGATCGGTTGAATCTAATACGTGTAAACGCGGATGATTATCTATTTTTCCAAATGTTTGTGCTATTAAGGCGGGAAAAAGGCTGGAACCTCCCATACCTAATACCACCACATGGCTAAATTGAGCTGTTTTAAGCGCTTGTGCCAAAGCTTCAATAACAGGAACTTCATCCAATTTTGTGGCTATATTTAACCAACCAGTCCATTGTGCTTCATTTTTATTGGTCCACAGGGAAGCATCACTTTCCCATAAACGACGAACTTTATCTTGTTTTTGCCAAGTATTAAGTTCTTCAGTGATTGCAGTAGTAATAACAGGATCAACTGAATATTGAATAGTTTTCATAAGATGATTTTTCCAATGTTGTTATTGCTTGATATTATATGGTGTATTGTTGTTTTTTAATAATGTTAATATAAGCTTACTTTACATGCGAGAATTGGTTTGGCGATGCGCAAAGACGCGTAGTCATCAAGAGTGATTTCAGTTGGGGAGAGTGGGTTTTTATGGAAGCAGGATTTTTTAAAAATTTTTTAGACTTTAATGCATTAATTGCTTTTGGTGTCATGGTATTAGTAGGCCTCTTTGGCGGGCAGTTGGTTCATGCTGCTCGCTATTTCTCTCGTATTGTTGGTTATATTCTGATTGGCTGCATTTTAGGGCCCCATGGAATTGGAGTGCTAACCCCAGACGTGCTAGGTCAATCGCATATTTTTCAAAAAATAGCTATAGGGTTAATTTTATTTGAATTGGGTTTGCAAGTTAATGTCAAAATGCTTGTAGCGCAGCCAGTTTTAATAAAATGTGCATTGATTCAAAGTGCAGCTGTGTTTTTGCTGGTTTTTGTAGGGTTAATACTGTTACACGTTAATATGATGGTAGCAGCGCTGGCGGCAACTCTGGGAGTTTCAATATCTCCAGCAGTCACTTTGTTGATTGCTAATGAATATAATGCAAAAGGTATTGTGGTTAAGCAAGCTTTAATTTTAACAGCACTCAATAATATTTTAGCTTATTTATTGTATGCCGTTATCATTGCGGTGACCCATCAAAGTAATGAAATCGTTCAATTTCATAAAGCGGTGATTGAGTGGCTGTATCCTTTTTACCGAACCTTCGGATCAATAGTGTTAGCCTTCATACTCGCTATTTTAATGATTGGGATCGGTCGATTTGTTGGAAAAAAAGAAAATCTGCAATTTACTTTATTAGTGAGTATCTTGATCATTGCTTTAGGAGTAGCGATTTCATTATATTTTTCTCCATTATTAACCATGTTGATGCTAGGTATTTTTGTTATTAATCTTGATCATAAAAAAGCACTGGTGGATATTGAATTAGGTTATATGGGTGAAATATTCATTGTTATTCTGTTTGTGGCGGTTGGTGCAGAATTACAAGTCGATTACTTTATTAAAGCAGGCTGGTTAGTGCTCGCTTTTATTGGATTACGCTTTTTAGGAGCGATGCTACCACTTTTGTTATTAAAAAATAAAATGGCCATGAACGTTCGGCAAAGTTTATCAGTTGGAATTACGTTATTTCCTTTAGCAGGCGTTGCAATTTCATTGTTGGGAACCACAGAAAAGTTAGACACGGGGTTGCATAATTCATTAAGTGCAATTATTTTGCCAGCCATTGCATTGTTAGAATTAGTGGGCCCGATCACTACAACTTTTGCATTACGTTGGGCCGGAGAAATGGGAGATCAAACGCATGAAAAAATGCTTAATGAAAGCTGATTTTGCATATTAGGAAATTTGGGCAATAGTTGGCGCAATACATGTTCATTTACAAAAAAATTCTATCTAAGGGGTTGTTATAATGAAAATATCTGCTTCTGGCGCTCCTGCGCCATCGGTAGAAGTTAGGCGTGAACCGGGTTCGGCTGTAAGAGTAGCTTTTCCTGAATTGAAAGAAGCAAAAGCGCAGTCAACTGTTAGCATAGATGACATCAGTCTATATGAGCGAGATGAGCCTTATAATCCACCGCCAGTGAGTCTTTCAAGAGCACCGGTTCAGCGAAGTTTTTTTTCTGCCGCATGTCAATGGTTGCTTAAACCTCTGGCACTTTCTTTGCCATTGATTAGTGGTTATTTAGCCGTAACCAATATTAAGGCTGCTGTTGAAAAAGAACAGCCTACTGAAACTGAAATCCAAAATTGCATACTACTTAGTCTTAGTCTAGGGGCATCATTACAAAATACTTTGTATGTTTTTCCGTCTAGAGTTGCTGCTTGGCTGCGTTTCTATCAATATCGTCTTCTTGGATTTGAATTGTTTTCTATAGATTCGCTTTTTATATTGTTGGGAAAAAAGTACGGCTTATTTTTCGCTTGGACTGGATTTCGTTACGGTGCTGTACTTATTGACATGCTTTATTCAGTGAAAAATAAGATAATGAATTCAAATACCGCCACTGGTGGTGACACCCTGAGAGTATCCGCAGCACCTATTGGACTGGTGATTAGTTTAAAAAAATACGCTTCTTTACCATGGAAGCTATTGTTTAGTGTCAGTGTGGTAGGAATTACGAGCGCTCACATTTTATCTAATTATAGAAATCATTTAGGTGATTCAATATCGCAAGAACTGATCATCAGTTATGCGTCAGGTATTGGCTATGCAAGTTTAGGTTTTTGTTTGGGTGATTGGATAGAGCGTTTAACAGCGCACAGAAACTCATCTGCGAGTTCGATGCAAAATGGAATATATTATGTATATGGAGTCTTTTTAACCCCTGGTGATACCCCTTATCATTTTGCTTTGCTCTCCTTAGGTGGAATGATGCTAGGTTGGAATAATGCGTATAGTAAACGTAAGCTCCAATTGGAACAACAGCTAATCGTTGAACAAATTGCTGCTATAAAGCAATTGGCTAACGACAGCAACAGTACTTTTTTCTCTCAGCTGGACCCTTACAGTACAGCACATATAGGTTATTTGGCGAAAAAGCGTGCATTGCTAGGACATATAAAATATGGTTTTTTTGCTGTATGCGCACTACAAATCTCAGTGAGTTGGCTTTGGAGTCCTTGGTATGTTTACTCAATATTTACAATGCCAGGAATTGCTTTTTTCTTGGGTACGTATTTTCACGCAAGGAAAAAACTAATTCAGGATATCGATCATTTACACAGTGATTCATATTATAATTTACTTATGCACAATAACCCTTTGCTTTTTTCGGGCATATTTACAATGCTCTCTAAGCTATCTTTTAGGGTTATGATACGTTTAAATCAAAATCCAAATCAAATCGATCACCCCATTTTTTTGGCAAATATAGCGATGTCTGCAGTTCTCTCTGGGATATATGCTGCGCCCAATTATATGCGTTGGTGGGAGCAACTAGAGAGCGACAGGCCGGTCGATAAAGAACGTTTCACTAAATTAGAGCGCGGATTATCTCAATCCTTATCCTTGAGTGCTGATGATGAAAAACCCATTATTGAACTGACTCCCAGGGAAATAACTTTTGTTTCAAAAGCGGCAAGGCAAGTGGGGTTCTTCGCTCAAAATCGACAGGTCTCTAATAACCAGTCTGACAAATCCCTGAAGGTTGATGTCATGCCACCTCCCCCAAGTTTGTTGTTCGCGCCTAGAACGACGACACCTAGTCTTTTGTTAAGGAGAGAAAAGGAAGATGACAATAGTTCTAATAAAAAATTTGAAAAAACAATGCAGGCATTTGCACTTTTACACACCACGACGCTCCTTTCGATTAGAAGCGGTAGTCAAATTTTCAATTTATAAAAAAGCAGATATATTTATTACACTTCAAGATGCGAACAATGGCGAATATAAAATTTGAAAGTTATCAATAATCATTGAGCGTAAATTATTTTTTGGCAAATAAAATGAATATAGCAACATGTAATAATCTATCTTTTCAATATCTGGCAAGCCTGGTTAATCTGCGTGATTTGCTCATCGACAGCGCCTTTGTCAGGGTGATGCTCAAGGGCTAGTTTACGGCAGATTGCGCGTATTTCTACAGCAGGTGTGTTTTTAGTGGCGCCGATGGTTTGTCGTGCAGCAAAGTGGCAAGCATCAATATGGCGTTTACATAATTCATCATTGCGCAATAACTCCTGAACAGATAAGCTTTGTGCCATACTTTCTGGCCAAAAGACATCGAGTGCTTTCATAAAGCTAGCGCCACCGAGAGAATAGCCGCCATATTCACATAGCGCATTTAGCATGGGATCTAGTTGATATTGTTTGCCGCCTAAAAGCCAACCTATTAATTTGCCTAATCCCTTTTGGCCAGCTACTGCTGCCAAATACCAACCGCTGCTAAGCCCGATTAATGTCCAATTCCAACCCAATCCCTGCCACCATATTCGTGCGGCTTGAGAAGTAATAATAATGCCGAAGCCAACACCTAAACGTATTTTTTCTTGAGAAGTCACCACATCATATTCATCTTTATCAAGCTTTTTGAACAAGCGACACCAAGCATTAAAATCATTACTCAGCCAACGTGAGGCGCTCTGTACCATTAAAAAGGGCAGGCCTATGTGGGATGCTTCAGAGAGTTCCCACGCCAAAATAGTGCCTGCAGTAGCAGTTTTGAAAAAACGCTGGTAGTTTTTGGTTAACCTCACATTAGCCAGAGGGACGTTTTGCAATGAACGAGAATCCAAGGTGCTTTCTATACTCGAAAATGCAGTGGCACTAAGTTCATAATAAGAATTTCCTGTAAGCATACGCAGGAAGCCAGTGCTAATACCTTGTCGCCAGCCATAGCGCTGCACCAACTGGTTTTCTTGCTGCGTAATGGTTGCTCGTAATCCTGTTAGTTGCGTTTCAAGATGGCGCATGAGATCAGCGGCAATAAAACAATTATTATTGTCTTGCTGTGCCAGCAATATTTCTTTTGCCAATAAATCATTTAAGGTATCAGGTGATTTGGTGAGTTGCTGCAACCAAGACTTTAGCAGTGCAGATTTTTGATTATAGAGCAGCTGTTTGATAGTTAATATTTCTTGAAGTTGCAGCGCTCTCTGTTGGGGTAAGTTATCGATTTGCTTTTGTAAAGTTGCTTGCCAGGTGCGATAAATTTGGATGATGGCAAGCAATCGCTGTGCATGCGAAAACTTTTCATTTAAAAAATTCTGCAACCAAGGCAAAAAGGCAATCCGCGCTTGGCTAAAAATTTTTATTAGTTGCCCTAAACCGTTTTCATAATTTTTCCGCAAATTATCTGGCAAACTTTGATCCAAATTGAGTAGCCCCAAAATGGTGTCTAACTGATAATCTAGCTTATCGAGAATTACTCTTTTTGAGGTAGCTGCAATTGGTTGATATTTCAAAAGTATTTCTAATTGACGCCATAGTCGTGACCGAATTTGATACAGCTCCGCAAGTAGGGTTTCAAGTTGTTGGTCAATTGCTGTGAAATCTCTTTCTTTGCTTTCTTTGCTTTCTTTGCTTTCATCATAGTGTTTGTAATAATCAACTGCTATTTTAAGAGAATTGCTATTGCGCACTACAGTAGGTAGTGAACATTGATTAAACAAGTTTAATAATGCTTTCGTGCTGATAAGCTCTATATATAGTATACGTTGTTTTAAATCACAGGTTTGGCGGTTAGTCATGTTGGATAATGCATATAATTTTACCGTTTAAGGTCAAAATTAACTTTACACCAAAAAACAAAAGAAATTAATAGATGACCTGGTAAACAATGTTAAATTGCCATGTAAGTGGTTTATAATGTGAGGCCATAAGCATTATCCGTTATCAACCACTTAATATTAACCAGCAGGAGAAATAATAATGAGTATTGAAATGAAAGCGAGTAATAATTTTGTCGTCAAAAGATCTTTGGTTTTTAAAGCGGTAGTAACTGATTATTTTAAATCCGAGGTATTAACGGAGCTGAAAAATGCAATTCAGGGTTTAGAAAATAGCATGCAACAACTACAAGATTATCTTAAAAAAAGTGAGCTTAAAGCTGAAGATAATAAAACTATTGAAGTTGAAATTAAAAAACTTATCGCCCAAAAAGTGGTGCTAGAGCAACGGATTCAAGAAGTAGAAAAACTCAAAGAAGGGGATTATTACGTTTACAACATGGCAGAAGGATTTTCTGAGCTTAAAGTTGGCGATGATATTCGCAAAAAAATGTCGCCAATTGAAATGATGACTAAAGATTTTATTGTGCAGAGTATTCATGAATAGTGCTTTTATTTGGCACAAAAACAACAGTAAATTTATTTTGTGAAATCTGTAACTAATAATGTGCAATACTTGATCAAGTTCGAAATGTTGATAGTCAAGTGTACATGATGGGTTAGCAAAAACAATGTGTTTCTCTACAATAAGTCACATTAGGAGACTTGGCTATGAAAGAATCAGATGAGAGTAAAGCGCAATCACATGGTTTTAAAAGGAATGTTCAGTATCACCTGAAACAATTCATCAAAGGCGTTTTCATAAGTGGTTTAACATTTGGTGTTTATGGATTGTTGAAACGTGCATGGGGAGAATCTTCAACAGCTAAATCAGAAGCCAAATCTTCTCATGATGAATCTTCAATCATAAAACGCGATGTGGAAAACCAATCTGATTTAACTGTAGATATAATAAGCTCAAATGAAGCGACAGCGGTGATGGGTTCAAAACTTTCTGCTCTCCCTGTCATGCAAGAGAACTTATCTGTTGATGTTGCTAAGAAAGAGACTGTTTCTATCGCAGATGCACTGGGAATTTCTTATCATGATCAACAAGAAGATAATGAAAGTAATATAAATTCCCCTCGAAAAGTTACCTTTTCACCTGTTGAACAAAGTGATCTTTCAACATTAATAATTAATGAAGGTGAAGAATTTCGATTAAAAATTCCTGGGTATACAGAAAATAATTCAGGTAAAAGTTCTTATTTCGGGGATTTACTTGCTATGCAAGTGGGTGGTTCATCATTGCCATCATGGTTAAAAATGTCTAATCCTTCAGTACCTCTACCGCTTCCAATGATAGGTAATTATTTGTTTCCTTCTTTCTCATATGCTGAAGATGTTAAAGTACAAGGAAATATAGCATTTGTGGCCTCATTATATAGTGGATTACTTATTTTTAATGTCAGTGAGCCGCAAAATCCTGCGTTAATATATACTATTGAACCAACAAAATGTTTTGTTGGGCAATATCTTGCTCCTGCTATGCCTGATAGTATTTTTATAAAAGATAAAATGGTGTTTTTTACAGAAGTAGGATTATGTGAAGTAGATGGAAAAACGATAATAAGATCTAAATTAAATATTCTTGATACTACGAAACCACGATATCCAGTTATTGGTAGTTATGAATCATTAAGCTTTTTTAATGCGCTTAATATGCAAAATGATCTGGCATTTATTGTTGACGGTTATGGTTTTCAAATTGTTAATGTATCAACTCCAGCTGTGCCGGTTCAGGTGGGAAATATTACTATATCTGGTGATGCTACTGCTGTTGCTGTTAAAGAAAAGGTTGTCTATGTTTCTACCTTGCAAATGGGATATGGAGTAAAAATTGTTGATATATCAAATCCAAAGATTCCGCGGATAGTTGGCAACATAAGTAACCCTGATTCAAGTACTGTTGCGGTTCAAAATGACTTGCTTTTTTTAGGTAGCAAAAAGAAATTGAGTATTTTCAATATTTCAAAACCGTTGCAACCCCGTAAAATAAGTTCAACTGAAATTTTGTTTGATGTGAAGACAATTACGGTACAAGGAAATTTATTATTGGTAGCAGATAGTCTTGCGGGTATAAAAATATTTGATGTAACTAAACCAAAAGCTCCTAAAATGATCGGGGATACAGTTACCCCTGGTGCTGTTAATGCTGTAATTGCACAAGAAAATTTTCTCTTCGTCGCAGATGATTATATGGGGTTTGAAATTTACAGTATGGATCCTTGGTATTGGGAGCTTGCGGGCACCCCATTAAAAAATGATCGGGGCAGATGGCCATTAAGAATTAAAGCGGTTGGTAATTTAGATTCTTTACAGTATCAAAAAGAAATAAATCTTTTTGTTAACGGTCGCCCTGATATTATTCATCCAATTCGCAATTTTACGCTCACACCTACACAAAAAGCAGTATATCGTTTTGAAACTGATACTTTTTTAGATCCAGAGGGCGAATTATTATTTTTTCATCCTGAAGACTTTATGCTATTAAATGGCGTAAATATGCCTAAAGAGGTGAATATCTTGCGCTCACCTGTTATTGGTCAATACAATTCTGATGGGTATGCTAGCAGTATAGTTGTAAATAAAAATCTAGTTTTTATGACAGATGGGTTTAAAGGGGTGCTAATTGTTGATATTGCAACTCCAGATCATCCTAAAGTATTAAATTCTATTTCTAGTAAGTGGTCATTTAATAAAATAGCAATTCAAGAAAATTTGGCTTTTGTTGTTGATGGGAATACACTTTTAACAATTATTGATATTAAAAATACAGGCAATGCTAAAATAATTGCTAAATTCGAGTTTCCATTATCAGCAACAATAAACAATTATGTTGTACAAAATGATTTGTTATATGTTGCATGTGGAAATATAGGGTTGCAAATTGTTAATATTAGTACCCCTCAAGCCCCTAAGATTGTAGATGGTTACCAGCCAGGAAGCTGGAATAAAATAACTGCATTTAGCATTGAAATAAGTAATAATCTGGTTTTTTTAGGGGGTGAAAATCAATTGTTAATTATTGATGTTTCAAAGCCAATTACTCCTGGGCTGTTGAGTAGGTTGAATATAACATCGGCTTCTATCATTAATTCCATAAAAAGTAAGAATAATTTCGTTTTTGTTGCAGATTCCAAAGGTATGCAAATAGTTGATGCTGTAGTGCCTACTATGCCATCTTTAGTTAAAGAAATACCAATGTCTTCTGGTGCAGGCAAGATATTATTAAAAAATAATTTAGCCTATGTAAACACCATTAGAAAAGGATTGTTTATTTTTGATATAAAAGAACCTGGGAAATCTTGTTTAATAGATACAGTTTATGTGGGTTATTCTACAGAAGATATTGATGTGCATGAAAATTTAGTTTTTGTAGCAGAGGGAAATGACGGTTTAAAAATAGTTGATTTAAGTTTAGGTGGTTGGGTTTTTTCAATAGCAACTAGTCAAACTACTCATGTAAAATATCAGTTGGGAGTTAAGGCGCACGATTCTTATGGGGCAATGACTACAGCAACTTTTTGGGTCACAGTAAATCAGCCACCTCTTTGGAAAAACATGATTCCTTTGCAACAATTAACAGTTGCACAAATTAGTTCTTTTTCATTGCCACCGTTTGCTTTTATTGATCCAGATAATGATCCATTAAGTTATACTTCAGAACTATCTAATGGAGAAAGGTTGCCATTATGGTTAACATTTTCTGCTGATCCTTATAGACAAAATTATGTAGGATTTCCTCAGTCAAATAATAGAGGTTTATATAATGTTAGTGTGAAAGTTGATGATGGATATTTTGCTCAAAGCCAAGCTTGGTTTTTGATTAATGTTCCTAATCGTCCACCCGTGAAGAAGGATGATGTTCCTACGCAAATTGCTTTTATTGGGCGAGCTTTTAATTATGAGGTTCCATCTTATATTTTTTCTGATCCAGACGGAGACACACTAAGCTATACGGCAATGTTAAAAGGAAATTTATCATTGCCCGGTTGGTTATCTTTTGATCCGCTTACTAGCGAATTTACAGGAACTGCATCCTTGATTCCATGGGAAGGTTATGACTTAAACATTGAGTTAATTGCAAGCGATGGTACGGATCGAGCCACAGCAGATTTTAAAATTAATGTTAGCACAAAAAAAGTTTTTGAAGATTTGGGAACAGCCTATGCAGCTAGCGGTGGAGCATTAGTTTTATTTGCTCTTATTTTTCAATATTGGCGATCTTACAAAATGAAACAGATTAAGGATCGACTAGAGGAAATAATACAGCAATATAAAGGGGAAATGGAAACATTAAATTCCCGCACGATTGGATCTCAGTTAACAGAGTTGCAAGAACTTATAAAAAATCGTAATCATAAAGACGTATTAGAACAAGCCAAAATGTGTTCAATACTATTTTCAGAAGATGTAAAAAATAAAAAACTTTTCAGCATACTAGATGCTGGAAATTTACTGAGCATAATTGATAGTATCGCAAGTATTTTAGAAGATAACATGTTGCGAAAAGTTCATTATAAACAAGAGAGTTACGAAAGTGAAACGCTTTGGGCGCAGGCCTTAAATATTTTGTTGCACTCAATAGTAATATCTGAAACAAGACGAAAACATCCAATTTCGAAAATGGCTAAGGAACAGTTAGTTGGGCAACTCGGAAAAATAAAAAGCTATATTGATATTAAAAAACCTCATGCAGTTAGGTTGTTTCAATTGATTGAAATGAATCAGCAAGCTATGGTGTTGATTTATGACACGAGTTTAATCAGTAATTTCTATAAATGCCGTAATTTTGAAGTTCCCGTTGAATTTATTAAAATAATGATAGCGCCTATTCCGTTTGGTGTTGAGCGCTTATATTTTCATTGGAAAAACATACCTGGCACTTGGTATTTACAAATAGTTGAATTGCGCCAAAAAGTTCAAGAAATAGAAAATTGTTTGGTCCCCTTAGAAACAAAAGTAGAGAGTAAAGGTGATAGCAAAGCGCAAGGCAGTCCTGAAAGATCACAAAAAGCAGAAGATGATATTATTGAAGAAATAAGGCTTATTTTTAGACCAGTTCGGAATAAGAAAGACTGGCGCTTGATTTATGAAGAAGTTGCGATGTTAGTTGTTTTAATGGAAAAGGCTGCAGGTACTAAAAGAGACAATGTTCGAACCGAAACGTTTAACATATTACAAAGATATAATTCGCTTTTTTCAAATTTAGAAGAAAGATATGCATGTTTGAAAAGAGCAGCAACATGTTTTGGTTGTCGAAAAGATTGGGCTGCAATTCATGAACAAATTCAAGCAGAATCTTCAAAAGTATTATCGGACTATCGGAGTTTAAATAATAGTGTGTCAGCATATGTATCTGATTCTAAAGGTAAAGAGCTAGAAATGGTTTCTATCCGGGACATGAGGCAGCCATTATTACATAGTGGAAGAAGAACGGGGAAAGTCAAAGCTGACCGCGGTGATAAGAAAAATGAATCTAAAGATAAGAGCTCGATAGAGTTAGGATTTAGGTGACTAATATAATTTGCGTGCAGAGGCACTACCGGGGCTTACAGATTAAATGTCACGGAGATTTTAATCCTTTGCAAGCTAAAGTTGAACTTCAATACCGGCAAATATAGGGATAGTGTTGTGAGAATAAAATAAGGGGGGCTGTTGAATAATAGCATATTAATTTTTATGGGAGGTGGCCTGGGTTGCCTTCTTCGTTATTGGATTTCTAATGGCATTTATTTGATTTTTGGTAGGCAATTTCCCTATGGGACATTAGTAGTAAATGTAAGTGGTTGTTTTATGATGGGTCTGCTATTCGTGCTTCTTCTGGAACGCTTTGTTAGCACTGGGTCGCAACTTAGAGCGTTGTTGTTAATTGGGTTATTGGGCGGATATACAACTTTTTCTTCTTTCTCAATAGAGACAATCAATTTGTTTGAAAGTGGAAATTGGTCAGGTGCAGTAATGAATATTTTGCTTAGTACAGTTGTATGTATTGCAGCTGCTTGGTTAGGTGTAATTGGAGGAAGGAACCTATGAAAACAGTAGATATTTTAATGGTCAGAGTTTACATAACTGAATCGTCTAATCTACTAGATAAAATAATTAACTATCTAAAAAATGATGCGAAAATACCTGGCGTTAGTGTGTTTCGTGCTGTTAGTGGTTTTGGTGATTCTGGAAATCATAGAGCATCGTTAATAGATCTTTCCCTTGATTTGCCACTTGCTGTGGAATTTTTTGATAATGATAAAAATAAAATTAAAAATGTACTGAGTTATCTAAGCGCAATCGTGAAACCTGAGCATATTGTTGTATGGGAAGCTAAAGCCAACATATGAAAAGCAGGGGGAAGTATTCATTTGAAATTTAATATAATGTCAGATGAATACTTGTTCCCTTTGTTGTCTTTGTCTTTTATTCTCACTAACTTCCTGAGTTACATTCACAAGTATTTTGTAAACAAGTTGTTTGCAAAAGCATAAATTGAATCAAGTCACTTGCAAACATAGATAAAAAGGTAATATTGATCACATTAAATATAATATATTGTAAATCTTAATTGCGAGGATTTTTTATGAATAATACTTTTGAATGTTACATTTGCAAAACGGAAATGAAAGCAGTACCAGAAGTGAATGGAAACATTCGCACGGGAGTGAATAGAGACCTATGCAATGGCGGGGGCTCCGAAGTTCATTGTTCTAATTGCATTGGCTATGTTATTTCGCAAGAAGTTCAAGTGTTGATTCACAATATGGGTCATGAATTCGAACCATATCGTGCTTATTTCTCTAATTATTTATCTGAAAATCCGAGCACATTGCTTAATAGTACAAAGTTTGGTGAAATTCTTGAGATAATGGGGTCAAATACTGACGAATCCCCATAACTCTAGCATTTTTTGCTCCAATTAGCCTGAATTATTGTGCTAAGTTGATTAAGTGTTTCAATTTGTGGCTTTAATTCACTTATCTGGCAAATTAAGTCGTCCGCACGAGCGGCTCCAACTGCATTCTTTTAACTTTTATATGTCGATTATTTGATAATATCCAATATTAACAAATAATAGTTATTGTTCTGTTTTCAGTTGTGCTAAGTCAAGCAATAGTAATTTTTGCTTGTCTTAAAGCTCGCTTCACTGCTCGATAAGCATGATCAAACTCAAATAGGTTTGCCATTTGCGCAGCAAGCCTGGTTTCCCAGGTTTTCTTGAGTCGCACTTCTTTTTTCTGAAATTCTTCGCGCACTTCATCAAGTTGTTTACCTCGTTGTGCAAGTTTTGCATGGATTGCTTCCAAGCAGTCATCAAGATCTACGGATTTGCTATGTTCTGTAAGATACCAAAGATCATAAAGATCTCGCGGTTCTGTTCTAGCTCGATCAAGAAGCGCTACAGTTTTTTCAGCGGCAATTTCACAAAGGGAATAAACCAAAATATTTTCTCTTTCTGGTAAATCAGTAAATTCATCACAACTTTTAAGTACGGCAAGTTCTTCTGGCAAATAAAAAATTTTTTCGCTGATTGTTATGTCAACTTTAATTTCTTTAGGAGTAGAAGTAGCGGGCAGGGGGCCTTCATACATAAGATAAAAGGTATAGCAGTTTTGATGAGTATTTGGATCGGGTCGTGAAAATCGAAAAGTAATATTTGATGCTTTTTTTATTTCACCATAAACTAATTCAAGTTCCCGTTTTAACTCATCAAAAGTCAGCGGTTGTAAAAGAGTGAAGTCAAGATCTTCTGAAAATCGATATTCAGAAAAGTGACATCGTCGCAAAGCTGTTCCGCCTTTAAAAGCAAGCTTGTTGCGAAGTGGAGTGCGCGCTAATCCGATTAAAAACCAGGCAATGCAATAATCTCGTTCTAGAATATTTTCGGGAATTCGTTTGCCGCCATGTTCTTTTAGAAGGCGATTTGAGAGTTTAGAAATTTGACTTTGTGGGATCATTAGGTACCTCTTATTACTAAAAGTTCTTCTTGTGGAATATTTAGTAGTAATCGCCATTTTGCGATATGACGACCTTCTGCCGGAAGTGCTGGATCAAGTAACTGATAAGTGGCAGTGATTTTTGTTTGCAGAAACTCCCAGTGTATACGTGAACCAATCTGATATAGTTCCATAACATACCCAAGTCTTCTGATCACTGCGCCGACATCTAGTCTTATTGCATAATCGATAATTTTTTGTGGATCAATTAACGAGTGTTTTATAGAAAATCCTTTTGCTACTTCTGTAAAACCACCGCAGTAATCCGGCTGCTTTAAGCCATCTAACAAGGTGCGTTCTAAATCGCTCACTTGAACTTTTTCATTTTTATCAATCCACATTTCGGTGATGCCAAATAAATCAGCTGGCTTGCAGCGCACAAAACGAAATTCCGTACCTTGAATAGTGCAGGGGCGAATCATTCTAGGAGAGCTTACATAAACGTTAAGTTGGGGTTGGGTGACCATTTGATGCAGATCAAATGCAGAGCCATAAGAAAGATAATATTCTTCTGTTTTATTTTTATGACCGCTTAAGGCCAATTCGCGAGCCACGATGTAAGGGTTGCCCAAATGTTCTTGCTCAAATCCTAATTCAGAGGGAATAAGACGAAATACGCCAGATTTCAGTCGTATAGCTACTCCATTTTTTGTAAGCTGGGCAAGCACCTTAGAGGCTGATGCGCGACTATTTAAAATTTCAGAGGCTTCTTGGAAGTGAAAGACAGGGCGATTGCGGCTATAAAGTGTAGCAGTCAGTTTCGCTGCCAAAGGACCTATGGTTTTAAGAGTATCATAATTTGAGTTCATAAAAACCTCCATATAGGTATATTATGTACTTAAATTATAATAGATTCAATCATTTGATTATATTTTGTATACAATTTATTGCTATAAAGAGGTTTTTTTGAACATAAAATATAATTGTATATTGCCTAATCATATTTTTTTGAGTGTTACATGAGGCGCTGGCGGTAAATTAAATCGCAGTGAAATTGTTCAGACGCGACTTGATCCGCGGTTGCGCTATGCCGCAGAGCTAATGGCGCGCCAACAGCGGCGTACTTTATCAAGCTTAATTGAAAATCTGATTGAAGATGCTTGTAAACGCGAATCTGTAGAGATGATTTCACCAAAGACCTCTAATTACACAACTACCAATGTAGCAGAGGCAATGAAATACATTTGGCACCCGGAAGAACATGTTCGCTTCGCTGCATTTGCAATGTACCTACCTGATTTATTAACAGGTGATGAACAATGCCTATGGGCTTTTATACAGTCTCGTCGTTATTTTTGGTCGCATTATAAAATTACAGTAGAAAATGCGCTTGGATGCTAAAGCAAAAGCGACAACAGTGAATAGAGAATTAGCTACGCTGTCGCATCTTTTTAATAAGGCGCTGGAGTGGAAGTGGTTAGATGCAAAACCAGCAATGATTAAGCGCCTTAAAGAAAGTCAAAGCAGAATAACTTATCTGACTGCAGAACAAGCAGCACGTTTAATTGAATCAGCCAAGCACGATCAAAGTCCGCAAGTTTATCCATTCATAATAATTGGTTTAGAGACAGCCATGCGACGCATGGAAATTTTATCGATAAAAATAGAGCATATTGATTTAACAAGAAAAACTATTTTTATTCCGCAAGCAAAAGCAGGGGCGCGTGAGCAACCTATTACATCTTATTTAGCAGATTTTTTAGCTGGATATATTAAAACTATTGAACCTAATCAAGTTTGGTTGTTTCCAGCATCAAAATCTGTAACTGGCCATACAATGAATATTGAAAAACCTTTTCGACGTGTTGTTAAGGCGGCAGGGTTAGATCCAACGCAAATTGTAAGGCACACCTTGCGTCACACCGCGATTACTCATCTGGTGCAAGCAGGGGTTGATCTGCCTACGGTAAAGCGTATCTCCGGTCATAGAACCTTGCAAATGGTTGAGCGTTATAGCCACCAAAATGGCGCGCATATTCAAGCGGCGATGGATAAGTTGGGGCAGAGGTATAGAGGAGTCAACTGAATTTTTAGATTAAGCTGTTTCGGCTTTGTATAGTTTGTTGAAGTCAACATACATACCAGAATTTGATATTTCTTGTGCTAGATTTTTCTCCCAGGTATCGGTGTTATTTGTAGGGATATAAACAAATCCATGAAGATCGCTGGGCATCTCAACGCCGTCATCATATAGAATGCAAACATTTTTTCTGCCAAGCTTCCCCCAAAAATAACCGAGTTCTAAAATTACATTTTGTCTGCCTCTAGTTTTAATTTCATCGGGTTTATTTTTTGCATGAGCTATATCATCGGCAGTTAACAGAATAATAGCATAGCTTGTCTTTTCAGCATGTGTTTCGAATTTTTCGATAACTGTTTTCCCTTCATTAACTTGGTTGCTTAAAATAATTGGAGTTAAGTTTAATTTGCGAAGAAAATTTTCTACTTGCGCCCTTAGCAAGGAATCGTGTCCATGCACAATGAAAACATTTCGAGATATAGGTCTTTCGGTTGTAGATGATGCGTTCATAACAGACTCTTCATAAATATTGAGTGACTCTAATATAGATTCAAGATTGCATATTTGTTTGTTTACCGAATCATTGAATATACAGTTGTTACTTGCGTTTGGTTTTGAAGTCAATATGGAAGCTATTCTGGTGTCTTTATAATCTTTAGCAATATTGAGGCTGTTAAAGCACGAGCCTAGATATGTTTCATTATAGCGATGCCATTTCTCTTCGCTGAGCTTTTTATTTTTTAAATCATTATCGGAAGCAGATTCATTTACTAAAAGCTCTTTTCCTAGTTGGATACGACTTTTTAAGGCTCTACCCCAACTAAGGGGGCACTTTAACGGGGTCTTAGCGTAAGCTAAGGCCTATATTCACCGACGAAAGTGAGGTTAAAGATGCCCCGAAAGGATAATATCCTAGATTTACCTGGTTTTGCTA